>Ga0114994_10000208_pt1 | contig 35824 bp, 50 predicted proteins | sample ArcticOcean_MG_C_9_FD_87043 | JGI IMG/M metagenome (GOLD analysis project Ga0114994, IMG submission 87043) | Marine microbial communities from western Arctic Ocean - ArcticOcean_MG_CB2_152 | ecosystem: Environmental > Aquatic > Marine > Oceanic | place: Arctic Ocean: Canada Basin | collected...
GAAGAAGGACATGCAGTAGCATACTTCGGCGGTAGCAAAGAAGAAGTTCAGATGAAGCACATGGCTAACAGAGAAAAGTTATTGCGTGAAGAAGTAGTTAGTAAAGCAGATTTTGATGAAGCAGTTGCTATCATGGAAAGCGAATAACCAATAATTGGACAAAAACACTTGACAAATACCTAAATACCTGTATAATAGTATTTTATACAAGAGGATTTAGAAATGAGCAAAAGATTTTATTCAGGTAAAACATATAGTCACGCAACAGGACATAGTTGTGCATTTAGGCAATGGCGAGCAGATAGTCATTGTAATTTAATACATGGTTATGCATTACAGTTTGAATTCACCTTTGGGTGTGACGAACTTGATGATCGTAACTGGGCAGTAGACTTTGGTGGATTAAAGCCACTTAAAGAATGGTTAAAATTTATGTTCGATCATACTTACTTACTGGGAAGTGATGACCCTGAGTTTGAAACATTTCAAATGTTAGCAGACAAAGGATTAATTGACTTGCGAGTAGTAGGTGCAGTAGGTTGTGAAAGATTTGCTGAACAGGCCTTTGATGAAGCAGATAAAATTGTTAAGGAATTAACAGATGGAAGATGCTGGGTACAAACAACCACAGTTAGGGAACATGAGCATAATAGTGCTACTGTCGAACTTAACGATCATCGCAAGACTAAATTTATATAGGTTTTACTGTAAGCCTGTTGCGTTATTATTACGACGGTGAAATAACAAGACTAATACAGTACTAACTAAGAGATGAGATAGATACAACGAGTGTCGAATGGACCTTATTGCTGACGAGTAATAAGGTTTTTTAATGGCTTAATAACCAAATTACATAAAAAGTCTTCATCAGTCATTAAGTTATAATTCTTTTCAGCAATAAACTTATTCTTTGATGTCAGCATAAAATCTGTTTTTCTAATAACATTTATTACACCATCTATCCTTTGATCTAAATACGGAGATTTATCTGCCCCTGTGTCTAATATTTCAAATCCTAAGTCTGTTAAGTACTCATCATGTAATCTATCGCCTACACTTAGTACAGGACTACATGTTAAAAATCCTTTAAAGGTTTTATCAGACACAAAGCCATCTGTATAAGTAAACTCGCGATTGTGATCTTGTTGTAATGTTTCTAATGCAATGTAATATTGATACTTGCCTACCCAAGATGCGTCATAGTCAAATGCGTTACTGTAAACCCCGGACATAGATTCCATAACAAAATCTAATCCTTCTAATGACTTAGGAAATATATCTTTGTAGTCTTTTTTAAATGTTTCAACTATATCGTAGTTAGGATCGTTAGGCTCTAATACAGCACCTTGCCATGCTTTAGGATCATTGCTTTTACTTAATTCGCTAACTTCCTCATCAGTTAATACTTTACCATTCCATTCCTTAGTATCATAATTATAATTTATATTACAACTCCAGTCTGAGTTTTCTAAAAGTCCGTAATTATGCATTTTTGCTAACGTAACTAATCTACTCTCACGCGGCTTATTGCATAGCACTAAGGCGGTCTTAGAGGGCTTGTAAGCAACTTTTTGTGCTAACATGGGCTTTGCCCAGCAATAAGAATACAACGCATACATAGGAATTGATATATGATTTGTAACTAAATTATCAGGAATTTTAAAACCAGAGGTTGCAATAACTATATTTTTTGGTGTGGTTGAAAGTCTATCTAACTCCTGTTGAGGATTAATATTTCCATATTGTAAGAATGTACCTCCTTCGACATAGTCATGCACAATAAAATTAAAATTATCTAATAACTTTTTAGCCAAAGAACTTGGTATCATTTTAAGATTAATTAATGAAGTTTCAAACCAAGTCTTATCCTTATTAACTTTTTGATCTAAAAGAGTTAACAAGTCTACACCTTCTACCCCAAATTGAGTTGCAACATGTATTTGGTTTTGTTTTGCTAACTGTAAAAACCTTTTGCCTAACGTGTCAGCAGTAGTATCAGAAATAAAACTATACAAAGTTTTTTCGTTAGACGGCAAAAAGGAATCAATTATTCCTCTACCAGTCCATGGGTGTCCTAATTGGTGCTTAGGATTAGTTGGGTCTGCAACTACCCTATTTTTAACACGCTCGAGCATTATCATACTTGTATTTATATATAGGATTGGGCGCCAGAACCATAATGCTGAATTAAAAATAGCGATAAATATGTATATGCTATTTGGAATACTTACATTAATCACCGCAATTGCAATAGCAGGTGTGGCCGCATGGTTTAGCATCGCTGGACTTATGGCAATCTTTAGTGCCGCCGCAATGCCTATAGCCATTATGGCTGGAACGTTAGAGGTAGGCAAACTACTAACTGCAAGTTGGTTATATAGATACTGGGATGAAACAAGCATCTTAATTAGATCTTATCTTACAGTAGCAGTTGTAGTATTAATGTTAATTACTTCTATGGGTATCTTTGGTTACCTGTCTAAAGCACACTTAGACCAAGCCGGTGCAAGTGGCGATGCTTTTGCTATAGTCGAAAGGATAGAAGGACAAGTAGCAAGAGAAGAAAACAAAATTACAATACTTGAAGACCGTATAGCCAGTCTACAGACAGGCGGCGGAATAGATGTTAGTTCAAGTATACAGCAACAAGCAGAAATCAGAGATGGTGCTTGGGAAAGAGTGCAGGGCGATATTGATTACGCACAAGGCCAAATTCAAAGCATCAGAGATCAGTTAGTTATTGATCTTAAAGCACAAGATGATAAATTAATCCCACTGGACAGCATTGTAGATAGTTATGCCGAGCAAGGCACAGTTACAACAGGTAGTGTATTTAATAGAAACACCACTGACAATGTTGCAAAAGCAAACGAAGTAAGACAAGAACAGAAAGCAGAACGTGATGCTATAGCAGATGAAAAAAATAATCTGCGTACAAGATCACAGACAGACATAAACATTCAACAAGCAAACATAGACAAGTATAGAGCACAGGCACAGAACACAATTCAAGACGCAAATAATGAAATTAACAAACTGAGAGATAGCAGTAGTGCAGATCAAGATGAAGTATTAGTTAAGATAGATAACTACAACGAACAGATAGATACTATCTACGATGGATTAGTACTAATTAAAGATGAAAAGTTTGAAGCAGAAAGTGAAGTAAGGATCTTAGAAAAAGAAGTAGGCCCTATTAAATATGTTGCTCAACTTATTTACGGTGACGATAGTCCAAGTGTATTAGACCAAGCAGTAAGATTGTTTATATTGCTATTAGTATTTGTATTTGATCCTTTAGCAATTATGTTATTACTTGCGGCTAACCAAACATTACTTAGGTACGGAGTTAACTTAGAAGGTACAGACCCAAAAAACAGCAAGCCAACTCCGCCACAACCAGTTGATTCTGTTCCATACACACACCGTATGCCAGTACCAGATTCAAAGAAAGAAGAAGTATTAAAAGGTCCAAAGGTTCCAGTGGAGGAACCCCTGGCAAAAAAGCCTGAACCTGTTATTATAACAGTTTCTGACCCAGAGCAAAAAAGGGCACTAAAAGTCCTAAAACAAAAGCATTCGAATGCTTTAAAAGATTTACATAGTCTCAAAATAGATTATGAATTAATGGAAAAACGACAGAACGAAAAAGTTACAGAAGTAGAGAAGATAGTAGAAGTAGAGAAGATAGTAGAGAAGATAGTAGAAGTTGAAGTCCCGGTTGAAGTTATTAAAGAAATAATAGTTGAAAAGGAGATTGAAGTTGAAAAGGTCATCGAGATTGAAAAGCCAGTCGAAGTTGAGGTCATCAAGGAGACAGTGGTCACTGTTGAAAAGGAAGTCCCAGGACCAGAACGAATTGTCGAAGTCCCCGGACCCGAAAGAGTTATTATTAGAACCGACGACAGAGAAATTAAAAAATTAACTAAACAAGCAACTGCTTTACAAACTGTTATTAAAAATTTAGAGAATGCTCCTACAACAGTTAAGGAAGTAGAGAAGGAAGCAACAGGCGATTTAAAAGATGCCGCTAAACTTATGGCAACAAGTGAACTTAACAAAGAAGATTTAACCGAACAGGAAATATATAATATATTATTAAAGAATTCTGAAGATAACGTAAAAGAAAAAATAGGGTTTTGGGCTATGCCACTTCCGCACCCAGATGATAATAAACCAATTAACAAAAAGTACTTAGGTAAAAAATGAGCCAAGATAAAAATTTAAGTTGTAACTTCTGCGGCAAAAGCCGAGACCAGGTTGAGAAACTTATTGCTGGGCCAAGTGTTTATATTTGCGACGAATGTATTTCGCTAAGTTATAATATTGTAAAGGATGTTGGGCTAACATATCATCAGCACATCGATATTGATAGTATCCCTGGTCCAATAGAAATTAAAGAATATCTCGATCAGTATGTTGTAGGACAAAATGATGCTAAAGAAATTTTAAGTGTCAGTGCATACAATCATTATAAACGTATCACTCAATCAGCCGATGACGTTAAATTTGAAAAATCAAATGTATTAATAGTAGGACCAACAGGTACAGGTAAAACATTGTTAGCAAAGACACTTGCTGATAAACTACAGGTACCTTTTGCAATGGCTGATGCAACAACATTAACTGAAGCAGGATATGTAGGTGAAGATGTTGAAAGTATATTAGAACGATTATTATCATTGGCAGACTTTGATATAGAACTGGCGCAAAAAGGTATAGTATTCATAGACGAGATAGATAAAAAGGCCCGTAAGAGCGAATCTAACTCCTCTACACGCGATGTAAGTGGTGAGGGTGTTCAACAAGCACTATTACGTTTGTTAGAAGGCACAACAGCAAAAGTAAAAATAAACAGTAATAAAAATAAATTAGTAGATGAATATGTTACATTTGATACAACTAATGTATTATTTGTTGTTGGCGGAGCCTTTGTAGGCATAGAAAAAGTTATAGAAAAACGATTAAAGTCTGATCAACGAATGGGATTTAGTGTTGCTAAAGTAACTCCAATGAGCAAATATATATTACAATCTGTTACACCACAAGACATAGTTGATTACGGACTTATACCAGAGTTAGTAGGAAGATTGCCAGTTATTGCTCCACTAAACGAATTAACGTCATCACAATATGAGTACTTGTTAACAAACATTAAAAACTCTGTTGTTATGCAAGTAATTGCATTGTTTAAATTAGATAGCATTGAACTAAGTTTTGGTAAAGATTACATTAAATCAGTATCAGAGATGGCAGTAACGCATAAGTTAGGAGCAAGAGCATTGAAATCTATTGTAGAAGGTAGTGTTTTTAATCTCATGTATCGCAGTAATGAATTCAGAAACTTAGGCGTAACTGGTATTGAATTGAATAAATATCCTACAGCAGAGCATCAACCTGTTTTAGTATACAAAGATAAAAAAGAAGTTGATGTTAAATTTAAAATATATGGACAAATAGATGACACAAAAACCAAGTAGTAACAGTAACTGGAAGAAAAACACAAAGGATTCGTTTAACAACAAAGATAACAAACGTAAGTTTGAAAAACCACGCTCTGATGATTACAGTCAGTTCAAAGGAAGATCAGTCGATGTACGTTTTGACGATGTAGGCGGTGCCTTAAGAAGATTAAAAAAAGTATTAGAACGCATGGACTTCCAGAAAGAAGTATCTAAACGTGAATACTTTGAAAAACCTTCAGCACAACGCAAACGTTTAAAAGATCAAGCAGTTAAAAGAACTAAAAAAGAAGTTGACGCCAAGATAGCCAAAGGTGAATGGATGCCTCAGCAAAATGACACAGATCAATCTCATCTTAAAGGAAAACGCCAACGCAGAAAGCATTGGATGTTGAAGCAAAAAGTTAGACGATTACAAAACCGTAGAGGTTAATATGACAAAAATTGTTGTTGTTAGCGGAGGTTTTGACCCCCTCCATTCTGGACATATAAATCTTTTAGAACAAGCCGCAACACACGGTGACAAACTTGTAGTACTTGTAAACAGCGATGAATGGCTTACCAGAAAGAAAGGTAGACCGTTTATGCCCTTCGAAGAACGTTCCCTAATTATACAACGCATGGACATGGTAGACAATGTGTATGCCGTTGACGACAAAGACAATAGTGTAACACATGGCTTGGTGCAAGTTAGAGATGCATTTGGTCATCATCATGAATATGTATTTTGTAATGGTGGCGACAGAGGCAAGGACAACATACCAGAAATGGCAGTTGACGGATACGAGTTTGTATTTGCCGTTGGTGGCGACAACAAAGCCAACAGTAGCAGTTGGATATTAAAGGAATGGCAGTACCCAACAGAACGTAGAGTATGGGGAGAGTTTAGTGACTTGTTTAATGACTCAGCAGTAAAAGTTAAGGAACTTGTAATTGAACCAGGCAAGGGTATTAGTTACCAAAGACATTTTAAACGTGATGAAATTTGGTTTATCAGTCACGGAGCATGTCGTGTTAAGCATGGCAGAGTTGCAGACAATCCTAATGCAAGTGAGTATTATGATTTAACAACAGATCAAGTATTTATTGTGCGTAAAGGTGAATGGCATCAAATTATTAATACACACGACAAACCTTGTCATATTATAGAGATACAATATGGCGAAGAAACAAACGAAGACGACATAGAGCGTTTAGAATATTACGACGGGAAATAAATGGAAATGAAAGAATTAAATACAGACCAAGTATGTATTATACTTAACGAGATTATGGAATATGAGATGGCAGGCGTTATTAGATACACGCATAGTTCATTAATGGTTACAGGACCTAATAGAATACCTATTGTAGCATTTCTACAAGAACAAGCAACAGAAAGTTTACAACACGCCTTGATAGCAGGTGAATATATCACAGGTTTAGACGGCCATCCGAGTCAACGCATTGCATCTATTGAAGAGTCACATAATCATTCAGTATTACAAATACTCGAAGAAAGTTTAGCACACGAACAACACGCAGTTAATTTATACAAAGCCTTACTTGACGCAGTAAGTGATGCAAGTATATACTTAGAAGAGTATGCACGTGGGCAAATAGGACAGGAAGAACAACACGCATTAGAACTTAAAAAAATGCTTAAAGATTTTTCCTAATGGACTTAACTAAAAAAGTTGTATTTGTTTTAACATACAACGAAGCAGATCTTTGGGTAAAGAATTACCCGGTCGAAACATTTAACGATGTATTTGGCGACTATCAATTTATTATGTTAGATAACGGTAATCAGTCTGTAATAGAGCAATGGTGTAACGATACAAATTCCTACTATTATGCTTCAGAGTTTAATATTGGTAGCTCAGGCGGATACAATTGGATATATAAAGTTGCTAACTTATTAGAACTTAATCGAGCAGTACTAACACAGGCTGACGTAGAATTAATAGGCACTGAAGCATTAGATACTTTATTTAATAACTGGACTAATGAACAAATACCATTCTACCCTCAAGTAAATAAAGACTTATGGGACAAAGATGGGCATGTTTATAATCTTGGGCAACTATACAGTTTTAATCCTGCATTTATATTAAAGAATAATTTTACTATTGATGAAAATTATGTAGTTACACATTATGACGATGCTGATGTAATGAGACGTATGCGTGAGTGGGGAGTAGATCTAATTAATGTATTGCATAGAGAATACCCTCACCTAAATTGTGTCCAAGGGGCACCACCATCGACTACTCATGTAGTTGACGGGTTGTATACTGTCCATCATTATTCAAGTTCAAAATCTCCAAATTCAAGTAACCATGAAAACTGGCTCGAATATAATAAGGATTATCATACTGCAAAATGGGGAGGCAATGGCATGCCCAACCAATACCCGCATTCAGATGTAACGTGGGAGCAAATACATCAACAGGACGCCACTCTCCGCGGAGATAGATTAAACGAGTTACAGAAGTTTAATATTAACATGGTGTTACCTCATAGCGAACGTTGGACAAGACTTGGATATTATCCTTATCCAGTTGAGCATGAGATTAATAGATTCTGGAAACAATACCTAACTTCGTTAGGCATAAGTATGCAAGGCAAATGATATTAGTTGCTCCGGAGCACTTACCTATAGAGGCATCCACAGAAGTTTACAAAGCATATTGGGAACAATATAAAGAAACATGTAAAGGTATTACAGGCTTTCCTGCTACAAAAATACCAACAGATAGCAATGCTGAAGAACATTTTGAAGCAATGGATTGCTTTGGTGTACTCAGTATCAGTAACTTTCATTTTACATTCGAGCATTACTTTACTGATCAATATCAAACTCTAAGTTCGCCTACTACACAAAAATTAAGAGTTCACCTTAAGAACTACGATCATGAAGATACTGTATTTGTTATTAGTTGGCTTGATTTTACTTCATTAAGTTGGCAAGAGATAGATTGGTTATTTAAAATATACAAAGGTAAAATATTATTAGACGATAGTTTCGAAAGTTGCCCTATTAGAAATAATGCTATGAACACTATGCTCGAAAAACGAGGATATAACGTAAGTAAAATTGGCTGGTTTACTAACTGTCCACGCAAAGATTTAACTGTTAAAGAAGATAATTTTTATAGAAACAACTGGCTTCACTTAACATTGACATCAGATCAATCTGCCAGACCCAATGATATTGGCACAATAAACCCTCTTGATAAGGCAGGCTTAAAAGATTACAGTAATAAAACATATCAGTTCTTATCATTAAACGGACACAGCACATCAACACGTTTACAAGTTATACTTAAACTTCATCTCGAAGATGTAATAGACCCAAATAAATTTAGATACTCGATGTGTAGTATAGAACATGAAAATGATGTTGTATCATACTTAACAAAATGTAACATACCTCAAGATAATAACGATTTTTATAAAGGTATAATAAACCAATTGTTTCCTAAACGATTACCCGGAGATGTTGATGAAGGCAGAGAACGTGATTTCTTTGTGTCTGCAGACTGGTGGAACAACTGCTATTTTAATCTTAACATAGACACTAACCAAGCATACTTAGGCGACAACTGGGTTAACATATCTGAGAAATGGATGAAGCAGATTATGTATTATACACCAGGTATTAATATTAATGAATACACTGGACTTGAACAACATGCTAAAGATTTAGGATTCAAAGGATACGAACAGTTTTGGGATCAGTCATACGATACTACTAAAGACCACTATGAACGTATTAATGCTGTAGTAGATGTAATAAAAAACATGCAGGATCCAACTGAAGCAGAGTGGAAACAAATGATGGATATAGCAGAGTATAACTACAACCATTTCTATAAAAAACATATACCGTCATTAGCAAAATCATTGCAAGAATCAATACAAAATTTATTAGATCAGTAGGTTGACATAACCTGCATTATTTGTTATAATACTATTATGACAATGCATCTTGCACAAGGTTTGAGTACACTTAATACTCGAAAGAAAAAGAAAAAAGCCATTACTCAACGTGAGTATGATAATTACCTGGTTGCTTTTAGAAAGTATAACAAAGAGTGTAGGCGTAATCATAGACACAGTATGCAGTATAATTCAGTTGAAGATTACATAGCATATTGCAGAGGTGAGTTAAAGTTTGATGCAAGTAAGTTTCAACAGAGAACAGTTAAAACTATACAACGTAGCAGGGAAGAAAAAGAATACCCAAGCCTTCAAAGCAATAAACCAATGAGCGGCATTGATGCTAAATGGCAAATGGAAAAACAACAAATAAGTTCTACATATACTATAGCACCAGCATATAATAAAGGTGCATATCAAGTAGTACCTAAGAACGAAATCAAGCATATAGGAAAATGACAAAAGAAGAACTAATATACTTAATCCATAATTTGGATTCGGAAGACAAGAACGGAAAGATTGAAGGCATATTTATAGATAGATATGGCGCAAAGATTTCTACAGATAGTATTCGTGTTGACATGGACGGTGGCAGAATTATAATGGCACAGTTAGGAACAGATTACTATGAAGCAAATCAAAAGAATTGGGAAACTGAACTAAAGTTTGCCAGAAACCATAACGAGACATTACAAAATGTATGAAGCATTAAACGGAGCATTAAGTACCGTAGCAGGTATTTTGATATATGCATTACCTATTAGTATATTATTAACATGGATTTATAAATGAGCGATACCGAGATACCAAAAGGGCATGGCGCCTGGCATGGCGGCAAAGGATCAGCACCCAAAGACTCAGATCAAAAGAAGTATGCTGACAACTATGATGCAATCTTTAGAAAAAAAGATAACAAACAAATAGAAGTAGAACCAGTTAAAAACGATGGACCACCTGTACCTCATGGATTAGCGGCGGCTTGGGCTCGTAAGGAAAAGAAATGATAGGAATATCTGATATTATAGGATTAGTTGGTGTTGCATTATTAATAGTAACGTATGCTATGTTACAGTTAGACAAAATAGACCCCAAAGGTTTTTGGTATAGTTTTAACAATTTTATAGTAGCAATACTTGTTACAGTTAGTTTAGTTTATACACCTAACTTAGCAAGTTTAGTAATAGAATTCTTTTGGTTTATTATAAGTGTATACGGTATGGTAATGTATTATAATAGGCAACAAAAAAGTAGTTGACATCTACTACAATAGTTGTTATACTATACGAATAGTAAACAACAGGTTAAACACATGATTAAGTTAACAGCAAAGAATTACAATAACAGCATTGCTCCTCATCGCAGAGAGTGGCCTAAGTATTCTACACAGTTACTTAATATTGCTACACAAAACTGCCAGTCACTAAGAGCAAAATTTGTAGGCTCAATGAAAGAAACATGGCTTGAAATGAAAGAACAGAATATTTCAGGCACACTTGAAAGTTGGACAGAATATTATAATAATGCACACGGCACAGATGGACTTGTTGAAGCAAGTAAGAAAACATTTGTAATGATCGAAGCAATGGGTATTACTCGTATTGATGAAGCAATGTGCTTAGACTACATTAAAGAAGTAGTGTATAACAAAACACACATGGGCATGGGCGGAGAAGAAACAGCAGTACAAGTTGTTGCTGACTACTACGAACTACCATACAGATGGTCAACAGCAGAAGAAGAGTCACGTGGCATTGATGCATGGATTGATGACAAGCCGGTACAAGTCAAACCAGAAGGTAGTGCTTTCAAAGGCCATGTACACAACCATGCAGATACTACTACTGAATTATTAATAACATACACTCCTAAAAAGAAAGTTTGTTATATTCATAACCCAGAGTTTATGAATGTTCACGCATAGGATTATAGAAGCAACGATTAACGATTCCGCAGACTATGATTGGATGTACGATAGTGCCTTGCACAATACATTAAAAGAACATTTTGAATGGGCAAAAAAAAGTAGTATCGATTTGTCGTTTGAGAAATCATATGATGGAGAGTCAGGCTACAACCTAATGCTTTGTGTGGATGCAAAATTTACAGCACCCGAAGATTTAGCACTTTATAAAATATCTTTTGGATTTGCACCATTAAAGACTTTTAGCATGGATAACAATGAGCCAGAATTTATATAAAACAAGACACGCATTTAGAGAATCAATAAGCGATACAGCATTAGCCTTTGCTATGAATGTTCCGATCGGATTTGGTATTATTGCTTTTGCTAACGCAATTGGGATAATAACTGTTACTACTTCAGAGAATGTACAGTTAGTTATATTACAGAATATAGTGTTTACAACTGTAGCAATTATAAGAAAAACTTATGTAAGACTATGGTTTGAACGAAGAAAAGAAAGAAAAAGTGCTAAATTGGCTAAAAAATAGCCAGAAAACACTATGCATAATGACTAAAATGATAAATATCTTTGCAATTTAAACTGTAAGGGCAACAGGATCGTAAGTGAACGAAGTCTACTACAAGTTAAGTTGTACTTAGGAAGAAGGATTTTCTGATACAAGGTAAGTTGATCGTAAGAGAAGCAAACCGAATGATTAGCAAGGACGACTAACTAAGTTTTGTACGAGACATAGCCAAAGGGTTAAACTGGAGGAACTAATTGAGTACAGTTGGGATTGCCCACTAAAAGAAGTTACAATGGCAACAGGGTAACACACTTACAAGTGCAATCAAGTAGAACAGAGGTACAGGACACACAATAACGAATGTCACCTCTGATCCGCGAACTTTTAAATCGCCAATAGGGTTTTAAAAGTACATATAACTTGCTTAATAAAGGAGAAACACATGAACAAGCAAATCAGATTCACGACTGAATCACTATCCCCCCTATTTAAAGCCTCAGTTGGCTTTGACAACTTAGTAAACGAGTTCTTCAACGAACCAGCGTTTGCAAATGCAACAGGGTATCCCCCTTACAACATCAGCAAAGACTCAAACGATGTCTACGAGATAACTCTTGCAGTAGCAGGATTTAAAAAATCAGATATCGAACTTGAACTTGAAGATGGTACACTTAAGATTACAGGTACATCTGATGTACTTGATACTACTGATACTAACAAAGTTGAATACCTGCACAAAGGTATTGCAGAGAGAAATTTCGTAAGAACTTTTAAACTTGCAGAGTATGTTGAGGTTAAAGATGCTAATCTTGAGGACGGAATTTTAAAAGTAAGACTCTTAAAAAATATTCCAGACGCACTTAAACCACAAAAGATTCAAATATCTTAATTAATCGTATAAATATTGGGGAGAGGAAGACAAACTTTTCCCCTTTATTATTATGGCAAGCAAAGATAAAAGAAGAACACTGGTATACATGATACCCGAAGGTGAAACAAGAGACCATCACACATATCATTATACTGCGGTTAAAACAAGAACACTTACTATGGAAAATAGAAAGTTAAGGTTTAAGAAGTATAACCCAGTTAAAAGAAAACACGAATGGTTTATAGAAGCCAAACTACCACCACATACCAAGTAGAAACGTTATGACAAGAGAGCAAACAAGTACAAAGACTGTCACGCAAGTAACATATCCAGACAGGTTTAATATTGTTGTATTTAATGATGATTTTACTCCTATGGATTTTGTTATTCAAATTCTTGTTGAAATATTCAATAAAAGTCTTGAAGAAGCAAAAGATTTAACACTACAAATACATGAGGCTGGTAGAGCAATTGCCGGTACATACATGCACGAACTTGCTGAACAAAAATTATCAGAAGCAATCATGTCGACAAGACAGCAAGGTCATCCATTAAAGATTATAATGGAGAAAATGACGTGAAAGAATTCAGCAACGTTGCTGAAAATAAATACACCGCAGGCTTCAGCACAGTAACAGACACGGAAGACTTTGAACCCGGACTAACCGAGGACATAGTTAAGAAGTTAAGTGCATTAAAGGAAGAGCCGGAGTGGGTAACTGAATTTAGATTAAAAGCATTCAGACACCTACAAACTATTACTGAACCTACATGGGCTCATGTAAGTTACAAACCAATTGATTACCAATCACTAAGTTATTACTCAGCACCTAAGTTTAGAGACAAAGACGACATACCACAAGAGATACTTGATACGTTTGAAAAGTTAGGCGTACCATTACATGAACGTGATGCACTACTTGGATTAGATACAACTAAGTCTGCAAACAAAGACATTATACCCACAGTAGCAATTGATGTGGTGTTTGATAGTGTTAGCATTGCCACAACATTCCAGAAAGAATTAAAAGAACATGGCATTATATTTTGTAGTATAAGCGAAGCCATACAAGAACATCCAGAAATGGTTAAAAAATACTTAGGAACAGTTATACCTTCTAAGGACAATTACTTTGCTTGTTTAAATAGTGCAGTATTTACAGACGGCACATTTTGTTATATTCCTAAGGGTGTTAGATGCCCAATGGAATTAAACACATACTTCCGTATTAATGCTCGTAACACAGGACAGTTTGAACGCACATTAATTATAGCAGACGACGACAGTTACGTTAGTTACTTAGAAGGGTGTACAGCACCAGCATACGATGAAAACACGTTACACGCGGCTGTAGTAGAGCTTGTGACCCATGATAGAGCAGAGATCAAGTACAGCACAGTACAAAATTGGTACCCTGGCGATGAGAACGGAGTAGGCGGAGTACTAAACTTTGTAACCAAAAGAGCAATGTGTAAAGGCGAGAGCAGTAAGGTAAGTTGGACACAGGTAGAAACAGGAAGTGCAGTTACATGGAAGTACCCAAGTTGCATACTCAAGGGAGACAATAGTGTTGGAGAGTTTTATAGTGTTGCAGTAACCAAAGGGCAACAAATGGCTGACACGGGCACTAAGATGCTACACGTGGGCAAGAACACTAAGAGTACTATTATATCTAAAGGCATTAGTTTTGGTAACAGCAGTAACACATACCGAGGCCAAGTTCGTATAAACAAAGGCGCACACAACAGCAGAAACTACACACAATGTGATAGTTTGATGTTAGATAACAGTAAGGCCTTGACAATACCGGTGGTCATGCAGTATAATAACAGCAGTATAGTAGAACATGAAGCAAGTACAGGAAAACTATCAGAAGAATCACTCTATTATTTACAAAGTAGAGGACTTAATCCTGAAGACGCAATTAGTTGCGTAGTAAATGGTTTTTGTAAAGACGTGTTTCAGAAGTTACCATTAGAATTTGCGGCAGAAGCCAATAAACTATTAAGTGTTACACTTGAAGGAGCAGTAGGATAAAATGTTAGTTACACAAGAATTTACAGTAGAAGTAGAAGGCAATACGATTTTAGATGATCTAACGTTGGAATATGGACCAGGCGTACATATTGTTATGGGTCCTAATGGAGTAGGTAAGAGCACATTTGCACACGCATTAATGGGTAAGCCAGACTATATTACAGAAGGTGCAGTACAGATAAATGGCAAAGATCTATTAGCAATGGAAGTACATGAAAGGGCCCAAGCAGGATTGTTTGTAAGTTTTCAAACACCAACACCTATCGAAGGATTAAGTAACTATCAGTTCATGAGACAATGTCTGAAAGAAAAAGACGTAACAATCAAAGAGTCACTTGGCGAATTTAAACGAATTGCATCTGAGTATGGACTACCAGACCAATGGGATAAGAAACATCTTAATGTACAAGCAAGTGGTGGCGAGAAGAAAAAGAATGAACTAATACAATTAGAACTATTAAATCCCACAGTTGCTATACTTGACGAACCAGACAGCGGATTAGATGTAGATGCTATTAATACATTAGTAAGACGTCTAACTAATTATGTTGAAACAGATGATAGTAGATGTTTAATTATTATAAGTCATTACCAGCAGTTAATTGAAAAACTTAATCCACAAACTGTAACAGTTTTTAAAAAGAATGGCACAGCAATACAGACTGATGACATCTCAATAACACAAAAAATTCTTGAATCAGGTTTTAATGCAGTTTAATGAGCAACTTAGAATATACAATTAAAGAGTTACCTGACTTATTACCATTGGGTATCCGCAATAACATGATGCAAAATAACATGTTATTAAAAGACATGGGAGACTCGATTAACACTTTTAAAGAAAGTGTATTATTAAGTAATCCATACTACAATAAATTTTATAAACACATGAAGGTTGAAAAACTACTTGGGTTTATTAATACTACAGCATCTCAAACAAAAAGTATGTCACCAGTAATGGATCAGTTTCAGGAAACTCATATTGAATTTGAAGATGGCTATATTGATACTAAGAATATATCAAATTTCTATTACGGTCCAGAATATATAACATCAATTGATAGATTCTCAGCAAATAATATGTTAAATCTATATCAAGAGTATTTTGTTCCTACTGGTAGATTCAGTGACATTGCGTATCTTAATACTATTGGTCCCGTTGGCATTAGAGTAAAGCCAAAAACAAAAAGATCTATTCCTACCTCTTATGGTTATACAACTAAAGATATAAGAGACCAACAAAAAGACATAAGTTGTAATCTTATTATTATAGATATAGGTGCAGGCTCAACAGTAACAATGGAAGAAACATTTTTAAGTAACCCTGCATTAAAACTTTATAATATTTTATATCTGGTAAGAGAGGATGCTAAGTTAGTATTAAATAGAAGTTTTGCACCTGATCTTGGCGCACATATAATTGAAAGTAAAGTAATACAATTCCCTAATAGTAAATTTGAATGTAACACACAAGGCGGAAGCAATCCTTACAGTCAAGAATTAACAGAAGTAGAAATTTGGGATAATTGTACAACACATATTAATGGCAGATACTACATAGAAAAAGATATAGTAAATAATGTATATACAAAGTTACATCATAAAGGCACAGACTCATTTAGCAGAGTTGATGTAAAAACAGTTTTAGAAGGAAATGCTCACAGTAGTTTTAGAGGAGAGATTGTAGTAGACAAAGAAGCAATTAATACTGATGCAGATTTAAAAAATAATAACCTATTGTGTAGTACCAAAGCAGTAGCAATATCCGAACCACAATTAGATATTAACACTAAAGAAATTCAGTGTGCTCATGGATGCACAGTTAGTAATATAGATGCCGACCAATTGTATTTTTTACAGAGCAGAGGCATAAGTAAACAACACGCATCAAACATGTTAAAAGAATCATTTTTAGGATTAATACTATGAGCTGGAAAGACCAATTCCCTACATTAAGTAACGATAATACTCTTGCATATTTTGATAGTGCGGCATCAACACAGACACATCAAAGTGTGTTAGATCGCATGAACAAATATTACGAGCATCAAAGATGTAATGTTAATAGGGGAGACTTTCGTATTAGTCAAGAAGTTTCAAACGAAGTAGAAGTTGCTCGTGAACAAGTTGCTGACCTAATAAATGCAAAACCAGAACAGATAATGTTTACAGCAGGTGCAACAGAAGGATTAAACATAATTGCAGAGTGGTACAAAGATACACAAACAGTTATTATTACAGAAGCAGAGCATACAGCAAACATATTGCCTTGGATAGCACAGGGCAGAACTATTGAGAACGGCAGGCTACAAGTTTTACCTATTACAGAATATGGTGTAGTTGATATAGAACACGCAGTTAAAGTGTTTGAGAAGTATCCGTATGCAGTATTAAGCATACATAGTCACAGTAATGTAACAGGTATTAGCACAAACTATAAGAAACTAACAAAGGCCGCACATGATTACGGTATAACAGTAGTAGTTGATGCTTGTCAAACTATAGGTTCGCATGAGTTTGATGTTTATACAGTTGACCACGCAGTCTTTAGCGGACATAAAATGTATGGACCAACCGGCATAGGATTTATGTATAGCAGAGTTCCTATGGAACTATTGAGGGCAGTAAGGTTAGGTGGCGGCGCAGTTAGTCATTACGACTTTAGTGGCAACATAGATTTTTATGATGGCCCTACTAAACATGAAGTAGGCACACCAAACATTGCCGGCATACTTGGATTAGGTATAGCCGCTGAATGGATTAAGTTTATTGGATATGATGTTATACAGAAAAGATTAGTTGATATAGATTTTTGGATGTCAGACGCAGAAATATTTAATGTTAAAGGTTTACATTTAATCTATCCTAACTATAGACAGAACGGAAGACATGTGTATAGTTTTACATGCGATGGCTATCATCCAAGTGATGTTAGTGCATTTATAGGCTTAGACAATGTAGCGATAAGGGTAGGTAAACTATGTGCTCATCCTATTGTAAATAAAGTAAGTGGCGGCAAAGGTGTATTAAGAATAAGCACCGGTGTATATAATACACAAGAAGATGTACAACGACTATCAGAGGCATTATGCAAAGCGATAAAGAAAGTAACTTAAATAGCAGAGATTATGATGCTGTTGATTCTGATGCAATTAGTTTAGAGCAACGAGTACGCAGTAACTTGCGTAGAGTAGTAGACCCTGAGATAGGTATAAACATTGTTGACTTAGGACTTATTTACGATATTGATGTTAACGAAGAAAAAGACGTACAAGTGTTAATGACACTAACTGCACCTAACTGTCCATTCGGTGATATGATACTAATGGAAACCGAAATGGCTTGTAGAAGTGTTAAAGATATCAAACTTGTTAGAATAAATCTTACATTTACTCCACCTTGGAACCCTGATATTCATGTATCAGACGAAGCCAAATATCAAATGGGCATATTGTAAACACACATAAATATACTTTTTAAAATATAAATTACCTAAATAATAAGAGAGAACAGAATGGCATTTGAAATTGTAGTACCCGACGTAACGTTTAAAACGAGAGTAGACTCTCCAAACGGATTTGATTGGTATGACTTAACAAGCGAAGAAATCTTTGCTGGAAAAAGAGTAGTTATTGTTGCCCTCCCAGGCGCATTTACACCAACATGTAGTAGCACCCATTTACCGGGCTATGAAATGATGTATGATGAATTAAAAGCACAAGGCATTGACGAAGTTTATTGCCTAAGTGTTAATGATACATTTGTAATGAATGCATGGATGAACCATCAAGAAATTAAAAAGGTTAAACCTTTACCAGATGGAAGTGGTTCATTTACTAAAAGACTTGGCTTTCTTGTAGACAAAGATAACATTGGATTTGGTGCAAGAAGTTGGAGATACGCAATGATTGTTAAAGAAGGCGTTGTAGAACAAATGTTTGTTGAGCAAGGCTTAAAAGATAATGCAGACGGAGATCCGTTTGAAGTATCTGATGCTAACACAATGTTAGACTATCTTAAAACGGCAAAAACTTCTTAACGTAAATATTAGCGTCAGCAGTTTCAGTTTCTATATAACCGCCTACAGTTTCAAAGCCAAATTTGGTATAAGAACTAAGGGCGGTTTTTCTTGGAATGCTCCACAGTAACAAACTACCTTCTACTAATGCTTGGTGTTCAGTTAATGTAAACAATTGCTGTGCTATTCCTCTTCCTCTATAATCAGGATCAACCCATATACCCCTACTACGATATTGTGTATGGTCTGTGCGGTGTCCTGAATTAACTCCTACAAGTTTATCATCTATGTACACTCCCCAAAATACAGGCTTGTAATCAAATATACGCATGTCTATAGGATCAGGTGATCCTTCAAATGGCCATGTCATGGCACTCATAGGTTCAATAGCACTTTCTCTATTAGGCCAAAGTTTGTCTCGCCATATAGGTAGAATAGTATCAAAGGAAATCTTTCTTGTGATCATAATTATATTTATAGGCGACTATCAACAGTTAGACATACAACTGGATTTTTAATACTTGCTACAAGCCATTCTGACTGCTTATATTAAAGGTCAGCCTATAAATATTGCTATAGAAAAACATATTTTTAGGACACACAATGAGCTTACAAGATTTAGACCCAAGATGGGATAATCAAACTTTAGAATACGATTTAGAAAAACATAACTGGCCAGAGTTTTGGTTAGGTGTTGCTAAAGAAAAATTCCCACAAATAAAAACACTTGAAACAGTACACAAAGTATTAGATGCTACAGAACTTGTAGAGTTAGGAAGACACTTACAAGATACATGCGGCGAAGAAAGATTTATAAAAAAAGTAGATGCATACTACAGTGAATGTGTCCCAGACTTACTTGATGGTGAAGAGTGGATGTTACAACGTTTCTTTACAATTAGAATGGTTATACCAAATCAAGCAAAGGAAGGCAGACTACTTGCATTCCATCAAGGTATTTGGGTAGGCAATGGTTTAGGGTTAAGAACTATTTGGACTCCGTTCACTAAGTGTTACGGTAACAACTCAATGCAAATTATGGGTTGGGAAGAGTCTGATGAGTTAACTAAAAGATGTTACGATGAGAAGATGAGCTACGATGAATTACAAGGCGAGTGTGCTAAACATTGTTTCCCTGTAACATTAGAACCAGGACAAGCACACTTGTTCCAGCAACATCATATACATGGCAACTTTAATAACGACACAGACATTACACGTTGGAGTATGGACGGTAGAGTATTACCCAAAGGTGGACACTATCATAGAAAACTACCCGGTGGCTACTTTAGATTTATCGGTGAGCGTGATGATATTAGAGAAATAGATTCCACTAAGAAATGGATTAGTTATGCAGGCTGGAACACAGAGTGGACAAAAGAACTACCACTTCCTATGCAGAGAGCAATTATATCTCAGTACTGTGACAAGCATGGTATTAAGATTAATGACTATCAGTTTGAAAACGAGTATGTAGATTGGCTACCAGGCTTAGAAAAGTTTATTACAGGCTATGGTATTGATGCTATTGTACTTTGCAGTATTAATTCTTTACCTGATGATCCATTTAGAAGGTATCACTTGTTATCATTGGCAGTAGAAAATGAAGTAGAATTACATTTTGCTAATGAATTATGTAGTGTTAGAACTGTTGAAGACATTAAACATATACAACATGTATTAGAATTTGTTAATGAAAATACGCCACCAAATAAAACTTTAGGTTACGTTTAATTAATGTTATTGCCTTATAGACCTCCTTCCGATAATGCGTTAAATATGTATTATCCAATCATAGTGCCAGAGAGCCTACCAGGTACCTACAAGTTTTGGGGTAACGATGATAAGGAACTTTACGAAAACAACTTAGCAGTACAAGACTTTGGTTGGCGTTATCGCACAAAAGAAATACAGTATAAATTAAACAGTCAAGGATATAGATGCCCTGAGTTTGATACAATTGACTGGAAAAATTCAATAGTAATAGTTGGCTGTTCGCAGGTATTTGGAATAGGACTTGCTGAAGACGAAACTATTGCTGTCCAACTACAAAAACTTACTGACTGTCCGGTTATTAACTTAGGTAGACCTGGATCGTCTATTGATTACTCACTTGCAAATAATATACAGTTAAGAACAAATTTTCCGACACCGAGAGCAGTTATTAATCATTGGACAGAACCAATGAGAGAAACATACTTTGGTGTAGAGAAAATTGCAACTGTAACACCTGGCTTATCGATGCATGAAACATATTATAAAAAACATATTGGTATGCTTATTAACATGTTTGGACTTGATGCTGAAGATGTAGAACATGATTACAAGTATAAAGCAAAAATGTCTTCAGACACATGTAAGGCATTATGGAAGGATACAACTTATATTGAAAGCACATGGAACTCTTTAACTGCTGATGCATTAGATTGCTACGAACAGAAAAAACTTGATACAGCAAGAGATATAATGCATTGGGGTGTTGATAGTGCAAGAGCATTAGCCAAACACTATGCGGAGTTAATAGAATGTTAGACTTCCTGCAGAAAGATATGGGCCTATTGCCCCACAGGCCATTAACTGATAATGCTTTAAATATTCAAAGCAAGTCAATGAGAGATGATGACTTTGAACTACCAGGTACATACAAGTTTTGGAGTAACGATACAAAAGAACGTTATGAAACTAACTTAACAACACAAGACTTTGGTTGGCGCTATCGCACAAAAGAAGTAGAATATAAATTAAATAGTGCAGGATATAGATGTCCTGAGTTTGATACAATAGACTGGGAAAACTCTGTAGTTATATTTGGTTGTTCTCAGGTATTTGGAACAGGACTTGCTGAAAACGAAACTATTGCAGGACAATTACAAGACTTAATTGGATACCCAGTTATTAACTTAGGAAAGAATGGAACATCAATGGACTTTGCACTTGCAAATAATATACTGTTAAGAAGAAACTTCCCAACACCAAGAGCAGTTATTAATCATTGGACTGAGCCAATGAGAGAAACATACTTTGGATTAGATAAGATTGTACAAATATTACCGAGACAGGAAGTATACTATAAGAAGCATTTTGGAATGCTTGTTAACATGTTAGGACTTACTGTTGACGATGTAGATCACGACTATTCATTTAAGGCAAAGATGACTTCTGAAACATGTAAAGCAATGTGGGAACAAACAACTTATATTGAAAGCACATGGAACTATTTAACTGCTTTGATATTAGAGTGCTATAAGCAAGACCACATTGACTCTGCAAGAGACATAAGTACAGACGGCACAGGCTCAGCACATAGCGGTGTTGATAGTGCAAGAGCATTAGCCAAACACTATGCGGAGTTATTATGAAGTATCACGTAGTATACGAAGAAGGTACTGTAAATTACTTTGGCAGTAACGTTAGTAAGCATAAGTTTTATAATAACGATGTAGATTTCTTATTGAACCAACCCAACACAAATATTGTTACTTGGGAATTAAACGACTTAGAATTAACAAAACACTTTGTAGACTTACATAGACAACGTATGTTAAGTGTTATTGAAGCAGGACCACATAACTACTTTGAATACATTTACGATGTGTATAGAAGTTTAGACGAGAAGTCTATGTTAGAATCACGTGTTGAAATGAATACTATTATAGATAGAATTAATACTAATTACAACGGTTACTATTGGTTTACACTTCCGGAAGAACTTAAACTAAACACACAAGATATTAACGACACACGCATTAAAAACTTAAATGAATTGCATGACCACTTTGAAACAAGAATGGCAGAGCTTAATAAACAGACAAGTTTTTCTCATGAAGATAGAGACAGAAAAGAAATAGTGTGGAACGACTTACAGGCTATTAACTTGTTAGTTCATTTTAATGAACGCAATGTTGCTAATGATTCTAATATGGCAAATAGGCAAACATACTTTACAAGTTTAAAGTTTGAGCCGCCGTATGACACAAAGCAACATGCAATACTGGTTAACGAAGACTATAAAGATTTTACTATGGTTAGAGGCTACGGTGCTCTTACCCTTGACTTCGGAACAGTAGGAAAAGACTTATTCACATGTAGTGTAACTGATGATATAGAATTAGTACACAAGAATATGGTAAGTCAACAAACAGAATTAAATCCATGGGTACAGTTTGACTGGTTCTCATGCACAGAAGCAGAATGGCAAGAACAAATGGAATTGTACAACGCATGGATTAATGAAAACAAGGTAGGCGACTACTTAGAGTTAGCAAACCCTATGTATACGCCAGGAAGACATCAACTTGGCGAATGCATAAGCCATAGTTTTGTTCATCCAGAAGAATTTGTACAAACAATTATTAAACAAACCCCAAAAATTAACAGTTTCTTTATTACCGATGACAACAATAAAACTATATTATAACAACGTTCCCGGACAAAACCTGCACGACGATGACATGCTCATCTGGCAAGGCAGTAATACCACGTCCTTCCATCATATCTTAAATACTTTAGGACTTGATTACGAATGGACAACTAACCCACACGAAGGCATAGTTGTACTCGACATAGGCAGTACAAGTTTTGATAGCGAGTATGATAAACTTATTAAAGTAATTGATCGTTACTCAGCAGACTACGGCAAGTTCCTACTGTTTACATCACAAGAGCCAATAAACAAAAATTGGATAGACTTCTTAGAAACTAACTATCCTAATATATTCATTATGGATATAAAATATGCAATACAAGACAAAGGGAAATATATTCCTTTCCCAGCCTTCTTTGCAAGAATGAATAATAACATTCTAAACGAAGTAATACCACATGCTCAGATTAATCTTACTGATGTAGATAAAAAGACTTTTAAGTTTCATAACTTAAAGTATCGTTGGACACCCGATAAGTTTTATACACAATATTACTTAGACGAATATGACTTAATAAATGATAACATAATAACATATCAAAATCCTTCTAAGTTTGATTCAGAGTCGGGTGAATATATAGAGTTAGATCCTAAGTTACGTTCAGATGTATTGTTAGCAGACAAAAGTATTACAGCAGATAATAACTTATTAAGGAAAATGGTATCAGCATTAGAAACATTTGACTCCCCGGACTTAGTAAACGATAAAGAGTTTAACGTAGTAAGAAGATACCATCCTCAATACATATATGACTTATCGTACTTTAGTTTAGTAAATGAGAACTTAAACAAAACAGATGTAGATCATTTTTACATCAGTGAAAAAACTTTATATCCTGTGTTAGTAGGCCATCCAACACTTATCATTGGCAACCAATGGCATCATGAATACATGGCTGACTTAGGATTTTTAATATACGATGAATTATTTGATTACTCATTCGATCAAATAAGCAACGACTTAGAACGCATAGATGCAGTAGTAAATCAAGCATCAATATTCTCACCAGAGGAATATGTTACAAACATTGATACGGTAGTAAAGAAAATAGAACATAACAAATATAACTTAACAAACAATAACAGTAAGTTATGGACAAAGTTAAGACAAACAATGACAACTAACTTGGAAAAATATCATGATACAGAAGCAACTATTTACTTCAGCAGGTAACAGCCTTTTAGCACCAGACAACTCATACATTGTCTGTACAGCATTACAATCTGAACTGCCTAACATGGCACCAGACAAAATACTATTTACAGGAGTAGGCAAAGTTAATGCGGCGTATGTGTTAACACGATACCTTACTGCTCATCCTGAAGTTAAAACAGTTATTAATTATGGAACAGCAGGCAAGGCCTATAATGTTAACAAAGGCGAATTAGTTCAATGCACAACATTCCTGCAAGGCGATATGGATTGTGGTACACTTACTGGCGGCCCTGGTATAACATTTGGCGACAAAGATATTAAATCAGGCGCTTTACATTTTGGAGATGGTGGCGCAATTTGTAGAACACAAGATCAATTTGTAACAGACTTATCAGTATTAGATATGTTTGAACATCTTGTACGTTATGAAAAGTTTAACGTAGTTGAGATGGAAGCATACGCATTAGCAAAGGTTTGTTTTGAAATGGAACGTGACTTTATATGTTACAAGTATGTATCAGATGATGCTGATACAGATGACAATGGAGAATGGGAAGAGAACGTGGCCAAAGGCGAACCAATGTTTGAAAAGGTATTAGAGGAGGCTCATGGATTTAAACGATATTAATCGAATTGCAGGAGAGATTTTGCAATACGAATCCGAATTCAAAAAAGGTGGATTTGTTATTAAGCACATGAAAGACGGAAAGTCTGACCCAATGGTTGCGATTAAGAGTGTGCTTGATAGACTTACAGATATGTATGACTTAGAAAGAGAAGATATAGGTCCGCTCAGTGAGGAAATATTTAAAAGGATTAACTGTAAGTAACTGTTACGGTTGCCGCACCTTGGCTTGAAGAACCTTGTCCAACATATACTTTTACAGTATTGTTAGCATCAGTGGCATCAGTGTATACAAAGTTAGGATTAACAACAAATTTGCCTACTTCACTAACATCAATATAGTTTCCGCCAATTAGTCTATCAACATCATTGTCGTCACCTACTGAAATTGTAGTTGATCCATTAAATGCAGTAGTAACATCTACAATAACCTGTGTCGGCATTGAACTTGCACTAAGATCACCTAAAGAAACATTGCCACCGTTAAACGTAACGTTTGCTCTTAATGTTTGTGAGTCAGCACCAGCACTATCTTTACTGCTGATCAATGTTAAGTGTCCTGTTGAAGCAGGGTCATCTTGTTTAGCCATGTATATAGCATACTCGCCATCACCACCATCACTAATTTCAATTATGTCACCAGCATTAACATCAGTTCTTGAGAACAATGATGATAACGTAGCAACACCAACAAACGTATTAGCAGTTGAGCCAACGTCTGTAGTTACTCCAAATGTTCCAACGTATTTTGCACCTGCGGCATATAGTACATTACTTGTACCTGTGCCAATTGCTGTTGGTAAGTTACTTCCAATAAAGTTTAATATACCTGACTGGTAGTCAAAGTACCATTGGTCGTCATTGCCGGAACCTGTTTCAAATAACTGTGTTCCGTTTGTTTGTGGATTAGCAGTTCCTGTAGGAGCCGCATATACTTTTAACTGATATGTTGCACCAAATGTAGGTGGTATCCAGTTAGTAATGCCTGTTTTCCATGTTCTATTGTCTGTAGCAGTTCCGTCCTCTACAAATTCGTGCCCACCACTTACTGAGTCAAGATAAACTTGAGTAACACTACTGTTTGCCGCTGGTATAACTCCTGTTATACTTGAATCTTGTGCCCAAATCTGTGTAGACTTAATAATAAAGTCCGATGCGTTTGCTTCATTAGGTGCAAACTTACTTGCATTGGTATCAGTTTTCATTTTACCGAAACCGACTTTCTTCCAAAGTAAATCTACTTTTTGACTATCTGAAATTGCCATATTAACTCTCTATGCTCAATGATGTTAATGAGTCGCCTGACTCTAATTTAATTCTTACTAATATATTATTACCAAAACTACCTGTTCCATTCTGGTCACCAAGTGTTAATGTAAATGTATCGTTGCTATATGTAGTTCCGTCTACAATTCTATCACCTGATGTAAATGCTACACCATTAGAACCATTACCACCGTTACCAGTATCACTACCTGGAGTACCTGCACCACCGTATGTGATACCTGCATCTACCCAACCATTTAGTCCTGAAGCACTATCAATACCTGTTGCCGGTGCGGCTACAAAGAAGCCACTAACTTTTCCTGTAAGTCTAACTACAAAGTTAGCCATTGCTGTTCTTCTAAATGCAAACGTAAAGTATTGAGCTCCACTTCTTCCTGTTGCTAAGTCTGGACTTACCGGTAATATACCTGAACTTAGATCTGTTGTAAAATGACTTAGTGTTCCAAAACGTGTAACGGCTTCTTGTGTGCCTGCTATTGTTTCTGCTCCACTCCACTCATTTGCTGTATAGTAATTAGTTGAGCTACTGAATGATGGATTATCGCCACTTGCTAAACCTGTAATACGTTTACCGTCATCGTCAAATCCTGCACCTAAGGCATCTGCAACTGCTATAGTTTCATTAACGCCTGAGCTACTGTTTAACGCCTGTACTTTAACAGCAGTATGCTCTGCATAACTACCGTTTCCATTAACGTTATTAATTCTTGCTTTTAATTGCTCAATACCAGTACCACCTGCACCAACATTAACTGTAATAGTTCCTATGGTGTACTTGTTACTGCTATCTTTACCAGTATCTGCTTTTGGAATACCACTATTTAAATATGTAGTAGAGCCATCTAATGCGGCATAGTTATGTCCAGCAGTACTAATTGTACTACCTGATGTGCTTTCTGAATTTGTTCCATTAGTAATATCAAATGGTGTGCTATCGTTTTTATATGTTTGTCCTATCCAGTTATAAAGTTGTACACCTGTTAGTGTTAATACTGCATCATCTGTGTAGTAAGGAACACCGGATTCATATGCTAATGTACCAGCACTTGATTGTGCCAATGTAGCACCACTGAAGTCTACAACACCAGTTGATGTTACATCATCTTTAACAAAACTAACAACGTTAGTATTACCTGTTACGTCATGACTTAGTTTAAAACTATGTGATCCTGTTGCTAAGTCTGTTGAAGTAGCAGATACTCTTGCCTTAAATCCTTTATATAAAGTTGGCGAGAATGTACTGCTTGAAAAACTTGCACTACTACCAGCACTTGTAAGTGATTGGTAATCGCTTTCCGATGTTATTTCTAAGTTAGCATTAGTTCCTACATCACTACCACTTGACAATGCTATAGTTCCGCTTATGTCTCCATTAACAACTGCATGTAAGTTACCTGCACTTGCATTATATGAGAAACTACTTAATGTAGCACTATTTGTATCACTACCAGCACTACTTGATGTTATTCTGCTTACTGATTGTCCAACAGTCATGCTATCTTCTGAACTGTTATCAGTATAGCCATGTGCTAAGTAAGGACTTGATCCTTGTGTACTCTCACCAAATGATATAGTTTTACTACTTAAACCACTTGGAGCACTAATAGTTGGGTCATACACTTTTAATAATTCTGTTGTTGTACTTCCTACTTCTCCCGGATCTGCTGTGTTGTGAGCAGTTTGTTGCATAGTAATAGTAAATCGACCAGTACCACTGTCTGATGAATATGTATGACTTGCTCTTGCTTGTCCTACATCACCAGTACCACCTGAAGTTACTGAAGTATTACTACTACCATCGCCCCAATTGATTTGATATGTACATGTTGCAGTACTTGAATTTGTTGTAATATTATTTAAGTAAATTGTTTCACCGTCATCAATTTCTCTGTCATCACCAGTTAATGCACTACCACCTGAACTTGCAGTATACAAATCAAAGTTTGCAACTGGAGTTGCTGTGTATAATGTTATGAAATCTGTTTTTGTAACACTTGCTGTACTACCTTCACCTGATCCACTGTTATTAAATGCTGTAATAACTACATCGTAAGGTGAATTTGAATTATCAGTATATGTATGACTTGGAGTACTATCTGAAGTAGAAGTAGTTGTATCACCGTCTCCCCAAACAACTGTATATCTATTAGCAGTACCTACAACTGATGTTGTTAATGTTACTGTTAAAGGATCACCACCTGAGGAAACACTTGTTGTTGCATCTACACTTTTAACAAATGTATTGTTACGAATGTTTTCCATTGCTTCGTTCAGTTTGTCAATAGACTCTGATACTTTAGTTGCATTTGTAATAGTTTGTACTGAGCCATCTGTCCAACTTCCATCTCCAGAAGAAGTTATGTTACCCATTGTTAATGCAAAACCATCACTGGCCGCATTTGCGGATACCACATCTAACTGTGCTTTAGTAACAAAGTCAGTAGATCCTGAAGCCGCCGCTCCCCTCAACTGGGTTAGTGTCACTCCGTCTTCAGTAGTAACCGATACTATATCTGTATCGCCATCACCTAAGACTTTAGGACCCTGCTTACCAAGTTGTACTTCTGCACCTACACCTATTAAACCGTAATTTTTAACGTTAGCCACGTATTACTCCTACATATTTATAGTAAGTATTTATCACAAACAACCTAAAAATATAACATGTTATTTCTGCTTGACAGAAAGTTATAATAGTGCTATAATATAACTATGGTCAACAAAGAAAACACACTTATTATTGGCGATGTGCATGCCGAGTTTGCACCATTTGAACGTGCTGTAAAGTATGCAAAAGCCAACAATTTACATCTTCTTTCTCTTGGAGATCTTATTGATGGCGGTACTGAAGGCGACAAAGTATGTAGTTTAATGCTTGAATTATTACAAGATGGGTCTGCATCACTTGTTAAAGGCAACCACGAACATAAGTTATATCGTTACCTTAATGGTGCTAATGTAATATTAGGACCACCGAATCAATCAACAGTTGATGAATGGAATACAGGTAAAGATACATTTCGTAATGACTTTCACGACATGATAACAACTTATGCTAAATCATACATCAGAATAGATAGACATAATATTTGTACACATGCCGGTATGCATCCTACATTTTGGGAAACTGAATATGTTGCAGGCGAGTTTAACCGTAAGCAAACAGATGCAATGATGTTTGGTCAAGCAGACTATAAGAAGCAATTCGAACACAAAGGACAAACTTACCCAATGCGTATATATGATTGGACAAATGATGTTCCAAGTCATACTCGTTTGTTTGTAGGGCATGACCCTGCTCCATTAACAAACGTACCAGTATTTGATTTGTTTCAAGACCAGCCATTAGTTCATACTAACGAGCATGGCGGCGAAGTAGTCTTTATGGATTGCGGTGCCGGAAAAGGCGGCAAATTATTTGGTGCTGTTGTAAATAGTAGCACAAATGAAATAGAGGAATTTGTTAACTTTACAGAATGAGCACCCCAAGTACAAAGCCAGTACCAAGAAATACAATTCGATTTACAATACAGGTTGAAGTGCCATACAAAAGTAGTATAGTAAACTACGGTAACAAAAGTAAACAAATTATTAGAGATTACATTAATAGTGATAATTTTGGCAGTTACCTTGTTGAGGTAGGCGGTATAGACGTTGAACAAAGAAAGTAAAGAAACTGATATGATTGATCATTCAATCGAATCCACATGGGAAACCAGTGAAGTAAGTTGGGACAAAATACAACGAATGAGATTTATGAACGCAGATTCTGAAATTGCACCTAACGATAAGTATACCCAAGAGGCAATAAAAAAGAATGAAACTTGACTATAAAGATTGTGGCACAATAGGATTTACTTGTTCAACTTTTGATCTACTTCATGCAGGACATGTTGTGATGCTCGAAGAAGCCAAACGCCATTGTGATTATTTAATTGTAGGCTTGCAAAACGATCCAACAGAAGACAGACCAGAAAAGAATAAGCCTATACAAAGTATTGTAGAAAGACAGATACAATTGTCAGCAATTAAATATGTAGACGAAATAGTTGTGTACAATACTGAAGCAGACTTAGAAGACCTATTACTAACATTACCCATAAATATTAAAGTTATGGGAGAAGAGTATAAAAATAAAGACTTCACAGGCAAACAAATATGTAAGAACAGAGGAATCAAAGTTATTTACAATGGCAGAGATCATTCCTTTAGTAGTACATCACTTAGAAAAAGAGTAAACGAGATAGAAAATGAACGAAACAATTAAGGCAGGTTTAATATTATTTGGTGCATTGGTACTTAGTAGACTATTACCGTTGCCAGCCAATAGCGAACCTCTATTAGGGTTAGCAGTATTAATACCTTACCTAACTAAAAGCAACTTAGGATTCTTAATGATGCCAGCAGTTATGTTTGTGTCAGATATATTTTTAGGGTTAGGTAGTTGGATGTTATATACATACTCAGCATTAGCAATAGCACCTTTTATCAGTAAGGCATTACCAAACAAATACATATCATTATTGGCCAGTTGGTTAGTGTGGCATGTAATGGCTAACGCAGGACAATGGTACCCACCGTTTAGTCCTGAAGCATTGTTATTTGATATCAGATTCTTACTAAGCGGATTTGGTGTAGTAGCATTGTATGACATAGGAAAGAAGGCATGGCAGAATCGATATCAAGAAGCGTAGCCAAAAGTATTACTTGGCGAGTAGTTGCATCACTTTGTAGTGGTATTATTGCATTGGCATTTGGATTGTCAATATCAGCGGCTATGGGTGTAATGATAGTAGATATGGTACTAAAATTTATTTTATACATTGGGCATGAAAGACTATGGGCAGGCGTCAAACAACAAGAATTATGAGCGATAATAAAGACATACTTAACGAAAGTCAAATAAGTACTGAAATTAAAGAAGAGTTTGACGGTAGCCAAATGACCAAAGCAGGTCGACTTGCTATGGAACTTAACAGAGAGCGTAAACGTCTCAAGCAAGAACTTGCTGAGATGCAAATTGAAGTAGAAGACTTAAAGCCAGCAACTCCAACAGGAACAGTTGACAGTTATGTTAAATGGTGTGCAACTATACTTGGTGTAGTTGGTGTGTTTATTATGAGTGCAGGATTTAGCACAGCAGGACAAATATGTTATGCACTGGCGGCAGGCAGTTGGGTGTATGTAGGACATTGCTGGAACGACAAAGCAATTATGATTGGTAGTGCTATAAGTGGTACTGCTGTATTAATGAATCTTGTAGAAATAATAGTTAACTAAATGAAAGAAAAATTTGTACATGCATTCCTCGATGTTGCACAACGGTTCGCAGAACTAAGTAGTGCCAAACGTGCCCAAGTAGGTGCAATCATTGTTAAAGACAATAGAATCATCAGCATTGGATACAACGGTATGCCCTCAGGTTGGGATAACGTTTGCGAGACAGATGGCAAATCCAAACCAGAAGTGTTACATGCAGAAGCAAATGCTATTACTAAAGTAGCACAGAGTTCAGACAGTAGCAAAGATGCTACACTATTTTGCACACATGAACCTTGCATAGAATGTGCAAAACTAATTCACCAATCGGGCATTAAAAATGTTTATTATAAAATAGAATACAATGCCGCAAAAGGATCCGGAAAGGACTTTTTAGAGAAATCTAATGTGGCAGTATATCATACACCGGTTGACAATAACACAGATATACAGTATAATACACGAAAGGTAAAAACAAATGACAGTTAAAAGCACAACACAGATGACTAAAGCAGAGTTGCTTAATCTACTTAATGAAAAGAACTCTATTATTGCAGTTCTTAATGGTAAGATAGACGAGCTTGAAGGAATGGCTATAGCCAGTTCGGCAACACCAGTAGATGCAGATACAAGTAGATTACTTTCCACAATGAATGCTCGTATTAAAGCATTGGAGGAACAACTTGGAGAATAACACCTCAATCAAGGTTTTTGTTTATGGCACACTAAAAAGTGGCGGCCAAATCAGAGGACTACATCAATTTGTTGATGGAGCAGTTATTGTAGGCAAAGCATACACAACTTATCCTGACTACACTATGATTGACTTAGGTGCGTTCCCTGGAGTAATGAAAGGCGGCGAACATAAGATACAAGGTGAAGTTTGGGAAGTAAACGCAGACACATTTGAAGATCTCGATGCTATGGAAGGCTATCCAGAATTCTACAATAGAGAAGTCACAGAAACAACTCAAGGCAGAGCATGGATGTATCACTTACCACGTGAAGACTATGCAGACAAATATGCTCAGCAGTCAGAAAACATTACAGTACAAGGGGATACCTTGATATGGAACAAATAAACGTACTGTATACATTAACCTTATTTTTAATTAAACATACATTAGGAGACTACTTCCTACAGTTTTCATGGATGTACAAAGACAAGGCTATCTATGGTGCAAAGGGCGGGATTGCTCACTCAGGATTACATGGCGTACTTACATCACTTGTATTATTTCTTGTAGGATGCTCTCCGCTAACATACTTATTGTTAGGGTTAGTTGATTCAATTATACATTATCATATTGACTTTATTAAAAGTAATATTTGGAAAGAGAAAAAACTTAAACCAACAGACCAAACATTTTGGGTTATACACGGAGTAGATCAATTACTACACGGACTAACATATATTTTCATTATATGGATTATATTATAAATGCCTAAGTTTACAGAACAAGAATTGGAAAATAGTAAAAGAATTTTTAAAAGTGCTACACCTAAACAAGATTTAAGTTGGTACATCAAGTGGACTGCAAGTGTCTTTATACTTACAGCAGTATTCTTTAGAGCCGCCGGAGAAGACGCTATTGTGTTTAGTTACCCAGCTAACTTATACGACCAAGTGTTCAGTTTAATAGGTACGTTAGGTTGGCTATGTGTCGGCTTACTGTGGAAAGACAGAGCATTAATTATGCTCAATGCTGTTATAGTTACAGTATTGGGACAAGCAATTATAATGAAGTTAGTAGGTAGCTAAAACAATGTCCAATCATTCCTTTAAATCATTAACATAGTATATAAATAATAGCACACAAATTATGACTATAGACAGAAACAAACTTTTACAGTTCAATCGTGATCCAGAGTTATCGCCTTGGTTCCGTAAACAGCTGAATTCATTAATGGGCGAAGGACCGGAACCGCGTCCTTATCATGACAACATAGAACAGATACACGACAGTATTGTAGAATCCTTATCCAAATACAGAAAAGCTCATCAAATAAACAATGTTGTTATTGGCATGAGTGGCGGTATCGATAGTGCTGTAACTGGTGCATTATTTAAAAACGCAGGTTGGAAAGTCACTGGAGTTACATTACCAATACTGCAAGACGAACAAGAAACAATTAGAGGCGAAGAAGTCATTAAGACACTTGGCTTTGATCATCAATCTGTAGACCTTACAGAATCATATGAACACTTTAGAAATATTGGAGCAGGACAACTGGACACAGAACTTAGGCGTCCTACTGTTTCAATACAAGATACATCTACAAAAATTAGATTAGGAAATTTACGAGCAAGACTAAGAATGGCAACATTATATAATCTTGCAGGTAAACTCAAAGGCTGTGTTGGTAGTACTGATAACTTTTCAGAACTTGCCGCAGGCTTTTGGACACTACATGGCGACGTAGGAGATATTGCTCCTATACAGTCATTAACAAAAAGTTGGGAAATTCCTGCACTCGCAGAGTTTGTAGGAGTCCCAGACTCAGTAATTTCCGCTGTACCTACTGATGGATTAGGTATAGCCGATGGTGACGAAGACCAGTTTGGTTTCAGTTACTTGGAGTTCGATATTGCAATGTTCACTTTGTTTAGTCTTAATGATTACACATCGTGGGACGAAGTATGTAGCAATATTGGATTAGGAAATGAGGATAAAGCCATAGTAGAAAATGTAAAACAAAGGATTGCATCTACTATATATAAAAGGCAAAATCCTTTTAACCTTCCCCACCCATTAGATGAGAATCGATATTCTCGTTTGGAACAATTAGATAACCAATTAAGGAGATAACCATGGAAAATCTTTTAGGAATTGGCGTATTAGTTGTACTTGGTGCATTTGTTATATATAAAGGGTTCTTTTCGAAGAAAACTACTGTAACTCCTGTATCTAAGCCTACCCCTGTTAAAGCAGTTGCGAAAGCACCTGTTGTAGCAAAGGCTCCTGTTAAAGCAGTTGCGAAAGCACCTTCTAAAGCAGAATTGAGTAAACTTACTAAAAAGGAACTTGACACAAAAGCAAGTACCGATTATGGTATAGCACTCGATGGTAGAAAAACTAAAGACGCTATGATTAAAGACCTTCAATCAGCAGTTAAGAAACAGTTGAAATAAAGTCTATCACAGAACCAATTGAGCCCACTTCACGTGGGCTTTTTTGTTAAATACTATATATGATAACAGTAAGTCTTGTACAACCTAACTTTCGAACAGGCGGCAATAGTTTTGCAGGCTATTGGCTACCCTATTCTGTTGGCTGTGTGTATTCTTATAGTGCATTCGGAGACTTCAAAGACCAATTAGAAATAAATCAAGTAATATTCCGTAGAGAACATACAGATACTGCCAGCGATAATATGATTGGCGATGATATTGTTTTATTCTCTAACTTCATGTGGAATTGGGAATACAATAAAGACCTTGCTAAACAATTAAAAAAGAAATCACCTGAAACAATTATTATATTTGGTGGACCAGAAGTAGACGAGAACCACCCTGAACAACAATTAAAAGATTTGCCTTATGTTGATATTCTAATGATATCAGAAGGCGAATTAAGTTTTAATAAATTCTTACACGAATATACAGCAGACATGCAGTATAATAAAATATATTCAGCAAATAGAGTAGACGATCTCGACATACCAAGTCCCTACCTTACAGATGTATTTAAGAATATTATAGATGATAATCCTGATATTAGATGGAGTACTACACTTGAAACAAATAGAGGATGTCCATTTAGTTGTACATTCTGCGATTGGGGTAGTTTAACCTATGCAAAAGTTAAAAAATTCCCTGTAGAAAAAGTATATCAAGAAATAGAATGGCTCGGTGTGAATAAAATACAATATATCTTTATGGCTGATGCTAATTTTGGAATATATCCTGAAAGAGATATGGCAATTACTGATTATATTCTCGATGTACAAGCACGAACCAGTTATCCTGCTACAGTTAATGCTAATTGGCACAAAAATGCAAAGCAAAACGTTATTGAAATTGTAAAGAAATTTATTAGTAATGGATTTAATAGAGGCATGACACTATCTGTACAAAGTATGGACGAACAAGTACTTGATATAATTAAACGTAAGAACATGGATACAAGTCATCTTGGTGCAATGATGGAAATATTAAACAAAGAAGGTATAGGAAGTTATACTGAATTAATATTACCACTGCCAGGCGAAACAACAGACACTTGGCGTACAGGATTAACTGATGTATTAAGCATAGGACAACATAATTCAATTGAAATATGGTTCCATCAGTTGCTACAAAATGCACAAAGTAATCATATAGATCATAA
>Ga0114994_10000209_pt1 | contig 35747 bp, 22 predicted proteins | sample ArcticOcean_MG_C_9_FD_87043 | JGI IMG/M metagenome (GOLD analysis project Ga0114994, IMG submission 87043) | Marine microbial communities from western Arctic Ocean - ArcticOcean_MG_CB2_152 | ecosystem: Environmental > Aquatic > Marine > Oceanic | place: Arctic Ocean: Canada Basin | collected...
GCCATGGCCGCGTCGTAGCTATCGGATACAATCGCGATCAGGATGTTCAGCTGAACAATAACGACGACGACTAAAAATAGTACGAGGTAGCCGCGATCGGCTTGACCAGGGTAGTTATCGAGATCGTAGTTGCCGACGAAGACGAGAAGGAGCAGCGAGAAAATTGTCATTCTTGCCGACTCGAATGAGTTGGGCGCGCCATCGTCGTGCCCCCGTCACCGCGTCTGCTCGATGGCATAGGTCATGCTTGTGTCGGTCTCGCTCATCTTCGTGTCGAACATCAATTCGGCCTACAGCTTCTACCGGGCGTCCGTCGACCCGGAGTACCGCCCGGGCAACAAGCTCGTGAACGGCCTCCAACAGTCGGCCATGTCCTGGTGCATCATCGGGCCGCTCTACCTCTACTGCGAGCGCGCGTCCGGGTGAGCGTCGGGTTCTCTCCTCTATAAGGCTTCTCTCGAACCCCGTTTTTGGAGGGATCAAATGTCGACAAAACCCGCACACACAAACCCGCACGCTGATGCGATAGCTCGTCGTCGTCGCGCTGTGCTTACAATCTGTTGCGTTGGGCAAACCTGCTGCTCGCGGACACATTGCACGTATCGCTCGTGCTGCATCGCTGCACCAGCGCGCCGTCGACGCCACCGCTCAGCAACCATGGCGACCTCCGCCGAGCTCTACGCGAGCGCCCAGCTCCTCGGCGGCGAGTGCGCCACGGTTAATATGACCTTCTTGAAGTGCAAGGCCGAGGCCAAGCACCCGCGCGCCTGCCTCGAGGCGGGCGCGGCCGTGACTTCTTGCGGCGACGGCTTCGTCGCGCGGCTTAAGGCGACGAGCCCGGCCGAGTTCGAGGCCTTCCGTTTCTGCCTGGCGGACACCAACAACGCCTTCGACAAGTGCCGCGCGCAGAAGGAGGCGCTCCACGCGGCGTTCGCGGCGGCGCGGTGAGGGGCCCCTTGCGGCGGCGCGGCGGGGGTATTTATAAAGAGGTGTTTATTATGCGGGTGGCGTGGTAGAGTGCGACGTGCGCCGCATCATGGCAGACGCGCTGGTCAGCTTCTTCGCTTGCTTGGTATTGCATCGGCGTCTCGTCCGGACGGCAATCGCGTTTCAGAGGGGCTTGGGGTCTGGGACGTTCTGCATGGCTCCTGCATAGATGCCAGGCACGAGAGAAACGTGCAAGAGGGACCGCCCGCTAAAAAACAATTCACGTCATCTGAGATTGGCGTTGCACTTTTCACTGGAACTCAGTGATCAAAAGCTCGTCGCAGCGTCAACCAATTGCAACGCGGATCGGTTTGCTGTATCCGGGCACAGCGGGCCACTCTGAAATCGTCGCGCGGCACTCTGAAACCCTCATAATTGATAAGCGAGCACTCGCTGGCATGCAGAACGAGGCCACGGCGGACATCGCCAAGTACACGGGCTCCTCCACGGGCACGTCGCACAACCAGGAGATCTGCTCGCCCTTCCTCGTGTCCTGGCACGTGGACCGCGCCTGCAACAAGGTCTCGGCCGCCTCCCTCGACACGATGTGCAAGACGATGAAGAACGTCATGGGCATGAGCTCGGACCTCTACCCCCACGGCTCGCGCATCCTCGTGGACGAGGACTGGGTCACGTCCAAACCGATGACCCGCAAGCTCCGCGGCGCCAACTAGGCGCCTGCGCCACATTGCTTGCTTTCGCGAGAGGTCCCCCTATTTTGCAGCTGCCGTGCGCTACCTTACGTATCCGTTCCCCTCCGCCGCGCATAAGTGTCTGGCATTACGTTGCCTCGACGGGCGTCGACCCACGGAGCCGTGCGGGCGGCGTATGTGATCTACTCGCCCAGGCTGCGCACGCGCACCGGGCGGTGGCGCGAAGCCCTCCGCGCCGTCAGCGTGAGGCATGTGAGTGTACACAGAATAGCATGATTACAACACATTCCGGGGGCGGAACGCCTCCGGCACGTCGGCTCCCAGCACCGCGTTCGCCACGACCTCGCCGAGCTGCGCGTGGCGCAGGAACCCGCGCGCCCCGAGGCCGCCGGCGACCCAGAGCCCCGTTTCGCGGCGGAAGGCGAAGGGCAGCCGGCCGAGGTGCGTCCGCGGGCCGTTCAATCGCACGCCGGCCGTCGCGCCTGCGGGCACGGCGCCCGGCGCCGCGAGCAGGGCCGCGGCCTCCCGCAGCTCATGCGTCAGGAGCGCTTCGATGGACCGCGGCGGCGCGTCGACCGGTGCGTTCGCGTCGGAAAAGTGCTCGTGCGTCGCCCCGAGGATCGAGCCACCACTACCGGGGCAGAGGTACGCGCCCCGCAGGAGCGCCGGGCCATTAATACCGCCCGCGTACACGAGGCTCTCGCCGCGCGTGAGCGTGAGGCCGGCCGGAAACAGGTCCGGGAACTTCCGGTAGGCGTCCGCGCCCCCGCAAAGGATCGTCTCAGTATGACCGAGGCCGCGCGGGTCCACGCTCGCCTCCACGACCGAAAAAACATCCGACGCCTCGTTCAGCACTTTAAGCGCGGCCAGGTAGCCCCGCGCGTCAACGCAGCGGCCGCCCACGTAGCGCAGGCCGCCTTCCCCGAAGTCGGCGCGGCCCGACGCCCCGGCGAAGGGTGCGGGCCCCAGCCACTCGAGCCACGCCGGCCCGGCTCTACCTGCGGCCGCCTCGAGGTCCAGGGCGTCCTGTCCATCGACCGCCGGCCGGAGCACCGTCGACGTCGTGACGAGGCGACACTGCGCGGCATGCTCGGCCGCGCGGATCAGCGCGTCGGCTTTATTTAGAGCGTCCGTGGCTTCCCACGCCGGCTTCAGGCGCGGCGTCAGCGGGTGCAGGAGCCCGCCGGCGACGGCACTCGCGCAAGAAGAGTAGCCGAGCGCCGGTCTCCGGAACGCCGCGTCGTAGAGCGTCACGCGGCAGCGCCCGCTCCGCAGTAGGAAGTGGCTCGTGGCCAGGCCCATGAGGCCGCCGCCGACGACGCCCACGTCGAGCAGCATCGTCGTCCGGAGCACCTTGTGATGTGTACCGCTTCCAATGTGGTCTGCTCGGCGCGCACGTGTAGCCTCGCAGGAATGCGCCGCACAGTCAGGAGACGGTGCTGCCACTGCTGCTTGCCGCTTTGCTCTCCGCTTGCGGAGCACTCGAGTAGCGCTCAACTTAGCGCAACTTAGCGCTCGAGTTTGAAGGGCACGGGTTTTACGATGAGCCAATTAACTCCTATTTCTCGCCACCAGCACTGCTCTAGCATTAGAAAGTAGAGCATTTGCACCCAGTATCAACTACGAGTGTGGTAAAAGCAGTGCTCCGGACTAAGCGCCTCGGTACAAGGGTGCTGTGGGCTGCTGAAACGCTGTACGCTGCACCTGCGAAATAAGCCTTGGTGCCACCAGCGATGCGCGACCACACTCCGGTGATGCGAAAGTGTCGATGCGTACGCGTGGTGCTCATCGCGAGCGTCGCGGCGTCACTGCAGCCGACTCGACGACATACACGACGACGAGGGCACGACCGACAACGCGCCACGCTCGAGGAATTCGACGAGTTCGACGTCGTCGAGTATGCTAGAAATGCCACGGGGCCGGTGAAACTCGGCGTCATCCGCGACGGCTTGATCCAACCGCTCTGCTGCTGGCAGGAGGCCGACCCCGTAGAACTCGTCTGGGACGTAGACGAGGAGCCGCTTGAGCGTGTCTACGACGTGCTCAACGCCGTCGACTTTTTCCTGCAGCAGCGCCTCGTCGACGGCGGCCTCGGGCCGGCCGGCACGAGTGAGAGCGAAGACGTGTATTTTGTCGACCGCAGCGCCCTCGCACCGGACACAATCGTCACGCTCCGCGAGGACCGGGAGGTTTGGTGGTAACATAAATGTGGATGTAAAGGAAGAACTCTTTTAAATAGGGAGCGAGCGCGGGGGGTCCTACTTCGCCTGGCCCCCCAGGGACCCGCGGCGCTTCTTCTTCTTGTCCTTGGCCGCGCCCTTGGCCGCGCCCTTGACCGCGCCCTTGGCCGGGGCGGCGGCCTCCTCGACCGTGACCTCGCCGATATCGACGACACCGCTCTGGCCCTTCTGCTCCACGAAGCCGACGATGATCGTGATGTCGTCCGTGCGGTCCTCGCGCTCGATCCAGAGCTTGTACGACTCGCCGACCAAAGCCAAGCAGGCCTCCAGTGGCTTGTCGTATAAGAGAGCGGTCTCCAGGCACCCTCTAGTGGTAATAAACTCGAAGATGCCGTCACTCGCAATGATGACGACCCGATCCTCCTTGCAGATCTTGTGGTGGTCCAGCTCCGGCTCCGCGACGACACCTAAGGACTCCGCTAAAGAATCACCTATAGAGCGAGTGAACGCCGTCCCGGGGTACTCTTGGTCCTGGGCCCAGATTCGAGGTGGATCCCCGCCGTCATCAATTTCATCACCTAGTGCACAGTCCCAGTCCTCGTGGATGGGCTCCACGCCGTCGATCTGGTCCGCCGTCATCACGCGCGCGCCGCACTTCTTCACGCGTTCTCTTTCGTCTCTCCGATAAGGGGTTTGGTCCGTCGACAGGGCTTTGTGGACCAACTTGCCCTGGCCATCGACGGACCCGAGCATGACGCGGGAATCGCCCACGTTCGAGACCAATAAATCTAATCCTTCAAAGTACGCCGTCACCGCCGTCGTCCCGCTCTGCTGGTCGTCGATGGCCGACTGGGCTAAATCACGATTCACCGACGTGTGCGAACGAGCCATGGCCTGCTCCTTCGTCGCGCCGGACCGAAGTTGCTTACAGAACTCCATGGCCACGTGCTCGCAGGCGAACCTCGAGCACTTCTCGCCAACGGGACCGTGGCCGTCGTACACGCCGAACCAGTGCTTGTGCGTGCCCTCCATGTCCTCCTCCACGCGAAACGCGTCCTGATTCGCCTTGTCCGCTTGAGAGGGGTAGTAGCCCCTTTGAGAAGCGGCCGCCCACCGGAAGGTGAAGCCCGAGCCCAAATCAATGGTGTGCTCGGGCTGCGTCTTGAGCCTCGCTCGCACTTGGCGCTCCGTCAGGTACCCGACGTGCTCGGCGCCACTCGGCCAGTCGTACGGGAAGCGCTCCTGGGCCGGCGTCCGGGTCTCCGGGGCGCCGGTCGCGTTGGCCTCCGCCGGTTCCGCGCTGGCGGCGCTGGAGCTGGAGCAGCCCATGCTACTGCCTTTCGCAACCCTTCCCGCGCCTTGTGTCTGGATGCGCAAAGTTTGCAGCGACGAGCTTGCGAGACAGTCACAGCGACGCTGGAACTAATCCCCCCACGTGTAGCTACTCCCACAATCTATGAGGCGCACTCGCGAAGGTGCAAAATCGGCGGCCGCGGCAAAAGAGAAAACCCGTTTTTTTTTTAGTTTTGCGCCCGCCACCAGTCTGAGTCTGAGTCATAATCACTCGTCCGGCGGCCGAGCGCTGGATTAGACTGAATCGAAGGGTTCGGGACGCCACACGAGGGACGAAACCTGCTCATCGATTGGAGGCGGTGCCAAAGCACACGGCAAACCAAAGCAGTGTGCAGTTGTGCGCAGTAGTAGCATAAATGGAAGTACTGCAAGCCGCGTAAGCCACATAGATCGATGCGACGGCAAGTGCTGCGTGCAGGCTGGAGAGCTCAATGCCTGCCTACCTCGTCGTGCCGCGCCGCCGAGGGGTGCAGGCGTCGTCTACTCTCGTCGACGTGCACGCCATCGCTGCGACGGCTCTCGTCGTCCTGTAGAGCCGCCGAGGCGTGCAGCCCAGAATACGTCACGCACGTGCCGGACCTCGCTAAGACAACACAAGACGTGCCCTGCGACGTGCTCTACGTGGTCGGCGGCCTCTACGGCAACGTCGCGGCGCTCGCGGCGCTGGAGGCCGGCGTCCGCCGCGAAGCAGAGGCGGGGCTGCGGGTGGAGGTGTGCTTCAACGGCGACTTCAACTTCTTCAACGTCACTACTGAAGCCTGGGCGTGTGTTAACGATGGCGTCCGCCGACTCGGACGCGCGACGGCCGGTAATGTGGAAAGGGAGACCCTCAACAGTGAGAGCACGGGCTGCGGCTGCGCCTATCCCGAGTACGTGGACGCACAATTCGCGGACCGCGCCGCAATTATTGTAGACGAGCTGCGCCACGTCAATAGCGATCCCGACATCGCGACGTGGCTCGCGGCGTTGCCGTTGTACCGGACGTACGTTGTAAGGGGCACGCGCGTGGTCTGCGTCCACGGCGACCCGGCCTGCGCGAACGGCTGGGCCCTCGCCGCGGAGCACCTGCCCGGCGGCTCGCGACCGGAGTACGCGACGGACCAAGCCACGATTGAAGGGTGGTTCGAATCGGCGAACGCGGACGTCTTCGCCTGCGCGCATACCTGTCGACCCGTGCTCCAGTCCTTTAGAAATGGTTTGGTCGCGAATAACGGGAGCGCCGGCCTCGGCAACTTCACAAATGACGCGCGCGGCCTCGTGACGCGCGTGGCGCCCTCTAACGTACCGTCGGCGCTCGGCGAAGCGCTGTACGGCGCGGATGTCGATGGTGTGCGCGTCGAGGCCGTGGCCCTGGCGTTTGACGTCGACGCGGCTCTGGGCGCGTTCGACGAGGTTTGGGCCCCGGGCTCGGCCGCGGCCGTCTCGTACCGCGAGCGCCTCTTAAAGGGCGACAGGGGCTGGCTTCCGCGGGAGGCCGACCGAGTGTAATATAATTTGTGGCTACGTACGCGCCGCGGCGAGGTCCTGCAAGTGGTCGAACTCGTCGTCATCGCCCACCGACGTATGGTCGTCCGTCTCGAAGTCCACCTCCTCCTCCTCGTCGTAGGGCGAGCCCGGGCTCGAGGGCGGCGTCGACCCGTCGTCCTCGTCGCTCTGGTAGCTCTGGTCGTCCGCGATGGACGCGAGCGGCGGCGCCTCGAAGGGCGTGCCGTCCAATTTTTTGCGGAGGTGGATGAAGACCGTGGCCGGGCCCCAGCTCATGCGGTAGCGCTTCCGTTCCAACACTTCGAAGGCGTCGCTCCCTAAACCTTTGGTGAAGGTGACGAAGTAGGCGCCCGGTCGTAATTGTGATGCTTGCTGGGCCATGCGCGCCATCAACCCGTCCTCGAAGCACGTGCTGTTGGCGAAGACCACGTCGCCGTCGCTCCAGTCCACATCTAATATAGAAGCGCGTTGCACTTCTATTTTTTTGGAAGTTTTGGCGTCCAGCACGTCACTCGCTAGGACCTCGAAGCGCTTACATATCATCCGGGCCGCGCCGTGTAAGTTCTCCAACACTTCAATGCCCTTGCAGACCTCGAAGTCGTGGAGCAGTCGTGCTATAACGAGTGCTCGCCCTGAGCCTGAACCTAAGTCATAAAATACACCGCCTCTGCGGGGATTGATCTTCCTCAGGACCCGCGCGAAGTAGCCGAACTCCACCTCGCCATAGATCAGGGACTTCTCCCCATCTAATGATTTGGAGGTCCGCTCCCGCTTCGACAGGGCCTTGGCGACTTCGAGCGGGCACTCGTCGAAGACGTCCGAATGCAGAGCGAGCGCCTCGCTCTCGACCAGCGCGCGCACCTGCGCCACGAAGGCCTCGTCGGCTTCATGATCGGCGAAGCCCCGCATGATCGACGTGAGGCGGGGGTCTCTCCGCAAAATGCATTCTTTGAGGAGCGCGCGCTCGTGGTGCGACAGGGCGCCGTCCCGCGTGAGTAGGGCCGCCAGCAGGTAGAGCTGGGCCGGGTCGCCCGCGAACTCGGGCAGCGACGCGGGGAGCGTCATAGCTATGCTGTGGAGTTTGCTCTGCCGCGGCGACGGCGAGAGGGGCAGCTTTATCTTTTTGCTGCTGCTGTGTGGCGGCGGGGGCAGCCGTTACCAATGCGAGTACAATGCCTAAACGTGTGCCTTATCGCGATCTCCGTCGCGCGTGCCGAAGCGATTTTGAAAACAAAACCTTCGAATTCGGGTCGGCCTGCATGGGAAAGCGCGGGACCGTGCGAGGAGTATGAGCTACGGAAGCGCCCCTCTGTCTCTGTTTAACTACCCGCTATCAGGTTGAGGACCGCTGCATTCGTGAGCACGGGCCCGGTAACGCCGCCGCCACTGGCCCTCTGGCTCCGAGTCCAACGTACGCCACCGACGCCCCCCCGCCGGCCCCGGCACGACCCGTCCGTTAGTTTTAGTTACACCGCGTTACCCACGTATATTCGAGACACACCCCTTAGTCGCTCTTCGCGTCCGCCGCCGCGGCGGCGCCCTCGGCCTTGGCCTGCGCGGCCTTGGCCTTCTCCTCGAGCTGCTCGGCCATGCGCTTCTTCTCGCGGATCTCCATGGCCTTCATCATCTGCATCGCGTTGGCGATCTTCTCGCGGTACTCCTTCAATAAACCGGACATGTTGTCGAGCGGGCGCTCGCGATACCCGAAGGGCGCCGCCCACCGCGCGATGCCCGCCTTGTCCGTCTGGACACTGACGCTGTCCATGATCGCTAGGAGCCCGACCGACCCGGGCCGCGTGTGGAAGTACGTGTCCCGGGATTGGACCACTTTGGCCGCCTCGCCGACCGCGCCCGCGCCGGAGGAGGCCGCCCCGAGCAGATCAGCCTCGGTCTTGCCCTCGATGTCGGCCTTGATGGCCGCCGAGTCGGCGCGGACCTGGGCCGGGTCAAAATCTAAAGCGCTAATGAGGGCGTCCGTGATCTTGTCGCCCTGGTCCGGCACCGGGTACGTGGCCATGATCAGGTCCATGAGCGTGAGGAACCCAAAGCCGAACAAGGGGTCGTACTTGAAATCTTGGTTCACGCAGCTCAGGTGCGTCGTCTGGAGCATGTCGTTGATGGGGCTCCGCCAGAGGGTCGCCACGGGCCGCGGGTAGTTCGTCTCGAAGGCCGCAATCGTCTGCGAGACCGTCTTGACCTCGTTGTTGAACGCCTATGGAGAATGAAATGATATAAGGCGTATTGGTTGCGAGGGGCGCCGTGTCAGCACCATGGACAGGCGCGTGGGTGCGCTGCGCGGCGCGGCCGGCGCGAGCAAAGCGCTGGCGCCCGTCGCCGCGGCAACGATGATGAGTCGTCTGATCATTGTGCAGTATAACGGGCCGATCGCTGCAATGGGGCAGTGCTATATCTCCCTCGCTTTTGCCAGACGACGCAGACAACCCGAACTTTAGCAAGAGTTCAAGTTCGGCCCCTAACAAAAATCCCAGGCCTCGGGGGCCTTGCGGAGCGATGGAACACCATCTCCGGGGGCGCAGTCATTGTCTTTTGCCGCCGCTCACTTGGACTACCCTGCAAACAAGCCTGGGTGTAAAGCAAGGCACCATTGCAGGTGGTGACGGCTGCTTTTTTTACACGGTTTTGCACAGTAAATCAGTAGAGATCGCTGCACGAGCAGCAAACGCAGCGCTGTTCTCTCAGCACCAGTACTCAGACCACAGTGCACACTCGCAGCCGGCACTCGTCAGGCGCCGGTCGGCACGCAGCACAATGCAGGTGCGGACGCTGCTCACGGCCCTCCACGCCGTCGCGGCCGCTAAGACGCCGGAGCGCCTGCCGCCCGCGGCGCGCGCGCGCGAAGCATTGAAGCTCGTCGACGCGTTCGAGTGCGACGGTAGCACGCGGCGCCGGGCGGCCTACTACGCGCTGCACCCCGAGGCCTTCTGGGGCGACGCGCACTGCGAGAAAGTATTGGATGTGGTCGCGGCGCACGCCGCGCCCGGCCTGGGTTTAGATATTGGAGCGAACGTCGGCGCGACGCTCGGCTACGTGCGGCGCTGCGCGGGCGGCACGAAGTGCGCCGGCGTCGTCGCCTTCGAGCCGAACCCCGCGAACTTAGCCCTGTTAAAGGCGGCGGCAGGCGCCGACGTCACGATCGTCGAAAAGGCCGCGAGTCATATCGCGGGCCAGACGATCGCCTTCAACCTGCCGACGGGGACGGACCAGGCCGGCCAGTACTTCGATAAGGAAACGCCGGGCAACCCCTTCGGCGGGATAGCTGATGGCGAGGGTAGTTTTGATGTCGTCACGACGACCGTCGACGCCGAAGTTGAAGGACTTGTTTCTTTCGCTAAGATCGACGTGGAGGGCCACGAGAGCGCGGTATTGCGGGGCATGGAAACAACCCTGCAACGGACGGACTGTTTGCTGGTCGAGTGCTCGGATTTGGCCACTCACTCCAAGACGCCGGTGCTGGAGATAGCGGACTTCTTCGACGAACGCGGCTACGACACGTACCGCGTGGGCTCTTCCTGCCTCCTGCCGCTCTGGGGAAGGCACTACCACCCGCTCTACGACGAGTGGCGCTACTGGTCGAACGTGGTCGCGGTGCGGCGGGACTGTGGCGGGCTGGCGGAGGCGCTGCACGGGTTGGCGGATATAAGGGGCTTGGACGGGGACCTGGAGGAGGCGCTGGGGATGGGGGATTAAGGTTGTTGTTGTGGACTCGGATTTGTCCCCGGGCCGGCGCGCGGGGTTGAACGACGGACAGCGGCGCGCTGTTGGTTTGCGTGCTGTGCTTGCGGAGTGCTCCTGGGTTCGAGGGGTGTTGTTGGTCGTGGGGGTTGGCTGTGGGGCCTGGGATGTTCAACGCGCCGTCTCGGCGCGCGATACCTGCAGTTTCCTTGGTAGATTCGTCGGGTGTGGCGGTGCAGGCGTACGTAGCGCGTGCCTGAGAGTCCTGTGTCGTGTTTTTTTGCCTCTGACGCGGGTTCGGGTTGCGGAGCTCATGATTGCACTCGCACGCACATAATCTAACTCTCTGTGCGCACAGCGTCCGCTACCCCCTCTCACAACGCAGCGAGCAGCCGCGCCCTGTCGCAAGGGCCCCAGCCACGTCCGGGCGCCGCGCGGCGCGCATTAAGCGGGCGCAAGTGCAGCGCTCGCTGACATCGGAGATCCTCCTCACACCGCGGCGCGGCGGGTTGCCCAAGCCCGCCGCGCGTCAGGCAGGATCGCCGCGCGGGCCCGGCGCGTCGCGCGGCCCAAAAAACCGCGGCGGCAAGCGCAAAACTCACTCAGAGCGCGGTCGCCGCCCGCATCAATGGCGCATCAATAGCTCACCCGCCCGCCCCTCGCAGCACAAACTCTCAAAACTCATCAAGATGCAGTTCTCTAAGGTCATCCTCGCCCTCGCCACCGGCGCCGCCGCCTTCACGGCGCCCACGGCCCGCACGGCCTCCAAGGTCGTCGTCCGCGGCGAGGAGCCGATGCCCATCAACATCAAGGAGAACCGCGAGCTCGGCTCGGGCGGCATGGCCGACACCCGCGACCCGGAGCCGTTCGTCAACGAGTCGGACTCCCGCCAGTCCATCTCCCAGGCGCCCTCGTTCGAGGAGTACCTCAAGTCGCGCCAGTAGGCGCGTCCTGAAAAGGGACCCCCTCGCGGCTTGTTTCCGGCGCGCACACTGCGCGGCGGGGAAGAGTCGCTCCCCCGTAACTATTGAGAAAAAGTACCACTCCGCCGCAATCAACGCCGTGGACGACCCTCCCCGGGCGCATTCCGGGCGCGGGCTCTCTCTAGTGTTCGACACATTTGTTCAAGTTACTCCACATCGCCCGTCCGCGCCCGCTTTCGGGCGCCGCCTTCCTCGTCCTCCCTGTCCTCGCCGTCGTCACTGGCGTCAAACGCACCGAGGACGAGGCCGCCGCCCGCGGGGAAGGCGAGCTCGTAGAGGCCCTCCTCGGTGGGGAGGCGCGCCCGGAGGACCGCCTCCGGAGGCAGCGTCGCGAAGAGGACGAGGTCCTCTGCGGCGCGGAGCGGGAAGACGTGAGTGACGTCGGACTTGGCGAGCGGCACAGCTGTGGGCCCCACCGAATCGCAAAGGAGCCCTGGGCCGCCGGCCGCCGGTAAGGAGAGCGGCGGTCCGGCGTAGCGCTGAATGCCGCACGGCACGTGGTCGAGCCATACGTTGACGAGGAAAGTGACGCGCGCGCCCGCAAAGGGCGTCCGCGCGAGCGCGTCCGGCGCCGCGTGGAGCAAACGCCCGTCGAAACAAAGGTGCTTGCCCGCCGTCGGGTACGCGAGGAGGAGCGACGGCGCCTCCACCCCAAGATCGAGCGCGCCGTCCGGCGCGACGCGCATCGGCGCGACGCACGTGGGCGCGCCGCCGTGTGTCAAATACGTCACCGTCGAGAGCGGGGGGTGGAGGTAGAGGCTGTAGAGCCCCTTGAGCGTCTCGTCGGCGTCCCAGTGGAACGGGATCGACGCGCCCGCGAGCTCCGCGGCGGCCGCGTCCCGGCCCTCTGCGGTCCGCCGCTGGATCCACCACTCGGCGCCGCTCCGCGACCGGTCGTGCGGTTCGCCCGCCGGCACGTGCGCGCGGAAGATGGCCAAGGCGAGGCGCTCGAGCTCGCTCCGCGGCTCGGCATCACATGCCAGCCAGAACGACGCCTCCTCCGAGCCGTCCACAATCTTCGCGTCCTCCAGCAGAGTCGCGTAGTCGTACGCTTCCGGGAAGAGCCGCGCGACGCGGGGCCCGTAGTCGAGGCCGCGTCCCACGCCCTCCAGGCGCCCGGTCTCCGGATCGAGCTCGATCAGCAGCTCCTCCTCCTCCGCCCAGTCCTTTTCCTCCGGCGCGTCCGACATTTCGCGCGCCTGCGCTCCCGCCTCGCGCAGCGCTCTCGCCGCGGCGTCTCAGGCTCGAGCAACTCAATCGAGACCACCTCAGACGACGACCGAGACCACTCCTCGAGGCATGCGCAAGTGCAGCGCTGCTGAATTGCTTGCAGCTTGGAGATGAGCCACTAGTACAGTATACAACTCCGGGAAAACTGATAAGCGCAGGAGCACCTCACGTCCCCGAAGCACTCGCAGCCGTGTTTCGGTGGCTTAATATGCAGGATTGTGGCTACAGTGGACACGATTGCCGTGTTTCAGAGGTTATCGTGCGGGTATTTCGCTCTCCGCAGCACAATAAGAGCCACACACAACACATCCGTGGGCTCTGCGGAAGCGAGTCGTTTACATAGTTTAAGTATGAACAGAAAATGCGCCTCTTTTAGATTCGTCGTGACCGAGCCGCGTCGATGGCGCCGAGACGCCGTCACCCGCCGATGGCGCCGAGACGCCGTCACCCGCCGATGGCGCCGAGACGCCGTCACCCGCCGATGGCGCCGCGACGCCATCGCCACGAGACGCCGTCACGATGGCGTCGAGATGCCGTCGCCGCGAGAAGAGAAATCCGCGTCCAAGCTCGCCCGCGCCCCCGCGGCGTCGTCGGCCTGGAGCACCCTCCAGACCGCCCGCATGTCACCGGAATCGGGCGCGCCCCGGAGCAGCAGCGGCGCCGAGACGCGCTCGCGGTCCGCCCGGCGCACCATGTGCACCGCCGCCTGGTACGCGGGGTCGTGCGCCTCCAACAAGAGCCCGGACCAGACCAACAACGCCCCCGCGCGCCCGCGCTCGGGCTCCACCCACGCCCCCTGCCCCTCGTCGTAGACGGCCAGGCCCGGCACGGGCCCGACCGGCGCGACGGCCAGCCACGCGGCGTCGGCGTGCGACCGGCACGTCGACCAGGGCGCCTCCTTATCGTCGTCACCGTGCACGGGCGCGTAGCGGCAGAGGCGCAGCGACGCGGCCGAGACGCCCGCGCGGCCCGGCCGCGCCGTGCCCGGGCCGTCCACCGTATCGCGCGGCACCCGCGCCGCATCTAGTAATCGTAGCGCGAGGCGCGCCGCATCGTGGCAGCCGTCGAGCGCCGGTAAGGCGGCCTTGCACTCGCGCGGGAGCGTGCGGCCGGCCGCGTCCCACCGGATGTCGACGTAGACCGCGGTCCGGCCGCCGTAGCCGCCCCAGAGCGTGTCGGGCCGCCCCTCCGCAGCGGCGGACCCCCAGACGCCCCGGAGCGGCCCGTCCGCCGTTAACGCGCGCGCGCCCGCGAGCCAGCGTGCCGCAAGCCCGCCGCTCTCGACGAGCGCGTAGCCGCGCGCGCGCAGGCTCGCCAGCGCCCCGTCGGCGTCCGTTTCCATCAGCACGGGCGCGGCGCACGGCACGAACCTATCGCATGCGTCGGCCCGATCTGAGCCGCGCGGACGCGGTCGACGACCGCCGGGACCGTCCGGGCGTAGTGCTCGAGTGCGCTTGCTGTGACGAGCAGCGAGCTGAGCACGGGGGTAAATATCATGCTTTGATCGCAGCTCTGCTCGTCACGTGCATGTAAATTACAGGTGCACGCGCAGTGCAATTGTGCAGTGGGTGCAGCGCACAACGACGCTGCACCACTGGCAGCCTGATGAGTCCAGGGGCTGTGATGCAGCGCTCTGGTCGCGACGTCCTCCAGGCGACCAGGTCAGCGACGGCACGTATGCTGACGACCGCTCTGCCGCACTCAGACTCCGCTTGCGCTTGCTGGCGACTCTCATGGAACAAAAACTACTAGCAAGGGGCTTCAAAACCCGAGCCCTATCGTGATACAAGGCTGCATGGTATCGGTTCAGGTTTCTTACGGCGCGGTTCCCCGGGACCCCATCCGTCGGGCCTAGGAAGGCGTCGCATGGGAACGTGCGGGTATTTTGCGAGCGTCGATGTGCGTTTTTAGGGCAGAGCGCCGCCTCTAGAGCTGATAGTTATACCCAAATGACGGCAGCAATGCCCAAATGACGGCTCATATATCGAGACTGTAGCCTGTTCAGCGATGAATGCGTCCTCGTGGCTGCTGCTGGCGGCAGCACTGCCACTGCGGACGGCGCATGCCCTGACCGCCGCGCTCCAGAAGCCCCAGACCGCGTCCTACGAGGACACGTGGCAGGCCACGTGGTCCTCGCCCAAGTTCTGGGACGCGTTCGGGCAGAGCACGCCTGATTTAGGACGGCCCGAGCTCGCGAACTTCCGGGGGCTCTGTAGTAACCTGCAGAATGGGGACAATATTGGCCGGCTGACACGGGAACAGAACGGCCAGACGATCAACGAGCAGTACCGCTTCCCCGGGGTGTCTCAAGGCCACGTCGGCGTCGCGCCGGCCGCCGACGGTTGTTTACTAAAGCACACGCCGCGCATGGAGTGGTTCGCGGCGGGCGGTTTACAAGCGGCCGCGGCGACCGCGTGCCACGAACTCGACAAATCCCTGGAAAATGAATGCAAGCCCCTACTCGCGGACCACGGCGCGGGCTTCGTCGAGGAGCGAAAAACGGGCGACTCGGCCTGGAACCGCATGTCCTGGAAGGGCTCGCAGTACCTGCCTTTACGGTCGGCTGAGAATGCGTGGACCCAGACGACGGCGGCGCTTAGAAAACACGAGGTGCCGGCGGCTCACCGCTTTTGTGGTATTTCGCGCCAGGCGGCGGGCTGCCGGGGCAAGGTCCACTCGGACCACCACAATTTTGTGCTGAGCACGCTCACGCCGCTACGCGGCTGCACGGCGGCCACGGGTATATTATTAGATGGCATTGAGACGCCTATTCTGGACGGTATAAACGGCGCGCCGGGCGCCACGGTGCTCGTGGACAACACCTTCGACCACCAGGTCTACAACGACTTGAATAAAAACGCCGCCGACCGCTACGTGCTCATCGTCGAGGCCTGGCACCCGTCTTTGACACTAGTGGAGCGCCGGGCCATGTCCGACCTCTTTGCGCTGCGGGACCTCTTCGGTCTCCTGGAGCACAAGCGCGCGCCCTTCGGGGTCTCGGACTCGGCGGCGGCCTCGCTCCTCGAGAGCGGCGGGGGCGTCCGCCTCGACGACTGGCGCCTGCTCTAGCCGCCCCGCTATCGACGTCCGCTTCCGATGCGCGCTGCCCGAGTAATTCGTTTCCCACGAGTAGTTCCTGTCTGGCTCCCTCTCTTATATGATCTAGGCTATCCTAGCTGGACGTACGACGCCGGGTTGTGTGACCAAACGGCCCGCCGCGGCTCACGCCAACCCGCCCGCCGCCGCCCCAAGGGTTCGGACCGGGAATTGGACCGAGGATCATTTCCACCATTTCCCGGCAAATCGGACGATGCGGCCGTGCTGGCGTAGCCGAGCGGGAGAGATCGTGTGAACGCCGTTGCGCCTAGACGTTGCGCCATCGAATTCGCGATCGATGGCGCGGGGGCATGACTCGAGTTAAAGTGTATCAGTTAGTGTATCGAAGGATTCTTATGTGAAAGGCGGAATATCCGGTATGTTTTGCACGCGTGGCCCGGTCGGGGTGTGGCCGTGCTATCCTGGGCGCGGTGCGTCAGCACCGCGTCAACGCCTCGAGCGCGACGTCCGCCGGCGTCCTTGGCCGCATCGTGAGCGAGTCGCTGCGCTCCTTCGCCTCCTCACCATCCGGCGCCGGCGGCGCCGGCGGCGCCTCGGCGTCCGCATCAGAACCGCAGCGCTCGCGCACGGCCACGAAGAAGTCCAGGAGCAACTGGGAGTCCTTCGGGTCTGGCTTCACGGCGTCGTCCCTAGCGCGTTTTAAGGAGCCCTGCTGCAGAATCCTACCGTCGGCGTCCATCATCACCGGTCGATGGACATCTAGACGCGGCCGCCGCCCGCCCAGCGAGCCCGCCCGGCCCCGCCCTTTCAGTGCTGAAGACGCGGCGTACGCTAGGGACGCGTGCTGTAAATGACTCGCGAAGCGCCGCTCCGTCTCCCGTAATTCTGCTCGCACCCGCCGCGCCTCCTCTAATAACTCGGGCGTGGCCTTGCACGGCGCGAAGACCCGCTTGCCGATGCTCGCGTCGCCGGCGAACTTCTTCGTGATGCGCATGGGGTCGCAGTGGAGCTTCTCCGACAAGTAGCTTCTCAAAGTCGTGCCGGCGGGGCAGGCCAGCATGCCGCGCTCGAATTCGCGGATCACGGCCGCGGTAAATAGTTCCTCCTCCTGCGTCCACTTGCCCTTGCGCAGGGGGGCCTTTTCTCTTTGTGCTGCTACTCTGGCAGCGGCAGTCGTGGCCTTGCCCCGCGGCTTCGAGGAGACCACGGGCCGCTCGCCCCGCGCCGCGGCCGCGTTGGCCGAGGCCTCGGCGGCCGTCGCCGGCGATTCCGTCCGGGACATCTCCGCCGCGGCGCGGGCCGCGTCGATGATGCTCGCGGGGCCCTGGCGGTCCCAGGCGCGGCTGGCCCAGGCCGACCGCTCGGCCTTCGCGGCGCTCGGCGCCGGCGTGGTCTCCAGCGCACGCGTGTCCAGGCGGGCGGGCGACGCGGCGCCGCTCGTGGACTGGGGGGAGGAGTTGCCTGCGTAGCGGATCGACGTTCGAACGCAACTCGAGCGCAACTCAAATGTGTGGGGGCTAGGAGGGGTGGGCGCTTCAGGTCCACTTCGTTCGATGCGCAGGGTGCCGGGGAACGTGCCCCGGCGCCCGGCAGGCGCCCGCAAATTTTGGAGTCTCGGTGACACCTCTGCTCTGACGTCAATCTAGGGTTCAAATGAAGGCTTCAGCCAATAAAACGCGCTGGGGCTGACCTCCTGTCACCACAGATGATGCGGGCGGCTCCTCGCGCTCCGCTTCGTTCGCTGACGGTGTCGATTGCAAATCGGAGCCGAGCATCTTTGGTCCACTGCAAGCGCGGAGAGCGGTGGCGGAGCGTCGAGCTGCGCAGCGCAGGGTGGCCGCTGTATGGAGCAGCGCGGGCGTGTCACCTCTCCTTACGGTAGGTTGAGTACGTGCAAATAAGTGGAGCGTGTGCCGCAACTAACACTCAAAAATAGAGTGACGAGGACAATTACGTTGGGGGAATTGGGTAACATTCTTCTTCCCTCATTGAAATCTGCACGGAAGTGACCCGTGGATGAGCTCTCCCGCAGCCCTGTTTCGTTGCGTTTGTTATTTTTGGTACCCCGCCGTGAAAAGCTAGAGTGAAACTCGCAGCGCCGTGCGACGAAGCAAGTGCCGAGCACGCAGCCGCCATATTCATCAGGACCGCAAAGGAGTCGTCTAAAGCGAAAAGGGCAGCCACCCAGCGACCATGGCCGACGCCGACGCGGCCCCGTCCCCCCAGCGGGAACCATTGAGCACGCGGGACACGCGCCGCTCGCCCGCGCGCGTCAAGGTGTACGACGAGGCCAAGTTGGTCGAGTTATTGGAGCTGGCCCCGCAGCAAGGTTCGGTACGAACGGCCGCGTCCTCCTATGTGTCGAGAAGGCGCGCCCAGGCCCGACGCGAAAAGAAGCACGACGCCAGGGAGGTCGAGGAAAAGCGCGTGCGGCGCTACGCGCAGCACCGCGAAATTTCTAGGCGGACCCAGGCCAAGGAGGAGCGCCGGGCGCACGAGCGCAAAGTGGACGACGCCAATAAGAGGGAAAGACGCTACCGGTACCTGCAGTCGGACATCGCCGCCGGCCACGAGCTCGCGGACGAGGTGGACAGGCACTTGAAGCTCGAGGACATGAACCGCCGGACGAAGCTCAAGCGCCAGTACGACGACTGGAACTCCAGTGTCTACGGGAGAATCCAGGACCAGATCAACGAGCAACTGGATAGTACGACCGTGGCCAAAATTAATGCGCGGCGGCGCCGGGAGTACCAGAAGTTCCTGGACGCCACGAACGCGAAAGGCGCGATTTTTAGGGATATCATCATTGAGTCCGAGTACGACCCATTGGAGCCGAACCGGCACTGCATCAAAGTGGACACGTTCGGTTTGAGAGATCCGCTGAAGCGCGCCTTGGACCGGCACTACGAGGAGACGGCGACGCTCGACGCGGATTCCGACGAGTCGCCCAAGAGGAAACCCCTCCGGCCAAAACCCAAGCACCGGGAGGTCCTGGACGTGCGGTTGTGGAACTCCGGGAAGATCGAGGCCACGCCCCACGGCCACTTCGCCAAGATGATGGGCGGCGCTTCTCAAAAAGAGTCCAAGACCACTTTTTCCCGAGTGCCCTTCGACCACTTCGACGTGCTCACGGGGCCGGGCTCGCTGAAGCAGGAGTTCCCGCGGGGGAAGAAGCCGCACGTCGTGCCGACGACGATTAAGCTGGGCTAAATTACTTTTCGGTGGGGGTGGGGCGGCGCGACGGCGACATCACGGCGTGGGGGGCAAGATGGACCGTTAACGGTCCAAAAACCTATTCAAGATGGACCGTTAACGGTCCATCTTGGGGGCGCAGTGGCGACACTTGTGGCGACGGACCGGCGCGACGGCGTAGAGCTGCCCTGGGGGTGGGCCTGGGTGGCCCTCGTCCCGGCGGCCTCCCGTTCGAAAAACGTTTGCTACGGTGCTATACCTAGTGGGCGGCGCCCCGTGGCGATTCCTGACCGGCGGCAAAAATTATTAAAGTGACTAAACGGGTTTCGCTGAACGCGTATGCTGAGAGCACAAGCACATTAAACCATAGGAACGCAAAAGTAACGCGCAACACCTCGCATAGCAGCCGCAAAGCGGTCGACCGGCGAATGGCAGCGATGCGCGCATTGTGCCTCTTGTGCATCGCAGCGGCGGCCCCGGACACCTACCGCTTCGACTTTTCATTGGACGGCCAACCCCTGAGCGGCGAGTTCACCGTGGGCGCGGACCTCTGGCAGCTCGCGGCGGACTTTGTGGCGAGTAGAGGGTGGAGGTTAGAGGAGGCGTCGCGCGCGTGCCGCGACAGTACTAGTTCACTAGAGCGGGACAACTGCGCCGTGGCGGTGCTGGTGGAGCTCTGGAGTTCGGTCTTGCCGGCGCCCGTCGAAGGCTGCCCGACGGGCGGCTGGGGGTCCGCCGTGCGGCTCTTCGTCGCGGTACCAAGTGCGGCCCACTACGTGGCCCGGCGCGACTCCATTAGAGGGACCTGGTGCGTGCGGGCGCGCCAAGCTTCAATAACTTCGGGCGGCCAGGACGCCGCGACCGTGGCCTTTTTTGTGGGAGCTTCGGAGCACGACCTCACAACCGAGAACGCGACCCACGGCGATTTGGTATTGGTGCCTACACAAGACGCGGCGACGAACGTGACCGCGAAGCTCCTCCATTCGCTCCACTACTTTAAAGAACGGGACTTCACGCACTATGTGAGGGTCGAGGACGACGTGTATTTGTTCGCGGATCGCCTAATGGCCAACTTAAGGGCCGTCGACGCCGCGAGGCATGATGGGCGGTGGGCCCTCGCGCGCTACGCCGCGAATGAATCATTACTGCCGGGCCTGTCGTACCCGCGGGGCTTCGCGGTGGTTTTACCGAGGCGCGTGGCGACCGGCCTCGCGGCATTGGATGAGATGTTAGGTCTAGGTGTAGAGTCGACAACAACAGGACCGTACGGCATCGCCGCGACGGGGGCCAAGGGCGGCTGGGTGCGCGGCAGGTTCTGGTGCGACGACCAGCACCTGGGGCTGCTGCTGCACCCCACGGCAGTTCATCTAGAGGACGAGCCCCGCTTCCACGACCTGCCCGGGCGGGGGCCCCACGCCCAGCGCGTCTCGCACGCGTCCATGGCCGTGAACGCCGTGCAGACCGATGTCGAATTCCGCGCCCTGCACGCGGGCTCGGCGCTGGGCGGCGCGGGGGCGCCTCTCTATATTGCCGAGGAGGCCTGGACGCGCGAAGGTGCCGAAATTGTGGTGCGGGCCGAGGTCGACGGCACTTCCACTTTATCGCTGCGCCTCGCGGACCCGGCGATAAATGGCGCGGCGGCCTGCGACGCCTCGGCGCGCCGCGCCGCCGACGCGGCCCGGGACGCGTACCCCCACGTCGTCCAGCTGGACACGTCTCTACGCGCGGCGCTGCTGGCGGTCTGCGACGCGGCGTCCGCCGGCACCTTGGACTGGACGCTCGGCTACCGGCCGGCCTACGCGGGCACCGCGCCGCCGCCGGAGATCGCAGCCCTGCCCGTGGTCGCGTTCCGTTCGGGGTAAGGGAGGATGTGTGGCTACTAGTTGTTATTTGAGCGGGGGCGCGACCGCCGACCGCCGCCCCGGGCCGCCCGCACCGATGAGCAGAACTCTTATTGCTAGCCCGGGCGCTTCTTCGCAATGCCGAGGTCTCCTATTGCTTCCTATTGCCCCTCGGTATTGAGAATCCCGATAATTAATGAGGGCGTGCACAGAGCTAGCCAGGAATTCACGATAGACGACGCGGCACCAGGCGCCGCAAAATAGCGCGCGTTCGTTGCCAGCGTCACATACCTGCTACACTAACAACGCGCCACTCGGCCCGACGTTATGCCACAGTTTCGCCCACAACTGCTCAACAGTGAGTCAACCCTGGCAGCGGCCCACTCTTGCGGCCCGCGCCGGGCGGCGGCGGCGAAGCCCGCCGCGCGCGGCGCCGCCAAGGACGCGGCCGACCTCAGTGAGACGCGGCGGGCGCGGAACCGGGAGCACGCGCGCCGGAGCCGGTGCCGGAAGAAGGCGGCGCGCCGCGGTAATCGATACACAGCATTGGCGGCCGCTCGCGGCCGACGAGAGACGCCGGATGCTCCGCGTCGCACCTCGTAACCGCACTCGCGCCGCCATCGCGTCGCGCTTACGCCGCCGCCCTCGCGCATGACCGGCCGCCTCGCAGGCAACACTCTAGAACCATGAAGCTCGTCGTCGTTCTCGCGCTATTCACGCACGTCTGCGGCATGGGCTCGTACAAACCCGACCCGAAAGACGCCGTGCTCTGCCCTGGGTTCGTGGCCAATACGAATAACTATTGCGATTGCTCTGACGATTGTGATACCCAAGAGAAGGAGTACGAGTACTGCGACTGTGCTGCCGGGCGATTGTGCTGCGCCCAGGACAACTTAAACAACGGGGTTCTCTGAAGAAATCCCCATCCCTCGCCGTCCTCTGCCGTAGAGCCCTCAGGAGCTAGGACGCGCGTCCCTCGTGTCGTAAAAAAGAAAACCCTATAGCTACTGGGGACACCATCGGGCAGTAGAGCTAGTAAGCTAAGCGGCGAAAGGCCGGGATCGCGCCCCACAGAAGATATAACACAAATCACCCCTTAGACACCGGTGCATTTTCGACGGCCTGGTGCGGATCGTTCTTCAGGAGCATGGGGCCCTTCAGCCCTGCGCGTTCCTCCTCCGCAGTCAGTGCGCGCATCGGCCCGTCTGGCTCGGGCTCGGGTTCCGGCGGCGGGGCGTTCTGGGCCGCCTCGATCTGCGCCAGCGTCACGCCCTCGTCGCCCTCGCCGCTCACGGGGTCCACGCACGTCAAGCGTCCATCCATGACGTTAAAGAAGAAGTTGGATTCGAAGCGCGGGTCCCAGTACTGCTCCCACCCCTGCTTCTCGCCCACAAATTCCGAGCGCTCGATGCGCTGGCGGTGGGCCACCTCCCAATCCGGCTCGGCCCAACTCGCGCGCTTCGTAATGGGATTCAACCAAAAGTAAAAGGCGGACTTGGGCTTCTGAGCGTTCTCGTGGCTGTAGCGGCCCCACTCACCCCACTCCGGTTTTTCCTCCACGAGCTCAGAGTTACGTACGACCGTGTTCGACGGCGTCGGCGTGTGGAATTCGCCGCCCGGCAAACGTTCGAGTTCAAAGAGCTCGAAGTTCTCGATCACGGCCAGTCTAGCCGGGTCCTCCGCTTCCGGTCCGTCCTTCAACGCACTGATAGCGCGGTGGAAGAACCGCTCCGCGCGCGCGACGTCCCTGACCAAATACTGCTGCAGCAGCGCGTAGTTCAGCAAAGCCAGGGGGTTCTCCCGTTGCGCGACACACGACCAGTGGAACATGGACTCCTCGGCGATCTCGAAGCGTTCGCGCCCCGGGTCCCGCAACTCCGCGTTCTTGAACATGTCCAGCGTCGTGCGGAACATGCGCTCCCTCGGCGCCTCCAAGGTCGCTAATAAAAACAACCCGTAAGCTCTCAACAACACGGGGTTCTCCGGACTTATTTCCATGGCGTCCTTGTACAGCTTCCGCGCGCCGATCAAATCGAACCGCTGCGTGGCGAGCAATAGAGCGTAGTTGACCATGGAGCTCAAACGGTCCGGGTACTCCTCGTACTTCTGCTCCACCTCCCGGATCATGCGCAGGGCGCGCACAATGTCCGCGAAGGTCGGCGCGCCGAAGTCCGCCGCCTGTTTCGCCCTATAAGCCTTTTGGAGATTCCTAGCGGCGTCGTCGGCCGACATCCACGACGTTTGGCCCGTGTAGGGGTTCATGTAGAAGACGTCGCCCGCCTCATCATAGCACGTCCGCCACTCGTCGGGCGGGTCCGGTAAGTCGCCGCCCCCTAACAAGGAGGGCGGGTCCCAGCCCATGGCGCCCGTCTTCAGGTTCACGTAGAACCAGCCCTGGAAGTCCCGATCCCACCGCTTCTCCCAGGACTGGCTGAGCATCATCCGAATTCTTTTTAGGGACTGCATCATCTTCCACAGCCCTTGCAGGGACATGGCCGCCTTCTCGAGCGCGACTTCTTCCAACTCGTACTCCAGGATCAGGCGGTGCCTTTCCCGCTCTTCCCCCGCGCGCCGGTACTCCACGACTCGCAATCGCTCAATCAACCACTTGAGCAGATCCAACAGGTTCTCCTTCATCAGCAGGGGGTGCACCAGGCGCCCGCCCTCCCGCTTGATGGACTGGTCGGTCCTCGGATCAATGGCACCTTCAATAGCTTCCATAGCCGCAGCGGGCGCCTCGGCCTCCGCCCCCGCAACTAGTTCGTCCGCCTCTTCCTGGATCTTCTCCAGGTTGTGCGCGTCGATCAGTTTTTGCGCCTCCAGGACTTGCTCCTCCTCGACGGGGAGCCCGGAGGCGTGCAGTCGCACGGTCTTGCGCGCGTCCGCGACTTTCACTAGAAACTCACTTCTTTCTTTAGCTTTCGTTCGTTGTTCGTCCTGCTCGATCCAGGCCTTGATGAAGCGCGTGGTGATGGAGGTTCTCAACGTCTCGCACGTCCGGTTGTTGTAAGCGTGGAACACGATCTCGTCATCCGAGTGAAAACACGTGACGACATAAACGTTGCCCTTAGGCTTGATCTCCACTTCCGGCTTGCTTTCCGCGTCGCCCTCACTGGACGCCCCGACGCCGCCCCCCTCGCCGGGCGCGCCCACGCCGATGAATTTGGCGACCTTATGCACTTCCTTGCCGCGTTCGCTGTGGCCCCTCCGGGAGAAGATCACGACGGGCCGCCCGTTAATGACGCGGATGAGCAAGCGATCCGCAATGCCCTGCAGGTTCTCCGGCTCCAGGATTTCTCCGCCGCTCAGCCCGTCCCGGCCCAGATGCGCTTCGATGGCAAGGCGGACCTCCAGATCCTCCAGGACGAAGGTATGCGTTTTTTGAGACAAGGGTACATAAACTTTGAGCTTCATGCCATAATCGATGCACGCGTTTTCTCGGGAAGGGTCCGTCCGTTCGATGCGCATGACGACCATGACACCCGACATCCTCTTCGTGCGCCGGAACACCGTGCCGCCATCTCTCACTAGACGGCGGCAGTGCTGTTCCCGCCGTCGACCAATGGCTTTTTCGAGCTTGTCCCGGCGCTCCTCCGCGACCCTCATTCTATACTCTCGACTTATAGACGTGTAGCGCATCCAAGCCTGTAATTTGAAAGAACAAAGAATCCGCCAACGGTACAACTGGGAGATGTCCATCTGCTCCCGCCGTACCACATAAAAGGTCTCGTAGATGTACCGTCTCACGTACGCCTGAACGCAAATCAACGCCCCCAGTTCACAAAGATACGTGGCCCGGGCCCAGCGCATGCGGTGGCGCGCCTGGATGCGTATCGACGCACACTGCCTGCGGCCTTCCTCGAGAATAGCGAGGACTTTAGCCTCCTTCCAGGCCCGCCTATTAATCTCGGGGATCATCACGGTCCTTTCAAACAACAAATGTTTGAGCGTATCCTGTTTGAACCAGGCCCAATCATCCAACGTGGCGTCGTACTCCTCTTCCGAAGATTCCGAGACCACCGAGTCGTCTTTGTGGTTCTCCCGCGCGACGAACTTGAACGCCGCCAAAATGTTCTGTTCCTTGGGCGCCGTTCGAGCACCTAACTTCCCGGAAATGGCCGCGGATTCCTTGAACTGATCTAGTAAAGAACCGCCGCGCCCGCCCACCACGATCTCGTGCTTCCTTAAAGTCTCCACGTCCACTCTCCCTTCCCGGTCGCGCTCTTCCCTCAAATCCGTCTGCTCCGCCGCGTGGGTCTCCTTGGCCTTCTCCTCGTCGGGGTCGATCCAGATGGGGAACTTGGCGAACGCCACTTCCGTTAAGGCGTCTCTGAGATGCTTGCGGTCCATCTTCCCCGCTCTATCGTACGTACCGTCCGCTCTTTTAAACTGCCGCCGCATGGCCAAGTCTACTTGCGCCACGCGCATGGGGTCCTGCATGCCCGGAATTAATATATAATCCTTGGCGAACTTGTTCCATTTTTGCCCGTCGACGCCCTCCGTCTGCGGGTACCAGGAACATAGGAGGTGGTGGAGCTGGTCGATTAAATAAGCGGGGTCCACCGCTTCAAAATAATGAAGGCGCTGCTCGTGGATCTGTTCTTGTCTCGACCGGACGTCGATGACTAAACTTTCTAGATGGCCGTAGGTCAGAGGGACGCGGAAGTGCTCCGTTTTCAGTGGAGAGGCATAAAAGTCCCGAACGGGCACCACCAGCCCTTCGTCGAACGCGATGCGCCACAAAGGACGCATATCTAAAGCTTTCGGCACGAGTTTATAGACCGACAGGCCCGAGATGCGCGTGCCGTGCGGCACCACATCCTCGGGGTCCACGTCCGGCAGCTCCTCCTCCACGTCCTCCTCTTCGTCCTCTCGTTCTAAACCGGTGTTGGAGTCCAACAAGACGTGCTTCGTCCGGCTCTTCCGCCCCTGCTGGGCACTGAGGCGCGCCCGTTCTATTTTTTTCAAACCTTCGGCGGGGGCGGCTTTAAAATAGTCGAACTCCTTCCCTATAACGACTTCGGTGCCGCGCATCGCTAAGAGTGCGGCATGGTAGGCGTCATCTAAATAAGGGGGCGCCTCGGGCTCATCCTCTAATGGATAAAACCGCTTCTTCAGATGCGTCGTGGGATCCTTGTCGCACGGGCAAAAGGCGAACTTCGTCACGGAATCGGGCACCAGGTTCGCCCAGTCCACGCGCTTCGCGATTCTCGTATCATAGCCATCTAACGAACCCACCCGCAATACGTCGGCCGACGTCACGTCAAATAAAGCTAAGTCATCTGTTAAAACTAAGCGCCGCGAGCCTTGTGTGGTACTAGCCGTGCACTCCAGAGGCACGGCGACCACGTCTAGCTCCGGTGGGGCCTGGTCCACGAGGTAGGGGTCCATGGCCGGCTTCTCCGCGTCACTAATGTCGTCGTCGTTCTGGACCCTGAGGGCTTTGCCCGCTCGTACCGCGTGGCGCCGCTTCCGGCGTCGTCTCCTTCGCTTCCCCTGTTCTTCATTAAACTCCTCCACGGCCTCGGGGCCCTCGTTTAACGCTTTTAACCGCCGCACTTCATCTCTTAGACGTCGCTGGTCGTCGTCCGCCTTGGTGGTCCACGCGTAGCCGGCGCCTCTCTTTTTCTGCGTAGGTTTCACGGCCAGAATCAAACAGGGCTTGCACTCGACCGCGAAGCGATAAGGTTCTTGTTTTCTAGGACAGGGTGCACCTCTATACACAAATCTAAAATCCTCGGGCACGTCAATTTCATCAAACTCCACGTGGATCAACTTCCGCGCTTCTTCCAAAGTTGTCGAGTCGTCCACGCTCAGACTCCCCAGGAGATGGCGCTTCTTCGACCCGCCGACGCCTACTTGTACTGTATGCCGCTCGTGCACGAGCATCGTCTCGAGCACGTACCGGTCTCCGCTCGTGGCATTCAAGGTGGCGTCGTCCCCCGGGACTCGGCTCTTGCCCGAGATCCTGACCAGCTTGAGCTTCGGTGCTAAGACCGCGGCCAACGCCCCTCGGTAATAGGGATGTAGCAGCCCCTGCCGGTCCTTCAGTTCCCCCTGCACGAGGAGCCGCATCTCCTTTTCCTCGACGATGCGTGACAAGTCGAAAGCAGGGGCGTGGGACGGCAACTGCTTCGGTACTGAAACTCGCGCCGGGCGCTCGTTGTCGTCGCTCGCGTCCGAGTCCGTCGGCAGCAAGAGCTCCGCGTCCACGACTTCGACGGAAGCGTCGACGGGCGGCGGGCCGACCGTGCACGCCCGGAATAACAAAGAGCGCCCCTGCACCAGCGCCTGCAGGTGCACGGACACGCCGCTGATCCTCCGCACCTCGAGGTGGACCACGCGATCCAAATGCAAGACTGCCTGACCCTTGGACGAGGGCACGTCTCCAGCACTCCGCCGCACCGCCACATCTTTCTTATTCGGTCGCAGCCACTCGACGGCGACGCGCTGCCTCAGGGACGCCAAGGCCGCTAACCTTGATTCACCCTTCGGGGCGTACCGCGGCGGCATGGCCAGCGCTCGCAATTCGTCGATGGTCACGGGTTGTTCCACGAGCGCCGTTGCTTTCGCGTCTGCGTGGCCATCGGTCATGGGCTTCAAACGTAGGACCAACGCGTCGCCCTCCTGCACGGCGTCGAAGACGCACTGCTGCGGTAACGAGGGCGCCCGCGCCACCTGCGGCGGCAGCGGCACGGACCGGTCCAGAAATAAACGGGACACCAGACCGGGGTCCGAGACCTCGGACGGATTCTTGGCATCGACCCGCTGCGTCCGCTCGAAGCGGAGGCGCGACGCGATCCAGGACGCGACCGTGCCCAACGCGCGCCACCGCTGCCGCGCTCGTTCGTACAACCCTTCCTGGTGGCACAACAACACTTGGAGCTCCGAGTCGTCTAGTACGAGGTGCATCGCTTCAATAGCCTCGTGGCCCTGGGCCGCGGCCTGGTCCCGCTCCCAGAGCGTCGGTTGCGCGGTGAGCTTGAGGGAGATGGTTGGTGTTCGTTTGCACGAGGACGGCGCGCACGTGCCGTCGCCCCGACTCCGTTCCGGCCGCGCGACGACAATGTCCAATTGTACACTGTTGAGGACTCTTTCAAAACGGTGGAGCTCGCTCGGCGAAGGGACACAAATATTGCCCCCCGTCTCCAGGATGGTGAAGGCTTGCAAGAGCGGCTTCAGGGTCTTGTGAAGGACCTCTTTCTCCATTCTCACCAACTCGGACGGCAAGTGGCCCGTCAAGCGGTCGACCTCGACAGCAGGTAAGGCCCGCGGCTCCCAGCGCTCCATACTGGTCGACTCCTGGACGAGGATTAAGAGGTGCTCCGTGCCGTGCAATCCGAGTTTGTACTCCACTTCATTGCCGTCCGCGTAGACGCTTTGTAATTTAAGGATCACGGTGCGGCCGCCCAGCACGAAGGCGGGGTCGCAGTAGATTTCCGAGGTGGTCCTCCGGGTCATGACATCGGTCATCGAGACCCGCCGCTTCGTGGGATCTACAAAGGACGACACCTGTTTGACCTGCTTCGCGCCTCTCAATTCGTCCCGGAGTTGCGCGACGTCCCTCCATAGATCATGAACTAGAGTCCTAACCTCCGATCCCGGGGGCCCGTCCGTAGCGACTTCGCCCCCGCCCGCCGCCACGCTCCCGAGGCTCTTGCGGGTCTTCGTAAGACGCTGCGTTAGTGCCATAGCGGCCTGTTGGGCCCGCGTCGTCCGCTTGGGCAACCTACCGTCGTCGGGAATGGCTCTTTCCTCGTCTTCGCTCGACACGTCGTCCGACGCGCTCGCGTCCAGAATGCCTTGCACGCCCTCCTCGATCCTATCGTCGTACACACCTGTTCTTGGAGCGTGCGGTTCATAGTCTTCCCCGAGCTTCGTGCCCTGCACGACCACGACCTCCCGCAGCCACGTGAACACGGCGCCCGCCGCTGCGCTCAAAGCGGTCACCTCCGCGGCGGTGAACCGCTCAGCCGTCAACACGGGCCACAACAACTGCAGCACTTCCTTTGGCAATCTTCTTGAAGCATCAAAGGCCTGGAGCTGCTGGGCGAGCTTGCGCGGCGCTTTTAGGAGAGTGTGCCTTAATGGTCGGGACTGCAATACTTTAGCGTCGGGCAACCCCCGGCCGTGCGTCTGCACGGCGTCCGGGTTCAGGACCAGATGCAAACAGGTGAAGGTGGCCACGATGGGCAAGGGGGGCATGGAGTCGTAGCCTAATAGTTCGAGTTCCGGCGGATCCAGCGCCGGCGGCTTCACCCTCTCTAATTCCGAGGCGGACAGGGCCAGCCGTTCTTGTACAACTGGCGGCGGCCGGGGCCCCGGCGCGACTCTATCTCTCAATTCCGCGGCCTGCAGCGCCCGCTCCTCCGCTACTAATGCCCGAGCGACGCGGCGCCGCCTCAAAAACGCGAGGCGGTCACTCGTTGCCCTACTCCGCGTGGTCGTCACAGCGTCCGTCGGCAACGAGCCGTCGTCCGGCGCCGTCGCCAGGGCGTCCACATCTAACGAAGCGAGGAGCGCGTTCCGCTTGGCCGGAATGGCCGGCCGCGCATGCTCCGGCGTCGCCTGGAGGATCTGCTGCACGTCGTCCGCGTTCGCTAGTGTAACCAGATAGTTGGCCCCCTCCCACAGGAAGGGCGGCGGCGCCGTTTGCACATTTTGGACGTCATCTAATGCGGCGACGCGCTGGCGCCACTCGACCACGGCCTCCACGGTCTCCAACGTGCGGTCGCGCAGTTCATCGAGCGCCGTCCGCATAAAATCGCTCGACACCTGGGCAGCGAGCGCACCCAGCGCGCGGTCCACGGCGGCCTCCCGTCGCGTCGCCAGGCGCGCCGCGGCGTCGTAGGCGCCCGAGGCTTCCCTTCTAGCGTCTAGAGCTCTTTGTTCGTGGGACATGGCGAAGCCGTGCGCGTCCACGTCCTTGCGTCTGGAATGTCGTTTAGGCGTCGGGCGCGCGGCCAGTTTGGCCAGTTCCCGTTTCGCCATGTCCCTAGTAGCTCGTCCATACGGCGATGTTTTAAAAGACACGGTCCGCGCGTAGGCGCCCTTGGTCGGGTCCAGCTGGGGGATGCCCGGGGTACTATCCAAAGTTTCGTCGTAGCCTCTTTCCAGGTTCAATGTCCGCAGCATGCTGTGCTCGGGCGTGGGCTGCATGCCGCGCGGCGGCGTGCGCTGGCGCGGCAGGCCGCCGCTCAAGGCTAGCGAATGCATGGCCTCGCCTGTCGCGAGCTCCGCGCGGGCGAGCGACGCGACGGACGGCGGCGTGTGCACGGAACTCCAGTCGTTCGCGAGGCGCCGGGGCGTCGTCGGCCGCGTCGGCTCCCAGGCCTTGGGTGGGGGGGAGCGGGCGGACGCCATCCGTGTGTCCGGCCTAGCTGTATCGATGCCGAGCGCTGCGTGTGTGCCGGCCTAGCACGACCTTGGCCTCGCGGGCTGCGTGGCCCAGTACTGTGCTAACAATGCTTCCTTGGGCAGCCCCGGCCAGCCCTTCGTTCGCATGCGTCCGCAGCGTTTTGCCTTAGCGCCAGGAGCCAAGCGCAGCCCGGCACTTAGCGGCTCGCGCCGCCTCGGCGCTGTGGCCTTTCCGGAGAGAGTAGGGGGTGGCCCTTTTGGCAGTGTCAGGTCTGACGACCTCACCCATCCAGAAAAACCACCCCCGTTGGGCTGATTGCCCTAGGCTGCCAAAAACGCCACCCCTAATCATTTAGCCCTAGTTTACCAAAATCCGTTCACCTAAAACCCGTTCACTCAAAACCTACTAGCCCCTAGTTTACCCAAACCTACTAGTATTAAAAGTGTATCTTAAAATGGTTGGTTGAGGATTGAAAAAGGCTTTTTCGCTTTTTCACAAAAAACCTTTTTGCTAGTATGTTATCAGTCTGAACGGATTTTGGTAAACTAGGGGCTAAATGATTAGGGGTGGCGTTTTTGGCATCCTAGGGCAATCAGCCCAACTGGGGTGGTTTTCTTGGATGGGTGAGGTCGTCAGACCTGACACTGCCAAAAAGGCCACCCCCTACTCTCTCGCCATCCTACTCTGCTAAGGGGCAGGTGCCGGGTTCGGTGGCATTCACCCGGGAGTGGCGTATCACATACTTCGTCGAGCTACTCCGGTATCAATCTTTTGGAACCACAGCAAGTTACAACAACTATCCAAACAGCCTCCGAGCGGCGGCGGCGACGTAGCCCCTCACGCGGCCGCAGCGACGTCGTCGATGCTCAGGACCGCGGCCCCGATGGACTCGGCCCGACCTTGCTCGAGGACCTTGACGAGCCGTTCGTACTCGTCCTTATGACGCCGGAGCAAGATCACGCCGTTGAGCGCGGCCATACGCGCCTGCACCAGGACGTCGCCCGTGAACCCCACCGTTTCCTGCAGGAAACTAACGAGGGCCGTCTCGTCGTCCTTGCCGCCCTCGGACGAGCCGTACGAGACGGCCTCGGCCGCGATCCCGCCCATCACGACGATGCAGTAGCGGTCGATGACGGACCGCGTGATGCGGCCGCGACGCGCGGCGGCATTGAGCTCCGGATCGAAGAACGCCGTACCGGCCGCTCCGTTCAATGCCGCCGCGCCGGAGCCGCCGCCGCTCAGAGCCTCGCGGGCGCTCAGCACGCAGCCCTGCACCGGCAGGCCGCAGAGGTATGCCAACAGCAGGTGTCCCGCCTCGTGGCGCACAATTCGGTCCAAGTACGTGTTGTCCACCGCGGATGTTATCGTTTCCGCCACGGCGCCTTTCAGCGCGATCGTATCATAAGCTGCGAGCCCCGCGGTCGCCAGGAAGAGCGGATACGGCGAGTCGGACCCCCACGCCTTCGCCCACGCGATCTCGGCGACGCAGACCACCGCTCCGAGAAGCGTGAAGATCCGCCCTGCGCCATCTCTTGGGCGGAAGGCGGCAAGTGAGAGGTCTCCCGACTCTATCCTGACCTGTTCCTCCGTCGCGCCTTGCGACAGCGGGAAGGGCTCGTCGATCGCCGCGCCGAAGGACGGAGCGAGGCCGCGCCGTCGCAGCGCTTGGTACGCTCGCACGAGGCGCGCCTCCTCGGACGCCGCCGCGAATTGTTCGCCGTCGTCATTGCTGTCGGGTGTCACCGCTGCCGCTTTGTCCAGCGCGGCGATCGCCAGCGCGCGGTCGCATGGCACGGCGTCGTCGTCGAGCGCGTCGACCACGGCGCCGACATCATTGCCAGCTATGGCTTTCTCGAGAGGTGTCAGAGCTAGGCGGCTCGGCAGTCTCCGTGGACGGAGCGGTTGCAAGTAGGCGTCGGTGTGGTGATGGATGGTGAGTAGCAGCAATGCTGCGCGCATGATTCAGAGCGTGCCAGCTCGGTTGTTGATCTTTTATGAAACCCGCACGAATGGTAGGCCAAGGCTGCTCAGAGGAGTACCTGGACGTCTGGCACCGCCTCTCTGACGAACACGTAGGAGTCACGTAAATTTTTGCCCCGCCGTGTCACCTGCAGAAGGCAATTGGCCACCAAATGTTGGATCACACATTTAGCGCGGGGGCGCGGCGTCGCATGCGCAGAATAATACAACACGCGCGCGCGCCAATCACATGACACGCGCCGCCCACGCGCGCTAACAACAACCGCAACGCAGGCTTTTTTTTTAAGTTCCACAACAAAAATGGGATCCGCCGCCTCCGCCGCCAAGCCCACCAAGGCCGTCATCGTTGACAAGCCGATGCTCCGCCCTGTCCCGCGTCCTTCGATCGTGGCGATGGCCCTGGAGATGGGAGAGTTCATGCGCCATCGACGCGACTCGCGACTCGCCGTCCGATTCCCGGGGGCGCAGGCCACGAGCGCGCCGCCGTGCTCCGCGAGATCTTCGACTCGCTCGACGACGGCGACTTTCAGATCTCCCGCGCCGAGTACGTCCGCCTCATGGCGACGCGCGGCGTCTCCGCGTACGAGACCAACGCCACGTTCTCGGACATGGACCACACCGGCAGCAATTTGATGACCGTCGCGAAGATGCAGCACTACGCCTACACCAAGTCCATCGAGCTGATTTCGGACCAGTTCAAGGAGATCGACATGCAGGACGGCTCGCGCGACCGCCTGCGCGCCGTCGACCATTATTTCGATGCTGAGCGTCCGGTCCCTTTCGATGTGCGCGACCATCATAGCGACGCACTCCTGGACCGTGCCCCCTGCGTACACCTTTTCGCAAGCCGGCGTCACCGCGGCCGCGGCATCTTCGGTCCAGCCGACCTCCACAAACAAGCGGTCCACGCCGTCGCCGACGAAATACTCGCGCATGTCCCCAACCTGCGCGGCCGCGAGGCCGGCGAGGACGAGGACGCGGCGAGCCATGGCCTCCTACCGAGCGGGCTGCCTGGGCTGCCCCAGGCAGCACGCGCTTTCGAGCGCTGCGCTCACGCGCGTCGCAATTGTTCACGACCGATTCCGTTCATCAATGGCAACCTGCGCACCACAATTTGACTCTCTCTCCCGGCGGCGCCCACAGAGTGGCAACTCTCCAGGAGCTTCCAGTTCCAGGGGGGGTGTCGAGGGTTTGGAAGCGCGCCCTCAAACTCAAATCTACGGTTGCTGCCGCCCTGAATTATAAGAATTACATCAAACAACGAGCGCTACGAGGGGCGCAAACCCTAATTCAATTCAATTCAAGAATTCAAGCATTCGGCAAAATAGATACAGTCACACACGCATGGCTAGCTGCTCGCGTCAACCGCCGGGGGGCGACTTATTTATTTTTATTGGTCGATGAGCGGCTGAGCCCTAAAAAGAAACGGCGACGCGAGGACGTCGTCTGCGAAGCTTCGAGCGCAGAGCCCGCGAGCGTACACGACCAGAATCCCTTTGGCGCCGCCCGGCTTCGAGCAGGCGCGCCGCGTTGCGCACTGCTGCTCCAGGAACGGGACGCGTGGCGGTACGGCGTCGTCGACGCCAGCCCACCGCTCGAACGCGGCCGTGCCCGGGCCCGCGCCGTCGACGCCAACGCGTTCGTACCCTAACGCCTCGGTCTCGTACGACGCCGCGAGGCGCCTCAGCGATGATACCGCCCCGGCCTCGTCCGCTCGCGTGATGGCGTCAAAAAGTGCGTGCGCGTCATTGTGATCCGGGTTCCATTTCAAGAAATCGGTGACGCTCTCTCTGAGCGGGAGCGCGTGGCGGGCAAGGAGCCGGCCCGCGCCGTTGCGCGGTGCGTGGTGGCGCGCCCAGTCCTCCAGGTAGCTATCGTACGCGCGACATGTGAGAGCTAAGAAATCAAGCGCCGCGTCGCGTTGACTGTCGCCCAGATCCTCGAAGGCGGCCGCGAGGTGCCGGGCTCTTTCGGAGCCCTTGTAGAGGTGGCGCTCGGCGCGCTCCTGGGCTGGTGCTGACCGAGCCATCGAGAACTGGAACGTGGGCGCGCACACGGGCGTCGCCAGATGGCCGTTAGCTGTTGTTGCGTTCGGCAAGTCCGGCACGTCGCAGGGCCAGCTGCTATCCGCGTAGGCGCGCGGACACACTCCCACGAAGGCGTAGCAATACGTTACCGACGCCCGGGAAATTAAGGACGCGGGAACGGCCCGCTCCCACTTTAAATCGGGCCGGTTGCGCACAATTGCGTCGTAGCGCCGCCCGGCGGCCGCCTCGGCGGCCTCGACATGCGCGAAGCACAGCTGCAGCTTCTGGAGCTGCCCCGTTCCGTCCGCGACCAACAACTGTGCCACCGAAAAATGGTCGAAGGCCGCGCGCCACTCGAGCGCCGTCGCGCTACTCGCCTGCGGCGAGCCGAGGACGAAGAAGACGTCACCATGTCCCAGCGGCTTGACGGTATATTCATAAATTGACCGCGCGACCGCGGGAAACGTTCGAGCCAGCCCGATCTGGCAGTGCGCTACTACGGAACCGGGGACCGTCCCGAGGAGTGTCGGCGCGAGGTCCGCGCAGACGCGCTGGTCGCCGAGCGCCACGCAGCGCTGCTCGCGCGTCGACCGCGTGCGGTACTCATCGACGGCGCACCGCGCGGCGAGCTGGTCCGCGAGGCGCCCGGCGACGCACCGCGCGCTATCGCAGCCTGCCCCCGCCCCGAGTTTATGTGTCCGCGCGAAGGCCTCGGCCACCTCCACGAGTTTGTCGCGGTCCGGCGGGGGTACGCTCATCTCGAGAACATGTAGGCTGCCGTCAATGCTAATCTCGATGGAGCAGCGCTCCTGGCCGATGACGAGGGGCACCAGGAGCAGTAGAATCCTCATCATCAGGCTCTATGCGTCCCTTAGCCCACTCTCGTCGCTGCCTAAGGGAGAAGCAGCAGACCAGGGACGGTTCACGGCGCGTGGGCATTTATGGCGTCCATTCTTTTGGCTGCACCATGCCGCCTCGCATTCGGAGTCCGGTTTTGGCTGCCCCATCGTGCAGACGATTTGACAAAACCCGTCCGATTCGACCGAACCGAAACCGACCGCGCGCCACCTGCGACACCGCCGTCCCTCGCCCTCGATTTGTGATTTATTTCTTAATTTAGTCGAGGCGCGTATATCCTACCTCCTCCCTTTGGCATCGCGCGGCCTCGTACCACGCGCGAATGTTGCGTTGCGAGCTATAGGGCGGAGGATGACGGCCTCTGGGTTGATGGCGACGAGCTGCGCTGCGATCTCGTCGTCATAGACGCCGGTCCGGAGGACGACGACGGGGCGGTCGACGCCGGCGATCGTCGACGGCGCGGCGACCCACAGGTCGTGACCGTACAGGCGCTTGCCAATCTTATCCTGGTTGTTGTCGAGGATGCCCGCGAATTTCTCGGCGGGGAGACCCGCGGCGAGGAGGTACTGCGTCGCGACGTGTGCGGCGAAGATGAAGTTCCGCCGTTTGTCGTCCGCCAACCGTCGCGTAAAGATCGACGCGTCCTCGGAAAGGCGGGCGTGCCAGCGTTGAAATGCGCGCCGGTTCTCGGCGTAGAAGTTGGGCGGCGCCGTCGTGGGCGCACTTCGTTCCACGGCGCGCGTCACGTAAAATATGGAATGCTTGCCGCCAAAGTAGCGCGTCGTCACGACCTCGAAGCCCTTGTTTTCCAGGAGCCAACTGATGTGCTCCTCCCGTAGCAGTATCGTGTGCTCGAAGTGCAAAGACGGC
>Ga0114994_10000212_pt1 | contig 35472 bp, 40 predicted proteins | sample ArcticOcean_MG_C_9_FD_87043 | JGI IMG/M metagenome (GOLD analysis project Ga0114994, IMG submission 87043) | Marine microbial communities from western Arctic Ocean - ArcticOcean_MG_CB2_152 | ecosystem: Environmental > Aquatic > Marine > Oceanic | place: Arctic Ocean: Canada Basin | collected...
ATTTATATCCTTTAATTATATCTGTTATTCTTATTATATCTTTGTCTGTTAAGTCTGGATGGTTTGGGACATAGAATCCGCATTTATCAATTATAGATACATTAGGTAGCTCAAGCCTTCCATATTCTTTTACATAAAAGGGTTGTGTACCCATTGACCCACAAATCATAGGCCTAACTTGTATATCATTTTTAATTAACCTTTCGACTATTTCATTCTTTCTTTCACTTATTATGGGATATGCAAAACTTGAAATAAAACCTCGATCGTAAGCTTTGTGGCCAAGATATTCCTGGTAAAGCTTGTAGTTCTTATTTCTTTTTATGCATATATCATCCAATTTATCTATCTGACCTAAGCCTATAAATGCCTGTAGATCTGTAGATCTTAGATTAAACCCTGAATGATAAAATGTATATAGTGAATTAAAGTCTGATGTATTCCATTTGCCTCTTAGTTCATTTTTATACTTTTCGCTTGCATCTCTATCCCATCCATGACTTCTTATTGACTTTAGTACCTCATATAACTCTTCATCATCTGTTGACACAAAGCCCCCTTCTATGGTAGATATATGATGTCCAAAGTATGTTGAAAAACTAGACATCAATCCAAATGTACCTAATTTTTGATTCTTATAATTTGACCCCATACTTTCGCATGTATCTTCCAAAAGTATTACATTATACTCATCACATAATTCAGTTATTTTTTGCATATCTGGAACCAAACCTAATACAGATACAAGTAATAATACATCTGGTTTTGTTTCTATAAATATTTTTTTCAAATGCTTTATATCAACAGATAAATCTTCTAAATTAGAATCGCATAATATTGGAGTCATCCCAAGTTGTATCACAGGAGCAAGATCTGTTGCCCAAGCTACAGATGGTACAACTATTTTTGCATCTCTTGTAATTCTATTTGCCTCAATTAGTGCCCACAACATTAAAAGATTTGCTGAAGAACCTGAATTGCAAAATATTGAGTGCTTTGTTCCTAGCCAATTAGACCACTTCTTTTCAAGCTTTGGTGTTAGCTCACCCTTTGTTAATTGTGGATATGTTTTTAACCAATCTATCAATCCATCTATATCACTATTACTTATTGTATCCTCAGTAAGTTTTATCATTTTCTAGTCTCCTCATAGTTATTTACAAACCACTCTACTGTCTTTCCTATCCCCTCTTCTATTGGTGTAAACTTAAAGTCTGGAATTAAATTTATTAGCTTTGAATTATCTGCAGGTTTTCTAAATTGTCCATCTGGCTTTGTGCTGTCAAAGACTACCTCTCCATTAAATTCCATTGCCTTAACTATCAAACCAACAAGTTCTTTTATAGATATCTCATGTGATGTTGATAAAATTATAGGTTCACTATCATTATAATTTTCGAGACACCAATTAACTAGTCTACCAATATCATCTGAATATATAAATTCTCTCAGTGGGTTTCCACTACCCCATATCTCTAGGCGTGTATTATTCTTTTTTGCAAGATAGCACTTATGTATCAATGCTGGTAATACATGAGATGTTTCTAGATTAAAATTATCATTTGGGCCATATACATTTGTTGGTACAACACTTACAAAGTTAACATTATACTGATCTCTATACACTTTTGCTTGTACATCTAGCATCCTTTTTGAGTATGCATATCCGTAATTTGACCAATGTGGTTCACCCAAGTGAATTTTCTTTTCTGTAAGTGGGTAGTCTATTTTATCTGGAAATATACATGTAGAAAGAAGTGATACCACCTTTTTAGTATTATGAATTCTACATGCCTCAAGGATATTTGTGTTTATCATAACATTGTCATAATAAAACTCACCTTTTGCAATCATATTTCCATAAACACCACCTACTCTTGCTGCACAATGAACAACATGTGTAGGCTTATATTTTTCAAATATACTATTTACTGCAGACATGTCTCTTAAGTCTCCATCCTTAGAGCCTAAATGCACATCACCTTTTATTGCTGAGCCTACTAGGCCAGTTCCGCCTGTTATTAATATTCTATCCATTTTTATTTCTCCAAACTGAGTATCCTGATAAATCTTTATATTTCCAAGAACCTCCTGAGTCTTTATTTATTTGTGGTAATTCATCAAAAAGCTCTATGCCTCTTGCTGCTTGTTCTGGTGGCATATAAAAGTTCCAACCAAGAATTTCTATATCATCTATTGAGTCATGGTGTTGCCTATTGTTTCTACCTTCATATCTTGCAAGCCTAAACCAATCTGCTGCATCTTTGTCATCTGTTAGGATCATTCCACCTTTTGCAATACCTAAGATTTTTCTTATATGGAATGATAAACAGTGATATGTGCCTTTTATATACATGTCTCTTGTAAACCTTGTTGCGCCGTCAATTACAGGATAGGGATCTAGCTGATAAGCACCACTCCATTCTCTATCATCCCACTTAATTTTGCAGCCTGCATGTAATATTAGTCCTGGCACTGAAAGATATGTCCTTTTTGGTATAGAAATTTCACCTTCTGCACCAAGATATTTTAAGCACATAAACATTGCATTTGTGCAACTATCACATGATACTGCATATTTACTTCCTGCATATTTTGCTACCTTATCTTCAAATGCATCAACAACATCCCAAGGGTCTCTTATGTCATAGCCTTGACCCTTTAGTCTTTCTATAATATCCTCTAAGTTTGTATACATATTATTTGTCCATTATATTATAATACCCACCTATGATGAATTTATTATTCATAGTTGCACTTTCTAATTCATATCCCTCATCATAATTACAAGGTGGTACAATTCTAAAGTCAAAACTACACCTTGTTTGCTTTGTGTCATTAAACCTATTAAAGTGTCTCTGTCTATTTCCATAGAACATTATAACTTCTCCAAACTCCATCTCACGAGACTTATAGTCGCCTAGGCCTGGCATTGACTCAACATACATTCCATTATTACCATACATTTTAGTTAAAGGCATTAGTATATTAATCTCTCCAGATGGATGCTTATGATCTTTATCTCCATCACAATGAGCCACATAAACAGCCTTACCTCCTGGCTGGTTAACCCTAAATGATGGAGACTTTTGGTATATCATTTTAGTTTCGCTGGTAAACATTGGTGCTAATTCTTTCTTAATAAATAGCTCATATAAATCTATAAACTCTGGCCAGCCTTGTCTTAGTCTGTCATAAAACTTTGTGTGCCATTTTGAATCTGTATCAGCACCTAAGTCTCCACCTGTGTGGTCAAGGTTGTCATCTAATATACTTAATGGTACATCATATAGATCAGCAACCATTTTATCAAATGGATACCTCTCTTTATTAAATTTTATAATTTTTGTCATATCTAAAGTCTTTTATTGTATTAAATTTATTGTCATTATTACAGCTCTGTATTAGTCTTAGTAGTACATCATCTGGGTTTATATATCCTTTTGCAATATAATAATTTTCCTTGATATACGGCAACATTTCCTTATATTTTTTATGTGAAATATCATTTAATATATCTTCCAATTCATCTATATCTGTCCATTGGACTATTCCTCTTGCATCAAAGAAGTCTCCAATGTTCTTTGCACCTCTATATATAGGTACATTTTTTGTTATAAAGCAATCAATTATCTTTTCTGTATAGTAGAAGTCATCTATTGAGTTCTCCATTGCGATTGAAAACATGTAACTATTTAATGTGTCCGACTTTAGGTCAACTTGTGTTCCTCCACCAAATGTATCTATTTTATTGCTATATCTTTCTACAACCCTATGCCTTAGAGGCCTATCTATTCCAACTTTTGTAGAATTTAACATAGATACAAGCTTAGACTTTTCATTGCCTCCGTGAGAGGCTGCCTCTATAGAGCACCAGTCTGCAGGGATAAACTTATATTTGTCTGGGTCTTTGTCAATTAATTGCTTATTAAAGGTGAATATAAAGTCTAATAAATCTTCAACATCTTGTATATCACTATAAGGTTGATAGCTATGAGCAATTGGTTCCATTATAAGACCTATTTTTATTGGTGAAATAACAGAATTTATTGTATTTCTATTAAAGTGACTATCTGTAAATACAGTTATTCCATCATGTGATTTTTGATTTCTAATCCACATAGTGTCTTTAGGGCCTGTAATTAAGTCTGAGTCTGGTATTCTTATGCCACGCATTAGTGCAGCTTCTTTCCAGCTATTTGCATGGGCAATATTTGTGTCCCATATGTTTATTTTAATCATCTTCTCATCATTCCGTAGTCTACATTTCTTTGTTGTATGTCGCTCCATCCATCCTCTTGATACATTAACCAAGGGTGGAAAGCATATGCATTTATCTGCCCAGCAGCTTGTAACTCTGCATATTGTACATCAATTTGCCTGTTAACAAACCTTGTTGCTTCTAATAGCTTATCATATACTGTATCCTTTATAATATAAGCTGATGTTGTATATGCATAGTTGCACTTTACTACCCTATCATTTATTCTTGTATATGGCTTTTTGTGATTGCAACCTAGATAGATCATCTCCCAATCTTCTGGTATGTGCTTATAGCCTTCAAAGAATTTTTCCAATACATTGTCAGTAAATACTACATCATCCTCTAGTATGAGAATCGACTTTAACCCTCTAGCCTTAGCTTCTGATATTATATTGAAGTGGCTAAGATAGCAACCTACTTCGCCAGGCATAAGATTTGGGTGATTAGCTTGGTCGTCACCTTTTACTGCCTCAAATCTTTTAAAGTTTATAGATAGATCTTTTAGCCTAGAACTAGACCTCATCATCCTATCTGGTCTTGTATTCATATTTATAACATATGTCTCTTCAAACATGCCATTAAACTTCTTTGATAGCCTTGTCTCTTTTCTTACAAACTTATCCTTACAAAATTCAAGTAGCTCATCCTTTCTTGATCTAAGTTCCTCTTGCCTCCCTTGATCGTGTTGGTCTGATTCTAATATGAAATTATTATTAGATCTCTTTAGGCTACCTTTACATTTATACTTAAAATAATAGCTTAGCCATAGATCTTCAATAAATTTATACCTTTCTGGTAGCTCTTCAAATAGTTCGTTTTCGGTAAACACACGAATTGGTAATATCATACCACCAGTACCACAGTAATCAACATCCTCTCCAGGAGTGTCAATCCCCTCCTTATCCCAATAAGAGTCTTTGATCTTGTGCGCATAAAATGAATGTATTGTGTCTGGTCTAAATTCACTAATAAATGTTTCCACCATATCCTCACCAAATTGAACATCATCATCAATAAATATACATGGTCCATCATACCCAGTATTTGCAACCTCTTTTGCAAAATAGAACCTTCCAATACCACCTACATTCTTATTTGAATGTTGTACATCTATCTTATATGAGAGCTTATACATCTTTACAATTTCATCTAGCTTCTCTTTGTCTTCTGCATTATTGTTCCAAATATATAGCTTAAATTCATGATTTGTCTGGCCTTCTAGCATTGCAAGAGTTCTAGGTATATTATCCGTCCTCTTCCAATTACACATTATAATTGGTATTTTCATTTCCTTAGCCCCATTTCTCTTTCCTTATTATCATGCCAAGCATTATCACTAACTTGTTTTTCTAGTGTCTTCTTATGATAGATTGCATATAGCTCTTCCTCAGGCAATGTTGCAAATGTGTCTTGGCCTATTAATCTTCCATGAGGTATAGGGTTAAAGTGTATGCCTTTGTTATTTCTGAATAGCCTATCTTGAGAGTCTGGCCAGTTTACTCTGCCTTCTTTGTCTAGCTGCCAACCTCTTGAAGCTCTGTACTCCTCTGTTAGGCCTTCAACTATATTTGTTCTTGGTAAAAAGAATACATCAACATCATTTGTATTTATAAGATTGTGTACTATCATATAGAATCTATCATCAAGCAATTCATCAGCATCTAGGTAAAATAGATAGTCTGTATCTGCTTGCTTTGCTAGCCAATTCTTTTGATCATGGATTGCCTTTTCTATAGGCTTTTCAAATGATATAATTTCATCCTTATAGCTTTCCAAGATATACTTTGTCTTATTATTATCACCCTTAGAGTCTCTGACAACATAGATCTTATCATTTGGTCCCTTGAGTTCTGTAATTTGCTTTAGTAATTCTTCTAATGATTTGCCTTCATTTTTACAAAGGATCATATATCCTATATTGAGTTCTTTCGCCATTGTTCTTCTATCTTACTGTTAAATTTATAATCTAATAATTGCAATCCTCTTAGCTTTGTTGTAAAGAATGTTCTATAAGCATCGCCCATACCAAATGAATTTGTTCTAGTTGTTGCTTTTAGAATAGTCTTATAGAAAGATCTTGGATCAGCTGTCATCTCTAGTATTGGTATATCTACTGCAAGTATTTCAGGATTAACTAGTGTCCTTACACCTACGTTTTCAACCCATCTATTAAAATTACTAAATGTTATTTTATCCAAAGACAGGCAATGAGTCTTCCTTAAGTGCTCGGCATTTAGTACAACTAATACTTGCCTCTTACTTCCTCCAGACAAACCTTTATATCTTGTTTCAATAATCATGCCCCTCTCGAGACTACCATAATTAATTGGATACTTAGCCTTTACACGGACTAGGTGTTCATTTAATCTTCCTTCTACTTTTTGATTAGCCATTAAAACTTCACCTCGCCCATTTCATTACATGCCTCCAAGAATCTCTTAAAATGCTTAGTATCTTTTGTTTCTAATTTAGACTCATACTTAAGTGTTCCCTGGGACACACTAGAAGACTCTTCTTCTGTTAGTTTGCTAATTGGTGTGTATGACCAACCCCACTTATCTTTAGTGCCTTCTGGATATACCATACCTTTCTGAGTCTGTATAGTTGTTGGATACCAATAAGATTCTCCATCATCAAACCTTAGACTTTTCATAAGTTCTGGCATCTTATCTTCATACTTGTCAACATCAAACTTTGGATTCTTTTTGTAATTTAGTGGGTTTTCATTTGTATAGAATCCACTTCCAACACACATCTTAGATTCTCCATGCCTATCATCAAATTCTACAATTACATGCTTTTCTTTTGTTATTGGGCTTATACCCCATTCAGCTTTATTATCCATTTACTTTCTCCAATTTTGGTACATTTAATTTAATCTTTTTTGCAAACTTTGGAAGATTTGAATTAAGTATCCCCTCGAATGCTTTTGTCATCTCATCCAAGTTAAAGTCTTCTCTTATTAGTCTAGCTTGCTTTCTTGCATCTGGTATATATTTCTTATAATTCTTAAATACATCTTTTAATATATTTGATGCGTATCCATAGTCAACATAGAACCACTTAGAGCCTTTTAATATCATATTGTTTGCAGCTGAGTTGTCAACTTCTCTTAGTGACCCCGGGAGCTTTACTGCGTGAGTTATAAAGTCTACTTGTCCAGACCAGTTAGAAACAATTAATGGCTTTTGTGTGATAGAGAACTCAGCTAATGGTCTACCATAACCTTCACCATGAGTAAGTGAAACCATAGCTTTCACCTTTGGGTGATTATACAGCCCATTCATCTCATCCTCACTTAACTTTCCTTCAAGTACATATATATTTGGAGGGTTATCATAGCCTTCAGTTATCTGACTTATCTTCTTATCTATTTCATTATATTCAAGTATGCTAAATGTGGCGCCTGATGTTTTTAATACTAAAGCTGGCCTTTTATTTACGCTAGTATTCTTAAATGTTTCAATGAATGTCTTTATTGTCCCACTAACATCTTTCCTATCGTGGCCAAAATTGCCAGCAATCCAGTGACCAGTATACAGAAAGCAAAAGTCTTCCTTAATCTCATCTAATGTTTCTACTATTGTACTTGGTATCTCAGCCTTAGAAACCTTTTTGAATATATCTGTATCTATTCCTTCAAATAATACATCTATTGGAACTTCACACTTAAGTTGGCCTACACTTTCACCTGACTGGTCATTTCTCTTGTCATATATTGTATCAAGTAGAATTTGCCTTGAGTGATGTGAGGGTACTATTACTCTATCCATTCTATTGCACCCTTCAATCCACTCAGATGGAGCCTGAGTTGTTTCTATGCCTGCAGTTATTCCTATATTATATTTTGCAACCTTCTTAAATTCATTCGGCACAGAAACTTGCATAAATACATCAATTTGCTGCTTTTGATCTCTAAGTATATACTTTTCGAACTCTGGGTAACTATCACTTGGGCAATCACCCCAGTTTGTTGGTACACACTTAACATCAAATCCATCCATTGCAATTAAGCTTTTTAGTAGATCTCTTGAGTGATCACCATATCCAGATCTTGAAAAAATTGGGGCTTGAAAGCCTATTACTGTCTTACTCATCTTATAACTCCTGTTGGGTATTTTAATTTTTTAGTATTTGTCTTCTTTTTTAGACTAAAGCTCTTTCTTGGTTTCCAATTATCAAAGCATATATTGATTGACTTGGAGATTCCGTCAGCCATAGCTTGGGCAGTAAAGTGGTTTAGTATTGCCCATTCTCTACCTTTAGCTCCTGCACTATCTCTATCATCTTTGCTAAGTGAGTATACATCAGCAATAGCTTTTGTTATATCATTAATACTAACTCTACTATCATAGATGTATGGTGTAACTGGTGAACCAACTAAGTTAAGTTGTGGCCACAATGGGAATGCCCATTCTCCATGCTCTTTATATCTACCATTACTATTACTTGGCCAATCTGCCGTATAATCTTTTATCGTTAGATCATTGCCTTTTTCATTCTTAAGCCCCATCTGATCCTGTAAGCCTCCAATGCATGAAGCAATAATTGGTGTTCCAGACATTATTGATTCCATAACACTTAAGCCAAAGCCTTCTGCAGAGCTTGGTTGGCATGTTACATCTGATAAGTTATATAGATAGTTTAGTTGTTCTGCTGGTATCTTTCCACTTGAAAATATAACATTTGCACCTTCTCCTAAGTTTTTAACTACTTCAGGCAGGTCAGTTCCATTTTGATCTACTGGGTCTGTGTGTAGTATTAAGAATGTGTTTTGCTTTTCTGCTTCAGTGTCCATAGACTGAACAAAGTTTTTATATGCAAGTATTAGATCCTGGGGTCTCTTTCTTTGTATATTTCTACTATTAAATAGCAATACAAATGAGTCATCATTCAATGCTGGAAAGTACTTTGCCTTAAATTCAATAAGTCCTGGATCAGACTTATCTAGTGGCTTAAATACTTTCTGGTCAACACCATGTGGCACATATGTCAAGTCAACATCCTCTTTTCTTGGATTTTTCTGGCATACATGCTTATTAATGTTGTATGTCTGTTTTGATATAGCAATCAAAGAGTCACAGCAGTCATAGAATGGTTCATTCCAGTGTGGGAATGGTAGATCATCCCAAATGTTATAATACATAATTGGTGTAGTTTGCCTTAGCTCATTTTCCATTTGATATAGCCAACCCCAAAACCTTGGGTCTGTAAAGTGTATTATTGCATCTGGCTTCTCTATATTTAGCACCTCGCTTAGTATTTGCTTGTTTCCATACCCTTCAACTGGATACAGCTTAAGATAGAAATTCTCAAAACCACTATCTCTTTTTACATCTTCGTTGTTGCTAAGGTCAACCACCTTACCTTTTTCTGGTGATTGTATTGCACCTGATATTTGTACCCAATCAAATTTGTCTAATGATTTTAGTACTATTTCCTTACTCATCGTTCCAACACCTGACGGCAGTCTAATGTCATCTCCGAGTAAAAGTATCTTCTTTTTTGTCATAACCTTTTCCCTATTATTTATTAAATTTACTTCTAAACTCTTTGTCTTTAATATACATCTCAAGAGTTAGATTCACTAACCTTTGGAATGTAATTCCTTCTTTTATACTAAGAATTTTGAACTCCTGGTGAATGTTTTTATCAACGTTCACAGATGTTAACCTTTTTTTGTGTTTATCCATCATAACCTCCAATTATATTTGTATATAAATATATACTCATTACGAAATAATTACGACTTTTTTATCATTTTTTTTAGCTTCCGTAAGTGCATGGTTTGTCCCTCTTGCATCATTTCCACTAGCTATAAACCCTATGACAACATCACAATACTTTGCTAACATTATATTTCTTATAAAGAAATGTCTTGTATTGTATTGCTTTCCGTAATACTTCTCAGTAAGAGCAGAATAAAAGTTATAGACAGTGTGTGCTGGGTTAAACTCAACGTATTTACAATTAAATTCTAATGCAAACTTCTTTGCATATCTATCAGCACCATCCTTGCAACCTCCACTAACAATTGTTAGCTTAGTTCCAAATTTCTTCTGTAGATTAAAGATTGTGTCCTTAACCTTCTTTCTATTTTCGTATTGCCTACTTCCTATTATTCCTACTTTCATTTTACTAATTTTCTGTCCTTTTTCGGACATAATTCATAATTCTTCTTAAATGAGCAATACTGGCACCCAGTCCTTAGTGCGGGATAGTGTGCCTCCTTATTGTGCTTTCCATTTGCTGTAAATGCGTGGCCAATAAACTCAGTTAATAACTTCTTTGTTCTATTCATTGATACCTTACCATGTGGTGGTTGGTATTGTTGTATTCTCTTTTGTGGGAAGTCCATATTTTCATATAGCTTCCTCTTGACAATAAAGTATTCTATGTTTATATTTTCCTCTGGTACATCATATTGCTTTGAGAAATACCTTTTGTATATTCTAAGCTGATCACCTTCTGCCTTTTTCTTTTTTGCACGCCATCCAAACATTGACGTCTTAATGTCATATATTGTAATTGTATCACCTTGCTTCATTACAATATCTGCAAAGCCCATTAGCATTATATTTGTATTGTCATCACTTTCACATAGGATAGGTATTTCAACACCAAGTAGTTCTGTATTCTTTTTTGAGAAGTATGCACCCCGCCTTTTCTTGAAGTAGTCTATGATTAATACACCTTCATCATAGAACTCTTGCATTTCTGCAGCATCTGAGAAGTGTGATCCGGTGTCTTTTACTGCCCTCTTGTATTCTGTTGCCATGCATTCCTTAAGCATCTTTTCAGAGTCATGTGCGTTTGCTGCTACTGCAGTTTTTTCATACATTGTTGTTAAATACTGTTGTAGTACTTCATGCATGGCTGTACCAAATACCAGAAACATTGAAGGTATAAACTCTCTGTGTTTGTCAATATATGTAAGCTTCCATTGTAGTGGGCAGCCTTTGTACATATTAAGTTGGCTATATGAGATGGTCTTTTTACCCATCATCCTGGCTTTTATAGCTAAGTCTTTTGGTGTTTTTAATTGCATAGTTAAATATAATAAAATTTACGCAAGATAAAAAATTTCTGACGTATAATAGTAGAAAGTTATTAACAATCTATTGTAGCTTTGACCAATTTACTGGTGCTACGTAAGGTGGTGATCCTGCATGTGGGCCTGTCCATATTCCCTTAATCTGATCTAGGTGTTTTACTACTGAATCTGTATATTTTTGAGCTACTACTTTATAGCTTTTTGAGTTAAATGCATCATAGAACTCAGACCCCATCTGTACTGGTATGCCTGGAAATACAACTGTATTTGTTATACCTGGTAGGATGCCTGGGCTGTTTGGTATTATTGGTAGGAATGACTGGCCAGTCCAGTATGTAATTATTGCAGTTGCTGGTAGTAGATATGGTGGCTTTCCCATTGAAACTTTCATCTTCGACTGAATTAGGAAGCACTTCTTCCATGCATCAAACAAGCCTTTAACCTTACCTCCAGTAAACTGATACTTACCAGTTACTGCATCCCACTTCCAATCTGTTGGTGGCTTTTTCTCATCTGGGCCTCTAGAATACTTGTCTTGATCTCCCCATGAATTGTCCCACACTGTAGTCCTTATTGCTATATTACCAACTGGGTCCATTGCAGGAATACCTATATTTCTATGATAGCTTGAAGCTAAGAATGTTGCACACTGATCTAGGCCAGAAGACTTTCCCTTACTTAGATAAGATTCTACCTCTTTTTTTAATTGTTCACTTTTAATCATTTTGTTCTGATACCTTGAATTCGATTAGTTTGTCTAAGTATTGCTTTGCCTTTAATAGATCTTCAATACCATTTTTATCCTTCCATCTTGTAACATACTTTATTATGTTGCCTTCAAAGAAGTCAAGGTCTTGAGAGTGGGCGTATTCCCACATCTCAATTCCCCTGGTGTAGTGCTTTGGGTGCTTTATATTATCTGTCTTAGACAATCTTTAGCCCCTCATTGTCTTTCTTAGACTTAGGTAGGAATGCATCATTAATGTGTGAACACTCATCGCACTTAAATATCTGCATTGGTACTAAGCTTTTCTTTCCGTTTGGAGAGACTACTGCAGATACCTCCTTAAATAGAAAGACTGGTACAAATGTTTGACCTTCGCACTCATCACAATTAACATCTTTCATATCTTCTGGCTTAATGTTAAGATTCATATTTCCACCATTATTCATCTTTGCCCTCCTCCCTTTTTACATTTAGTAATGAAGTTAATAAAGCAATCTTTCCATCAGCTGATGATATAGTATCTACTGCTTTGTCCATCTCACCTAAAATGTCTGGGTGTTCGCCAACACCTACTGATTGATTTGCGTATAAATTTAGTATAGCGATTCCCTCAGCCTTTTGAGCTTGGTATCTTCTAACTAGTGCGTCCATAAATTGTTGTCCTTGTGTCATGTCTTTCTCCTTACATCATTCCAAATCCACCACCCATTGGAGCAGCTTCTTCTTCATTTTTATTTTCATTAATAATTATACATTCAGTTGTTAAAATTGTACCAGCAACTGAAGCAGCCTTTTCTAGTGCAACTCTTGTTACTTTTGCTGGGTCAATAATTCCTGACTTCATCATATCAACAACTTGTTCAGTTCTTGCATCAAATCCCCAATTCATTGATATAGTGCTTTCATCTGTCATTCCGTCAAAAGCATGTATTTCATTCCATATTTGATTTGCATCTAAGCCTGCATTTGACATAATAAGATTAAATGGCTCCTGTATGGCTTGCATTACAATTCTATATCCACTTACTTGATCATCATTCTCAAATACTCCATCCTCAACTTCGTCATCAAAGCAACTTCTTAGTGCTATTCCACCTCCAGGTACAATACCTTCATCAAGTGCAGCCCTAGTTGCATGTAATGCATCCTCTACTCTATCCTTTTTCTCTTTCATTTCAATTTCTGATTCAGCGCCAATCTTTAGAATTGCTACTCCTCCAGCCATCTTTCCCACTCTTTGTTGGTAGCCTTCCTTCTCATAGTCTGAATCTGATTTTTCAAGTAATACTTTTATTTCGTTAACTCTGTTTGCAATAACTTCTGGGTCACCTGCACCATCAACAATTGTTGTTGACTTACTTGTAACAGTAACCGTTTTTGCACTACCTACAAAGTCTGCTATATTAAGTGTATCAAGCTTGTGACCTTTACTCTTACTGATAAGTGTTCCTCCAGTAATTGTTGCGATATCCTCAAGTAGTTGAGTTCTCTTTTCACCAAATTCAGGAGCCTTAACTGCAGCAACCTTAAGTGTTCCCCTTGCCTTATTAACAACAAGTCCAGCTAATGTCTCACCTTCAATGTCATGTGCAATTATTAGTAATGGTTTGTCTTGTGCAATTGCAGCTTCAAGTGGCTTTACTAGCTCCTTAAGGGTTTGAATCTTTTTATCAACTAAGATGATCCATGGGTCTTCAAATTGTGCATGCATATGATTGTTATCAGTTACAAAGTACGGTGATATATATCCTCTATCAAATTGAACACCTTCAACTGTTTCTAGGTATGTATCATTTGTTCTAGACTCCTCAACTGTTATAACACCTTCTCTTCCAACCTTCTCCATTGCAGTAGCTATTAACTTTCCTACCTCTTGGTCATTGTTTGCAGAAATTGTTGCAACTTGTTCAATCTCATCCTGAGAAGAGATATCTGTAGCTATCTCCTCAAGCTTTTCAACAACTGTAGTTACACCAATATCCATTCCTCTCTTTATATCAACTGGATTAGATTTTAGTTCTGTAATGATGTCAAACCCTCTTTTTAAGATTGAGTTGGCTAATATAGTTGCCGTTGTTGTTCCATCACCTGCCTCATCATTAACTTGATTAGCAACTTCTTTTACCATTTGTGCACCAGCATTCTCAATTTCATCTTCTAAGAAGACCTCTTTTGCAACTGATACTCCATCCTTTGTTGATACAAACTCACCATTCTTTTCAAGTATTACATTTCTACCCTTTGGTCCTAAAGTTGCAGATACTGCAGATGATAACTTTTGCACACCACTTCCGATTAGCTTTCTAGCATCCTCGCTAAATTCAATTCTTTTCTTCATTATTTCTTCTCTTTATAAATTGTTAAAATTTCGTCCTCTCGACAAACGATAAACTCTACTCTGTCAACTTCTAATCTCTTACCTGCAAACTTAGGATAGAATACTACATCTCCTACTTTGCATTGCATGTGACCTCTATTTCCAGTGTTAAGTAGTGGGCCTGGGCCTACTGCTAATACTTCGCCTCTAAGTGATACTTCAGCATCTACTTCTGGCATAATTACTCCACCTGATGTCATTTCATCTGGTTCTAATCCTTTTAATACTACATTTCCTCCTGTTGGTTCAAACATTATATTGCCTCCTTATCTTTAATTCTTAATTTGTTTTCTATTTCATGCGAGCTTCTGATACATGATATTCCTAATTGCTCTTTCATCACTTCCGGTGTTGTGCAAGACTGGTTAAAACTTGCAAAGTCTGTTTTACTTGGGAATCTTCCACATCCTGCAAATAAGCATCCAAATGCATTTGATAGGTAGTCTGCAGCTGCATAGTCACATTTCCCTATTGCATCACATCCAGGCCTAAAAGCTTTTGCTGCATCTATTCCCATTTCTATCATCTTTTCTCTTAATAGCCAATGCAAACCTACAATAAACTCCTCCTCGCAGAACTTTAGCCTTCTTGACATCTGCCCTCTTAGTGAGTTTATATTTTGTTCTACTACGTATGTACATTCTCTAGACATTAAGTTGAATAGCTCTTCATTTTGTCCAAATTCGCCTTCAGACTCTCTGTGCTTTTCCAGTTCAGATAGCGTTTTTATGACTTTGTCGCGAAAGTCTGAGTTCTTCTCCATTAACTCATAAACTTGAGTATACACAACATATGTCGGATTCGGATTCACTTCATACTGTTTGAATTTGATTCCTACTCTAGCCCTTGAATGCTGGTCATATTGGCAAATTGGAGTTCCTTTTACTCGGTACTTTATCATACCGGAAGCTGGATGCCAATTTATTATATCCACTTCTAGGTTTTTTACTCCACACTTTATTTCAACGTCATTAATTTTCATAAAATAATTCTTTATCCTCTTTGCTTAGGTCATTAAACTTATAATCTCTTATCTTCTGTAGTACCACATCTGTATTTTCAAATATAACACTTAGGTATAGCCCTATGAATGGGAACTTTTTACCAACAACATCTACAAGCTCCTTATAGAGCATTGATAAAGACTGATCTTTAACATCATCACCAAACTGGCCTGATGCATTGAATCCCCTCATTGATACTAGTGATAATAAGTTTTGGCCAAAGTGATATGAATGCTGATAGCTTTGTGGTAAGAATGTTCTACCAGACTGCCAGCTTGATTGATCTTCATTTAATACATCTGCATATATTTGCTTTAGATCACTAAATGTCTTCTTCTCTTCTTTCGATAACCTCCTTTCACCAACAGTAATTATGTCAACATCAGACTTATTATTGTCTCTACATCCAATACTCATAAAACTTGTGAATGGGGTTTGTGTGTGATAGTCAAATAGCCATCTAGGTACACCCCTTACTCTAAAGATAAATTGCACCATCTCTCTTGCCTGGGGTAGTGTGTTGTGAGTTAATACTGCTTTCACAACCTCAAACTTACCTTCAGGTGTAGTGTCTGGCCATTTTTGTTTGAATTTATTGTCACCCCATGTACTAGTGCTAGTAACAAACATTGACTTATAAGGATTTGTCATGTGGTCTTCTAGTGTGACCTCAACCTCATCAGACATGTCATGAAACTCAGTGACAACTGGGGGCCTTTCCTCTGGTAGGGTGCCCATAACTTTTCTTAGGTTTTCTATAACCTCGTAACTTAATTTGTCTTCCATAATTTTATAACCTTTATTTAATATAATAAATATCTCTTAAATATAAAAATGTAACGAATCAAATTTTATATTTATTTTAACATTTTCTACCATTGCATTAGCATTTTTATCTAACCATGTCTCTATCATCATGCATATAGATATAAAGTCGTGATTAAATAGGAAAATATTTGAAGATCTAAAGTTGACATTTACATTTAGTGTGCTACCTCTAAGTAGAATGTGAACATAAGATAAACATTCATCATCTGTAAATACAAACCTTCTACTAAGTGACCCCTCTTTCTTTCCGTAGTATCCTGATAGCTCTGATTCTAACTTTTTTGTGAACTTTGCTAATTGAAATTTATAACTGTCAATCTCAAGCTGCTGATAGTCATTTATATTCTCCAACCCTGCAAATAGATCCTTTGATGACCACTGCTCTACATCACTACAGGTCATGTCTAGGTCCATCTTGTAATTTACAAGCTCCTTAGTCCCCATGTGTTCACTACCAAACTCTTGTAATGCTGTTATTGCAGTTCCCATTTGATGTTCTGGGCTTAATAGAAATTCATTATACATTTCTATAATGCCATTAATTCTTTTTGCAATATGTCCTGGATCATCCTCTCCATCTATAATCCAAAAGTTTCTATGCTTTGCAAACCTGATAGATAGATCTTTGTATATTTCTGCTACATGCTTTATTGCTGACCAAGTCTGGAATTCATCTCCTCTCTTAGAATATCTCTTGTGTAATTCAGCCTCACTAATATCAAAATAGAAAACTATATTATCATTTAGGTATGATATAAACTCTTGTTCTCTTTCCTCATTATTGTCGAATCTGTTATGCAGCATGCCGTAAGCCATTATTGACATCAAGCCTCTATCGTTTAATAGGACGTCAAAGTCGTTGCCAGATTGTATATTTTCCCAAACCTTTTGGTATTGAGTTGTCTTGCCTGCACAGTCAGGTCCTTCAAATACTAATTGTAGTCTCTTATTCATCATTAAACCTTTCATATATTTTATTTAAGAACATTGTCTCACTGTCTTTGAATCTACCAAGAGATATCAATACTAATTCACCTGGTTCTATTTCCTCAAAGCCCTTCATCTTATTTTGCCATATAAAGAAGTCTATTGAGCCATTGTCATCCTTAAGTGTTGCAATACCCATAGGCTTACCAGATGACTTACTTCTTTTTGCAATGTATTTATCAACTATACCAATAATATAACAGCCCATTCTATCACCAAGCTTCATTCGCACCTCACTTGGTAGCATTGTATTTTGAAACTTAAAGTCTCTTTCGGTAAGTATTTGTACCATTTCCTTTATTGTATCATTAATAAGATACTTAACATTAGTAGACATTGCACCATACTCAAGCTCCTTAAGTTCAGTAAAGTTAAACTTCTTAGCTTCATAGTCAGGTTGCTTTTTCTTAGGTAGTCTACCTTTATGGAAGTGATTGTATGTGTCAACCTCCTCATCCCATGAGTCAAATGCACCTGCAAAGATTAAGTTTTCTACCTTTGATTTGTTTTTAATTTCAGACCTATCTAAGAAGTCTTGAAAGCTTTCATAGGGTGCATGCTTTAACATTAGTTCGACATCGGCAGGAGACACAGTCTTAATTGCATCAAATCCAAATAGTATTTTTTTATCAACTATTGTAAAGCCTTTTTGAGATGCATTTATATTTGCACGTTCTACTTTAAAGCCTAACTTTTTTGCAACATTGATGTGCTTCATCATATCAGTTCCAGGTTCAGAGTTATCAAGCATTACCTTCATGTATTCAATTGGATAGTTTGCCTTAAAATAGCCACCCCAATATGAAATAAGCGAGTAAGACACAGAGTGTGCCTGGTTAAATCCGTATGCAGCAAATGCAGCACATTTTTCAAATAGGTCAAGTGCATCTGATTCCTTTATATAAACTGACAAGCCTTTTATAAACTTTTCCTTATACAAGCCAATGTTCTTTTGCCTTTGCTCCATTGATTCCCAATCACGATACTTAACAAGAACCTTTCTAAACTTATTTGATTCAGAGTCTGTAAACCCTGCAATTAATGCAAGTTTCATAATTTGTTCTTGGTATGTAATAATTCCGTATGTCTCTTCTAGTACAGTATTAAGTGGTTCTGGCCACCTTTCATACTCGCCTGAGTGCTTCCTCTTTGCATACTCAGTTGGCATACCTTCCATCAGTGGGCCAGGCCTTAATAGTGCAGATACAGCTGATAGTTCGGCAACTGAATCCGCCTTAACATCCTTAAGTATACCTTTTGCAGTACCTGATTCAAATTGAAAGATTGTATCGGTGTCTGATGTGTGGAATATCTTCTTAAATGTGTATTCATCATCAAGTGGAATCTCGCCCAGCTTCATGTTAAGTCCATGCCTTTCATTGACAAGATCCATAGTTGCACCTACTATTGATACATTCTTTAGACCAAGTATATCAAACTTTACATATCCCATATGCTTAAGGCCATAAGTTCCAGTACCTTCCTCCCATGCAGAAGATATTCCATCACCAATCTTATTTAGTGCTATATTTTCATCAAGATTTTCAGATGATATAATAACTCCTGCAGGATGTGTTCCATAATTTCTAAGCATTCCTCTAATCTTTTCAGCATAGTACTTGACCTTTGGGTATTGCTTAAAGTATTGCTTAAGCTTATCAAAGTCATTTGCAAGTTCATCAAATGTCTTCTTTTCAGTATCATCACCTGCCATTATTGTCTTTGTCATACCAAAAGTATCCTTTGCAGGGACTCCTAATGCACCAGCAACATCTTGTATGATTGCCCTTGTTTTTGCAAGCTGATATACACCAATTTGCTTTACCTTTTCCCTACCAAACCTTTCATATATGTAGTTGATCACCTTCTGCCTTCCGTGCCTGCACACATCTTGATCTATATCAACAAGGTCGACATCACCATGTGTTATCATTTCAGGCTTACTGTCAGTGTCTATTGGGTTATCTTCATATATATCCAACAGCCAATACAAGAGACTATTGAGTTTATTTCCAGGTAACTTCTTACCTTTATTCTCAGTCATAAACTCCTGAATCTGCTTGTATTGGTCTGGATAACGTGCTTGATAAAAGTCAATTGCATCACACTCCTGCTGTAGCCAAGCAATATGCTCATCAAGACCTCTTTCCCTAAGGACCTTTGATGCACTGACAAATATTTTATCTCCAATTAGTATCTTACTCATAATTATATCATTTTTACGAATGAAGCTTTATCTCTACCTAGGTCCAAGAACCTTTCAAAGATCAAGCCCCAGTCTAGTGGATTCACTTCTGTTAAACCTAGTACATATGCAATAAGAGACCCTGCAACTGAACCTCTACCTGGTCCAACATATATCTTCTCCTTATGGCAGTACTGTATTATGTCTTCAAGTATCAAAAAGTATCCAATGTAGTTCATCTTTCTTAATACTGAATATTCATATCTTATTCTTTCTTTTACCTCATCTGTGATTGTTGTTCCAAATCTTTTTGATAGACCCTCTTTTATCTTTTGTTGAAAGACAATTTGTTCATCATCATAAAGCTTAGGCAGTTTAACATCAGCATCAAAGTTTGTGTCCTGAACAAGGTCAAGTATTTTGTGACAATTGTTTGCTGATTCAATAAACACCTCCTCTGTAAACCATTCATTTGAGTGGTGCTTTTTCCATGATGCATGCATCTCATCATAGTTTTTATAATAAAGTTCTCTTGCATGGTACCCCTTAAGGTTTTCGCAATCAGTAATTCCATCCTTATTGGATCTATCTCTAATTGTTATTAGCATGTCATGAACTTCCTGGTCATCATAGCGAATATAGTGAGCGTCATTGGTCACAACTGTTTCTATTTCAAGTTCTTTTGCAATTTGTACTAACTGTTTGTTGCAGTCAATTTGTTCTTGCATCTGATGTACTTGTAATTCTATAAAGTATTTGTCACCAAATCTATCCTTATATCTTTTAGCAACACTTTTGGCCTTTTCGTAGTCACCATTCATTAAATGGAATGGTATCTCACCACCTAGACATGCAGAAGTGATTACAAGACCCTCACCATATTTACTAAGCATTTCAAAATCTGTTCTTGGTTTAGAATAGAAGCCGTTCATGTGGGCATCATTGTTTATTCTAATCAGATTCTTTATTCCTTTATCATTATATGCTAAGACAAGAAGGTGAAAATACTTTCTGTATTTTTGTTTGTTTTCATCTATCTGCCTATCATCCTCAGACATAAATCTGTGATTGTTGACATATAGTTCACAACCAAACACAGGAGTAATACCTTCTTGTCTAGCATACTTCCATAACCTGGCCCAGGATGAGATCACACCGTGATCAGTAATTGCTAAGTGACTTAAATTGTTCTCCTTACCGAAGGCAATAAGTTCCTGCAACTTTGAAAGTGCATCTCTGGTTGAAAATTCACTATGGCAATGTATTTGTACGAAGCCATTCTTAACATCTTTCCTGGGTTTTATCATAGTACTAATATAACAATTTTTATTGAAGTAAAAAAACTTTTTACGTATTATTTTTGAAAGTTATTAACAATTACATGCAATGGTTCATCCACTTTCCGTAAAACTTAAGGTATTCTTTTTCCAGTCTGCCAAATGTTAGTGTCTTATAGTGCACGCCTTCTAGCTTATCATTTGGGAGGTGTGTTGAAAGATAGTTATCTATTAAATTTTGTAAACCTTTTATGTCATGATACTGTATAAGATTAGTAGGGAAGCAAAACATGAACTCTTTTGTGCCGTCTTCTCTATTTAGTACATAGCTCCAAAAGTCATCTATATATAATCTTGAATCTATATTACTCTCTACTTGTGATTCCCAGAATTTAATCTCAGCCTTTGCAGCTGGATTTTCATAGAAGCAGGTTGTTAATTTTACTTTCATGTTTTATACCTTTATTTAGTTTTCTATCTAGCGTCTCTTCTGTATATAAGCCAAAGTTTGGCTTTAAGTATACTTCAAATCCACTATCATTTAATTTATTTGCATTATTTATATCATCATCTATACAAAATGCAACCTGTTCAGGGTCAAAGTTGTTTATAATATACTTTTCCTTCTCTTCATCAAACACAATTGCATCATAGCATATACCATTGTCCTTAAGCCACTTAATTGTGTCTGAATATATTCTAAAATACTTTTTATATGGCCTTGCAGTAAGAAGTACAACACTATATTTCTTACATGCGTCTTTCATAAACTGTTTTGCGCCATCTAGCACATTAAGCTTAGCCTTCACACCACATGTTCTATATTCAGACTTTATTCTGTATTGTTCTTTTTTGTCAACAAGTCTCTTAAAGTCACTAAGTGAGTCATATCCTGACCACTCTAAGAAACCACCTGGCCAGTCAGCAAGTACGCCATCGATATCAATAAATGCAATCTTCTTTTCAGAAGCCTTTATCTTCTGCATCACCTTCTCTTGCTTAAACTTTGCCTCTACAACATTAGACTTGTCAATAAACTTTTCATATAATTCATCTACACTAAAGCCATTAAGCTGAATTATTCCAAATAGATATTTTAATACATCTACACATTCTTCAAGCACATTGTCATTTACATCTTCAGTCTTTTTAGTTGTATGCATCTTCCAGTCAATCTCATCTAGAACTTCATAGACCTCTTTTGATAGTGCAAGTATGTATTCTTTATTCCACTTTATTTTTAACTCTTTATCACTAATAATATCTTCTATTGTTAGCCCATGCTTTGATTGAAAGAACTTCTCAGTGAAGCCTTTTTGCAGTTCAAATATTTCTTTTAATTTATCTTTCATCTTATTTCATTTTCAATTTTAACACTCTTTCAAGTACCTCATTAGCCTTAATCTTGTGATTCCACTGTGCAAATCTACCTAGCATGACAACATTGCCTATCTTATCTATGTCTATGCTATTTTGTATCTGAATTGGTAGTCCTTCAAATTTATTTATTGTTGGATATGGTGGAGCTATAGGATCTACAGATTCATACACCATATAGTCCTTAAAGTATGTCTTTCTTGACCAACCTTCAGAGTGGCCATAGATATAGTCGTATTTAGAATACTCACCCTTGTTTGTTTGATAAAAGCACTTTGGGAGTGTTGTTAGATCATAATTATCTAGATGATCACCTTCCCAAATCTTTGCTAGTAGCTTTAGGTTGAGTGTGTTTATAATTGTGGTGTAGAACTTAGGCTGCCCAGGGAAAACATATCCACCTGGCTCAATACAAGTAACCTTCTCTTTTATGAGCTGACCCCTGCCTTCTATTAGTTGAAGTAGTGTCTTGAATAGGAATTTATAACTATCCTCTCCCATGTCTTCTATCTCTAGATGTTGTATTTCATTCTTACCTTCTGACAAGTAGCTTGCCTCAGACTTGCCTTTTCCCCTAGTAAGCTTTGTATACTTTGACTTAAACCCAGGGGGTGGCTTTGGGTATCTTTCGCCATCATCTTCATATCCAACACTTGCAACTACTGTTTTTATTCTGTAGCTATGTAGGCCAGCATCATCTAGTACACTTCTAATAAACTTTTCAAACCAACTTGTCTTTTGTAATAGTCTTGGTCCAGGTATGAATGGTAAATTTAATTGGCCTAGAGGATTTTCATCATATATAGTGTATTCTGGAAAGTAATATCCAGCTATTAAGCCAGCAGGTCCAGCACCTAATATACAACCTTGTTTCATGTTTTTGTTTTTCATACTTTAATATAACAATTTTTTGTGAATAAAAAAAATTATAAGCAACTAAAATACCTTTCACCTCTATCACAAAGTATTGTTATTGCATTTCTTCTATTATTATCTCTTAGCCATTGGAATGCTGCCATCACATTAGCTCCGGCTGATATTCCTACAAATAGTCCATATCTTAGAGCTAAATGCCTTGCAACTGCCTTCGCACAATCAGTCTTAATTGGTATAACACAATCTATATGATTCATGTCTACTAAGAACTTGCTTCCATCTCCAATACCTTGTATTCCATGTAAGCCAGGACACCCTCCAGACATAACTGCAGATTCAGCTGGTTCCACAGCTATTATATTTATTCCTGGCACCTGCTCCTTAAGGTACCTACCTGCACCCATAATTGTACCTCCGGTACCAGTTCCTGCAACGAATGCCTGTGGCCAAGAGTCGGTCAAGTCATCATATGCATCATGTATTTCTGGTCCTGTAATTTTATAGTGTGCCTCTGTATTTAGTGGGTTGTGGAATTGGTTGCAATTGAACCATCCATTCTCTGTACACAGTTTGTCTCTTAGTGCTATTGCTCCATCAAAGTCTCCAGGTTCTACCTCTATAAGTTCTGCGCCATAGAACTTTAGCATTTGCTTCCTCTCTTCACTCATGTTTGAAGGCATAATAATCTTCATGGTATATCCCCTCTCAGCTGCTAACATTGCAAAAGCAATCCCAGTATTGCCAGAGGTTGCCTCACATAAAGTGTCACCTTTCATGATTAGCAAATTTCTTTCTGCATCATTAAGAATATATGTGGCCATTCTATCCTTAACTGATCCCGATGGGTTCATAAACTCACACTTTCCCCATACTGTATAGTTTCCCAGCCTAATTGGAACTAGTGGTGTCTTGCCTACATAATTACTTAACCTTACTTCTTTTTCATAACGAATTCGTCTATATCCTCCTGCGATGGCCATCTTATCTCCTTTTTACAATCCTTACATACCCACATTATACTGCTTGAACTTCCGACAAAAGACATGTCTTGATCTTTATGACTGCAGTGTTCCTGTATTTTATTTATTTCTTTCTGTAACCCTTTAATCTTCTTGTTAAGATTTTCTATTGGTTCCATAGTGTTTATCCCTCACAGACAGCACATTCCTTCATGGCGTTAGCGGCAATATCTCCTCTAAGAACACTTTCTGTTCTAAAATAATATAGAGTTTTTATGCCTTGCCTCCATGCTTCTAAGTGAACTTGGTTGATCCACTTTGGTGTAGCTTCTTTTGGGAATGCAAGGTTCAAAGATACAGCTTGATCAATAAACTTTTGTCTAATGCCGCCCTGTCTTACTAATTCTAATTGGTTAATTTCCTTAAATGTTTTGTAAACCTCTTTAACTGAAACAGGGTCATCTAGTTTGCCTGCATCACTACATAGTATTAGCTTATTGTCAAGATAACACCACTTATCCAATTCTTTAATATCCTGGACGCTTCCACCATCTGCAAGTATCTTGTCCCAAGTCTCTTTATTATTTATTCCGGCTTTTCTTAGTACCTTTTCTAGTTCTCTATTCTTTCTAATAAAAGTCCCTTTTGCGCTTTGTTCCGTATATACATTTGCAGGTATTGGTTCAATTCCAGAACTTACTCCACCTGCAAGCTTACTATTTGAAACTGTTGGTGCAACAGCTCTTAAGTGTGTATTTCTCTTTCCTGTTCCTACACACCATAGCGGTTCACCAAATGCAGTTGCTAAGTCTCTTGATGCTTGATCAGATTCGGTCTGAATTTGTCCAAAGATTCTTCTTGTCTCAAATTGTGCAGGTAAACCTTCAAATGCTATACCTTTTTGTTGTAAGTATGTATGCCATCCTAACACTCCTAAGCCTAGTGCCCTACCTTTCTCTGCACTCCTTACTGAGTTTTCAAAACCTTGTCTATGCTTTGCCTTTTCGATAAATTCTTGTAATACTCCATCTAGGAACCAAGTTGCAGTATATATTAGATCAGTATCTTTCCATTCTTCATATTTTGAAAGATTAAGAGAGCTTAAGCAACAAACAAATGAGTGGCTTTCATCTGTGTGTAAGACTATCTCGCTACATATGTTTGTCATGTAAACCTTTAGTGCATTCTTTTTATATGCCTCAGGATTCTGTTTATTAACATTACCTCTATACAGTATATATGGCTCACCTGTTTGCCTTCGCTTTTTTAGTAGATTCATCCACTTTCTTCTGGAGTCGGGGTCACCTGCCTCTAGATTTCTCATAAACTTGTCACCTACAACAGCACACTGGTGCATGTTAAGTGACTGCCTATTTACATCGCCTTTTGGCTCTCTTATTTCAAGCCAATCATCAAAGTCTGGATGTTCTATGTTTAGATTGACACTAGCTGCTCCTCTTCTTACTGCACCTTGATTTGTTGCAAGGATTGTTGAGTCATATATCTTACAAAATGGCACTACTCCATCACTGGTTCCGTTACCTGTTATCTTAGCTCCAGCTGGTCTTATTTGGTTTATTCCTATCCCTACTCCACCTCCATGCTTTGCTAGCAACATCATTTCAAGATTCTTTCTACCAATATCAACAATGCTATCTGCTACATCTATGCCAAAGCAGCTAATTGGCAAACCTCTTTCTAGTCCTGTATTACTTAGTACTGGACTAGCTAAACATAGCCACCCTTTCCAGATGTAGTCAAAGAATTTAGTTGCTAGCTCAGGCCTATCTAGCCTCTTTGCTACTGTTGTACATACTCTCCAGTATGCATCTTTAGGCTTCTCACCATTATACAAATATCCATTTGATATTGTTTGTACATATACTTGATTGTTTGCCCAGCTTGGAAAGTCTACATCGATTTCCCAACCTAAGTGTTCTGCGTAATTTTTCATTTGTAACCTCTCTTCTTAAAATAAATCATCCCAATTATCATCTTCACCGGCCTTACTATAATCAGTAGGCCTAATACTAAAAAAGTCAGTATGAGTATGGCCACCAGTAAGGTGATAGAACCAGTCCAGATTGCCAGCTTGCTTTTCATTAACTTCGAAAATACTTTCATACCCTAATTCCCTTAATTTGTCATTTGTTCTTTGCTTAATAAATTCTTTTAGATCAGATGCCTTTAGATTTTCTAGGTCTCCCATCTCAAACATTTTATCAATAAACTTCTCTTCTAATTCTACGATTAGCCTTGCAGCTTCAATTATTGCATCCTTAGACTCTCCTCTTAACTCTGGGTATTCATCACATGTATCATTAAATAACTTGCAACCCATCCTACTATGAAGTGATTCATCTCTTACACTCCACTTCATTTGCTGGCCAACACCTTTTAGCATGTTTCTCATCTGAAAGCTATACAGTACTGCAAAGGAGCTATATAAACTCACACCTTCTGCAAATGCAGAAAATATAGCAAGACTTTTTGCAACATCCTTTCTGGCTTCTGGTGACTTTGCTAAGTCTTCATGCGTATAATCTCCTCCAGTATTCATTAGTAGATCAAACTTATCTGCTGTTGCAGGTTCATGTAAGAATGCCTCAAAATCTTCAAGGCCTAATGTTTCATTAAGATAACTATATGCAATTGCATGTATAGTCTCTTGCGAGCCAAACATCATTGCCATTTGTCTTATCTCATGTTTTGGATACCACTTAGTAACCATCCCAGTCCAATAGTCAGATACTGCACATTCCGTTTGAGCAAAGCCCAAAAGTATATTTCCAACTAAATTCTTTTCACTAGATGTAAGATTCTCTTTCCAATCTTTAACATCTCCCTGCATTGCTATTTCAGTGTGTAACCAAAAAGCTTGTGCCTGTTTAAGCCAACCCTCTGTGTAGTATATCGGGTATTCAAAAGGCTTAAAAGGCACTCTTTCTTCAAAAAGCGCCATATTATTCTCCGTTTATTATTGTTATTTTTGTATCTATAAATATCATTATATATGTATATTAAGCCTGTTCTTCATTGAGTTCCCGAAACTTATTTTTAAGTAATTTCCTTGTTGTCTCTTCATGGTTGTCCATCGTATTTTGAACCTCCTTACCTTGTACAGATGATTGTGCAAATATCTCTATGTGTCCATTACTTGCATTCATCTTACTAGGAAGTGTGATTCCATCGGGACCAAACCTATTTTTAATGACGTGCCATCTACCTGTTCCATCAACCTTGTCTTCTATCTTTCTAGACAAAGAGATTACTAAGTCGGCAGTCATTATCTTACTATATGATTCTGCAATTTTATCTGCCTGTATTATGTCTTCTTGGAGTGCAGACCTATTCGCTTGAGATGCTGTCCATACTGGTATTTCTTGTTCACCTGCAAGACCCCTTAGATCTTCATATATATTACCTAGCTGGATCCTTAGCTCAGTTGACTTACCCTGACCTCTTAGTAGATCTGCATAATCAACTATAACTAGATCGGGATCTATGCCTTGCATTCTACACCTCTCTATATGGCCTGCAATAGTATTGACTGATGCACCTTTTGTAGGATAGTACTTTACAATAAGATTACCTGTAAGCTTTTCTACAGTTTCCTTAACCTCATCTATATTGTACTTTAGGTTTTGTGCTGCAATTCCCGTAAATACACTATCATATCTTAGTCCAACATATGCTTCATTTAACTCTAGTGTATAATGTAACACAGTCTTTCCAGCCTTAACTGCATTTGCAGCTACATTTACAAGTGCCCATGACTTACCAATACCTGCAGGAGCTACCATTACTCCTAGCTCACCTTTACCTAAGCCACCATCTGCCAACTCATCAATTACATCCCATCCAGTTGTACATGTGTTCCTTACTGATTCTGAGTATCTGTCATCAATGTTTACTAGATATTCATGACCTAAGTTTCTCTCTGCACCAGCCTTCATAGCATCATCAATTAAAGACTTTATTGAATCATATTCTCCACTCTTTAATAGGTCTACAGACTTTACAATTGCATTCTTTAAGTTTTGATTCTTACAGAAGTCTAGTGTTTGCTCCTTAACAAAGTCTAGGTCTTCAGAGCCAATATATCTATAAACATCTTTTAGATGAGATATTACAGTCTCTTTTAAGACATCATTATCTATCTCTGTAACTTTTACCTTAAGAACCTCCTTAGTTGGTGAGCTTTTATAGTCACTAAAGTATTCTCTTATAATATCTACTAAGAATTTATTTGCATCATTTTCAAAATACTCGGCATGCAGGATGTCTATAATTTGCTGGAGGAATGCCTTATCAGTAAACAGACATGTTAGTATCTTTATCTGAAAGCTATATCCGTATTCTGATAGTTTATTGCTCATCCTTATCCTCTACTATTGAATATGAATCTAAACTTCTCCATGTATCTTGCAACCAAAATTCTGGGTTCTTCATTGTGCTGTTTATTCTGTCTTCTAAGAACATCTTTAAGAATTCAAACTTTATTAACCTCTGTATTGGCCTCTTTACAATATCCATTATAGAAGTCTTTGCATAACCAGATATATCAACCTCTCTTAGTTGCATTAGATCAAAATTAAGCTCTATCTTCTCTGATGAGTCTGATATGTCGCCTAAGATCTTTGCTTCATCCCTGTGCTCAGTTGCATATTTAATAATATCATCTACACTTACTTTTTTGTCATCAAAGATTATTGGCAACCTCTTTTGTAGAGTCTTAAGGCCACACCCTTTAATTCCTGGAATGTTGTCTGAGCTGTCACCTAATAGTGTTCTATATTCTAAGAAGTTCTTTGCAGGAACTTGAAATTCCTCTAGTATAGTTTCCTCAAAGTAGAACTTCTTCTTTGTAGGAGACCAGACCTGAACCTTGTCGTTTACAAGCTGTAAATAGTCTTTATCAGTAGACATTATAAACTTCTGAGACATTGGATATATTTGCTCACATATGTAAGCTATTGCATCATCTGCTTCTATGTTTTCTGTAGCTAATACAGTAACTGGTAGTGTTTCAAGATATTGTGTGAGCCTTTTTATTTGTTGGCCCATTGCAATTGATTCATCACTAACATTACCATAGTTAGACATCCTAGTTAGCCTAGTCCTAACCCTCCTATTTGCTTTATAGTCTGGGAATATCTTCCTGCGCTTGGCAGAACCACCCTTCCCATCCCAGCATATTATAACTCTTGTAGGCTTTATATTCCTTACCGCATAACCTACAGATTGAAGGAAGCCGGTCATACCACCTACATGTACACCATCATCATTTGAGCTGGGGTTAACAGCAAAGCTTCTGATGAATGTATTTAGTCCATCAATTAGTAGAATTCTACTATTTTTGTGAGTTTCCTCAGTGGTCTCTTTAAGACCGTCAAGTATCCTAAAATACCTTTCTCTTCTTTCATCCATAAATTATAACTTTTTTATTTTATCCCGTAGGGACATCATCATTACCAATTACGATATCATCAATACCAAATTCATCTGCTTTATAGTTCATAACAAGAGCATCACAAATCATCTTATAGATTCTCTTTTTATTAACCTCATCCTTTAGTACTCTTGATTCGAAGTCCTTAGACTGGAACTTAATCTCTTCATTTGTTTCTGGGTCTGTATAGGTGTACCATGCACCAGACACTGTGACTAGTTTATAGTCTTTTAGTACCTGTAGCCATCCACCTATGTCATCTACACCAGATTCAAAGAATATGTTAAACTCAGCAGTCCTTAATGGTGGTCCCATTCTGTTTTTTACAACAACACACTTAGTCTTAATTCCAATAACCTGTTCTTTGCCCTTTACCTTAGCCTTAATTTGTCCTGCAGCCTTTAACCTCAACCTACAACTTGCATGGAATTGTAGTGCCTTTCCACCACTTGTTGTCCAAGGGTCTCCAAACATTACTCCAAGCTTTTGCCTAAGCTGATTAGTAAATACACATGCAACTCTTTGCCTACCAATAAGATTTGTAATTTTTCTCATTGCCTTAGACATAACAATTGCCTTGCCAGTAGACCAACCGTCCTTATCATAGTCTGCCGACTGTTCCACTCTTGTGGTTGCAGCTGCTATTGAATCTACAACTATAGTTACTAGTTTATCCTTATCTGATTCCCTAGCCTTTATAATAATAGTTTCCATCACCTCAAATATATCCTCAACTGTTTCCAGCTGAACATATAACATCTTTGACACATCTATACCAATTGCTCTTAAGAACTCTTCATTCATAGCATTTTCAGTGTCAATATAGACTGCAGTACCACCTTGCTTTTGTGTATTAGCCAAGAGATGGGCAGAAAGCAGTGACTTACCACTTGCTTCCATACCCGTTATCTCAGTTATTCTACCTACTGGTATTCCACCGTGAGGCCTATTGGCAATAGCTAGGTCTAGAACAGAAGAGCCTGTTGATATCCATTCAGTTAGATCTGTTGGTGTATCTTCAGAACCATCCAAAAAATAAGCAACCTTAAAGTCCTTAAACTTTTTATTTAGTGAGTCAGCAAGTATACTTGCCAAATCATCTCTTTTGTTTTTCTTAGCCATGTTTACCTCTTACTTTTTATCATTAAATAAATCATCAAATGCATCACCAATATCATCCTTCTTTTGAACTCCGGCAGGTGCAGCTTGAGCTACTTGTGGAGTATTAGATTCTTCTTCTGAACCTCCATCAAGCCAAGTTTGTAGTGCAGCTTTCATTGTGTCATAATCTACTTTTTTGTAGATGTCAAAGATGTCTTGTTGTCCATTTAAGATCTTTTCAGCAATGTTCTTGTCCTCAGTTGCTGGTGACTGGTTAGGTTTAACCATAATAGTAGTCTTAGGGAATCTTTCTGCTCCATCTGCTGGATGAAAAGTTACCACTACATCTCTACCACTGTTAACATCTGTAATGTCACCATAATCTGGGTCAGCTATAAATTGTAATAATTCTTGATAGACTGTCTTACCAAATCCCCATAGCTTTACACCTTCTGATTCTGCACCTCTTACCAATACTGGTAGATAGCATCTCATTTTAGGTTCCATCTTCTTACCTAACTTCCAATCATCTCTATTACCTGATGATTTTAGTTTTTCTGAAAATTCTACTACTGGGTCGGTTTCACCAAATGTTACTGGTGATAAATAGTTCTTCTTACCTAAGTCATAATGAAAATACATTTCTATGAATGGATTGTCTTTATTAAATTGATAAGGTACTATCCTTACTTGGTTTTTGCCTGGTTCAGGCTTCCAAAGATTGTTTGTTCTAGTCGTTTGACTTTGTAAATTGTTGAGCTTAGCTCGGATTGCGTTTAGGTCAATTGCCATTTTCTTCTCCTTTTAATTATTTATTATTTTTAATTTCTTGCACATTTTTACGTAAATCTTGTGCTTGATTCTTCACTTCTTGCATTGCTTTTCTAATTCTTGTTCCAGCTGACATATTACCGTTGTTAAACTTGTCAACATCTGCTAGAATGTTAGTTAGAGTAGCTTGTATTTCTTCTAATGAAACCATGTTTTTTCTCCTGTTTTTGTTATTATTAATTTATTGTTTAATATAATAAAAATTTCCTTAACTTGAAACTTTTACCAATCCTTTTTTGTATTTATTTAAGTATCCTAATACTGCTACCTCCTTATGTTTTGCTTCTACAACAACATCTATATCTAAGCCATAGTCTAGTATTTCATCTACGATAAGATCTGAGTGAGCCTGCACCTTTATTTTGCTGGCATCCTTGTATAGAGTTTCCATAGTTGGGAAGTCGCCTATATTATTTAATGTGATATTACTTTTATTTAAGAACTCTTCCACAATAAGTGTCTGTTCACGCCTACGTGATTCTGAATAGTGAGTGCATTGCTTTACTCCAGGTGGCCAAGTAGATGCAGCCAATCTTAGAGCCTCTTCTTCTGATAATTCACCTGGACAGAATTTATGGTGGTGGTAGTCGAATACAATTGGAATACCAACACGTTCATATACACTGTAATATAGATCACGAACTGAATACATAGATGCTTTGTCATCATTTTCCACAGTAAGCCTTGCCTGAACAGATGGTGATGTCCTTAGATAATTTTTACAGAATCTGTCTAGTGCAGACTTTTTATCACCGTATGCACCTCCAATATGTATATTTATCTTTGACATGCGAGACTTAGGTAGTCCCATAAGGTCCATAATTTCTGCATTTTTATCCAATTCACCAATAGCTGCAGTTACAACATCTTGGGTAGGGGATGCCAACACACAGAACTGACCAGGGTGAAATGATAGTCGTTGACCATATTTCTTAGCCAGGCTACCAGCACCACTGAGTAATGTGCAGATCTTTTTATAATCTGGTAGGTCTGAGAAGTTATAGTGAGACATCCATGGGAATATATCTGAAGGCATTCTGTATACCTTAATACCATTGTTGTGATTCCATTTTATAATTTCTATAAGTCCACGTACATTTTCCACACATAGTTCTGATACATAGGGTAAGCCTTTTGCATCAAATGTGCGTTTTATTAAGCCACGTTTTGCGTGAATGCCGTCCTTACGTAATTGCATATTTATACATGCATATCCTAATTGCTTTGCCATAGTTATAATATAATAAATTTATCCTTATTTCCAAAACAACTGAACACTTATTATGCCAGCAGATAGAATTAAAGAAGTTGCAGTTTTAATTGTGATACCTTCACCCATAAAATACCATGTTAATATAGCATATGATGATATACCTAATGCGAAACCTAAGAATCTACCAGGCCATAATTCACCATCAAAGTATTCAAAGGCATATCTTGTGCCCATTATAAATGTGTATGAAATTGTTGTACCACCTACTAGGGAAAGTAAGAAGGTGTTGTTTGCGAACCATTTCCATAAAAATTGTCCGTTGGTTTGAAACCAAATCATTGTTTGTCCCGTTAGGAAGAAAAGAATCGTAATTGCGAGTTTGCTCATATGTCAGTTATTATTTGTTATTTATTAATATAGTTAAATATAATCAAAAATACGCAAGATAAAAAATTTCTGACGTATTATTTTAGAAAGTTATTAACAATCTATCTTTTTACTTTGATGTAGATAATTTCATGTACTTCTGTATCTACTCTTTTTAACCCAGCATCATTGGTTAATAGCATACAGTTTCTATAATTTTCCCAATCTACTTGGAATGTTGTATCTAATACTCCGTTATTTACAGACTCAATTAATCTATTTAATGCATTAATTGTGTAAAGTGTATTAGTATTCTTCTTTCTATGTAGTGATATAGTATTCTCTAGTATTGTAATGTCACTGCTTGCCTCAACATTATAAGTACACATTAACTCTCTAGTGTCATTAACATTTTTTAGCACAAAAACTTTATTATATAGAACATCATACGTCTCAACAACTAGGTCAACAGTCTTTGTTAAAGCCTTAGTGTTTGAAAATGTACATAGTAGTTGAGTTCTCATTACATTATTACCTTTTTATTCTTTAGCATCCAAGCCCATGACCTAGTTGTTGTACCTTGAACACTAAAGGTTAGCTTGTTATCTCCACTTGATCTATATGCAACTTGTGTATATGTAGGTCCATCTTGTAAAAAGTCATTTAGTACATATACACCATTATTTGTATATCCTGCAGCCTGTACATTTGATTCAATTACTAGGCCTGGTACAGTCTTAGTCTTAAACTCATCAAGTATACTTGCCTTTTTCTCTCTAAATTCTGCCCCTGAAAATAAGTAGCTATATGCACCACTACCATCATTACTCATGTATACCTTATATATTGGAAGGTTAGTTGAGCCAAAGTGCATTTCTTTTTCAAGTTCTACAAAGTCTTCTAGAATCTTAGATGCAGACTTTATATTTCCAGACTGGTTAGACATCATCTTTTTCATAGTATCATAAGCTAAAAAGTTAACCATAAACTTTATTACAGTATTTGCTCCAGGATTACCTTTAGGTAGTGAAGATGTCATAGGTGGTTTAGATGCTGGTGTCTTTGTTATTCCATTACCTGAACCAACCTTTCCAGTTACATCTTTATAAGCTTTAATTGCATGACCTACAACATCATTATATTTCTTTTTACTATTCTTATGGTATTCATTTGTTACAGCCTGAGAGAATGACCATGGGTCTAGTCCTTTACTTTTTGCCTCATCTAATTTTAAGCCTTTGCCTAACTTTTTTATTAAATCATCAGCAGGCTTAGTACTAGTCTTAGAAAGTGCAGAGACTACTGATGAGCTGAAGCCTTTTAGCTTCCCTCTAACAGCTGAGATAGTAGATTGATATTTGTCTTTTAGAAACTCAAGGCCTGCCTTAAAATAGTCCTTTAGGCCTTCATTTAATAAGAATTCACTGCTTTCATACCTACCAATGTCTTCAAACATAAATCTAACAGCATCACTCCATGATGGTAGTCCGTATCTTGCCTTAACCAATCCAGTGACTCTACCTAGTTGTGCACCAGTAGCTGATTTCTTATTACTTACTTGCCAGAATACATCTCCAGAGGATGTTGTACATTTCCCATCACTTGTATATGTTACTGAGTCCTTGGCTATATTTTTTATAAGTGATTCAGGGCTACCTTTAACAATTATGCTGTCAGGTGTAGGTACTTTTCCTCCAGCTTTTGTATCAGCTAATTTTGGATTTGAATTGTGAGCTGTATAATATGCATCTATTTTTTTATGAATAAAGTTCCAACCTAAACAATTTTTATCGGATGCAAACTTATGAGTTCCATTTGCTAGTTCAAGTGCCAGAATTAAATCTGGAATACTGCCTTCAATTCCAGAAGCTACTAAGCTTCCTGCCCTCATCTCACCACTTGACAGTGCAGACTTCATATCTTTTATTGCATCTTTCTGAGCCTTAGCAGCAACCTTTTCATTACCACTTAGCATTGCATTAATATATGGCTGTGGGTTAAAAGACAGACCAGCTAATGCTGCAGATTCTAGTGTTGTATCTTTCCACTTTATGCCTGCAGAGGTGTCACCATAGTGGCTAAACTTATTACCTATTGTGTCAGCTTTTCCTATTATCTTCCACACAGTAGAGCCATCAGTTAGATATACTTCTGTAGTACCAGATCCTGCAGTACCTATATTTTCCTCAGGCACATCCTGTGGCTTTGCCTTCTTTATTATCTTAGGTATCTTTCCAAATCTCTTTGTCCACCACCCAATATCTTTATCTTTAAGTATTATCTGATGTCCTACTGGATAGCTACTTTTGAATATTGAAGCCTCAGTTATTAGCTCGTCCTCACTTAAAGACTTTCCTAGTTCTACACAAAATCTTTGAAAGTCCTCTGCTCCACTATTAGGATTACGCATGTTAGAAATTATAATATGTGCTTCACTTGTTGAGCATCCAAGCTCAGGTAATATCCTAGACAATACCTTTAGATGAACTTCATTAGTAGAGTCAGGACATCCGTCTTTCACTCTATATGCCCACTCATTTATTATTTTATCAATACTAAGCTTCATAATTGTCTAATTGTCCAAAGGCCCAAAG
>Ga0114994_10000213_pt1 | contig 35465 bp, 30 predicted proteins | sample ArcticOcean_MG_C_9_FD_87043 | JGI IMG/M metagenome (GOLD analysis project Ga0114994, IMG submission 87043) | Marine microbial communities from western Arctic Ocean - ArcticOcean_MG_CB2_152 | ecosystem: Environmental > Aquatic > Marine > Oceanic | place: Arctic Ocean: Canada Basin | collected...
ATATTTTCTAGGAATTTGCCATTTGGTGGAAAAATAATTCAAGGGTTTTCATTCTATTACCCCCAAGATGGAGGTAGGCTTGAAGCCAGTTATTTAATGTTATTCATTAATATTTAATTACTGATTGAAGTCTAATAATATCCATCTGTTATTTTTAAAAAATCCAAAATTATATTATTAATAAAATGTCTAAAGAAATTGAAAGAAAATTTGTTTTATCAACAATTCCAAAAGGTTTGCCAAAATTAAAAATTAAACAAGGGTACTTACAATCTGATAAAAACCGCACTGTTCGTATTAGATCTGTAATTAGTCAAAAGGCTGAGGCTACTTATTTTATAACCATCAAGGGACCAAGTAGCTCAAGCGGTATGTCAAGATTTGAGTATGAAACTATCATCCCTAATAATGATGCTGAAAAATTATTTAACCTTTGCTTTTTACCGTTAATTATAAAGAATAGATATATATATATGTATGATGGTATGAAGTGGGAATTAGATAGTTTTTCTGGTGAAAACAAAGGTTTACTAATTGGAGAAGTAGAGATAGATAATGAAAATATAGATTTTGAAAAACCTGATTTTGTATTAGAAGAAGTAACAGGTGAATCAAAATATTATAATAGTATGCTTCAAAAAAACCCTTACAATAATTGGTAATAAATATCATATACCTCTTTACTTTTAGGGATGACAAAAAAAATATTAATAATTCCAGACTCTTTTAAAGATAGTATTAGTTCTAGTGAATTTTGCGATATAGCAAAAACTGCTTTAAAAAAAATAAATTCTAAAACAATTGTTCATTCTATTCCGATTGGCGATGGTGGCGAGGGTTCATTAGAGTCCTTTAAACTAATTAAAAATTACACTTTTAAAACCTCGACTGTAAAAAGCCCTTTAAATAAAAACATTAAAGCAAATTATTGTATAAATGAATTAGAAAAAATTGGCATAATTGAATTAGCTCAAGCTTCGGGGATTCAATTAGTACCAAAAAGATTGAGAAACCCACTAAACACTACTAGCTACGGAGTTGGACAATTAATTAATAAAGCTATATCTGATGGAATGAAAAAAATAATATTATTTATTGGAGGTAGCGCAACAAATGACGTTGGTATTGGAATGCTCAAGGCATTAGGATATACTTTTAAAGATTCTAACAATAATGAGTTAATAGCAAATCTAAAAAATCTAAAAAAAATTAAAATAATTAAAAAAGGTTCTATTCATGAGACTATCAAAAAAATAGAATTCATTATAGCTTGTGATGTTTCAAATCCTTTATTTGGTAAAAATGGAGCCACATATGTTTTTGGTGAACAAAAAGGTGCAACGGGTATGAATCTAAATTTTATTGAAGATAGCGTAATTCATTTTTCAAAAATTGTCGCTAAAAATATTTCAGAAAACTATTCAGAACATAGTGGAGCCGGTGCTGCTGGAGGTCTTGGTTTTGCAGCATTAAGTTTTTTCAATGCTAAATTTACCGAAGGGTTTTCGTTATTATCCCAATTACTTGAATTAGAAAAAAGAATAAAAACAGAAAGTTACGATTATATAATAACTGGTGAAGGATGCATTGATGAGCAAACTAAATATGGGAAATTATTAAAGAAATTGGGTTCATTAGGACAGCGTCATTCTATCCCGGTTATAGCATTTGCTGGAAAAATAAAAAAAGACTTATCAGTTTTAAACCTTCCCGGCATAAGCAGTGCATATCAAATTACACCACATAATACTGAATTGAACTCAGCCATTAAAAACACATCAGTCAATTTAAGTAAAAGTTTAAGCGAGGAAATGATCAAACTCTTAAATTAAAAATATTTTTTCCATTCTTGTGATGATTCTGGCCAACGCGAAGTGGTCTTTTTAAGATTAGTCCAAAAATTAACTCCACTTATACCAGTAATATCGCCGTGCCCATATTTAGACTCATTCCATCCGCCAAAACTAAAAGGATCTCTAGGAACAGGTACTCCAATATTGATACCTATCATTCCAGATGATGCATTATCTGATACGATTTTTGCAACTTTACCAGATGTAGTAAAAACTGCAGCAGCATTACCATATTTCGAGTTATTTTCAATATCCATTGCTTTTTCGATCGTATCTACTCTAATTATCGATAAAACCGGTCCAAATATTTCTTCAGTAGCGCAGGCCCAATTAGGATCAACATGATCAAGTATAGTAGGTCCAATCCAATAACCAGAACTATAATCAGATGGAATAGTTGCATTTCTACCGTCTAGTAAAATTTTTGCTCCCATTTTTTCTGCTTCATTAATATAATTTGTTATTCTTTTTAGAGAAGATTTACTTATGATTGTCCCCATGTCTTTTCCGAGCTTAAAGTTATTAGCTTCAATAATTAATTGATTAACAATATGATCTATATCTTCTACACCAACAGCCACACTAGCTGCCATGCAACGTTGTCCTGCACTACCCATTGAGCTTGCAAGTAATCCTTTAGCAGTAGAATCAACATCAGCATCTGGAACTACAATCATATGGTTTTTCGCACCACCAAGACATATTGCTCTCTTCTTTTTTTGAGTAGAACGACTATAAACAATTTCAGCAACCTTTGAAGAGCCAACAAAGGCTACAGCCTTAATTTGAGAATGATCGCATATAGCTTCAACAATATTTTTTGAGCCATGCACTACATTAAAAACACCTTTAGGAAGTCCAGACTTTTCTAAATATTCAGCAAGTTTTATAGCTGCTAAAGGGGTCTGTTCAGATGGCTTTAAAATAAAAGTGTTCCCCGCTGTTATTGCTAATGGAATCATCCACAAAGGAACCATAACTGGAAAATTAAATGGAGTAATACCTGCGACAACACCAATAGGTTCATGAGTCATGACACAGTTAATACCAGGAGAAACCTCAGAAGACTCACCTTTTAAAACATTTGGCATTGAAATAGAAAAGTCTATTACCTCAACACCCCTTCTAATACTACCTAAGGCATCATCAATTGTTTTTCCATTATCAAGTGCAATAATTGTGGCTAGATTTTCAATATCATTTTCTATATTAGCTTTAAATTTTGACATTATTTGAGCTCTATCGCGAATATTAGTTTTAGACCAAGTTAGAAAAGCCTTACTCGCTGATTTAACGGCAATATCAAGTTGTTCAGCATCAGAATCAGGAATTGTTGCAATCTTCTTATCGAAGTATGGAGAAATCACTTTTATCTTTTCAATAGAGCCTGTTTTGTTATCTTCGTTATTTATCCAATTTCCATAATCATGAAAATCTTGAAATTTTATGTCACTCATTTATAGTGTCCTTTTGATATTTTTTTTGAATAATAAATTTTCTGCACTTTTCTATGCTATCCGTATTAATTAAATCAGTTCCAGATAATAATAATGTTTCCCAAGTATTTTGATTATCAGGAGAACCCCAAAACCTAATTTCTTTTTGTTCATTATGCACACTACTAACTAAATCAAAAAGTGTATTTTGTTGAAATTCAGGTAAAACACCAATTCCTTCCCATTCGAAGGTTTGATCCCAATCTGAACTTATCAACGGCATGATTTTATATGAAACCCCTTTACCAATATCACTTAGTCTTCCATCAATAAATACATTTCTATATTTGTAACTATCGAAATAATTTATTGGAGGTCTATTCCCTGAAAGAATAATTGTTAAAGCTCCCTTTTTTAAAGAGTCTAAGGTAACATGAGTTAACATTGGTTTATACTTATTTAACAAAGTTTCTAAAATTTTATATGTTTTTAATGCTGATGTTTTAATATCTACCAAAAGATATAATGAGGCGTTTTTATATATGGTTTCATCATTTGCTAAATATCGCTCCCACAAAGGTTCTAAATACATTTTTTCAATAGTTCTGTCTTTTTTTAATTCAAACCAACTATGACCAACATATAAATTTTTCTTTGATAAAAATATATCAACCTCTATACTTTTAAATTTATTGTCTAAAGCTTCTTTTAAAGGAGTTTGATTTTTATAATCATTATGTGAATGAGCACCTACAACATAATCTAAGGAAACAGCTATTTCAAAAAATGCTATTCCAAATAAAATAAAAATTCGTGCATATACAAAAAAAATAACTAATCCTTAATTTTATGATTCCATAAAGAAAGGGCAAGAAAAAAAGAAATTATTGATGCACTAATCCAAAATAATATTGCATCGTCAAAATTATATATTGTCTCAGAATTTATATCTACTTGTGAAGTTTGGATTAATACACTGCTAACTCTTTCTTGTATACCCGCTCCTATGTAACTAAATAACCCTATGAAACCCATAGCTGATCCGGTTATGTTTTTTGGAGCAATATCAATAGCAAAAAGACCGCCTAAAACTGCTAGCAATCCACTTAGAGAGAAGCCATAGATAATAAATGCTACTGTTAAAACGAATGTAGATTCAGGCGCAAAAAATATTAAAAATAAAGATCCTATTTCAGCAATACCAAACATCAATGTAACTGGTGGTCTGCGTGCTTTAAAATATTTATCGGATATATATCCATATGCAACACATCCAATAATTCCAGTAAATGTGTTCAATCCAACTAAGCTTCCAGCTTCGATTAATGAGTACCCTCTTGCTTCTTGTAAATATAAGATGCCCCAACTATTAATTGCATATCTTGTAACATACATAGTTGCACTAGCTAATCCTAAAATCCAAATTGACGGATATTTGATAATTTTTAATTGGTTTTTTAAAACATCTGTAAAATTTTTAGAAAACTTTTTTACACCCTTTTCTTTTTTCCAGTCAGCAATGTTTGGTAGTCCTAATGTTTCTGGTTTATCCTGTAAAAATCTATAGCCTACGATAGTTACTAAAACCAAAGAAATTCCCGGTCCAAGAAAACCCGCATGCCAAGAAAAATAATCAACTAGAGCTGCGGTACCAATAAAGGTGAGCCCTTCTCCAATAGAATGAGCTGTGCTCCAAATACCATAATACCACCCACGCTCTTTAGGACTGAACCAATTTGTTAAAGCTATTGCACATGATGGTGCCCCAATTCCTTGAACCCACCCATTTAAAAACCAAAAAATAACCCACAGTATTAAAGACTGGTTTAGTCCCATAGAAATATTTATAGCACCAGAAGTTATCAAACCAAAAGTAAAAAACCTTTTTACGTTGGCATAATCTGCTAAAAAACCATTTAAAAATTTCCCAAGAGCATATCCGTAAAAATAAGCAGACCCTACGAGACCCAATTCAGTAATTGAAAAAATACCATTATCAATTAAAGGTTTTTTAACAACAGAAAGCGCTAATCGGCAAGTATATCCTAATCCATATAAAGCAATAATCGAAGCAAGAACTTCCTTACGATATTTTAAATATTTTTGATCTACCTTTTTTTTATCCGTAATTAAAGGTTGATCTAATCCCGCTTTAAAAAAATTAATAATTTTAATAATTATTCTCCTAAGTCAAAGCAAAAGTTATGTTCGAGAGGATTACCATCGGTATTTAAAACAAAATCCCCTTTGTGATTCTTTACTTTCCACTCAATACAAATATTATCGCCACCATTATCAATGACTTTCATAATTCCGTATTGTCCACGTACGCCACTTACACCATTCGAGTAAGGCCCCCCTTTGATACTTGGTTTTCTATCTAATGGACCAGCATGAAAAATCGGTATTGGCGCTCCTCCATTTGTTGCATAATCACTATTTGTACCATCATCAATTGCCGCCATATGCGCATCTCCACTGACTATGCAAACAGGCACCTTATTTTTTTTGATAAAGTTAGCGATTTCTTGTCTCTCTTCTGGATACCAGCCCCAGTTATCGTGGTCATCGCACTCAAAACCTTTTTCTGTTTTAATAATGTTATCATCATCACAATTAAATGTACTTAAGTCTGGAGCGCTTAAATATGGAAAGCTTGAATGCCAGACAACTGCGTTTTCATTTGCTTTAGCTATTAACAATTGATCTTTAAACCATTTTAAATGCTCGTCAGTTCCAAAGTTAGAGCCGCGTTTTATTTTTTTACAATTTGATGATTCTACGTTTTCACAATCTCCTTGAAATAAGGGTCTTCTTTTTTCAGAGCGCAAATCAGTTAATAAATAAGTAATTCTACCAACATTAAAAACTTGTGAAATAACTTTTCCTTCTTGCTGAAAAGCCAAAGGATAATGTGGAACATAGTTTTTATATGCGTTTCTAGCCTCTGGCTGACAGGCAACATCTCCATCTTCATTTGGAGCAGTTCCAGCACTATTATTTGGTCCATAATCATGGTCATCCCACATATAGGCTATTGGAGTATTATAATATAAATCTGATTGTTTTCTTGAACCAAGAGCAGCTCGGAAGTAAGTAAGAAAATTAGCTTCACAATCTCTATGAATATTGCCATAATGAAAATCACCGAGCATTAAATAGAACAATGATTCTTCTTCTTTAATTCGATCAAACACTGGGTTATTTGAACCAGTAGTCGCGCAAGTAGCCATCGTTATTTTATATGAAAATGGTTTATCAGAATGGGTTTTAAATTTTCCGATTTTATCTTTTTTTATCACACCATTTACGTTAAACCTGTAATAGTATGTTTTATTGGGCTTTAGGTTTGAGAGATTATGCTTAGAAAAATAGTGTGAGCTCTCATCACTTTGGATGCTTTTGGTGTATGATTTATTCTTTTTAAAGTTTTTACTATCACTGTATTGTACTTTTATTTTTGCTTTTGTATCACTTGCAACAGATACAATAGCGCTTTTATTCGTAACACCACCTGACCAGAAATATTCAACTTCGGACGCAAAAGTATTACTGCAAATAAGTACTCCAAAAAAAATAAGTGTAATCATTTTATTGTTTATCATTTATTACTCCAACATGTTTTCAAAAGATTTAATATATGTAAAACCATCATATCTTTTTTTATCATCATGCCTTATCGCCCATAAATAATACATATGGAACCCAGGGGCAGATGTTTGACTATGCGTTTTACTGTTTGTAATAGCAAGTACATCACCATTTTTTATTTTATATACGTCTTCTCCTAACTCTCCATGCCCATATCCCCATCCTGGTGAAACCTCATAATAATAGAGTTCAGATTGCGAGTGATGATGAGGCGGGTAACTGCTCCATTTTCCTGGAAAATTTAGAACCTCTCCGATGACAAGCTTTGCTTCTTTTGGAGAAATAGTATCATCAAAAGCTAAACGAACTAACCTATAACATGTGTCATCTAACTGATCTTTACCCCTGTGCTCAGTATCTATATCATCCGGTAAATAGATTTTTCCTTTAAACTTTTCGTTATTTTCTGTTTTGATAATTGCAAATCGGGATTGCGTTATAGATTTTATTTTAACTTTTTCTCCTGCGCTCATGTGCACCACTGTCGGGTCACAATCAATCCAATTAGGTCGATCAAATTTTAGAGTGTCTCCTTGAAAAATAATTTCTCCCTTTCCTTCTATTACAATGATAGCAATTTCATTTTTATCATCTTCTAGTTCGAAATTTTCATTTTCACTTGCAATGAAAATATCAAATTCCATCCCAGTTTTACCTTTGGTTTCAGTGTAAGGGTTAGCTCCTGATTTGAAACCGCTTCGATGTGGCGCTATTAAACTCATATTTTATTTCCCTATCATTCGATTTCGGATCAGAGAAATAAATTCATCATATCCCTCTAAAAATGATTTCATAGTATGAACGCACGCCCCAAAGGATTCAAACTCATTTATGCTCATACCATCTTCATTATAAGCTTTATTAAAATCTTCAAAATTATCTTTTAATGCGTTGACAATATTTTCATCAACAGGTTTATTAATTCTACTTTTAACCTCAACTTCTGAATCATTGAACTTATTCCACCATTCATAAGGCATACTAATAATAATATCTCCCCCAACAAGTTCTTTCCAATGTAAGTCACATCGAAATGCTGCCGCTAAGAGTTTAGATTTGTAATTTTTCTTTTTAAAAATAGAATATGCGTTTTTGAATATGGCTATTGAAGCCCAATCGATTATTTTAGGGTCTATATCAACCCCCTTCGATTCTCTTTCTCTCTTCAAATGGTCATCAATTCTACCAACCATAATCGTGACATATGGCGTTACATTTTTCGTGTCTATTCCATTTTTCTCCGCTTGAGTAAGACCTCTTTCGATAGCCTCAGCTACTTGAACAGCTTGTGGAACCGTAAAACTAACTGTAGCATTTACTGTCACACCGATAGCTGTAAGCATTTCCATCGCTCTAATTCCCGCAGGCAATGCAGGACATTTAATTGCAATATTTGGCGCAAGAGATGCTAAATATTTTCCCTGTTCGAACATTGCTTCAGCATTTCTATAATATTTAGGATTTACCTGTAAAGATAATTTTCCTTTTTGTTTATTCGTATCTTCATAAACAGGAAGCAAGATTTTTGCTGCTTTTTCACCAACTTTATCACACAGTAACCATAAAATATCGTCTTCTGACGCTTGTTGGTTTTTTAAAATCATATCATCAATATCAGGGATCCAAAAATCTGGACGGTTTTTTACAGTATTAAAGGTAATTACCGGATTAGATGTTGCACCTACTGCTCCCTCATCAAAAGCATGTTGAAGTTCAACATGATCATTTGAATCGTTCCACCAATCAGATCCACAGTCTGATGTTTGTTGCATTTTTGTTTTTTGATTCATTTAATTACTCCAAATTTTATTAAGATATTTCTTTGATGATATTGCATATTCAAGTGGGTTATATACCGCCGGATCTTGTTCAGCTTCAACAATGACCCATCCTTTATATCCTGAATCATTTATAATTTTACCAATAGTTACAAAATCGATACCCCCATCACCAGGTACGGTAAAGACTCCCTTTAAAACAGATTTTAAAAATGATTCACTTTTAAAATTTATATTACTGAGTACTTGGAGCCTTAAATCTTTAAAGTGTATATGCTTAATGCGATGTAAATATTTTTCAAAAAAACTAATTGGATTAACGCCAGCAAAGTATAAATGACCTGTGTCTGCGCAAAGATAAACAGAAGAAGGGTCTGTTTTTGATAATAATGTTTCTATTTCTTTTTCATTTTGAATATAGGTTCCCATATGATGATGAAATGCTAAGCTTATCCCAAAAGAATTACAAATTTCCCCAGCCTTATTTAACGACTCTGCTAAAATATCATACTCGTTTTCACTGCATACCGGTTTTAAATCAAGAGGACTATTCATCTCACCATGTACAGAATTAGAGCATTCTGCAATATTAATTATATTAGCTCCGGCCTTATTTAAAAGAGAACATTTTTGTTTAACTTTTTCCAATTCTGAATCAGCCTCTTTTAATAAAAAAAATGTGGAGTGCCAAGATGAAGCGAGTTCTAAATTATGTTTTTTTAATTCACTTTTTATATCTTCATCATTTGATGGGAATTTATTTCCTATTTCAGTACCCTTGTATCCAGCTTCTGACATTTCAGAAAGAATAGTATCAAGAGTATAATGCCCACCTAATTCAGGCATGTCATCATTACTCCAATTAATTGGAGCAATCCCGATTTTTATGTTTTGATTAGACAAATTAGAAGTCTCTTTCTTTCTTTATTTGTTGATCATATTTTTCTCTGATTATTTTTACTTTTTCAGATTTTGATACTTCAGCAACTGGAACATCCCACCATGCCTCATAACCTGGAACGCGTATATTTTTATCTACTAAAACTTCTATTAGAATAGAGTTAGTGTTTTTTCTAGCTTTATTAAGAGCAGTCTCAAATTCATTTTTTTCTTGAACTTTGACTGCGTCTATTCCCATTGATTTTGCATGCGCAATGTAATCAACATGTATTTTGTCTCCAGTATAATCATCCGTGTCTATTTCTCTTTTTCTATATTGGTTTCCAAAACCTTCACTACCTAGACTTAAAGAAAGATTGTTAATACTTCCAAACCCATGATTGTTTACTAAAATGATAATCAATTTTTGGTCTTCTTGCACGGCTGTTACAATTTCAGAATTCATCATTAAATAAGAACCATCTCCAACCATTACAAAAACATCACCTTCTTTTTTTGCCATCCGTATACCAATGCCACCCGCAACCTCATACCCCATGCATGAATAACCATATTCCATATGGTACTGGTTTCCGTTTTTTGTGCGCCATAGTTTGTGCATGTCACCTGGAAGGCTACCAGCCGCTCCAACTACGGTATCTTCCTCTCTCATAAAACTTGATACCATACCTATAACTTCACCTTGACTTATTTTTGGCTCATTATTTAAATGAAATATTCTATTTACTTCTTTATCCCACTCTTTTTTTAGATTAACAATTTCTTTTTCATAATGTTGAGAAACCGTAAAACTTTCATTGTTTAATCTAATATTTAAATCTTCAAGGCAAGCTTTTGCATCACCAACTAAAGATAGGGAAGAGTGTTTATGTGCATCAAAAGATGAAACATTAATACTTATAAATTTGACATCTCTATTATTAAAAAGAGTTTTTGACGCAGTTGTAAAATCTGATAATCTGCTCCCAACACATATAACAAGGTCAGCTTTTTGAGCAATCAGGTTTGCCGCATTTGTACCCGTAACACCTATCGCACCTAAGTTTTGATTATGGTCCCAAGGCAATGAACCTTTCCCGGCTTGAGTTTCTGTTATTGGTATACCTGAGTTATTACAAAAAGTACTTAACGCGTTTTCAGCATCTGAATAAATAATACCACCGCCCGCAATTATTAAAGGTTTCGATGATTTTTTAATAAGCCTAGCTGCTTCTACTAGAGAATTTTCAGAAGGTAAGTTCCTTTCTATAGACCAAACTTTTTTCTTAAAGAAGTTTTCTGGATAATTATAAGCCTCAACTTGAACATCTTGTGGCAAGCAAATCGTTACAGCTCCGGTTTTTTCTGGATTTGTTAATACACGCATTGCTTCTTGCAAAGAAGTAACTATTTGTTCTGGTCTGTTTATTCTATCCCAGAAAACACTTACAGGTTTAAAACAGTCATTTACAGAAATATCAAAAGAATTTGTATGTTCAAGTTGCTGTAAAACAGGACCAACATTTCTTCTACTAAATATGTCACCAGGTAACAATAAAACGGGTAGCCTATTTATGGTCGCTCCCGCAGCAGCGGTAATCATATTTGTTGCACCTGGACCAATAGAACTAGTGCAAGCATATGCTCTTAACCTTTTATGTTGTTTTGCATACGCAACTGCAGCATGGACCATCCCTTGTTCATTGCGGGGGAGATAATGTTTTAAATCTCTATTCTGCTCGAGTGCCTCACCAATACCTGCAACATTTCCATGTCCAAATATTCCCCAAACACCGTTGATAAACTTATATTCTATTCCATCTCTTTCAACATATTGTTGATTTAAAAACTGAATAGTTGCTTGAGCTGAAGTGAGTTTCATAAGATGCTATCGTTTAATGTCTAATACTCCACTTATTATTATTAGACAATGGCGGACTAAATGATGATGCTATGTTTTCCCAAGGAACTACTTTAAAATTTTGTTTTCCTTTATCATTCTCATCATCTTGAACGATAAAAGCACCCTGACTAAAGTTTTTACCTAAACTCATATTGCAAACGTCAATTCCATCTGTTGAAGAAGTGCCGTCAATTTGTTCGCTATCAACGATAGCAAACCTTCCAACAAATTTATTTTCACCTTCTCTGGTGTAAATCGCATATGTGTTGTCACCTTGACTAGATGCTATTAAGTATCCCGTTGTTTTACTACTATAATAAATTGTTAAACCTTCAACATCAGCAGCAAGATTAGGACCAATAGAATCAATTAATACTCCCGCCTCTAATGAATTGGGGTTTGCATTGTATTTCCAAATACCATGTTCTTCTTCTCCAAGATATAGGTATCCTAAAATATCATCAGCAACACAACCCTCCAATTGTCCGGGTAACTTTAATGTTCTAACAAGTTTTGCATCAACTTTTCCAGATCCGTTATCGAATAATTTATATTGTTCAACATTGCCTTCCTTATCATTAACAATAGCATAAAAAGTATTCGTTGCGATATCTTTGTACATGCAAGAACCATAGGCTTCAATCCCAAGACTTATTTTTCTAGCTGCTATTGATATTAAAGATTTAGACTTCCCATCAACCCGATAGACACCTAAAGTATTTGAGACTCTTAGACCTGTCGTAACTATGTCATAAACGTTAGAGCCGACCTTCATTCCATATCTAATATCTACATTATTTGCTTTTTCATTATTGGTTGTAAAGACCTGATCACCGTCCATGTTATATACTCTTAGCCCTGGGTAGTTTTCATCTTTGTCAGTTCCAATAATGAGCGATAAAGAAGGGCTAGTCGGATGCACCCAAACACAAGGGTCGTCAGCTACATCATCTCTGCCTGTAACAGGTTCTGTTTCCATTGTTGCATTAACATAAGCGTCTGTTACACGAACTATTTTATCTTGGGAACAGCCAAATAAAATTAGAAGCCCTAAAATAAATGTTAGGTTAATTTTTATATAATTTTTCATATAATGAATCCACTTGGTTAAAATTTAAAATTAAATGTACGTACAATTAAATAAGTTACCTAGATTTTTGAAAGTATAGTTGTCATTCTAAAATAACAAAGGCCTCAATTAAATCGAGGCCTTTGTTTAATAAAGAACTTCTAAAACTAAAAGTTAGAATCTATAGTTTGTTCCAATTTTTATGGTAGAACCATACACTTCTTTTTCAACCGGTTTACTAGCGTCGCCCATGAAATATACATGAGGTACGTTTGTAATATTCAGCACATCAGCGAAAAGAGTTAGTTTACTGTTTACGTTATAACTCATAGAAAGGTCTAAACGATTTGCTGGGTCATAATAGATGTCTTCGTCTTTATCTTCGCCAACTTCAGTAATGTACTGGTCTGCAATTGATTGTGAAATCCTTGCAGTTAACTTACTTGTTTCATAAGCAAAACTTAAGTTTCCGGTGCTAGCAGCCTGACCCGGGAATGTTGATTTCGCGCGATCATCACCGTAGTCAGCTTCTGAAGTTGTTGAAGTATAGTTAAAATAAAGAGATAGACTACTTAGTGGACCAGGTAGAAAATCTAAGTTTTTAACAAAGTTCATTTCCCAACCGCTTAGTGTTGCGTTGTCTCCGTTGACAGGCATAACAACTTCATCATATACTTTTGATCCTCCACGAATCTTAGCATCTTTAAGAACTGAAGTATAAATATAATTATCAATCGCTTTACTAAAATAACCAAAAGAGAACACCCCTAAACCAGTTGGGTAATATTCTAACATAATATCAATGTTTTGGGAGTGCGCAGATTCGAGCTCAGGGTTTCCTGCTTCAGCATCATCACCATCTGTAGCAATAAAAGGAACCAATGCTGCAAAGTCAGCTCTAGCTATAGTCTCTGTGTAAGCTCCACGTATTAACATTTTATCATTGACCTCATACCGAGCGTGTATCATTGGTAAAACATTTGTGTATTCTTTAGATATATTTTGAGCTACAAAAAACGAGTCTAAACTTGTGGGTATGTCATATTCAGCATCCTCAGCATCTTCAACAGCGCCAGCCCAAGAATTGTAGGTACTAGACGTCTTTTCCATTCTTGCACCACCAATAAAATTGATCTTGCCAAATTTCATATCAGCCATACCATAAAATGCGGAAATATCTTCTGTCGCATCCCATGTTTCAAGGATAGCGTCTTCATACATTGGTAATATTTCATATGACCCAAGGTTTGCGCTCATGTGGTCGCGAACTTTTTTAACATCCAGACCATTTGTATGAATATAGTTTCCGTCCATGTATTCATCACCCTCAATATCCATATTAAACCCCTGCATAATAAGATCATCATCACCGTCCCATTCCCATATTTCTGCACCAGATTTATTAGATTTTTTATCTTTTTTTGAAAGCTTCGCACCTAGTTTGAATTCACCATATCCGCCACCAATTGAAAGAGGCATGGACAGATTAAATGCAATCACTTGATCGTCTCCCGAAACTAAATTCCCGTTTGGACTTTTTTTGTTCGGGATGTAATTACCTTCAAGCTCGATTGCATCTAGTTCATACTTTGATAAATCATGCTGATCAAAAGCCGCGCCATCTTCATCTGTAAAACTTGTTATTTGCGGATGGTTATTATCAGTGAACTCGTAATTCATGTTTACATCTTTTGCTACAAACTCAGCATTTACCGAGGGGTCCCTTAATTCTTCGGCGTATGACGTTGTAAATGCCCAATCTAAACCCAGCTTGCCCAACGCGTGGTCACCGCCAAGAGAAAAGCTATTAATTTTGGATATTGAAGATCTGCTTTTAAGCTCTCTAGCAATTGCTGCAAGATTCGCTGTCCCCGCCGTAGATGTAACATTACTATATCCAGAACCAGGAGTTTCTTCATCAACAGATTTATCAAAACGATATCTCAATCTATTCCTGTTTTCAGTATCTGTATAGGTGTTTGAAATAAGGTTTAAGTAAAGTTTAGAATCATTTGAAAGTTTATAATCTAAACTTGAAGTGAAACCTACCCTTTCTCTACTCAAAGAATAGTTTTTTAATTGCATGTCATTAATAATGACACCGTCTGTTTCGTCTACGACATAGGTTTCATCTTCTTCACTATCAACCACTTCTGAGACAAACTCATATTTATCATTCCACTCTAGTTCAATGTTATCAGTTTTCATATCATTAAACTCGTAACTCCCAGAAACAATAAAACCTAGATTGCCATCCATAAATTGATTTCCGTAAGTGAAGGCGCCCATCTGACCACTTTTCCCATATAGAGGTCTATGCCCACCAGCAACTTTTGCTTCCATAAACTGACCATCATAATCAAAAGCGTTTTTTGTAATCAAGTTAACATGTCCACCAATTGCATCAGCATCCATGTCCGGAGTTATGGCCTTTGTAACCTCAACAGAACCAAGTGAATAACTCGGTATAATATCTAAAGAAATTTTTCTAACATCTTCAGGGCTTGGTACTTTAACACCGTTAATTGTAGTTGTGTTTAAAGAAGCTTCCGCACCTCTAATTTGAACATAACGACCTTCACCGTGGTCACTTTCTAAAGCAATACCAGGTAGTCTCTGTAGTACATCTGCAACATTTTGATCAGGGAATTTTTCCATTTGATCTCTAGAGACTACATTTTTTATGTTGCCCGCGCTTCGCTGTTGACTCAAAGCTTTAGCTTGCCCTTGAGAAAGGCCAGTAACATTTACGCCGTCCATCGAAACATAATCGACATCAAGAGAGACATCAACCATAACATCCCCTGTTCCAACAGTAACAGAGTCTGAAAAATCACCATATCCAACATAGGTTACCTTTAATATATAATCGCCTTCTGGAACACCGCCGATTTTATAATTACCAAACCTATCGGATGATGTACCATAATTGGTACCATCTAACATCACGTTAGCTCCTGGAAGAAAATCCCCAGAACTGGAACCGGTTACCTTACCACTCACATCCCCCGCATATGCAAGATGGGTAAAAGACAATAAAAAAGTTATAATTGATATCGATTTAATATTCATACTACCTCTTTTGTATTATTATTGATATGTGTTCTACCTACATTTCTAATTAAACAAAATGTATATACAATTATAATTGAAAGTTTTTTTATATGCAAGTTTGAAAATAAAATTACTACACCGCAATTTTTTTGACGTTATTTCTTGATACTTGTGAGAAACAATACCTATAATTGTACATACAATTGAACATTTAAATCAATTATGATAATAAATAATAAAAGCTCAGTTCCAAAATACTTTCAACTGCAAACATGGCTGCAAGACAGGATTGAACAGGGTTACTATGGTACCAATGAAAAAATTCCAACTGAAAATGAATTAGTTAAGTTAAGCGGTTTGTCTAGAGCAACTGTTCGACAAGCATTAAAAAATTTAGAAAACGATGGCTATATTATAAGAAAAAAAAGAGTTGGCTCTTTTGTGCAAAAAACAAGAAAGAAAACCAATGGAATTACAACTATTGGGTTACTTATTCCCGATATTAGATCTGGTTATGCACCTATTCTAGCAAGGGGCGCGGAAGATGAAGCAATTAAAAATGATGTGAACTTAATCCTCTGTAATACAGATGACACCCTAAGCCAAGCAAACTACCATATTGAACGATTAATTAAGATGTCAATTAGTGGCGTCATTTACATACCTGTAGCAGCAAGCGATAAAAAGAATCTACAGATTATAAATAAACTGAAAAGAAAGAACATACCTATTGTATTAGCAGATAGGGGTATTAAAGATTCAGATTTTGACTTTGTTACAACCAACAATTTTGAGGGGTCTAGGCAAATCACTCAACACCTTATCAATAGGGGGCATCGAAAAATAGCCTTTTTAAGCAACAAGCTTTATAGTACAGAAAGATTAAGATATGATGGTTTTATATCAAAAATGAAAGAACTAAAAATTACTCAAGACCCATCAATAACAATACTTGATAAGAGCGCATTTAATGTTAATAGGTACCTCAATCATGCTCACAAAATTTTAAAAAATAGAAAAAAGTTTACTGCTGTATATGCGGGGCATGATAGAATCGCTTTATTGTTTTATGCTGCGGCCAAAAATTTAGGGCTCAACGTTCCAGAAGATTTTTCGTTGGTTGGATACGATAACATGCCTTTAACAACCGTCGCCTTGACTACTATGCATCAACCTATTTATGAAATGGGTGAAGAAAGCATAAAACTAATTGTCTCAAGAATAAAAAAAGAATCAAATAACACCAAAAATATTATACTTAAATCAAACCTAATAGATAGAACATCGGTAAATAGTATTTAATGAAACACAAAGCAATTAATGTGGGCCTTATTGGACTGGGGCGTATCGGGAAAATGCACGCTAATAACATTAGCCAAAAGCTGCCTTTTATTAATTTAAAAAGCGTAATTGACCCTGCTCCTGATTTAGAATTCATCCAAAACCTTGGGCCTGTAGAGTCTTATATAAATGAAGATGATGTTTTATACGATAACAATATTGATGCTGTTATTATTGCCTCCCCGACACCAACACATTACGAATTGATTAAAAAGTCTATTAAACACAAAAAACATGTTTTTTGTGAGAAGCCTGTCTCTTTTTCAAAAAAAGAGATAAAAGAAATCATTGAAATCTCCTCTGGTTGTGACACTTTAATACAAATCGGATTGAATCGGAGATTCGATCAAGACTTTATAATGTTGAAAGATAAAATTAAAAATGGGTTAGTAGGCAAAATACATATGATTCACATTACAAACCATGATGCTTCTATTCCGAAATTCAAGTTTTTAAAATCTTCCGGAGGAATGTTGTTTGATCTGTGCATTCATGATTTTGATATGTTGAATTTTTTAACTGCTGAAAAAATAAAAGAAATATATGTTAATGGGAATGTTTTCATAGAGCCAAGGCTGAAAGAAATTGATGATATTGACAGTGCCATAATTACTTTAGAACTAGAAAGTGGAGTTTTGTGTTCTATTGATAGTTCAAGGCAAACGCATTTTGGATATGATCAAAGAGTCGAGGTTTTTGGTTCTAAAGGTATGGTTTCAGTTAAAAATAAGTCTGAAAACCTGTCTTTTTACAGTAATGAAAAACATACAATGAAATCAAAAAAACAGTATTCATTTATTGAGAGGTATCAAGATTCATATATAAAAGAGCTAGAACACTTTTATAGTTGCGTTAGCAGTGGTAATAAACCAATTGCTGGACTAGAAAATATTTTAACTGCAATAAAGGTTTCCGCGGCGGGTGAAAAATCTATGCAAACAAATAATCCAGAAATGGTCAAATTGTGAGCAATATTAATTTAGCTGTAGTTGGTTTGGGGAGAATCGGAAAAATACATGCGTCTAACATTATCGCTTCTAAAAACACAAACCTTAAAATTATTGTAGACCCTGTTTTAGAAGATGGCAAAAACTTTAATGATTTTGGAATTATACAATCAAAGAATTTCGAAGAATTAATCGATATGAATGATATTGATGGTGTTGTTATCTGTTCACCATCACAATATCATGTTAATCAAATAAAAAAAATATCACAGGTAACAAAAAATATTTTTTGCGAAAAACCTTTAGGCCTATCTATTAATGAAATAATGGAAGTTAAGTCTCTGGTAAGTGATAACAGTTTGAATCTTCACGTTGGTTTTAATAGACGATATGATCCAGATTTTTCTAAACTTAAAATGGATGTTTTAAATGAAGAGATTGGTGATTTGCATATGATCAAAATAACCTCTCGAGACCCCGCACCGCCACCAATTAGTTATATTAGAAAATCTGGAGGAATGTTCTTAGATATGACTATTCATGATTTTGATATGGTTAAATATTTATCTGGATCAGAGATATCTGAACTATATGTAAAAGGAGGGTGTTTTATTGATCCAGAAATAGAAAAAGCAAATGATGTTGATACAGCTATTATTAATATGAGTTTAAAAAATGGTGTTTTAGCAACAATCAATAATTCAAGACAAGCAGTTTACGGTTATGACCAGCGAATCGAAGTTCTGGGCTCAAAAGGGATTTTAAAAGTTGGAAATAGACTTTTAAACAGAGTTGTAAAAGGAACAAGAGAAGGATTTATATCATCAAACCCTAAAAACTTTTTTATTGATAGATATGAAGAGTCCTATAAAAAAGAAATGACAGATTTCATTAAATCTATAAAAGGCAAACCCGTTGATCATGCAGATGCGGATGATGGGCTACATGCTCTTAAAGCAGGTTTAGCCGCAAATAAATCATTACTAAACAATGCACCATTCTTGGTTTAATGACATGATAAAAACAAAAAAAATAAATTTTTTAAGCATTATTGTTATCTTCATTTTTATTTCTTGCTCTAAAATAGAAAAACAACAAGAGAAACCTTTAAAAAAAGTTTCTATTAATATGGTGACTCACGGTCAAGCAACCGACCCCTTTTGGAGCGTAGTCAGTAATGGAGCTAAGGACGCAGCAAAAGAACTTGGAATAGACTTTTATTATCAATCACCACAAAGTTTTGATATGATAACCATGTCACAAATAATTGATGCTGTTGTTTCAACTAACCCTGATGGTATTATTGTTTCTGTCCCAGACATAGCAGCTTTAAAGAAAAGTATTTTATCTGCATCAAAAAAAGGTATTCCTATCATCGTGATTAATGCTGGTAGCGAAATAGCGGAAAAAGTTGATATTCTTACATATGTTGGACAAAGTGAATATGAAGCAGGAGTTAAAGCAGCTGAAGAATTAATTAAATACAAAATTACGACTGTGTTGTGTGTAAATCATGAGATTGGGAACATTAGTCTGGACAAGAGGGAGCAGGGTTTTAGAAAAGTTTTAAAAGAAAATAATATTATTGTAAAAACAATCCCTATTGACGCCTCAGATCCATTAGAGGCTAGAGAAACAGTCAGAGCATATTTATCTATAAACAATAATATAGATGGAATATTGACGCTTGGGCCACTTGGAGCCATACCTATAATGAATTTGTTAAAAGACATTGATCATGAAAAAAATATTAAGCTCGCAACCTTTGATTTCACGCCTGAAATAATTGATGGTATTATGAATAGTCAAATCGTTTTTGCTTTAGATCAACAACAGTATCTTCAAGGATATTTACCAGTTATGTTAATGAATTTATATATAACTAATAAAAACACCCCCGCATACAAAAAACTAGAAACGGGGCCTAGTATAATTAATATTAAAAATGCGCAAGACGTATTGGCTTTGAGCAAAAAAGGAAAAAGATGATTTTATCTAAGGGGATATTTTCAAGGCCGGAGACAGGCGCTTTACTAGGGCTGGTGTTTGTATGGGTATTTTTTGCGGTTTTTGCTCATAACGGTTTTCTATCTATTCATGGAGTAAAATCTTATCTTCAAGTCTCATCTGAGATTGGCATTCTTGCGGTAGGTGTCGCACTACTAATGATAGCTGGAGAGTTTGATTTATCTATTGGATCACTAATTGGGTTTTCAAGTATGTCGATAACATTATTAACTATAGAGGCAAATATGTCAATGCCTCTAGCATCTATTATAACTTTAATAATGGCAGTTTTTATTGGGTACTGTAATGGAGTTACAGTGGTAAAAAGTGGTTTACCATCTTTTATTATTACATTGGGTTCTTTATTTATAGTAAGGGGTTTAACCATTGCTGTAACAAAACTAATCACCGGTAGAACCCAGATAGGCGGAATTGATGAGTCTAGTGGTTACGGTTTTATGCATTCAATATTCAGCAGAAACATAACAATATCCGGGGTTGATTTTCCTATATCTATTCTCTGGTGGGTGTTGTTTGTTTTTTTAGGATATTTTGTTTTAAATCAAACTCAAATAGGTAATTGGATTTTTGCTACTGGCGCATCAAAAGAAAGTTCAAAACTAATGGGTATACCTATTAGAAATATAAAGGTTTCACTTTTTATGTTAACCGCGTTTTGCGCATGGTTTATTGCGGTAATTCAAGTAACCACATTTAGCGGCGCTGATGTTTTAAGAGGTGAGCAAAAAGAATTTATTTCAATAATTGCAGTTGTGATAGGTGGTACGCTACTAACGGGAGGCTATGGCTCAATCATCGGCGTTATGATAGGGTCTTTGATATTTGGGATTGTTAAGCAGGGCATAATTTTTGCAGGTGTTGATGCTGACTGGTTTCAAGTTTTTATGGGTGTGATGTTAGTTTCTGCTGTTTTAGTTAATGGAAGTTTTAGAAAAAAGTACATTCATGAATATTAATCAACTTGAGCTTGATAGTATTTATAAAAACTTCGGGAACGTAAAAGCATTAAAAAATATTTCTATGAGTACTAGTTCCGGACAAATCAATTGCATTCTTGGCGATAATGGCGCGGGAAAATCAACTTTAGTAAATATCCTTTCTGGTGTCTTTCAGCAAGATAGGGGAGAATATAAAATTGATGGTGAAGTAGTTTCTTTCTCAAGTCCTATGGAAGCAATGAGCGCTGGCATATCAACAGTATATCAAAATTTAGCTATCATACCTATTATGAATATTTATCGAAATTTTTTCCTAGGACAAGAACCAACAAAAAAGGGGTTTTTAAAAACATTTGATAAAGAATCTGCAATTAAAACAACCATCGAAGAGTTAGAAAAATTCGATATTAAATTAGAAAATCCTAGGAGGGCCGCCGGTACTCTTTCGGGTGGTGAGAGACAAATACTTGCAATTGCGAGAGCACTATATTTTGGGGCAAAAACACTCATACTTGATGAACCTACTTCTGCTCTTGGAGTTAAAGAATCTAACAAAGTAGTGGATCAAATTATTTCACTTAAGAACCAAAATATTAATGTGATCCTCATTTCTCACAATATCGATCAGGCTTTTATGCTTGGTGATAAATTTTTTATTATTAAAAATGGTAATATGGTAGAACAGTTTGATAAAGAACAAACATCTGTTGATAATTTGAGAACAATTCTAGGAAAATAACTGATTTAACACAATGAAAGGGATAAAATAAAAAAATGGAAAAAATAGGGGTAATTGGCCTTGGAAACATGGGTATGGGTATTGCAAAAAATGTAATCAATGATGGTTATAGTACTATGGGATATGATCTTCGTGATTCATGCTTAAAAGAATTAATAAATAATGGTGGTGAAGCTGCAGAAAGTGTAGAAAAAGTAGGGGAGTCTTGTGATGTCGTTTTTGTAATGGTAATGAATGGAGAGCAAGTGAAAGATGTTGTTACAAAATTATCACTGGGATTAAAAGATCGAGGAGTAATTATAATAACAGCAACAATTACACCAGAAGAAGTAAAAATTGCCCATGAAATTGCCAAAAATAATAATATCAAAATGATAGATAGCCCTGTTAGTGGCGGTCTGCAGGGAGCACACGAGGGAACATTAACCCTTATGACAGCTGCAGAAAACGAAGTATTTGATAAATATAAACATATTTTAGAATCAATATCAAAAAACATGTTTCATGTAGGTGTAAACATTGGAGATGGTCAAACCGTAAAAGCATCTTTACAGGTTTTTATTGGTGCAACTTTCACAGCAATTTTTGAATCCTTAGTTTTAGGCTCTAAAGCCGGAATCGATGGGAAAATTCTCTATGATGTTTTTAGTTCAAGCGGCGTAAGTAGTCCATTGTTTAAAAATTGTGCTAGTTTAATAATGGACAGAAAGTTTGAAAATACTGGAAGTCACATATCAACAATGCACAAAGACCTTGGAATAAGTATGAAAATGGCTAAACAAAATGGCGTCCCTATGTTTACAGCTGCCGCTGCATATGAATTGTTTCAAGCTGGGATTTCAATGTATCCCGATGGTGATAATTGGTCTATTGTTAAATTGTTAGAAAAAATGTCTGATACGAAAGTTGAATGGTAGTTAATTAATATTTAAAATAATAAAGAAAGGTAAAAAATGGCAAAACTAGGTGTTATTACAGATGGAATAAGTACAGATTTTGAACATGCTTTGAAAATAATGAGTCAAAATAATTTAGATCAAGCAGAGCTACAATATCTATGGGATAAAGAAGTTGGTGACTTTGATAAATCTGAAATTGATAAAATTGAAGAACTTTTGAAAAAGTACAATATGGAAGTACCTTGTATTTCACGTCATAATTTTTCAGGCATTGGTGTACATGAGGTCAATATTGGAGATGATACGTACAATCACCATATGGAAAAATTAAAAGAGTGTATTGATATGGCTAAGAGGTTCAACTCACCCCTTGTTCGTATAATGAGTTTTAGAAAAGAAATGGTTTTATTTGGAGAGCATGGTGCAGAAAAATGGAATGTTAGTGATGGTGCTTGGAATAAATTAGTAGAGCTTTTGACTCCCGTAGTTAAGCTAGCAAAAGAATCAGATATTATGCTTGTTGTTGAAACAGGAAACAATGCAATGATAACATCGTGTTTCCTTGGTAGAAAATTGATTGACGATTTAGATACAAAACATTTAAAGGTTCTTTGGGATCCAGCAAACGCTCTTTATTGTGGAGAAAACCCAAGTAAGAACGCATTAGATTCTATGGAAGGCGGATACCTTGGTCATGTTCATATGAAAGATGTTGAAGTTTCTATACATCAAGCAAAAATTAAATGTGTGGCTCTTGGAGAAGGACAAATGGAACCACACCTAAAAACAATATCTAAACGATTAAATCAAATAGGTTATGATGGCTCTATGTCTTTAGAAAGTGTATACAGGCCAACCGAAGGCGATTTTGAGGATGGGTTTAATGCTTCAATAACGAAATTTAAAAGTCTGTATTCATAAATAGAAGGGGTTACTTAAAATGATTATAAAAAATAGAATGTATCTTCAGTTTGTACGTTCAACTTTATTTTGTTTTGTTCTGCAATTCTTTAATTCTTGTACAACGAATGATAAAGGATATGTTTTTAAATATTCTAATGAGCAACCCGAAACAGCAATACGTAGTCAATCAATGATTTTTTTTAAACAGAAACTTGAAAAGGAATCGGATGGGAAAATTAAGGTAGACCTTTTTTTTAGTGGAATACTTGGAAACGAAAGAGAACTTATGGACCTAGTTTCAACTGGTGCTCTTCAGGGAACTCGGGGTGGTTTTTTTAATGATGTTAATCCAAAATTTAATTTACTCACGCTTCCTTTTCTTGTTTCTAATTGGGATGAAGCCTCAAGGTTAGTCAATAGTTCTTTGATGAAAGGTATAAACGAGGAGTCTAAAAGAAACGGTTTTCATGTCCCCGCAACCGGAATATCACAAGGGTTCCGAGCTCACACAAACAATAAAAAACCAATTTTAACCCCACGCGACTTTAAAGGTTTGAAAATGAGGGTTCCAATGCAAGAGGTTTTCATTCAGACAGCTCGAGCTTTTGGTGCAAACCCACAAGAATTAGCAGCTATTGACATTTATCAAGCATTACAAACCGGCGTTATAGATGGTCAAGATAATCCGCCTTCTAATATATGGGATTTTAAAATGTATGAAGTTTCAAAATACCTCACAGTTACAAACTATGCAACCGGCCCAGATCCTTTCATAGTTAACCTTGATTGGTATAATACGCTTACACCTGAATTAAAAACTATATTTGATAGGGTTGCGAAAGAAGCCATTGCTAAAAGCGATCAAATGAATAGAGAAAAGGAATCTGAGTATCTAGAGCTACTATCAAAACACTTAAAAATAAATTATATATCAGGAAAAGATCTAATCCCATTTCAGGATGCAGTCAAGCCAGTTTATAATTATTTCATAAAGAAAGGAATGTTTACAATGGCAGAGATTAAAGAAGCACAAGAAGTTGCTAAACAGAAAAATTAATATATTAAAAAGAATAAAAAAAATATTCTAAAATTCACAAAAAACAATTTTGTAATTATTACTAAATACCTTGAAAAAACTTTGGTTGTTTTGCTTTTTTTTGTGTTTTCAATAACATTTGTTCTCGTCTTTTTAAGATATGTTTTTAATCAATCTATAACGGGCGCAAATGAAGTTGTGACAATTCTATTTATTTATACTACGGCTATTGGTTCTGCAATGTCTATTGACAAAAACGAACATATTTCAATTGATATATTTATTAGTTATTTAAGTTCAAAAAATTATAAAAGAATCAAAACCTTGCAACTGGTTTTGCTATTTTTTCTACATATAATAATATTTATATACTGTTTGGATTGGATTAAAACAGCCGGAGGATATCTAATGCCAGCTACTGGTCTTCCAAGAATAATTACTATCGCAAGTATTCCAACTGGCTGTTTATTATCTATTTTATATTGTTTTAACGCTACTAAAAGACTCTTTACCGAGGTTGGTGTGAATAATAAAAATAGAACATGATAGTTTTATTATGTAGTCTATTTGCTTTTTTAGCAATCGGTGTTCCAATTGCCTTTTCACTTGGACTATCAACCACATTATATTTTATAATATTTAATAAAGACTTGCTACAGGTTGTACCTCAAATATTATTTGCAGGTATGGATTCTTACACATTAATTGCGCTTCCTCTCTTTATTTTAATGGGACAACTAATGAACGAAAGTCAAATAACAGCTAGGTTAATTGATTATTGCTTAATCTTTGTTGGAAAAATAAGGGGAGGTCTTGGACTAGTTAATGTTATTTCTAGTATGCTTTTTGGTGGAATATCGGGTTCTTCAGTATCAGATACAGCATCAATAGGTTCAATTCTTATACCAGAGATGAAAAAAAGAGGTTACCCCGAAGAATATGCTGCTGGGCTTACAGTCGCTTCTTCAACAATGGGCATGATAATACCCCCTAGTATCCCAATGGTCCTTTATGCTGTTACAGCGCAAGAATCTGTAGGTAGGTTATTTCTCGGAGGAGTGTTTCCCGGAATTATTGTAGGTGTATTGCAGCTACTAATCACCGTAGTCATTTCTAATAAAAATTCTTTTCCACGGGAAAACAATAATGTTTCTATAAAAAAAATAGTGAGAATGACAGTAAAAAATTCTTATATATTGTTTATGCCTTTTTTTGTTGTTGGATCTGTGATTCTAGGAATAGCAACCCCTACCGAATCTGCAGCTCTCGGTGTATTCTATGCTCTAATAATTGGTTTGTTCTTAATCAAAAGTCTAAACTTAAATAGAATTTATAACGCTCTCAAAAGTTCTGTGTTAACTAGTGCTAAGATTATGATCATTATAGCGTTTTCTAAAATTTTTATATGGGTTCTCGCTTATGAAAGAGTACCAGATGAATTGTCAGAGACAATATCAACTCTTGGCTTAGGATCAACAAGCATGCTTTTATTATTTATTGTTATAATATTGATTTCAGGAACATTTATTGATGTTAGTCCAGCTATTTTATTATTCACTCCTGTTTTTTTACCAAGCATCCTTGAGTTAGGCGTCTCCCCTATTTTATTTGGGGTGGTTTTAGTTATTGGTTTAGCAGTTGGAGCTTGCACACCTCCTGTTGGAAACTGTTTAAATGTTTGTGCAATTATAACTGGGCTTAGTATTGGAAAAATTTTTAAGGGTGCTGCACCTTTTTTAATTGCAAACGTAATTACACTTATTATTATTGTTGTGTTTCCAAATATTGTTATTTGGTTGCCAGAAACAATAATGAAATAAAATTTATAATAACAAATGGGGATTTAAAGAAAAAATGATGTATGATATAACACTGATAGGTAATTACACTAAAGATAAAATAGTAACGCCCACAGAAACGAAATATATTGATGGAGGAGGATTTAATTATGGTGCACATGCTGCTGTTGCATTAGGTGCAAAAACTGCCGCTGTTACCCGTTTAAAAAAAGATGATAAACATGTCGTTGAAAACTTAATAAATGTCGGTATTGATGCGTTTCCTACTTATACAAATAATTCAACTCATATGGAGCTTATCTATCCGACCGATGATTTTGATAATAGAACCCTAATTATGCCAAAATCAGCTGGGTCATTTACATCTGCTCAATTTGAAAATATTGAATCAAAAGTATTCTTAGTAAATGCTTCTGTTCGAGACGAGTTCAAAATTGAAACGTTGAATGATTTGAAGAAAAAAGGATCTTTGATAGGTGTAGACCTACAAGGTTTTATTAGAACTAAAAATAAAAAAAACAAACTTATTAACAGTTCTTGGAAAGAAAAAAAAGAAGCTCTTAGCTTAACTCATTACTTAAAAGCAGATGGTGTTGAAGCAGAGTTTTTAACAGGTGAATCTGATTTAATATCAGCAGCTAAAATTTTAAAATCATATGGACCAAAAGAAGTTATTATAACACATAAAGATGGAGTCCTTGTTTATGATGGAGAGAATATTTATCAGGAAAAATTCATTCTTGACAAAATTATTGGTCGTAGTGGAAGAGGTGATACTTGTGGTGCGAGCTATGTTTATATGCGATTAACCTTGGACCCAAGTGAATCAATAAAATGGGCTGCTGCTGCAACCAGTTTAAAGATGGAGTCAGATACACCATTGAAAAGAACTAAGCTTGAAATTGAAAATAGAGTAGGTCAATACAAATGATTAACTAAACTAAGTTAGACTATGCTTATTGTAATATACCTTTTAATAACAATTTTGTTTATAGTGTTTTCTACTGCTAAATACAAGATTCATCCTTTTCTGACTCTACTGATTGCTTCCTTAGGAATGGGTGTAATCAGTGGTTTAGACGTTAACTTTGTTATAAAAACTGTTACGGAAGGTTTTGGAAACACTTTAAAAAGCATTGGGATTATAATTGCATGCGGTTCAATTATTGGAACTTTTTTAGAAAAAACAGGTGCTGCAAAATCTATAGCAAGCAAAATTTTACAAATTACTGGAAGCAAAAACTCTGCTTTAGCAATGAATTTAACTGGCAGTATAGTATCTATACCTGTTTTTTGCGATTCAGGTTTTGTTATACTTTCTACATTAAATAATGCCATAAATAAAAAAACAGGTATATCACTTTCTGTACTTGGCACTTCTCTTGCTGCTGGGCTCTATGCTACTCATGTGTTTGTTCCCCCAACGCCAGGACCTTTAGCGGCCGCATCAATAATCGGAGCAGATGTTGGGCTTGTGTTGATTTTTGGATTATTGATTGCAATTCCTGTATCAGTAGTTGGGTGGTTTTGGGCATCTTATTACTGTTCTAGGTTTTCGATAAATCAAAATATTAATAATGAAACTGTTTCTGAACAAAAAAATGATGATACAAATCTAACAATATCGATATTTACTATTATTATTCCCATTGCACTTATTACACTTAAATCAATTGTTAATCATCCAGCTATAGAATTAGAAAGCCTTTTTATTAATAATATTATATCTTTTTGTGGACACCCAATTATAGCAATGCTCTTTGGAGTTTTTATCGCGATGATTTCTGCAGCTGGTTTTTCTCTTGAACAACATTTTGATTGGGTTTCTAACTCTCTAAAGTCAGCAGGTGGTATAATACTTATTACTGGTGCTGGTGGTGCTTTTGGAAATATTTTAAGAGCTACATCTCTAGGAGACACTATAAGTCAAAGTCTTTTAGGTTTTGAAATAGGACTGCTCTTGCCTTTTATTATTGCAGCTTTTTTAAAAACAGCACAAGGTTCATCAACTGTGTCGATTATTACTACATCAGCTATGGTTCTACCATTACTAGATTCACTAGGATTGTCCAGTGAAATGGGTAAAGTACTTACTGTTCTTTCAATCGGTGCTGGAGCAATGACTGTTAGTCATTTAAACGATAGTTATTTTTGGATAGTATCTCAGTTTTCAAATATGAATACCAAAACAGCATTACATTGCCATACTGCGTCGACACTACTCCAGGGATTAACAAGTATTATTTTGATAAAATTTTTATCTATTTTCTTTTTGGTATAATACTATACATTAATTACTTTACTTATATCAGTAATTATTCCATCAACTCCTAATTTTTTACAGTAGTCAATTGAAGATTTTGAATTTACAGTCCAAGTGTTAATTGAAATATTTTTTCTCTTACATTTGTCTATTAGGTCTTTTTTTAAAAAGTCTTCTCTTGGATGTAAACAGTCAGGATGGCAAAAATACATCCACTTTAACATCTTCATGTTTTCGATTAAAAAACCGGTTTTAACCGAAGGTATTAACCTCCTTGCATAAAAAACTATAAGTGGATTAAAAGAAGATATTAGAATTTTTTGTCGAATATTATTTTCTTTTAAAAAGTTTTTAAGCACTGAAATTGTAGAAAAATCAAAAAGACCCGAAAACTTAACTTCTATATTCAAACAGATATTATCCGATATGTTATTAAAAACCTCTTCTAACCTTGGGATTTTTTTTTGATTGTTTGGATGAGAAAATACTCCGGTTTTTATTTTGTCTAATTTTATTGAAAGCATTTGATGTATATATCCAGAAAATTCTGTTTCTTTATTAAGACGATGATTATGAGAGCAATATAACACATCATCTTTAGAAGAAATTATATCAAGCTCTATACCATTAAACCCACTCTTTTCAGATGCTTTATATGCTTCTAACGTGTTTTCTGGATAATCTTTGGTAACACCGCGATGAGAAATCAGCATTGGTTTTGCATAATAAAAGTCTTTCATACCTCGACCACCCCAATATTTGAAATAACTAACAATCGTTAGTAAAAGAACAAAATAAATTAAAATCATTTTAAAGGAAGGAGTGTTAGCCTTTTAAATTCTTTGTTATTTCTTATATATGTTTCATCAAACCAAGTGGTTCTATATTTTCCGCTGTGATATAAATCAGCCTGGTCATCATAATGCCTACTGTTGTGTAGGCCTGATTGACCCGTAGGAATAATTTGTTGTGTTTCATTCAAATTACTAAAATCTACTACTCGTCTCATTGAGGCACCTGATGTTTGAGCATAAGGTTTACTAAAAGAATAAGACCCAGCATTGGGTGATTTATCTGAGCCACCAGAAAGATATGGACCAACATTAAAATTAAAAATCCAATCTAAAATTTTGTTACTACCCATTTTGTGTTCGTGTTTTAAATAGTGTGCTCTTCCCCATTCCCAATTTTTCATATTATGCCCTACAATATTTTCAATATCTTCTATACCCTTAATAAATGATTTTTTCAGTACTTCTTCAATGGTTTCTGTTTTTTCTTTTGTTCTTATGTCATCCACCCAAGAAGATGACCCATTAGCTAAAATTTTCCTTAAACTTCTACTGTGCAAATATTTCATAGATGTAAACGCTTCTAAATATTTATCACCTAATAAAGATAACTCGTCACCAAATACTTCTATTACTAACTGACGGAGAATAGAATGAAAGATAAGTGCACCTCTTGAATCAGGGTCTTCAATAAAATCCCATTCTTCTAGTATTGTCATAGACTTTTTTGTTTTTTCGTTTTCATTAAGAATGTTTACTGATAAAAAATATGGTGTTATTTCTTTAGCAAATAAAGAAGTGTAATCAAGTTGAACAGATTTCATATCACCAACAGTTGCCATATTTAAGGTATCTAATCGAGAAATAATTTGTTGTGCTCTACTAGGATCAGCCCATAAGCCACTTATGTAATATGGGAAACTTTCATCAATTGTCTTATTATTTGCAGTCGCTATGTATCCTGATTCAGGGTTAAATAAATATGGCATTTCCTTATATGGGACCCTCCCATTCCAATCGTAATCGGGGTCGTGGCCCGGTCTAGGTATAAGGCTGGAGCCTTCTTTTCTTATAGGAATGTAAACGGCTGGTCTCCAACCTATATTCCCAAATACATCAGCATAAACAATGTTTTGTCCAGGAACTCCATAATTTTTAACAGCTTTGGAAAAATCATCCCAGTTTTTTGAAGTAGCCAAACCAAACAAGCCATCAATTTCCTTCGTTAACCAATTACCTGTCCACGCCATAGAAAGCGCTACAGTATCCTCTTTTATTAAGCTGTGTACATCCGTGATAATAGGGCCATGATGTGTTAACCTAATTGTAATTGTAGTGTCTCTGCCATTTTTTAAAGGAATTTTTTCTTTTATCACTCTCATATCTTGATAACTGTTATTGTATAAATATTGATTTGGGTTTTTAGGATTTATTGATTCAATAAAAAAATCCATATCATCAACCATTGAATTTGTTAGTCCCCAAGCCATATGTTCATTTTGACCAATAATTGGCATAGGGATTCCAGCTAAACAAAGACCACTTACATTGAACCGACCTCCCTTTAAATGCATTTCATACCACCTTGGGGGTTGTGTGAATTTTAAATGTGGGTCGTTAGCTAAAAGAGGTTTTCCAGATTTTGTTCGTGAACCTGAAATAACCCAATTATTAGAACCAGAAGCGGAAGAGTTATATCCAAGTAAGTTTTCAAGTAACAACTCTTGATCCATAATTTCTGAAAAAAAAACATTTTTAACTGTTTGAGTTTTTTTAGTTACAGTTGGGAAATCATCATCATAATAAGGATAAACTTCTTTTAATTTTTCTTTTCCAAAATAATTCTCAATTGCTCCAAAAACGATTTCCGGTTTCCATGAAGATGACATTTCTCGAGCCATCATTCTTCCATATCCTGTAACAATAGATGGGTTCCATACCGGTGGTTTTATCTGAAGTAGTTTGAATTCAATTGGTAAGTCGTTATACACTTCATCAATTCGATAGTTTATTCCTGCACAAAATGCAGTTATCAAAGAGAACGTTTCAGGGTTTAATTCTTTTACTAATTTTTTAGCAGTATCGTGAATTCTCCAAGTCCTAAGATAGATATCACTTTCAAGTAGTTCATCTCCAAAAGCATAAGATAGTTCACCCCTAACAGAAAAGTTAACTATCGACATTTGAAACAATCTGTCTCTAGCCGCATAATACCCAGCAGCATAAAATAAATCTTCTTCGTTTTGAGCAAAAAGATGAGGTACACCAAATTTATCAGTGTATATATCTACAGAGTTATTGAGCCCATCTATTGATTGATGACCTTTATATTTTGGTGTTGGATGACTCAGGTACCAATATATAGAAGAAAATAATATTATCAGTGCTATAGAAATAATTTTGTTTTTCATTTATAGATCGCTTTATTTATAAAACCACTTTACTCTTTTTTATCGATTGTTAATAGCACTCTTTTATCGGGGTCAATTCTTATTTTGTTATATTGGGGAATCGCTATCATTATCGGTTCGTTCGATAAAACTAGTTTTTTTTTAGTGAATCCAACATTTGATTTATAAAAAATTTCAACAGGCATTGAAAACCCTTTGTTTTCCCAAAAAAGTTCAATGAAAGTATGATTAGAACCGTGACTAATTTTTTGGCTAATTACAGGATATTGGTTTTCATAAAGATATACTTTGAAAAACCAATCAATATTTGTTTCAATTACACTATGAACAATGTCAATAAAGTCACTGGTAGTTACTTGGTTATTGGGTAGCTGTTTTTTTGAATGTAATAAGTCTTCTAATATTTTAAAAAAATCTTCATCTCCAACTAGATATCGAAGCATATGTAAAATAAAGGCTCCTTTATAATATGGATCTAAACCAACAACTTGATTCATTGTAGAGTTTCTTTCTAAAACAATGGGCTTACTTTGTGGAATTTTTTTTAATATATTTTTGGTAAAAAAAGAATTATATTCTTCAAAACCATGTTTTTCTTCAATATATAAGGCCTCAGAATAAACAGAAAAACCTTCATGTATCCAAAAATCTGACCAATCACTAACACTTAAATAGTTTCCCCACCACTCATGAGCCATTTCATGGAACAATAAAAAATCATACCCTTTTTCATTGTTTTTATATTCATTCCCATACGCAATCACAGTTTGATGTTCCATACCAAAATACGGTGTGTTAACAATACCAAGTTTTTCTTCAATCCATGGAAACTGTCCAAAGTTTCTAGTAAAAAACTCAATGAAAACCTCTACTTGATCTATTAGTTTTTGTGAACCCTCAAGACTTTCTTTTAATACATAAAACTGAACTTTTAATGGTTTTCCTAAGGATGGAACAATTCTTTCAATTAAATCAAAATGCCCAATAGTAAAATTTATATTATATGGATTGATACTATATTTTGTACTCCAATGCCATGTCGCCCATTTGTTTTTATGATCTATTATACTTTGGAGGTTTCCATTAGATGCTACTGACAGTGGCTTTGGAACCGTAATATGAATATCAGCACTTTCTGGCTCATCACTTGGATGCTCTTTAGATGGATACCAAAGAAGAGAACCATTCGCCTGACAAGAAACACCAACCCATGGATAACCATCCTTGCTTTTACTCCATGTAAATCCACCACTCCATGGAGGGTTCTCCGCTATTGGAGGCTTTCCTTTATACTCTACAGTCACTAAAATTGTGGAATTAACATCAATATCTTGAGCCTTTATAAATATTTTGTTATCGCGATGTTTAAAAGGTGTTGTAACCCCACCTATCGTTATCTTTGATATAAAATATTGATTTAGTAGGTCTAATTCTATAAAGCTAACTTTATCAATAATTTTAATTTTAATATCGACATAACCAGATATCATTTTTCTTTTAGGGTCAACTTTAAGTCGTATATCATAGTGTCTAACATCTATCGCTAACTGGTTTTTACTTAACTTTCCACCAGAGGTTAGATTAATTGAAAAGACCAAAGAGAAGAAACTTAATAAAAAAAATGCTCTTCTCATTTTCTTATTATTTTATATTGATATTGATAAATCCCAAGCTGATTAGAAACCTCAACTAGTTTTACAAATGTAAGTTGTGACTCTTTTACGTTATCAGAAAACAGAGAAACACCCTTGCCAAAAATATGTGGGTGGGGGGTAATGTATAAATCTGTTAAAAAAGGGTAAAACCTAGAATATGTTTTACCGCCACCCACAATGAAGCACTTTTTTGATGAAATGTTTTTTAAAATGTCTCTTGGGTTATCTTTTCTATTTACTATTATTACTTCTCGACCTTTTAATTCATGAGTTAAAGTGTCTTTAGTGTTGGAACCCATAATAATAGGGTGTCCCATTGTCTGATCTTTAAAAAGAGGTAAGTCTTTTGTCCAGGTTATTATTTCTTTACTATGCCTAGCTATGAACCCATCTATTGTCACTGCTGCAATTAATATAATTTCAGATGGCAAAATTATAACTTGTTTCAGTTAAAGATTTTTAACTGTTTTTTTTAGGTATATATAAATCTGTAACCGTTCCTTCAAAAACTTCTGCTGCATTCGCAAATGTCTCTCCTAGTGTTGGGTGAGGGTGAACTGTTAAACTGATATCTTCAGCATCTGCGCCCATTTCAATAGCTAAAGCTCCTTCTGAAATTAAATCACCAGCATTCGGCCCAACTATTCCAACGCCAATTGTTCTTTTTGTTTCTTTATCAAAAAGAATTTTTGTTCGCCCTTCATTTCTACCTAAAGCAAGAGATTTTCCACTTGCTGCCCAAGGGAACTCTCCTTTTTCATAAGGAATTGATTTTTGTTTTGCTTCTGTTTCTGTTAAACCAACCCAGGCAATTTCTGGATCAGTGAAAATAACTGCTGGGATAGCCTTTGCATCAAAAGCCGCTGGTAAACCACATATTACCTCTGCTGCAACTTTTCCTTCGTGTGTGGCTTTATGAGCCAACATCGGGTTTCCGACAATATCTCCAACAGCATATATATTTTTGACACTTGTTTTTTGATATTTATCAACTGATATAAAGCCTTGTTTATTTACTTTTATACCAGTCGTGTTTACCCCCATTTTATTTGTGTTAGGCTTCCTTCCAACAGATACCAAAACTTGATCATACATTTCAATGTTTTCTTTTCCTTCTCTCTCCATAGTAACACTTAAACCACCAGAAGGTGATGGTTCTACTTTAGTAATTTTTGTAGACAAAAGAATTTGATTGAATTCTTTTTTTAGCTTTCGAGCTAATGGTTTTACTAAATCTGGATCAGCACCAGGAAGTAAGTTCGGTAAAAACTCTGCGATACTTACAGTTGAGCCTAAAGCACTAAAAACTGTTCCCATTTCTAAACCTATGTAACCGCCACCAATAACTAGAAGACTGTCTGGGATTTTTTTAAGATCGAGTGCTGTTTTCGAAGTAAGCACGTTCTCGTTTTCAAAAGGAATCCCGGGTATAATTGAGGAAGATGAACCGGCTGCAATAATACAATGATCAAACGTTATAGTTTCTTTTTTTAAACCTGTCTTTAATTGCACTTCTGTATTTGATAAAAAAGTTGCTTCAGCTTGCACAGTTTCAATCTTTCGCGCTTTAGCCATTTGTTCTATCCCATTTGACAATTGTGAGACAACCTTGTTTTTCCAGTCCCTTACAGCGTCAATATCTATTTTTGGTTTAGAAAAAGTAACACCCATCTTCTTTAAAGACTCTGTTTCTTCTAAAACCTTTGCTATGTGTAAAAGTGTTTTTGATGGAATACAACCCCTATTAAGACAAACCCCTCCAAGAGTTGGGTCTTTATCAACTAAGATTACCTCCCGTCCAAGATCTGCTGCTCTAAAAGCAGCTGCATAACCACCTGGGCCTGAACCAATTACTAGTATATCTATGTGTTTATTTTTCACCATTTCACATCACTCAAAAGTAGATACATCAAGAAGAGATCTTGAAAAGAATGTTGTAAAAGAAGCACCAAGTGCACCATCTATAACGCGGTGGTCGTAAGACAATGAGTATGGCATAACAAACGTTGGAATAATTTCTTTGTTTTTATGATTATATAAAGGTTTCCAAGAGCTTTTAGAAATACCCATAATTGCTACCTCTGGGGGGTTA
>Ga0114994_10000216_pt1 | contig 35203 bp, 26 predicted proteins | sample ArcticOcean_MG_C_9_FD_87043 | JGI IMG/M metagenome (GOLD analysis project Ga0114994, IMG submission 87043) | Marine microbial communities from western Arctic Ocean - ArcticOcean_MG_CB2_152 | ecosystem: Environmental > Aquatic > Marine > Oceanic | place: Arctic Ocean: Canada Basin | collected...
GCTCCACTGCTGCTTTCCCCGGCTGCCCGCTCTCGCGTACATCATTTGCACGATTCTATGTCCACGGGCGGCTGCCTACCGCGCACTTTCCTCGCCGGCCGGCCCTGGGCTGCAGCGCCTGCTCTCAGGTGCGACAGTGGGGCGGGTGCACGCGCGCGCGGACCCGACGAAGGGGCGTTACTAACATTACTAGCAAGTTTGGCGAGACGTCCCGACTCACAAGAGGCCGAACCTAAAAAGAACGCGCCAAACCCATCGGCGACGCGCGGTGTCTGGGATCTCCAAATCCACAGATCCTGCCCGGAATGACCGTGCGTATGTTTGCGACGTGTCAACCAGTGTGATCGCGTTCGACTGATTCATCAAATTCGGGTCGTTTGAAGTATGACATATTGTGTTTTGTATTTCCTATGCTCCTTCCAAAGATGAGCTCAGATCAAGTAAAACAAGCTCTTTCATTCTCAACTTTCTCACCCGACGGTCGTCAAATAATTAGGACCAACATGATAAAACCAAAGCAAATTCCGAGAAACACACACCGATTCGTTTTAGACGAAAGGGGAAAACGAATTTACATTGGATGATTATTTTCTCATGTTAGATTAAGGAAACAATACAACAAACATGCCCATGTTAAATGGCGTTTCAAATGAACTTTATGCAAGCCGTGCCTTCCTTGGAATGACGGGTTCCGGCTACCAGCTCGCTGGAAACGGTTTTGAATTGGCCGGAGATGGCGGAATCCCCAAGCGCAAGATAAATAAAGCACTTAAAGACACTGGCAAGTTCTTAAAGAATAACAAAGGAAAGATAGCGAGAAGTACTATGAATCTTGCTTCCCAGTTCGGCTCACCTGCGGCGCAGGACGCCGTAGAAAAGATTCGCATGGGTCATGAAATCATCAAAGGATCCGGTCCTGCTGCCCCCGGGGCCGCGCTTAGAAGACTAGTTAAGTAAATCTACGATGCAATGTGACTTTTTTTTGTACAAATGCGGGGTCGCGGAGTGGCCGAACCGCGCGGACCATACGGAGTACATGATACAGCTCAGCAATCGTTCTGGTGGATTGTATGGCCTCTACCACTATCAAAAGGATGTAAAAACACCTAACGAAGGGAAGTGTTACGTAGAATTCTTTTCCCGCCCTCCGAGCGCGGGCTATCGGCTCCAGTTCCGTCGGATATGCATGAAAACTGGGTCAGAGTACTTATAATGTACTAACTGGACGGTGGATGACGGCGTAAATCGCTGGTGTACTTTGGCAAGCCGTAAGACTCATGCGCGAATGTCCCCAGATTTCCGGGAGCCGCGAGCATATGTCCTTCGGTTGCTACACGTAAACATTTGGTCTCGCTGACCGATTATGGTGCTAACTTAATTTGGGAGGTCATTTATTTCACGCTACCTACCCGGGAAGGTCCCAAAGTCAATTTTTGGGCCTTCGGGCAGCCGCGGGAATTTCAAAACAATGTTCATTTCTGACGAGCATGTGTTGTTAGACATCCTACCAATACACCTTAATTACGCTGACCGCCCGGCCAGGAGCATAGCTCATCCCTGCTCCGGGCCGGGATAGACCTACTAAAGAGATAAGCAGGGAGACCCCTTACGCCGCCGGCACTACTCGCTGTTCGGGTCCATCTTGAAGTCCTCCATGCCCGGGATGCTCGAGAGGTCCGGCAGGCCGTTCGCGCCCATGGGCGGCATGGCCGGCGCCTTGGCGTCGTCCAAATCGAAGCCGTCCGTGTCGTCGTCATCCATGGCCGGCGAGGCGGGCAGCTCCATGCCATTGACGTCCTGCTTCTCGCCCCGCTGCGACTTCATCATCGACTCCCCGATGATCTTCCGCATGGAGTCGTCGCCCGTGTCGTACAGGTCCTTCATCATGTCCATGATGCCCGCGCTCGGGTCCTTGGACCGGGCCTTCTCCTTGGCGACCTTGCCGCCCTTCTTCTTCAGGTCGGTCCAGTGGTCGAAGCTATACTCGCCCTTGACCTTCTTGAGCTTGAGGGTGATTCTATTTTTCTTCACGATGAGGCGCGACTCCTCCGGCACGATGTCCTTGTCCAGGCCCTCCACGACCAATCGGTAGTTTGTGCCACTTACATCGGTAACCCTTAAATCAAAAGAGTCGATGCCGAAGTCGCAGTGGCACCTTTCTTTAGCAGCACCTACGCCCTCCAGGGAGATGAGGACGTTGACCCAGGGCGAGTTGTACTCGCCTTGCTCCCACCCATACGCCGGCGCGACCCAGGCCACTTTCGCGGAGACCGGCGCCGCAGAACCAGCCCGCACCAATTTCGTCGGCGCCGGCGACGCGACGTCACTGGGTAGATTGGAGGGCGCCACCTTGAAGCGCGGCGCGAGCGGCAGGGCGTCCCCGGGGTCCGCGGCCGTCTTCTTCGGCTCGGGCGGGCACGGGTTTGGGGGCCCGTCGGGCGGGAACTCCGTCGATAGCGCGGGGTCCTCGCCCTCCGTAACGTCGCCCGTCAGCAGTTCTAATTCCCGCGCCGTCTGCTTCTTGATGAAGGACGATAAGATCGCCTTGACGGCGGGGCGTCTGGCTTGGCCCAGCAGCTTTTTGGCCTCTGCGAGGTCCTTGCCTACAGCCTCAGCCATGCTGTGCGTCTGTAGCAGTACTGCGGCGCGTGTGCTGGTTACCAGCGCGCCCGTTGCAGCAACTGTTATCTATCGCTTGCGTAGGGAGAGCGCGCGCAAAATAGATGCCGATTCGAAAAACCCGTTTTTGAATGAATTGGAATCTGAATCTGAATCGGACATCGACCGACGGACGCTGACGACGGACGCTAGGACCCCTAGGGCCCGTCGGCTCGCGCCCGTGCGAGTTGGGACCCGACCGCACGCGGTGCGCGAGTTCGGGCCGTCCCGCGTCGGTCGAGGTCCCCCCGGCGTCCGCGGCGCGACATGAGAGTCCACATATTATTAGATGGTCAAACTGGACCCCGGGGAGCTAATCTCAGCTTGCCTTTCCAGGCATTTTCCGGCGGCCGGTCAGGCGTCGCCGGGCGCGGCGTTGTGGGGCAGCGCGGGTCCCGCTTCACTTCCACCGAATCATCATTCTTCTTGTGGTAGCTCTTCCCCGCCGGGAGGCCCGTGTCCCTCTTCGCCGGATCATATCCCTTCGCCGGGTCGTTCTTGGCCGCGATGTGCTCCTGGAAGAAGCGGTTTGTGGGCGACCGGTCGCGTTTCCGGCGTAAGCGCGCCTCTTCGACGTGCCCCTCGGTCTTCATGATGGCCCGCGCCATGTCCGGCCGCGCCCGCGGGTTCTGCACGTTGGGGTAGAACTTGCCGGCCACGACGATGCCGTCGTTCTCGTCGTCGTAGGGCAGGTGGAATTACGCGGTGGCGCTCTACAAGGACGACGTCGCCACGCTCGGCGATCTGCGCGAGGCAGTGGAGACGCTTGAGTCCGTCGCAAACGCGTGGAAGCGGGTCTTTGGAGTATCACACCCAGAGACGTTGAAGGTCCAGAACGCGCTGACCGAGGCGCGCGAGCAGCTGGCCTGCGCAACACCCGCGCCCGAAGTTGACTAGTTAATAAAGTTAAACACCCCTAAGGCCGATGCGCGCGGTGCGCCCGGTTCGCCCGCTGGATCGCGTTGAAGATAGCCCCCGGCCGCTTCGGCTTCTTCGGGTTGCGGAAGTAGAAGCCATTCACGACGACGCCGTCCGACTCGTCGTCGATGGGCACGGGGCCGTCCCGGCTGCTCTTGAGGCCCACGGAGTGGAGCCACTGCTCCCGGTCCGGCTGGCAGATCCTCGAATCGCCGAACTGCCACCGCTTCATCGTCGAGGCCGCGTAGTGGAACGTGTCCCGGAGGGGCCCTGCATGGTCGAGGACGTACGCGACGTCGGCGTCCGTGAGCTTGGCGTACCGCAGCGTCTCGTTGGAGTACGTCGCGGCGGCCACGTTGTGGCCCGTCTCGTGGTAGCCGTGGCCGGCGCCGCCTTTCGCTCCTTGGGCGATGGGGTCAAACGTGGGCTTCATGGTGCCGCCACTACACTCGCACACCTCCTTTGTTGTTTCTTGACTATTGAACAACAGGTCCTCGTAGCGCACCAAGAGCCGCGGATGTTTGAACCGTTCGTAGGCCTCGTTCCACTCGCGCCAGAAGTCCACGACGGACGTATAATTCCGCGCGGGCCTTTCCTTCCTAAACCGCACGACCGTCTTCGTCCGCATGACGGGGTGCGGGCAGCACTGGGCCTGACCGTGCCGGAACTTGGCCGCGTACTCCATGCGGCACATGGAGCGCATCCACGTGAACGGGTCCTTGACGACCACGACCGGTAGCACGCTGTTTACATCAACATCCTCCATGCCCTGGGCCGCGTGGTCGCCCCGCCAGTCGACGGGGTTGTGCTTGCCCCAGGGCACCTGGAGGAGGAAGGGCGAGCATTTCCTGCCCCGCCGCCTCGAGAGTTGCATCTCGGCCATGATCTTGATCTCCTCTTCGTACGGGTTGTACTCGTTTTGGGATTTGGGCACGAGCGCCGCCGGGCAGGCGTCCGGGAACTGGCAGTTGTTCCGCAACAACTTCATGAGGAAGTTCGTGCCCGTGTTGAACAGCCCCGCCACGGCCGGCCGCCCCTGGGCGCCGGCCATACTTCGAAAGGCGGCGCACCTCTCTAATCCAATTGTTTTGGGCTTGGCGTCGGGGCCGCCGTACATGGGCGGCAACAGGATGTCGGCCACTGGTTCTTTCAATGCCCTCTCTCTCGCTTGCCAGGCCTTCTCGGCGAGCGCGGAGAAGCTGTTGGTACCGACTTCCCGGGGCATGGCGGGCGGCCGCGGCACGTGCGGCACATGCGGTTCATGTGTTGGCGCCCTCGGCGGCGGCGTGCGCGCCACGGCGTCCGCCGGCGCCTCGTAGGAAAACATGACGTAGACGATGGGGCTCGTGCAGAGGAGTAGGAGGAGCGGCAGGACGGGCAGGGCGGCCCCGCCGCTCTTTCTACTCTTCGGTCGACCGCCGCTGCTGCTCGATGGCAACACATGGCGCCGCGGACGCATGGTTTGTCAGTTCGGGCTGCCTCCCCGCTGCTGCCTGGCGTCGCGGTGGCGCTGCGCGACGTATTGCAATACCTGGTTTGCACGGCAGTTCGCACGGGCAATGCAATGCCTTTGCATATGTCGATGCACAGGCGTATGCTCATCGATCGATCGAATTTTTGCAATTGCTTCGAGCGTGCGGGTGCGAGCGGGTTTCGTTTTCTTCCCTTAAGCTCTCGCCAACGCTAGCGAGAGGTACAGCGCCCCCTTTCTGCGGTGTTCCTTTTCGGCCGCCGCCCGCCATCTAGACGGGTTTTCGTTTGACGCAAAAACGCAAAAAGCAAAACTAACCAGGGACGTCGTGCCGCACAAGCTCGACGCAGCTGACCTCCCGTGTTATCCATAGTGGTCGACCGGACCGACGCACACGACGCGCCGTGACAGCGCGGCAACGTGCGCGCCATACAGCTGCTATCAAGCCAGAAACGAAAGAGCGTGCGCCGCGACCTAGACCATGGCCTCCAAAGCCGTGGGCCGCTGGTTCGGGGTCTGGTGCCGCGCCTGCAAGGGCCAGGGCCCGAAATTGATGAAGGCGCGCGCCCCGACGGCCGCGCGCCAGTCGACCGCGCGCGCGATGGGCACGAGCGGCGGCAACCCCGTCGAGTACATGAACCCGCACCGGAGCGACGCGGAGGCCCTGATCGCCCAGGTGCCGGTCATCAAGGTGAAGGGCAACATCGCGACGTGCAACGGCGGCGGCGGCGCGCTCGGGCACCCGATCGAGTACATCACGCTCAACGTCGCGGACACGACGATCCAGGCGGAGTGCAAGTACTGCGGACTGCGCTTCGTGCGCGACCCGGACTTCCACCACTAGCCGGGGGGCTTAAGTTGTATGAATGAATATTCGCTGAGCACTGCCGCAGTGCACTGGCACCGTGCGTGTGACTACCTCTTGTGACGCCCCACTAATACGCCGCAGTGGGCGGTATTGGACTTACGCTACTGCAGACTCCCGCTCCGCGGCCGCGGCAGTTCCACGTGCGGCAGCGACCCGCGCTCCATCGTGTTCCTCCGCGAGAGCGGCGTGCCGTGGATTAGCGGCGACTTCATGATCTGCGACGATGCGAGCGCCGGCGACGCCCGGACCATCACTGGCGACAGGAGCTGCGGGTTGTCCGGTTTATACTCGCAGCCCGGCACCTTGATCGAGCCGTTGTAGACGGCAGTGCCATATAATAAAACGAAGAGCGCCGCGACCTGGACGTAGCTCCCCGGGTACGCCCACGCCTCTCCATATGCCCCGCTCGTCACGACGTAGAACAGCGCCAGGTCCACGCCCCACACTAAGATGGGCCGGAAATTATCTAGGATCGCGTGCCACACGCTGTCCAGCATGTAGGTCACGAGCACCGCTAACAGGTTGTAGGAGAATATAGCCACGAAGTAAAGCAAAAACATCTTCTGGATGTCCTCACTGTTGCGGAACATGACCCACGTGTCGTAGGGGTCCTCGATGCCCGCCGCGTACGCCGCCGGGTACAGCACAAAGGTGCACACAAATAAGCCCCAGAAGCCCTCCATGCCAATCACCAGCAAAGGCGGCGCGCCCACGTCACTCGACATGACCTTCTCTTCAAACGCGTACTGCAGGGACTGCACGAAGGCGCCCGCCAATATGAGAGCAATCCCAACCAACGGGTCGCCGCTCGCGTCGTCGGACGATTGCGCCGTCACGCCTACCAGAATAATGGCGACCACGTTCAACGCGACGCCGACCCACATGTACTTGGCCAGCTTGTCCTTCAATACGAAGTGCTTCAAAATGGCCACGAAGACGATCGCCGCACCTCTTAACATCTGGTAGACACTTACAGCGACGCGCGTCAGCCCGAACATGCACAGGGCCGTGGCCACGACGTCGAAGAGCGCCGGCGCCGCCAATAGGAGATAGGTGGACCGGGGCATCTCCTTGAAGCTCGGGCGCCGGTCCAAACCGATCGCGTCGTATCCTACTCTGCTCCGCCGCCGCGCCATGGCCTCCCTTGCAAAGTGCACGGGCAGCGCGATGACCATGCCCAGGAACATGCCCCAGGTCTGGAACAGGGGGTTCTGGAAGCTCTGCTCCTCTCCACTACTCCCGACGCTGCGCATCGAGAGCAGGACCTTGCTGCAGAGCGAGCAGGCCGTGCCGGCCACGAGCGCGCTGAGGAAGACGAGCAACGCGGCGAGGCCGCAGGTCGGCTCGGAGGCGGCCATTGTTGCTCTTTACTTGTTGTGTGGGATTGCTGGCGCGGCGCGAACCGCTGCGGGTAAGCTTTTTGCAGTGGGAGCAAGTATCCCACGTATCCAGCTATGGTGCGCCGCGTGTGAATGAGCGGCACTGACGAAGGCGGCCTCGAGGACGCCTGGGCGCTCACTTTCGACTACTGCGATCCGACGGTATGTGCGGCAGTTTAGGCGATCAATAAAAAGTTGCCCTTGTAACCCGGCACGAAACCCGAACCCGAACCCGCACCAAGGCTCGGCTTTTTGACTCCCTCGTCAGCGTTCAGTTAACCAACAACGCTGGCTGACTGACGCATTAATCAAAATACTACCTCTTGCGCACCGCAGTAAAAACGGGACGGACGTACCGGCTGCCGCATAGATCACACACGCCACACATCGCTCACAGAGAGCAGCGCTGCGCGGTCGCATCGCTGCAAACATGAGCGCCTGGGGCGCGCAGAAGCGGAACATCGACGACCTCGTCGCCGGCGTCGCGTCCGGGAAGCTCGCGTGCGTCGTCGTGCTCTCGGGCCGCGCGTTCGACGACGCCGCGGCCGTGACATTAGCAGCGGCCATGCGCGCCCCCGCGGCGCGCCTCACGGAGCTGCGCTGCAGCAGCCACGCCCTCACGGCCGTCGGCGCGGCCGCGCTCGGGCGCGCCGTCGGCGCGTCGACCATTTTCGAGACGCTGGACGCCGGCGATGCCACATTAGGCGACGAGGGCGTCCAGGCCCTGGCGCTCTGTTTGCGGTGCCCGTCCCTCAAGACGCTGAATCTGGAGGCCAAGGGCATGGGCGACTCCGGCGCGCGCGCCCTCGCGGCCGGCCTCTCCCACAGTCTCGACAAGCTCGACGTCTCGCGGAACGAGTTGGGCGAAGCGGGCGTCGTGGCGCTCGCCGGCGCGTTGAAAGCTCGCAACCGGCCTTTGTTAAACCTCGACGTGTCCGGGTGCGCCAACGCGCGCCGGGTCCAGGAGTTATGTGCGAACGTCATTTCCTTGCGATGCGCGGACCTGGCACCGGGCGCCTTCGACTGCGCGGCTTTTTCGCCACTACACTGCAAGAAACTGTTTAGGTTGGACGTGTCGAACTGCGGGCTCGACGCCGCCGCCGTATGCGCGCTGGCGCGGGCCGCGTCGCTCGTCGAGCTCCGGTACGCGGGCAATGCGGACGCGGGCGACGCGGGCGCGGCGGCCGTCGCGATTAGTGACGCGCCGCTTGCGCTGATTGACGCGTCGGGCACGGGCCTTACAGCCACAGGCGCCCTAGCGCTCATGAAGTGCGGCGCGGCCAGCGTGTTCGCGAACGACAACGCGTTCGGCGAGGCGGGTATCGCTGACATCGCCGCGGGGCTCCCGGGGGCGCCCGAGCTCCGGACGCTGGGCCTCTCGAAGACGGGCATGGGCGACGAGGGGGCGATCGCGATGTCGACGGCGCTGACCTCGGCGGTGGACGTCGAGACGCTCGAGGTCGGCGGGAACGCGATCGGCGACGCGGGGACCAAGGCGCTCCGCCGGGCCGAGGCGTCCCGCGCGGCCGCGGGGCGGCCCCTCGACATCGCAATGCTCGACGACCGGAACGACCAGCGGGAGATCCCGGGCGACTAGTTTGTTTAATTTATGACTCAGACCCCGTCGAGGGCCGCGAGGTCCTTCGCCGAGAGCTCGAAGTCGAAGACGTCGATGTCCTCCTGGAAGTGCTTCTTGGACGTCGTCTGGCAGGTGTACGTGGCGCCCTTGGCGAGGATCCACTTCAGAGCTATTTGTTGGGCCGTCTTGCCGTACGGCTTGCCCACGGCGGCGCAGGCCTCCAAGGCCTTGGGCGAGATGACGCGCAGCGGCGACCACGCCTGCACCAGCACGTTCCGCTTCTTGTTCTCCGACAGGAGCTCCGCGTTCTGCTTTGATTTGTAGCCGACGCCGAGCGGCAATTGGTTCACGCAGGGCTTCCCGCCGCCTGCCTTGAGCACGACATCGAGTTGCTGCGGCGAATAATTTGAAACCGCCAAAGACGCGACGCCGCCCTCGGTCCGCATTTTTTCCATGCCCCGCCACTGGCCCTGGACCGACTCGTCGTCGGGGCCGGGGTAGTCGAGCATGATCATGTCGAGCTTGCCCACGTCGAGGTCCCGGAAGTTCGCCTCGCAGCCGCGCCGCGTCGCCTGGAAGGCGGCCTCCTCGCCCCGAGCTCTATTGGACAGCACCGAGCCGCAGACGTACAACTCGTCGCGCGGGATGCCGGACACGCGCACGGCCCGTCCGAAGCCCTTTTGGTTGCCCGCCAAGACGCTCGCGAAGAAGTTGCGGTAGCCGCACTCCAGCGCCAGGGTCGTGTACTTGTAGGCCGCCTCATCGTCGTACACTTGCAGGCCGAAGCTGACCATGGGGAAAATCGTGCCGTCGGACAGCTTGACGCTTGGGCCGCCCACGCCCGAGGTTTTGGCCAGCGCCGGTGCCGCGCCGACGGCGCTTGACAATGCGGCGCCCTTGAAGAGGCTGCGGCGCTCGATGGGGGCCAGAGCAGCAGCTGGTGTCAGCAGGAGTGTGCTGAGGAGGCGCATGACTGCTCCGAGCGTTTGTTGACGCTGTCTGGAGGCCCGTCCACCTTTTTAACACTGAATGGTCACGGGTTCGGGTTTTACTCACGGGTTTCTTCGGCAGCCACCTAATATAAGGCTGCCTCGCGGCTCACCATGGGCAACCTCGAGTCCGGCGTCGCGCGCCGCGTCGCGGTCGTCGACAACGACCCCACCTCCTGGAGCCTGGAGCACGTGGAGGCGCTCTACCGGCGCCACCAGGCCGGCGCCCACGGCTTCGGGCTGCAGAGGAAGGAGCTCAAGGAGATCGTGCGGGCCATCTTTCCCGACGCGAAGAAGGACGTGGTGGGGGACGTGCTGTGGCCGCGGTTCGCCGAGTACGACAGTGGGGGCGAAGTGAACGCCCTCGAAGTCTTAGGCGGCCTCGCCGTCGTCTCACAGGGCTCGTTGGAGAACAAGGCCAATTTTGTGTTGAGGCTCTTCGATTTCAATGGCGTCGGGTCTTTATCCTACGACGAGGTCGTCGTCGCGATGCTCAGTACGATGGCGGGCTGCTGCCTCTGCACGAGAAGAGGCTCGCTGCCGCAGGACGAGGACGTTCTTGGTCATGTGGACGACGCCTTCATGAAAGCGGACCGGGACTCGACGATGCGTATTCCATTGCGGGACCTCGAGCACTGGTTCATCGCGAGGTGCACTGATTTATGTAGGGATAGGAAGCTGGAGCTCTGCGACTCGCCGACGGCGTTGTTGTTGTGCTTCGACCTCATGCAGGCGTCGGTGATCCCCGACGACGAGCCGGCCGCGGTCCTCGCAGCCGTCGCGGCGACGTAAGACTATGAGTAGAAGCTGGTCTGGGGAGTCGAGCGTGCAACCAGCCAATGATGACAGAAAGAAGGTTGGTTAGGACGGGGGGGGGAGGGTAGGAAGGGCCCCTAGTACGCGCCGCGCCCCTTGAGGAGCGCGAGCGTCGCCGCCCGGTCGCAGTTCGGGCCCTCCTCGCCGTGGACCGGCGTCGAGCTGGCCCAGCCGAGCGCGGACTGGTCCGTGGTCCAGTCCCGGCTCGACGGGTCCGCGCCGCGGTCGAGTAGGCTCTGGCAGAGGTCCGCGCGATGGAACTCCGCGGCCCAGGTCAGTAGGGTGCCGCCCATTGACTTAGAACTGTGGTCTAGATCCGTGCCGCCCGTCTTCGCGTTGAAATCCTGCAAAGCAATGGACCGCAACGCGTACGAGAACAACTCGTCCGGGGGCGCCGGGAGCCCGCTCAACGCCGACACGCTCAAGCCGCCCATGCCCTCCTCGATGGGCACCGCCGTCGCGATGACGGCCGCGACGGGCGGCAGGAAGTGCGGGTTCTGGCGGCGCATGATGGTTCTCCTATACCCCGTGCCCTTGTTGATCTGCTTCATGTCCTGGAAGCAGACCTTATACGAGAAACCCGTGTGGGAGTGGAAGGGCTTGTACGTAATCTGGAGGTCGTCCGCGGTGCCGCCCTCGGTCCACGTCTGCTCCAAATACGTGGACACCTTGGGCGGGTAGGCGATGAAGTTGCCCTGCTTGTCCCAGATGTGGTGGTTGCGCACGCGGTGGCCGTCCTCCTCCCAGTACCACACGAAGGCCGCGTCGCTTCTCAAATCCGGGCCCGTGGGCTCGGCCTCCGTCTCCTCGAAGATCATGTTGGACTTCTTTGTTTTGCCGAAGAACCCCGTGGTGCTTTGTTTGCTGCTCTGGGCAGCGGTGCTGGGGAAGAAGTGCGCTGTGCGAGCGGCGGCGCAGGGGGGCTGCGGGGCTGCGTTTCGGTGCGTGCGAGCTGCGACGGCGAAGCGCGGGCGTCGAACTCGTTAGCTTCCGAGCGCAGGGAGAGGCTTACCGAGAGGAGTTAGCTCGAAAATCTCTGTCGAGAGGAGTTGATGAGAGGCTTTTACCGAGAGCGCGCCTTGGAGGTCCAGCGATCGCTCGCCGGAGCCATTCTAAGCGTGGAGCCTTACTGAGGTAACGTGCGGGTTTCACCTCCTCTCTCGACCTCTCAAAGAGAGCATCGCCACGCAGCTAGCCAAGGTGACGAGTTAGCATATCTCCTCGGCCACGCAGCGCATCTGAAGCGTCGTAACGTGTTGCAAAGTGAACATGTCTTTGCTCCTTGCACGCACGGCGCAGCGCGCGCTGCGGCGCGCCACGCTGCAGCACCGGTCGTGCGCCGTCGCGGCGCGCGCGCGACCAACGGCGCCCGCGCGCGGCGGCAGGCGGCTCCTGAGCACGAAGGACGCCGATGCTGCATCAGAGGCGGAAGCGCCCGACGCCGAGGAGGTGCCAGACGCGGCTGCGGCCGCGCTGGAAACAGTGACGCAGGAGCGGAACGACCTCAAGGACCAGTTGCTGCGGGCCATCGCGGAGCAGGAGAACACGCGGAGGATCGCGCGGCGCGACGTGCAGGCCGCCAAGGACTTCTCGAGCCAATCCTTCGCCAAGAGTTTATTGGACGTGTCGGACTCGTTGGGGTATGCGTTAGACGCGTCGAAGGGCGACGACGCGTCCCTGGCCACGTTGATCGAGGGCGTCGAGCTCACGCGGAACCAGCTGGTCAAGGCCTTTGGCAGTCAGGGCGTCGAGGAGTATGGCGGTGTGGGCGACGCCTTCGACCCTGGGCTGCATGAAGCCTTGTTCGAGTACGAGGACGCGGACCAGGAACCGGGGTGCGTGGGCCAGGTCGTGAAGACGGGCTTCACGATGAAGGGCCGCACGATCCGGGCCGCGCAGGTGGGGGTCGTGAAGAAGTAAAACTATTTAATTAACCCGAGCGTCAGCCGCGACGCCAAAGACGAGCAAGGCACTGCGCACGAAAACAACCCGAGCCCGCCCAGGTCGAAGCCCATTGAAACTAAATTGCCCGCGAGCACGCTGAGGTGGAAGAGCTCGTGGTAGCCCCACGTCCGGCGCTTCGGGAACTTCGTCGCGTAGATCAGAAAGCCCGGCGCGTACGCCGCGTAGATCAGGGCCGCTGGTGACTTCGCTTTTAGTGCAGTAAGCCCTAGCGTCCCCAGGATCGCCACGAACTGGCACGCGAACGTCAGCTTGATCAACACGTGGCCCAGGTACTTGTTCACGACGTAGAAGGACTGTAAAGCCACGTTCGCCGTGCACGCCGTCGCCGCCAAACACAGCTTGTGCATGAGTGCCGAGCCCCCTAAATTGTGCGCCCAGAGCCACGTGTTCGTCGAGAGGATCAGGGAGATGCCCAAATAGTCCCTCCGCAATACCTTAAGTTCGCCCGCCTCGGTCACGCCCTCCCGCCGCTTGTCCGCGTTGTGGTAGCAGTCCGAAATATAGATGCTGTAGGACGAGGCCGCCACGAGGGCCACCCGCAAAAAGGCCGGGTACAAAGTGAGGGGGTCCAGCTGCTTTAATGCTGCCGCCACGTACGCCGCGCTCAGCGCGTACCAGGCCCCCGTGTTGTGCAGGAAGCCCATGACGGCGCCGCGGTGCGTCGGTCGTTCTAAACCGCTCAGGGCGTAGGGCGGCCGGGATCCGGCGGCTTCGCTGCTCAGCGCGAGCGGCCGGCTGCGCAGCGCCGGGCGCCGGCTGCCGCGCGGCGGGACGGCCCAGCTGTGCGCGACGCTCGCAGCCAAGAGGACGAGCTGCGGGCGCATGGTGCTCACGAGTCGTGCGATAGCGCACAGTGTGGAAGCCTCGGACACAATGCACCGACGGCCCGGGTTTTTCGTACGGGTACTTTTTGCATGCAACTCGCGTCAGGCGCTCAGCTCCCTCGCACGTAGTTAAAGGTAACACGCACAGCCGGTAGTTGCTTCATTTATCTGCGCAAGCGCGTACCCAGATCATGGCTGCTCGACGACTTGCCACGCTCCTCTCCCTGGCGGCCGTGCTGCGCGACGCGGCCTCGATGGCCACGCAGCTCTCGCGGCGGCACACGTTGCAGCGCGGCGCGCTCGGCGCGAGCGGCGCGCTCGCCGCGCTCGGGCTCGCGCCGGCGCCGGCCTTGGCCTCGGTGAAGGGCGACGCCGAGAAGGTCTTGGAAGCATTGCAGCCGCTCACCGGGTACATCGACGAGGAGAAGTGGGACGCCGTGCGCACCGCATTGAAGACGTCGCCCGTTTTGGAACTCCTCAAGGTCGACTCTAAGAACTGGGTAAGGAAGGCCGCCTTTGACTCCGGCGACCCCGAACTTATCGAATTAAGTGAGGACCTGGCGTCGGCGCTTGCTTTGACGGACCAGTACTGCTACAACAACGTCTTCATCTACTTCCAACCGGGGAGCGGGAAGCCCCTCGTCAAGGAGCCCAAGGGCCAATTAGCTATTGCCAAGACGAAACTCAAGGCGATCATCGCGGCCCTCTAGTGTATAATGTTTTAGACCTACTTTAGCTGGGCGATGGACGCGCCCAGCGCGGCCTTTTGCTCCAGCTTCTCGGTTAATGTGGCGCGCGTCGCGGCGACCACGTCCGCCGGCGCCTTGTCCACGAAGCCGCCCGAGAGCTGGCCCTCTAGCTTCTCGATGCCCTTGACCAGCTTCTTGAGCTGTGTCGAGAGTCGCTCCAGCTCCTTCGCGACGTCCTTGGCTAGATCTTCCTGCGGCAGGAAGACCTCGAGGCCGTCCGCCACGATGAGCTGCACAGCGTCCGCCCCGATCTGCGCGTCCTCCTTGGCGGCGACGACACTCACGCGGTCGGGGTCGACCTTGGCCAACAAAGCCAGGGCCTTGACTTCCCGTCGGATCAGATCCGCTAAGGCCCCGTTCTGGCAGATTATAGTAGGTCCCGTCTTGATGGCGGGCTGGATGTTGTACTCGGCCCGGATGTTGCGCATCGCCCTCACGAGGTCCTTCCAGTCGTTAAAGAGACCGACGGCCTCCGCGTCCTGCGCTAGCTCAACGCCTTCTAACGAGGGGTAGGCCTCGGTCATCAGCGCTCTAGGATCGCCTTCACTATTGAACAGCTTCTGCCAGAGGAACTCCGTGACGTGCGGCACGAAAGGATGCAATAACTTCAAACAGACCTCGAAGGAGTAGGACAAGGCCCGTTGCGACGCTTCCGAATCCGCGCTACTCCTTACTTTAGACACCTCCACGTACCAGTCCGCGAACTCGTCGTAGAAAAAGCGGTAGGCCTCTTCCCCCGCCTTGCCGATGCTGTAGTCCTCGAGGGCCAGGGCGGAGGCCCGGGCGCAGGCGTGCGCTTCACTGACGATGTAGCGCTCGAAGAGGGGCATCTCCCTTAATTCGGAAGAAGTAATAACTATACCGGAAGTGCACCCGGCCATCTTCAGCTCCAGGAACCGCGCCGCGTTCCACAGCTTATTACAAAAGTTGCGGTTCGTTTTGACGCGCTCCATGGACAAGGGGACGTCCTGGCCGGGCGTCACGCCCGTCACCAGCGAGAACCGCAGCGCGTCGGCGCCGTACTCGTTCACGACGTCGAGGGGATCCACCACGTTGCCCTTAGTTTTGGACATCTTCTCGTTGTTTTCGTCCCGCACCAAGCCGTGCATGTAGATGGTGTCGAAGGGCACCTTGTCTGTGAACTCGAGCCCGAGCATGACCATGCGCGCGACCCAAAAAAACAGGATGTCGTAGCCGGTTTCGAGGCACGTCGCGGGGTAGAACTTGCCGAAGTCCGGGGTCCGCTTAGGCCAGCCCACCGTCGCGAAGGGCCACAAGCCACTCGAAAACCAGGTGTCTAACACGTCCTCGTCCCTTCTTAGCACTACTTCGGTGGAGACGCCCGCGGCGGTCGCTTGGACTCGGGCGTCTTCCTCGGACCTTGCACAAAAATAGCCCTCGTGCCCTTCGGCGTAGTACACGGGGATCTGGTGGCCCCACCAGAGCTGGCGCGACACGCACCAGTCCTGGGGCTCCTCGAGCCAGTTGTACCACTCCTTCTCGAAGCGCTTGGGAATTATCTGGATGTCGCCGTTGCGCACGGCATCGACCCCCCGCGACGCCATGCCGTCCATCTTCACGAACCACTGAGTACTGACGAGGGGTTCCACGACCTCGCCGCCCCGCTGCGAAATGGGCACCCGCGACACGTGCGGCTCCGTCTTCAGCACCAGGCCCGCGGCCTCCATGTCCGCCCATAACTTCTTTCTACATACGAACCGATCTAGGCCGGCGTACGCACCGCCGTTCTCGTTGAGGGCGCCTTTACTATCCATGATGTTAATGATCGGTAGGTTATTCCGTTGCCCAATGGCGTAGTCGTTGGCGTCGTGGCCCGGGGTTACCTTGAGGCAGCCCGTGCCGAAGTCCAGATCGACGTAGTCGTCCGCCAAAATGGGAATCATCCTTCCGCCGGACATGGGCACCACGCACCTCTTCCCGACGAAGTCCTTGTACCGCTCGTCTTGCGGATTGACACAGACCGCCGTGTCTCCTAGGATGGTCTCCGGTCTTGAAGTGGCCACGGGTAAATACCCGCCGCCCTCGACCTCGTATTTGAAGTAGTAGAGCAAACCTTCTCTTTCTACGAACTCGACCTCGAGATCACTCACCGCGGTGCCCAAATTGGGCGACCAGTTGACCATGCGCGACCCTTGATAAATGAGACCCTTCTCGTGCAAGCGCACGAAGGCCTCCGTGACGGCCGTGGACATGTCCTCGTCGAGCGTGAACTTTTCCCGACTCCAGTCCGCCGACGCGCCTAAGCGCCGCATCTGGGACGTAATGGCGCCGCCGTTCTCCTCCTTCCACCGCCACACCCTCTCTAAAAATTTGTCCCGGCCCATGTCCGTTCTACTCAACCCTTCCGAGGTGATTTGGCGCTCTACTAACAGTTGGGTGGCGATTCCCGCGTGGTCCGTCCCCGGTAACCATAGCGTCGGCCGCCCCCGCATGCGGTGGAACCGGGCCAAAATATCTTGTAAGGCGACGAACATGGCGTGGCCCAAATGCAGTCGGCCCGTGACGTTGGGCGGCGGCATCGGGCACGTGTAGGCGCCGCGCGGGTGCTCCTCCTCGCTCGGCTTGAACAGGCCCTTGCGCTCCCACCACTCGTAGAGGGGGGCTTCGACACTGAAGTCGTAGGCCGCGGGCAGGGGCTCCTCGGCGTCGAGGAACGCAGGTCTTTCGCTCCGCAGGGCGGTCGCCTGTCGCACTTGCCGGGCGCGCGCCAGAGGCCGCAGCGCGCGCGCCGCGCGGCCGCTCGCCACGGCGACGAGCGTCATCCTCCTCCGCATGGGTGTGCGCCCTCTTGCGTGTTGATGCAAGCGGTGAATGCCGACAGGCGTCGTCAAACGCCGCGTGTCGCAGCGATGCCGCACCTGGCCGAGTAATTGGTAGCCCTGATGAGCTGCGCACGTTCAGTCGTGCCTAGCAATAGAGGACACGACTGGTCTGCACTCGCGTTCATCAGCGAAACCCGCGTCGACGCGGGTTTTCGTTTTCAATTGGATCAACACTGATCCTGGCTTCGTGAACTGAGGTTGGTTGGTTGCGCTACGGTTTCGAGGCTCCATTCCGCTCCGCGCAGCAGCGCAGCAGCGCACGCAGCAGTGCCGGAGAGCGAAAGTGAGGGAGAGCACCTGTGCAAGGTGTGAGGAGGTCCAGCAGTGACACATGCCCGCTGAAAACGCGTTCCGGCTGCCGCTCCAGAGCGACGCGGCCTTCCAGGCGCTGAACTGCGTCTGTGTGGGCTGGGCGCTGCTCGCACTCGCGCCGCGCTGGCAGCACACGCCGAAGGCGACGCTTGCAATCGCTGCGGCGTACTCGGCGCTCTACGCTGCACTCGTGGTTGAGGCGGCGCTCGGCGGCGCGGGAGAGCAGCCCGAGGGCGCGGGCTTCGGCTCGCTGGCGGCCGCGGTCGCGCTCTTCTCCAAGGAGCGCAACGTGCTGGCCGGCTGGACGCACTACATCGCGTACGACCTCCTCGTCGCGCGAGGATGCGTCCTGGACGCGCGGACGCGCGGCGTGCCCTGGGTAATGGTGTCGCTGCTAATGCCACTCTTCTTGTTGGCGGGGCCGGTGGGGCTCGTGGCCTATCTGGCGCTCGCGGCGCTCTACCCGGCGGCGGCGACCGCGCGGCTCAAGGCGGAGTAAGGAGGGCGGTGCTGGTCGGCACGTGCGCGCTGAGCGCATTCATGGTTGCCTGGATCCTCGTCATGCCAGGCTCGCTGGGGGGCGGCGCCGCGGCTCTGCGTACGCGCGATTCGGCAATGCAGAAGCAATGGGCAAAGCTCGTTACCAAGTTCGCGGAGCATGGAGATATACGCCTTCTACACCACGCCTCAACGGCGCTTTGGGCGGCGCTCGCTCCGTTGCAGCTCCTTCCATCGCTGCGCTTGGCCTACCCCGCGGCGCACCGCCGGTCGGGGCGGCTTATGGCATTCCTCGCGGCCCCGATCGTGGTCGGCTATGTGTTGATTGTCCGAAGGGGCCTTATGTACAATAAGACCTTCGGCGGGGACGTGCCATTACTGCTAAAGTACACGTTACACGCCGTGGGCCTCGCATTCACCGTGGCGGCCTGCCTGACTGGCTTCCACGCGCGAGCGCGGCGGATGTCGCAGCATCGCGCGTGGGCCCGGCGCTACGTGGCCCTGGGTTTATGGGTGGCCGCCCAGCGCGCGCTGATCGTTGTTTGTTTGCCGTTTGCGAGACTGCTCTCGCCCGGCGGCGAGGTGAGCGCCGCGCACGGCAAGGCTATCTTCGAGTTGTGTGCGCTGGCGGGCATCGCGCTGTGCATATGGGCCGCCGAGGCGGCCAACGCGGAGGACGCCCGCGCCGGATCGGCCAAGACCGCCTGATCGCGCGAATTCGCGCGAGTATCTGTGACTAACATAACATGTGGCTCCAATGTCTATCCGCCGTACCCGGGAGCCTCGAGGGGCCGAGCCAGGGTTCTCACCTACGCGACGGAGGGAACGTCCCCGGAACTTCGGGACTCCGTACAGGACGCGCAGCCTCGGGCGCAGCGAGCCAGCGGGTCGCCCGCACGCCCCCGACGCGACGCGCACGGAGGGGCCCACTACAGAACACACTAAATTGCTTAGCCCGCCGGCAGCGCGAGTTCGCTTTTGCCCGTCATCTGGATGTTCCGCGAATCGTTGGCCTGGATGTCCTCCTTGCGCAGCTTGGGGAACAACACGGAAGGGAACTTCTGGGCCACGACGTCGAACTCGGACCGGGACAAGGTCCCGGAGTTGTCCTTGTCGCTCTGCTGGATGATCGTCTCCGCTTTCTTCTTCACGGCGCCCGAGGACTGCATGTGGTTGGCCTGCAGTATCTTCACGAGCTCGCCGGTCGAGAGGAACCCGGACTTGTCCTCATCATAGAGATCAAAAATCATGTCGATTCGTTCACTGGTGTCCATGGCCGTGTAGTTGCACATGCCTAGGAGGAACTCCTTCATGTCGACGTCGCCATCGCCGCCCTCGTCGAAGAGAGAAAACAACATGTGCGTCTCCCCCGTCGGTTCGATGGACAGGATCTCGCAATAGGTCTCGAAATCGACTTTGCAGTCCACTCTCCGTTCCGTAGGCAGTTGCAGGAACTTGGAGTAGCAATGGAGAACTTCCGCGGGCCCGACGGCGTTCTCGTTGGCGAACTGCTCCATCATCTCCCGTTTTTTGTTGCGCAAAGTGATCTCCTTATGCCGTTCGTGCGCTTTCGCGTCCATCTGGCCCGGCTCCTGCTTGCCGTCGTCGTCTTCCTCCTGCGCCGCCATTTTGACAAAGTCCGTATGTGCTGGATCTGGATCTGTCACGACATTATAAAACTCCGTGAACGAGACCTGGCCGTCCCCGTCGCTATCGACCATCTTGATCATCGTGTCCACCTCGTCGTCGGTGATTAATTCGCCCATGCACACTAGCACATGTCTAATTTCCGCGGCGCCCACGTACCCGTTGTGGTCCAGATCAATGAACTTGAAGGCCGACTCGATCTCGCCGTCCGTGAACTCCGTCGTCCGGACCCGTTTCGACGCTTGCTGGCGGTCCAGAATTTGGTCCGCCAACTCCGTTTTCTCTTTCTTCCCGGCGTCGAGTTCGGCGATCTGTTTCGCTTTGAGTTCCTCGGCGACCTTGCTAATCCTATCTTTTTCATCGAAGGAGTCGATGCCCGGGGCGTGCTGGGGGTACCGGATACCCGGCGGCGCCTCGAACTCGAAAATAAGGTGGATGTCGCCGGCGGGCTTGGGCTTACCCCACTCCGTTTCTTCTTTAATGGTGACCCACGTGTCTATCAAACCTCTTTTATAGACTGGTAGTAGCGATAGTTTGCACTTTCCTATTAAATCGTCACTCCCGATAGCGTCGTGGTCGTAGCACTCGATCCATAATTCGTGGTGGTCCACGACGCGCATCTCCACGTCGCAGTTCCACGACGGCTCCGTGCCGCCGTCCTGGTCCACGCGGGTCCGTTCCGAGATTCTTTGGCATTCTCCACTGGTCGTAAAAACGACGTACGGGTCCTGCCTCCCTAACGTGTCTCGAGACCTCAAGCCCTTCGCCGACAAGCACCGTATCGTAAGCTTCCCCGCCGGCAGGAACTGCAGTTTCATGAGTAACTCTCCTCTATGATTTTTGTCTGTTTTGTTAAACAACTCAAACACCTGCTCCTTCGCGTGTTGGGGCGGCACGGCCATGTACGGCAATAGAGGCACGTGGGACTGACCAATTAAGTCATCGAGACCCACATCCTCGTCGTACACTTGGACCAGCAAGTCGTCGGTCCAGGCCTGGTCGTCGATCCACAATACCAACTCCTCCTCCTCGAAGTAGGGGTCCGTGCCGCCGTCGTCGCAGGTCTTGGACTGCTTTTTGACGTCGCCTAGCGTGAGGCGTACGTAGGGGTCCTGCTTGCCCACCGAATCCATGTTCGCCAGGGAGCGGCCTTCGTACAGCGTGAAGACGCACGTGCCCACGACTGCGGGTTCGAAGGTGAACTCCCCGGTGAACGTCGTGTCCGCCCGATCTTCGCCCGGGACCTTCATGGAGATGGTCTCCACCACGCCGCCCGCCTCGACCATGTACCTTAAAATAGATATATTCCCACTACAGATCAACTCGTCCGCCCAGGCGTTCTGGTCGAACAACTCTAACGTAAGGTCGATGTCGCCGTTCGCCACGAAGTCCGAGGGGTCCACGAGGTCGAAACCTAATTCCTCATCATCAAAAACGGGGTGGTGGTTGCTCCGCCGGTAAATCTTGGTCTTCCTCCGGGGGGCCTTCTTGTGCCTCCCCAACGTGAATCTGACAAAAGCGTCGATCTTGGTCTTCGTGGGCGCGGAGCCCCGCCGATGGACGTTGTGGGCCTCCACGCACCGGATGCGGAGGCGGCCCGCCTTCACGGTCTGCTTGAGGTGCGCGTCGACGTCCGCCTCGGGGGCGCTGGCGCCCGCTAAAAAGCCGACGGGCACGTCCGCGGGCGGCGGCGGCACGCCCGTTACCGGTGGCGCTTCTCGCGGTGGCGGTGGGACCCCACCCCTCGGCGGCGCGTCTCGCGGCGCGAGCACGCCGCCCGGGCCCTGCTCCTCGAACGCGTCCGGCGCGCCCGGCTCGTCGTCGCTGGAATCGGCTAACACGAGGTCCTCGTTGGGCTGGCTCGGCCGCGCGGGCCGCCGGCCCTGCTGGCGCGGTGCGCCGCTCACGGGGTCCACGGGCGGCGCCCGCGCGGGCGGCGCCCGCGCGGGCGGCGCCTGCTGCGGCGGCCGCCGCCCCTTGGGCGCGCCCTTCACCAGTTCGAGCATGCGCTCCTGTTTTTCTTCTTCCGCTTCGAACCGCGCCTGCTCGGCCGGCGGCCGCCAATTGGGCGGCGGCGCCGACATGCCGTCGGGCCCGCGCGGCGGCGCCTTGCCGGGCGGGGCGCCCGGCGGGGGGCGGTACGGCGGGGCCTGGCGCTTGAAGGCCTGGTCCGGCGGGGGCTCCGTGCGCACGAGTGCCCGTTCATCCGGCCGGGCGGGCTCCGCCACTGCCACTTGCGACGGCGGGCCCCGCCGGTCCGGCGCCCGCCGCTTGGGCTCGGGCACCGCATCGCTCGACGGGGGCTGCCGCTTGTCGCCTTTGGGCGCGTAGGCGTCGGGCGGCGGCGCGGGGTCCGGCCGGGCCGCGGGCTCCGGCGACGCCCGCGCGGCATACTCCGGCCGGGCCGCGGGCTCCGGCGACGCCTGCTTGGCGGCGGCCTGCTCCGGCGCGGCGGCCCTCTCATTTTTCACCTCCGCCCTCGCCGCGGCCGGGACCTTGGCGGCGGCCGGCTCCGCCTTCGCGGCGGCCCATTCGGTTTTCACCTCCGCCGGCCTCGCCGCGGCCGGCTTGACCTCCGCCGCGGCGGCCGGGACCGGCTTCGCGGCGGCCGGGACCGGCTTCGCCTCGGCCTTGGGCTTCGCCTCGGCCTTGGGCTTCGCCTCGGCCTTGGGCTTCGCCTCGGCCTTGGGCTTCGCCTCGGCCTTGGGCTTCGCCTCGGCCTTGGGCTTCGCCTCGGCCTTGGGCTTCGCGGCCTCGGCCTTAGCTATTGCAGACATGGGCACGGGCTTGCCCTGGGCGTCCAGGCGGCCGGGCGGGATGGGCCCCCGCGGCTTGCCGAGGCCTTGCGGGGGCGGCCGGCCCTTGCTAGTCACCTTCGCGCGCCCGCCGGCCTTGGCCTCCACCTGCTCCGCCACGACGGCCTTGCCCTCGGCGGGCACTTGTTTCTTCGTGAGGCTGTACACGGCGTTCGGGTCCTTCCCGGGAATGACGACGGGCGGCCGGGCCTTCTTTTCGTTGTGTTTCTTCGCATGCTCCGGGGGCGCGCCCGGCGGCGGCGCGCTGCGCCGGCTCTGGGGGTTTTCATCTCTTAAATGGGGCGGGACGCCGCCGGGCGGCCCCGGCGGAGCGCTGGCCCCCTGGGCGGCGCCCCGGGGGGGCTCGCCCTGGGGCCGGCCGGGCTTGGCCACCTTCTTGGCCATGGTCCTTTTTGGTAGCGCTCGATACGCTGCGGCGTTGGCGTCCGCGCGTGCGTCGACGACGTCGGCACGAGAGCTATAGCGCACACTAGTCAGTGGGCGTTACCGCATGGCGTCGCGTCGAGAGCGTGCAGGGGCAGCCCTCGGACTCCCAGCGGCACCAAAGTTGCGCTGCTGGGCGCGCCCCGCACGTTAGCAGCACATCAATGTCATGGGGGGGGGTTCATGATCCGTGACTGCTCGGCGGGCGGCATCCCGGGGCCGAGGATCGGTAGCCGCTTCCAGCGGGCCACTGCAGCGCGGACCAGTCGCGAGACTCAATCTAGAGACTCAAGTGGCACGCCCTCGACGCGCCCCGTCGCGCCCCGGCGAACCGTGAGATACACACAAGGGCAGGGTTACTCGGGCAGCATGCACCGCAGCCGCTTCTCGAGCGATGCCCTATTGACTTCAGTGGCGTCCGCGCGCATCCGGTCCAGCACGAAAGCGCCATCAATGTACTTCTTCCGCTGCTCGACGCGCATGATTTTATAGGCTTCGACCTCGTCCTTCTCGACCCGCAGGATGTCACCGCAGCCGACGGTCGGCGACAGCGGGTAGACGCCGACGAGGTTTTGGGGCGGCGTCGTGTCGTTGACCTCCACGGGGATCTTGTACTCGGCGGCCTTGCGCTTCGAGAAGAGCGTGGCTTCGTCGTCGATGACTTCGCCATCGTCGTCGGCCGCGGACGCGTCCGCGGCGTCGTCGGGGCCGGCGTGCCGCGCGATGCGCTGTGGTCGACTGCCGTAGGGCGGCGGGAGCAGCGCCACCGCACCGGTGGTGAAGAGCAGTGCTGTGAGGAGTCGGCGCGGCGGCGTCATGGCGCTGTGCTCTTCGTTTTGCTGCGTATGAGGTGGCCTCTACAGCTTACTCGACCCTGGCTCGTCGAGGCCTTATTTTTAACGAGAACGGCTTCTGTGAGCGCTGCACAGATAGAAAAGTGACACGTCTTGTAACTGCTATCACCAGTGAGTTTGTTTACGTCGTGCAATTAGCTCACGAGGGGCAATAAGCTGGTCACGCACAAAACCCGGCCCTGGCGACAAAATCGAGGAAACGCCAGCCAGCGCGTTACAGCAGTGCTGTGGAGACACAGGAAGCTCGGTCGACAAGGATTCGGGCGGCCGGGTTTCGGCGGAGGTGGTGCTTGACGCAGAGACGCGTCGTCGAGAGCTGCGCCGCAGCCGTCGACACCCATGGCCAAGTTCACGTGCGCGCTGGCGCTGGCCGCGCCGGCCTTCGGTTTTGTCGCCCCCATGTCCAGAGGATTGAAGGCCGCGCCCAGGCCGGCCGAGCCCGAGGTCAAGGTCAGCGACGCCATGGGCCGCACGACGCCCATGCACGACTACCGCAACATCGGGATCATGGCCCACATCGACGCCGGCAAGACGACCACCACGGAGCGCATCCTCTACTACACGGGCAAGTCCTACAAGATTGGGGAGGTGCACGACGGCGGCGCGACCATGGACTGGATGGAGCAGGAGCAGGAGCGGGGCATCACCATCACGAGCGCCGCCACCACGTGCTACTGGCGCGACCACCAGATCAACATCATCGACACGCCCGGGCACGTTGATTTTACCCTGGAGGTCGAACGCTCTTTAAGAGTACTGGACGGCGCCGTCGCCGTCTTCGACGGCGTGGCCGGCGTCGAACCGCAGACCGAGACGGTCTGGCGCCAGGCCAACAAGTACGGCGTGCCGCGCATGTGCTTCGTCAACAAGATGGATAGGATGGGCGCGAACTTCTACAACTGCGTCGACATGATGAAGGAGCAATTGGGCGGGGGCTTCGCCGTGCTGCAGGTGCCCATTGCCACCACTCCTACTCCCCCCGAGTCGGACTTTGAAGGTGTGGTCGACTTGGTCACAAATGAAGCGATCATCTGGTCCGGCGAGGAGATGGGCGCCAAGTTCGACCGTATTCCCCTGGCCGACGCGGACATCGACCAGAGCATCAAGGACAACGCCGCGAAATATAGAGCGGAGATGATTGAGTTGGCGGTGGAGCAGGACGAGGACGCCCTGATGGAGTACCTGGAGGGCGAGGAGCCGTCGGTGGAGACGCTCAAGAAGTGCCTGCGCCTGGGTGCTTTATCCGGCGCCTTCGTGCCTGTCTTAACGGGCACGGCCTTCAAGAACAAGGGCGTCCAGCCTCTGTTGGACGCCGTCGTGGACTACATGCCGGCGCCCGACGACGTCGAGGCCATCAAGGGCACGTCTTTGGACGGCGAGACGGCCATGGAGCGCAAGTCCTCGGACGACGAGCCCTTCTCGGCCCTGGCGTTCAAGATTATGACCGATCCCTTCGTCGGGACTTTAACGTTCTGCCGCATCTACTCCGGCGAGCTGAAAGCTGGTGATAGTGTGTACAACAGCGTCAAGGGCCAGAAGGAGCGCGTCGGGCGCATGCTCCAGATGCACGCCAACGACCGGACCGAGGTCAAGTCCGCAGTCGCGGGCGATATCATCGCCGTGGCGGGCCTGAAGCAGACGACGACCGGCGAGACGCTGTGCGACAAGGACAACAGTGTCATCCTGGAGAAGATGGACTTCCCCGAGCCCGTCATCTCCGTGGCCGTCGAGGCCAAGTCCAAGAAGGACCAGGACAAGATGGGCGAGGCCTTATCTAGACTGGCGGCCGAGGACCCCTCGTTCCGCACCAAGTACGACGAGGAGAACGCCCAGACCATTATTTCCGGCATGGGCGAGCTCCACCTGGAGATCATCGTGGACCGCCTCCAGCGCGAGTTCGGCGTCGAGGCCAACGTGGGCGCGCCCCAGGTCTCGTATCGGGAGGCCATCACGGCGCCGGCCGAGGTCGACTTCACGCACAAGAAGCAAAGTGGCGGCAGCGGGCAGTACGCGCGCTGCAAGGTCCAGTTCTCGCCCAACGACGAGGAGGAGGGCGTGGACTTCGTCTTCGCGTCGGAGATCAAGGGCGGCTCGGTCCCCAAAGAGTACATCCCCGGGGTCCAGAAGGGCATCGAGGACGTGCTGAAGACGGGCGTCCTGGCGGGCTACCCCGTCCTGGGCCTCAAGGCGACCTTGATCGACGGCGCCTTCCACGACGTCGACTCGAGCGTCCTGGCGTTCGAGATCGCGGGCCGCGGCGCGTGCCGCGAGGGCCTGCGCAAGGGCAAGGTGCGCCTCATGGAGCCCATGATGGAGGTCGACGTGGTGACGCCCGAGGACTACATGGGCGACGTCATCGGCGACATAAACTCGCGGAGAGGCATGGTCGGCGACCTCGGCGAGCGCGGCAACGCCAAGACGATCCAGGCCGCCGTGCCGCTGGCGAACATGTTCCAGTACGTCTCTAGCCTGCGGAGCATGACCAAGGGCCGCGCGTCCTACTCCATGAAGCTCAAGTCCTACGACTTCGTGCCGCCGAACGTCGAGAAGGAGCTCATGGCCAACTTCACGCCGGACGACGAGGAGTAGAGTGCTTTTCCTGTACGTAAGTATATTTCCGTATATCCACGGTTTCTTAGGCCGGGGAGGGGCTCTTCTGTCAATTGGCCGCGGCGCGTATCACGCCGCGACGCGGAGGCGCCGGGGGGCGAGTTTCTCCGGGGCGGGGCGCGCTGTCCGCGCGAAGTTCGTGTCCAGGGGCACGAGCGGGCTGAGCCGGCGCGGCGCCTTCTCAGGCGCGGGCGCGTCGTCGACGAAGATGAGCGCCACCGGTTCCCGGCGCCGGCCACCGCGCGGCGCGGACCGGGGCCGCCGCGCGGCGGACTGCGGCCGGCTCGCGCGCGGCCGCCGGCCGCGCTGGCCCGGGCGGGCGCTTAATGGCCGCGCGCCGACGACAACATGTGTCGTCGGCGGCGACGCCACGGAGGACGGCGACGCCACGGAGGCCGGCAATGCCGCGCACGCGAAGAGGGCGCCGGGCGCCGAAATGGCCGTAGGACTCAGCGTGTGCGGGGCAAAGCTCCGCATCGGGAGATTGGGCGCGCGGAGCACGGGGGCGAGCACCGCCGCCGCGGCGGGCAGGCGCATCGGCGCGAGCGGCTCGGGCGCCGACTTGCGCCTTGGCGCCTCGCGGGCGGCGTGCGAGGTACGGGGCTCCCCGAGGACGTCGAGGCAAAGCCGCTCGCGCGCTGACGAGACCGCCGGCGCGTCGCGGGCGCGCGGCAGACGGAGCGCCGACAAAGAGCCCGCTTTACTCAAGCCGGGCGCGCGGAGCATCATTTGAGACCCGGGAAGGCGGTCTGGGCCGGCCCCGGAGGCTCTGTGGTGCTGCTGGAGGTCCTGCGCGGGCTTGGGCAGCCGCGGGGTGCTTAATTGAAGTCCCCTCGCAGGCGCTAATTTAAAGTTGAATTGTTTTCCCCTGATGTCATCGCGGGTTCTGATCATCAGTGGGGTGTCGTCGCGGGCGGCTCGCTCCAGCGCTGCGGCCCACGGCTCCCGCGCGTCAAGGGGGTAGAGCGGGTAGGAATGCTCCCTTGGCAAAAGCCACTAGGCCGCAGCCAGTGTGCCGGTTTGGCAATACGCGGGCGTCTCTACGCATCAGCCACGCATCAGCAATTACGCGCCAGCCTCAACGACGACCGCATTTGTGCCGGGCCGCCTCGGACGCCAGTCGCCGCGGGAGCAACGAACCACCGCAGCCCGGTCCCAGGGGCTGCCCCAGACGGCGCGTCGGCTGCCTAAAAAGAGCAGTTACACGACACAAACGACGTCTAAAAAGAGCAGTTACAGGACACAAACGCCATGGCCCAATCGACGACCTTCCGGTTCGAGGAGCGCAGCGCACCGGTCGACTGGCCGCGCGTCGCGGCTTTGGATGTCCGCCGCCTGGAGAAGCTCGGGGACGTCGTGGCATTACGCGAGTTCCTGGCGGACGTGTGCGTCGGGGACGTGGACGACGGCTTCGTGGATTATGACTCAGAGCGGAGCCAAAGGGAGCGGACCGCGTTGCGTACGGCGCAACTCACGGCCCAGTACTTGTTGTACGCCCAGCACGTCCTCGCGTCGCGCACGGCGGTTCTTGAAAAGGGGCACGCGCGCCTGCGGAAGGCGGAGGCGCGGGAACGGCGGCGCTACGAGACGCGGCGCGACCGCGTCGCACTCCTCGAGGAGGAGCTCGCGACGCAGCGCCGCCTCTGCGAGACGCACGCGGCCGTCCTGCGGTCGGTGGACCCGGTCCTCGCGTCGCGCGTGTCGCACAAGGACGGGCGCGTCGTCGTCGCGGACGCGCCGCCGCCGCCGCCTATGCCGGACGACGCCGACGACGCCGCCTCGGACGTGTCGTCCGTGGCCCCGGCCCCGCTCTTCGCGCGAGGCGGCGGCAACGGCATGAGCCTCCTGTCGCTCGCGGCGTGGCAACCCGTCGCGGCCCGGCCCATGGACCTGACCATTCCCGCGGGGACCGAGCTCCCACTCGTCGCGGGGGACCCCGAGGCGACGCTTCGGCTTTAATAGCTTTGCTCTAATTCCAGTTTTGGGGGAGGCGTGACTCAGGCGTCGACTAGCTCCTGAGATACGCGCGGGTTTCTTTTAGCAGCGCGCAATTGAAAACTGACGCTTACTCACACGTCGCGGCCAGTCTTAGCCGGAGAGACCAGCGCAGCAGCTCGGAATCCACTTCCGTTCGGTCCGACAACAGAGCGCTGCTCCATCGCGGGGCACCACTTTGCCTAGGACTGCGATCCAGGCAAGCCACAAAAAAAGACGGCGACGCGCAAGAGGCCGCCGTCGGCGCCGCGCAGCCGGCCGCAGTCGGCGACCCGCCCCCGGTCCCCGGACTCGCCGCGACCCAGGCAAGTCGAACCTCGGCAGGCCCTCGGCGTCTACCCCGCGCCCCCGACCGCGGGCGACCCAGGCAACGTTAAGGCGTGGGGCAAGGCGCCGCAGCGCGAGTTCCGGCGCGGCGAGGGCCACGTGAACGACTACCGGTCCGTGCAGTACGTGGACCGCAAGTACGGCGAGGGGCCAACTCCGAAAGAGGAGCACACCGTCCTCTCGTGGAAGACTCTGCGGGAGGCACCGCCGGACGAAGCGCCCGGAGCGCCTGAAGCGCGGGAGGTCGCGGTCCTCGACGCGCCGCGCGGCGTGCCAAGTGACGTGCTGCTCGAGAAGGTCGCGCTCGAGGCCGGCGCGACGTTCGCCGATCTGCGGAAGAAGTTGCTGGGCCGGGCCCCCGAGGGCACCACCCTATTCTCGGTCGAAGCGGAGCAGTTCGTCCTGCCGGACCTCGAAGCGAGCAAGGTCGTGGCCACGGACCGCGTCTGGCTCGCGCGCGACTTCTGGCGGTCCGACGCGGCCTACGACAACGCCCGGAAGCATGCACCGTAGGCGCGGCGTCGGCGTCGGTGCTATCAAGCGGAGGCAAAAGGACCAAACGGACTTCCGGAAAGTCGCCGAGGCGGAGCAGCGCGTCGACGCCGCGTCCGTGGACCGGGTCCTCGGGACCTTTAAGGCGTCCCTGGCCGCGTTCGCGGCGAAGCACCGCGCACGCATAAAGCAGGACGCATCCTTCAGGGGCGCCTTCGCGGAGATGTGCTACGCCTCGGGCGTGGACCCGCTCCGCTCGAGCAAGGGCCTCTGGAGCGCGCTGGGCCTGGGCGACTTCTACTACGAGCTGGGGGTCAAAGTCGTCGGCGTGTGCGCCTCGACGCAGAGCGAGAACGGGGGGCTGATCGCGCTCGAGGAGGTGCTGGACCGCCTAGACGACGATCAAGTCACGGCCGACGACATTAAAAGAGCCGTCGCGAAGCTGCAGGTGCTGGGCGACGGGTTCCGGGTGGTGGGTCATGCCGTCCTGAGCGTGCCGGCCGAGCTCTCGGACGACTCAGTGCACGCGCTGGACGCGGCCACGCGCGACGGGAGCGTGTGCGTGGAGGAGCTCGTAAAGCGCCTCCCGGGCGGCGACCCGACCCTGCGGGCCCGCACGGCCCTCGACCAGCTCCGGGACGCGGGCTTCGCCTGGGTCGACGCCGTGGACAAGCGGGTCTACCTGCCCTCGCTGTGGCTGGACGCGCGGGCCAGGTGGTAGACGCCGTCGGCTCGGCTGCGTCAGCGGTAGACGACCTAATTTTATGTGACATTACCCGCCCCACATGTAATCTACTCGGGCACGCGCCAGTAGTTGGAGTCGACGAAGGGCATCTTCGTCACTTTGGTAGTGATCTTCTTGCCGCGGATGTCCACCGTGAGCTCCGTGCCGTTCTTGGCCAGGGGCGTCTCGACGTAGCCCATGGCCACGGGGCAGCCCAGGACGGGGGAGACCGTGCCCGACGTGACCGTGCCGACCTTGGTCGTGCCGTCGGCGCTGAAGATGTCGGCGCCCGGCCGCGCGGGCTTGGTGTGGCCCATGAAGCCGACGCGCTTCCGGCCGAACTTCTTGGGCTTGCCCTCGCTCGTGAGGCAGTTGGATGCGCCGGGGAAGCCCTGCTCGACGCGGCGGCGGGCGCCCACGGGGCCGATGGTCCATAATAAAGTGCCTTCTACCGGGTTCACCGTGTCATCTAAGTCGTTGCCGTAGAGGCACAACCCGGCCTCCAAGCGCAGCGAGTCTCTCGCGCCGAGGCCGCAGGGCTCCACATTAGCATTGGACAGCAATAATTCGGCCACGGCGACCGCGTCCTTGGCGTGCGTGACGCCGATCTCGAAGCCGTCCTCGCCCGTGTAGCCGGCGCGCGTCACGCGACAGGCCATGCCGCCCACGGTGGTATCCACGCCCGTCATGAAGGCGAAGCGCTCCATGTCGAAGCCGTCCGGCAGCAGGGGGTGCAGCGCGGTCTTGGCCCCGTCGCCCTGGAGCGCGACCAGCGTCGCGTCGTCGCCCAAATAATTCATCTGCACGTCCATGTCCGAGTTCTCCGCCATCATCTTCTCGAGGTAGGCCATGTCCGTGATCTTGCAGGCCCCGTTGACGACCATGTAGATGTAGTCGCCCGCGTTGGTGATGATCGTGTCGTCGAGGATGCCGCCCGCGTCGTTCGTGATGAGCGAGAGGCGCCCCTCGCCGGACCCGAGGCCCTGGATGTCGCCGACGACGCACTTCTCCAAAAAGGCCGCGCGGTCCGCGCCGGTCCACTTGATCTGGCCCATGTGCCCCACGTCGAAGACGGACGCCTTGCCCGGCGCGCGGCAGTGCATGTGCTCCTTGAGCACGCCGGCGCCCGCGTACTGCACCGGTAATTCATACCCGGCGAACGGGACCATCTTGCCGCCGCGCTCGACCTGCGTTTTGTTCGCGTGAATTTGGCGCGGCGACGGCGTCTTGCGCGTGCGTTCCTGATTGCGTTTGGTGCGCGGCCGATTTATGTGGGTGTTGCGCAAGGGCGTCGCGGTGCATGCGTGCATTCCTGGTGGCGGTTGGTGCGCGCGCGGCCGATGGATCATGCATGCTTACAATAAGGACTCTGGCTGCATGCGTGCAAGTCGTAGAGCATGGTCTTCAGAAGCGTCTCCGACGACGCCCATCGGCGCTGCGTAGACCGCGTGACTGCGCGAGACAGCATCATTGTCGTGTTTGCAGCCTCGATAACAATGATTGCGGTGATGTACACACGTTTTTGGGAAGCCGGGGTCAGCCTCAATCAAGCGAGCTCTCCGTTGCAAGGCAGCTCTGTTTGGACGTATAGAGAGGCCTGGGGGGAGCTAGACAAAGAAAACAAAATCCGCGGGTTTTTGGGCTCGATTTTGCCAGGCTTTCACCTCGCAGCAGTGCGGTACGCCACCAAACGTTCTGAAACTCGGCCATCGCAACGTTAGAACATATTCTCGAGCCTGCACAACTTTTCGTGAGCGGTGGAAATCCGTAACCCTTTCTGCAGGGAGGCCACTGCGCCGCACTGCTCTGCAGCCGCATTGCTCTGCAGCCGCACTGCTCTGCAGCCGCACGGCTCTGCAGCCGCACAGCTATGCGCGAAATATGCACCGCATCGCCACCCTCAGCGCCCGCGCCGCCACCGCCTACGCCACCGCGTGGCTCGCCGCGGCCCGCTGCGACGGGACCGACGACGCGAAGCGGATCTTCACCATCTTCCTGGACATGGACGGCGTGCTCAACAACGCGACGAGCCGCGCGGCCGGCGACGAGCGAAAGCCGGACGCGCCGATGTGCGAAAGGCACGCGCCGGAGCACGCGTTAGTCCAGAACCTCGCCCAGCTGATGCGCGACGCCGAGGCGCAGACGGGCCGCGAAGGCAAGATCGTGCTCTCGTCGACGTGGCGCCTCAAGCCGGAGACCGCGGAGGCCGTCGAAGTTAAACTCAGGGAGGCGCACCTCGCCATCGACGGCGTCACCCCTGATTACGGTCCGGAAGCCACCACGACGCTTGTGGACGCGAACCTCTCGTCCTTCACCGAAGGTGCCATCACCTTAGTCCCCACAGCCAGCGAGGGCGGCGGGTTAGATAGAGTCGACGAGATCTTCTCGGAAATTAGGAGGCGGAAGCTGGACCGGTGCTATTTGGTCCTGGACGACCTGAACCTCCCGTGGAATAACGCGAGGTTGCGCCGGGAGCACTTCGTGCGCACCCGGGACGACGCCGGGCTCACCAAGGAAAAGCGGGACGAGGCGGTCGCGAAACTTTTGGCCTTGCACGAAAACAAGCCGTATGCGAATTATGTCGTGGGCACGCCCAAGTTCGCGGACCGCGCTTTGTTGTTTTTGGACAACGGGCGGCACCCGGTGGAGGAGGACTTTGCCGTGCCGCGAACACGGTTAGTAAGGTTCGGCGGGGACGAGCGGGCCTTCAAAAGGAACTATCGGGAAACGAAAACCATCGGCCAGGGCGCCTTCGGCACGGTCAAGGTGGCGACGCACGCCGTCACGTGGCAGCAGCGGGCCGTGAAGCGCATGAAGCCGGACCACCCTCAAGCGAAAGCGTTCCGCAAAGCTTCAGGACCGGCCGGCGCGGCCTGGGACCGCGCCTTCGCCATGTTGGATGGAAGGACCGGGGGCGAGGACGAGCCGGAGTGGGACAAGTTCCTGGCGTTTCTCGATAATAATAGGGGTGGTATAAATGAGGAGGAGGAGCGCCAGCCGCGCCCGCCGCGGCCCGCATCCGTACCGGCTGAAGTTAGAAGATTGTGTGAACTGGACCACCCGCACGTCGTGAAGCTCTTCGAGTATTTTGTGGATAGTTCTAGAGACGAGTTGCTGTTGGTGCAGGAGTTCCTGAGCGGCGGTACGTTACTAGATAAAGTGCGGACGAAGAAGCGCTTCACGGTCCCGGAGACCGCGACGACGCTGCGGGAGATGCTCTCGGCCGTGGCCTGCTGCCACGCGCACGGGTTATTGCACGCCGACCTGAAGCCGGACAACTTCGTGTACGACTCGCCCGAGAACGGCTCGTTGAAGCTCATCGACTTCGGCCTGTCGCGCGACGTGGCCATCGACAGCCACGGCATCCGGGCCGGGAACCTGACCTTCACGGCGCCCGAGACCTTCGCCGAGAAAGGCTTGTACGGCCAGCCCGCGGACGTCTACTCGCTGGGCTGCATGTTCTTCCTCTGTCTCACGGGCGAGCACCTGATCGAGGGGCTCTGCGGGGGCGAAGTGGTCACGGCGTTCGGCGGCGTCAAGGTCACGGCCGAGGACGACGCGCGCAAGGCGGTCTGCGACGCCAAGGCCATCGCGAAGCGCCTCGAGAAGAAGGCGCGGCCTTTATTACCGGCCGCCGGGTACGACCTTTTGTTGAGGATGCTAACGCCCGATCCACAACAACGCATCACGGCGCTCGCAGCGCTGCAGCACGCCTTCGTGGCGCGGGAGACGGAGTTCGACGGCGACTGCGTGGCGAAGATGCGGCGCTTCGCCGCGCTGCCGGCGCTGGTGCGCCTCGCTATTTTAGTGGAGGCCCACGAGGCGGCGGGCCGCGACGTCGCGCAGAAGGAGTGCAGCACCTTCGAGGCGTTGGATCGGGACGTCGACGGCGAGGTCGACGCGTATGACCTGCGCGTCGCTCTTTTGAAGCACGGCGGCGTCGTCGATGGCGACCTCGAGGACGTGTTCAAGCGGTGCGACCTGTCGCGCAACGGGAGCTTGTCGCAGAGTGAGTTCATCGCAGCAACGATGTCCGCGGGTCTCTTCGGCACGGAGACTTATAGGGACGCGGCGTTCGTGGCGCTCGACGCCGACGCCGACGGGCTCATCACGCCGAAGGACGTCGCGCGGCTCCTGGCGCCGGGCACCGCGGCCTCGGTGGCGCGCGACGTCCTGGCGGAGATCGAGGCGGGCGATGGCGTCGATCGGGCGACGTTCGACGCACTGGTCCGGGCGGCGGCGTCCGGAGGCCGGTGAGGTTTGTGTTTTTGTGATCCTGTTTTAAAATGCCCGCTATTAACTAAAATATATTACATGCATGCTATCAATCATCGTCGCCGAACGACGCGCCCGAGCCAGAGCGTTCCCGAAGCGAGCGCCTCGCTGTGTTTCGCCCACGCGCGCAGGGGCACGAGGCGCGGCGTCGATGCGCACGCTATATCCTCTAACGCGAGGTCCCGCTCCGCCAGCGCCGCGTCGACGGCCCTAAACGTCTCCGGGTTGCGCACCGCGTTCGCTAGAAAAACGTCGGCGGACCGTTCCACCACGTGGCGGAGGACTTCGGCGAACGGCTGCGCCAGGGACGGATCGTACAGGCAGTCTGCCGCTAACACGACGTCGAAGGACTCGTAATCGTCCCAGAACTCTCCAAAGTCTTCCTCCCAGCGGAAGTGCCGCACGACGCACGGCGCACCGTCGCCGTCGCCCAGGTCGTTCAGCGCGGCGTTGTAGCGCAGGTTGGCGCAGACGCGCGCGTCGCCGTCCGTGAGCGTGACGCTGAATTCCTCCTTCGCGAGCGCCAAACCCACGAGGCCGAGGCCCGCGCCGAGCTCGAGGATTTTGAGAGGAGGCCGCAGCGCGTCTAAGGCCCACTCGACCAGCACTTCCGCCGCGGGCCACAATCGCAGTCCCACTTCATTGGCGCGATCCACTGTCCGCAGAACGACGCCGCCCAGCGCGACGTGGCTCGCAGCGTCGACGTCGTCGTCGCAGACCACGGCCTGCGCTAGTTGTTCGCACAACGCGTCGTCCGAAAAGCCCGCGTCCGTCGCCGTGCTCACCGCTTTCGCGAGGATCTGGCGGAGGTAGGAGGTCTTCGGCGGGTGTATGAGGTCGTTTCGTAACGCGCGCGCGAAGGCTCCCAGCGACGGCTCGTCGACAGTGTCGGACGGCCAGAGCGTGGCGAGGACTTCCTTGCAGCTCGCGCCCCGCATCATCTCGCGCACGGCTTCGGTCGCGCGGGTCTCAGCGGCGTTGTCTGGCAATTGGGCTCCAGTGTCGTCCACGGAGACGCTCATGGTGCTCATGCTGTGCGATTTGCTCTGAGCAGATTTTGAGCAGCTCTGAGAGTCCTCTGGCTCTACGCTGCTGTGTCTTTCGCACTATTCGAATGTCAGCTTGACGCTTCGTACGGTAGTCTTCGTGGGCAATGCCTGGGCCCAGCCGA
>Ga0114994_10000217_pt1 | contig 35167 bp, 24 predicted proteins | sample ArcticOcean_MG_C_9_FD_87043 | JGI IMG/M metagenome (GOLD analysis project Ga0114994, IMG submission 87043) | Marine microbial communities from western Arctic Ocean - ArcticOcean_MG_CB2_152 | ecosystem: Environmental > Aquatic > Marine > Oceanic | place: Arctic Ocean: Canada Basin | collected...
CGGCGAGGGCGAGGGCGACCAGGGCGCGCCAATGCTCGTCGGCGGCGGCGTGAAGTAGTCGCTGTCGTTGTAGGACGGCGCGTGCGTCGGATTCGCGGAGGGCTGCACTCGCGGCCGCGGCACGCTCATGCGCTGGTCGCGCTGCCGCAATACCGCGTTCGCCGCGCGCAGGTCGTCGCCCGTGTGCCGCGCCACGCGCCGTGCCATCATGTAAGAAGGTTCCCCGTGGTTATCCCGCAGCGACTCCCGCCTTTCATCGCCCCAGGCCCAGTGCCGGTAGGCCTGCCAGGGCTTGGCCGGGGCGTGCGGGGAATCGACGTCGTCGACCTCCGGGTCGAGGTAGCGCGCGATGGCGCCCACCCGGACAAAGCCGTGGCGCTCGTAGAACGTCGCCGCGCCCGGCGTGGACGCCACGACGCAGAACTCGTAGCGCGGGTCGTCTGCTAATTCTTCCAGAAGCACGCCCATGAGCCAGTCGCCGCAGCCTAGGGCCGCGAGCAAGGAGACCTCGGCCACCTTCTCCCAGACAATGCCCGTGGTCCGCCAATTGCCCCCGTGCGGCTGCCGCTCCAGGGCTTCCGCGAGAGACTCTCCGGGTAGGAGGTGGGGGTCGTTCGTCGGGGGCGCCGTGACCTTGCAGGCGCGTTTGAGTAACGCGCCGGCGCCGCCGGCACGCGGCGGTTTCGGCGACGCGCGCGCGCCGCGGGAGACGCCGCTATCTAATTTGCGCCCGCTCCCCACTAAGCCCTTCAAACCCGCGGCGTGGTGCCGCGAGTCCCACATGAAGTGCGGCGTCCACGTCGTGAAGGTCGTGCGGGTCACGAAGCCTTGGAGCCAACCGGTCACGCGGTGCCTGACGACCAACCCGTCGAGGGGGTCGTCCAGATCCAGGCGGTCGGCGATGTAGGCCTCGTATAAGGGGGCGCCGGCGGAGGCGAGGGCGGTTCTAGGCCTTGCTCCTCGACTCAGGAGCTTCAGCGCTCGCCGTCTTACGGCCTCGTCGCAGAGCCCCTTGAGCTCTTCCTTCATCCCCAGCCAGCGCTGCCTTGTTGCGGGCGCCTCGACCATGGAGTCGCCCAGCATGGGCCGCTTCGCCGCGTCGGGCACCTCCACGAAGGAGTAGGGCGGCGGCGTGCCGGCCGCCGCGCGGCGCGGCATGCTGAACGGGTTGCCGATTTTGCCTCCGCACCGGCGCTCGCGCCGGCCGGAGAGCTTTTATGAAACGGTCCCGGTGGGTATGTGACCCGCCGTGGCGTCCCGGGATAGGGCTCTAACAGCGGTGCTCTGGCACTTGAGTCCTAGCGCGGGCTGTGAAGCTCGAAGGCTGTGCTCGCTGCGTCCAGGGCCAAGTTTAGAGGCTGACTGTACGTCGGAACCTGCCTCGGGCGCCTAGCGATCGTCCTCGGCGCGTGGGAGGTGAAGTGCTGCTTGGACGACGCTGTCGCTGAGGTAACTATTAGCCGCACGGGCGCCCCCGAAGCCCCCTCTCTGACCCTTCCAGGAGTCCCGGAGGCCTCCGCTGGCTGGGGGCTGGAATTTCGGCAGGAAACCGCCCACTAGCCTGGGTCTAGTAGGAACCCAAAACAGCAACATACGCCAAATCTCCCCCTTCCTTGCGTAAGAGGACGGCACCAGCCCCTCTCCGCCCCAACACATACTTATCCATCTTAAAAAGCGCCTCTGGTTACATCGGCGGCGGTACGCGCGACTGGCAACCTATAGGCGTACTAGAGGCTTACTAGAACCCACCCCCTCCGGGTCTCTGACGGCCGTGACTAGTAGATGAAACAAAATGTTCGATTACACACACATCAGTCGCTACCGCTCCCACTGTCCGCCGTATCGTGCCCGCTAACGCTGAGCCCGAGCAGGTCCTCGCGCGACGAGAGCAGGTGCGACGACGAGATAGTCTCCGGGTTCGAGGCGTAGCCGTCCGAGGGCGCGTCCATGTCATGCAAAGCGGTGGAGGACGCGTAGTCGCTCTCCTCGCCGCCCTGTGATTGGGAGCGCGGCCGCTCGGGCTCCGACAGGGCACCCGAGGCCGCCTCCTGGCCCCGGAACTGGTCCAGGGCCGCCCGGCCCATGCGCGGCTTCTCGCCGGCCATCCGCGCGAGCCGCCGCCGCTTCTCGGCCATCTCGCCGCGCCGCCCGAGCCGTCTCGACCGCGACGGCGCGTCCGACTCCTCGCCGTCCGTGCCGTTGTGCCGTCTACCTCTTCGCCTCCTTCCTGTTATGGCGCGCTCGTACTCGGCTTTCGTGATGTGCACGCAGCGCACGCTTTCCGTGGCGACATGTGCAGAAAAGTCGGGCACGAAGGTGCCTTCCTCTGATACTAACGCGTCGGCACCCAAGACGGTCCAGGGCCCCGCCTCGGCCCGAAACCCGTCGACCCCCGCTAAGACAGACAGCTTCCCGTTCAACACTAACGTAGCGTAGGAGGCCGCCTCGCCCCAGACGTAGATCTGGTCCTTCTCGTTGATTTTATCGGAATGGGGGTTCTTCGACTTGCGCTTGATCTCCACGACCCTTGATCTCCGCACGAGCTGGGCCATCTCGTCCCGTTCTAGTGTCGTAGAACGCCGTAACGCCTTCACGTTGGTTAATAGATGCGCCGTCACGGCCTGCACCTCCTCCGGCGACAAGCGTTCGTCCACGAACTCCGCATCTAACCTCCTTAATTTCGTAAAGTCGAAGTCGCTCCGCCCGACGACTTTGACGTGGTTGTCCACATCGACAAAAACGTCCGTCTCGTCGATGATCTCGTCGCCCAAGATTTCCTCCACGATGTCTTCTAAAGTAACGATGCCGACGAATTCCGTCACAGTCTTCGCGGGCCAGAGCTCGTCGACCTCGACGCTGGACCGGCGCTTCGCGGGCGTACTATCGGGCTGGGACGGCGCGCCGCCTTTCGGCGGCGTCTTCTCCATCTCGAAACTCCCCTCCTTGATCGCGGACAGCTGCTGCTTTTTTAACAAGGAGTCGTCGCCTCTTCTAACAAGTGCCAAGTGGCCGTGGCCCTGCTTGAACGTTCGTAGCACATCATCTAAGGAATCCGTCTCCTCCACGATCTGCAATCCTCTAGCGAAGATACTGAGTAACGATGTCAGGGCGGTTTCGTCCTCGGGATCGACGAAAATCAAGTCCTTCACGAATAGTAACCCAACAATGACCTGGCGCTCGCCTCTAAAAACAGGTACTCTCGAAAAGCCCTGCTCGAAGATCTCCCGGACTACTTTGAACGACAGCCGCGTACTCTCCGGGAGCATATACACATCTTCCAGCGGCGTCATCACGCTCTGCACGTTCTTGTCCTTCATCTCCAGGGCGCCCTTCATGACCAGCCCGGACTCGTCATCTAAACCCCCTCTTTTCGCGTGCAGCTTCAAATAGTGCATCATCTCGTTCTTCGTGTGGACCGTGCCTACGTCCTCCGCCAAAAAGTAGTCCAAAACTCTCGCTAAAGGTACCGCAATGGGCGCTAGAATAATGAGGAAGAACTTGACCACGGGCATGAGGGTGGCACCGACTCTCAGCGCGTGTCTCGAACACAGGGCTTGGGGCAATATTTCGCCGAAAATGACAATGACCGCCGTGGAGGCAAAAAAACCAATCAACGAAGAAGCGATGTCCGCCAATGTAATAGACAATAGAGCATTGACCGCCACGTTGCCCAGCAGTAAAGTGCACAATAACCGGTTGCCGTCCTCGCGCACCGGGTAAATGACTTTCGCATAGGACCGCTCCTCCGGCGACCCGCCGCCCATGACGATCTCCAGGCCCGTCTTGTCCAAGCCTAATAACCCCAGGGTCAGCCCCGAGAACATGGCCGACAAGAAGACCATGAGTAGGATCAGCGTCCAGGTCAGGACGGCGTCGCCCACGGGGTCGCCCGTGTTGAAGTCGAGGTTGAGGGAATCATCGCCCTCTTCCAGTCTTCGTTGTGTTTGAAACGCGTGGAACGCGAGCGTGGCCGTGCCGCGGAGGTAGGGCGTGTGGACCATGCAGTGCAGAAGCGTATCGATGGGTGCCCCCTCGGCCTTCGGTGTGAGCTGCTCTTGGTTTGAGCACCGTCCGGTTGTTCGTGCAGCTCGCGCTTCACGTCAGCGCGTCGCAGCGATGAGCACTGCGCGCTCCAAAGTCAGTTCAATTCGCTCCTTAAGCTTTGGTCGAACGGGTTTTGTGCCGACCAAAACGGGTTTTTACGTCTATCTGAATAAGCTGTCACTCACACAAGCCAATCGATCAGAAACACACCAACAAAATTAAAACTTCAGCCCCAGCAGCGCCGCCACGGCCGCCCCCGCGGACGGCTCCGCGTCCGCGAAGGCCGCCGCGTCGAGGCCGCCGGTCTCGGCGCCGGGCCGCAGGGCGCGCCGCGCGAGGTCGACGCCCGCGCGGGCCTCGAACTCGGCGAGGGAGCGTTTCCCGGCGAGCGCCGCCAGCAACTGACCCACGCGGTCGCGCGACGTTACTACGTCGCGCCGCGGCTGGTCCTCGGCCAGCGTCCGCCGGCCCTTGCGCGACCACAGGTGGAAAATGACCTGCTCGGGCGGCGCGAAGAAGTCGCACCCCTCACAGAACAGCCGCGCTGCGTGTAATAGCTCCTCGCCGAAAAATAGATGGGGAAGCGGCTCGTACCCCACCTGGCGCCAGACGCGCGCGCGGCAGAAGGAGAAGCCGGCGCACCAGAGCGGCGACGGGACTGGAGAATCCCGCACGCTCACGAGCCGTCTTCCTTTAATTCGCAGCATGCCGTGCGCGTCGAAGCCACTGGGCACCAAAAGCGTCGGCCGCACGTCCTTTGGTAAGTGGTTCGAGTCCTTGTCGTAGTCCGCCGGGTACGCCGTCAGCACCGGCTCCGGGCTCGGGCACCGCGCCAGCTGGTCGATCAGGAACGCGTCCCAGTTTTGTCTAAAGCGCGTGTGCGAGTCGATCTGGAGCACGTAGTCGTCGTCATCCTTCAAATAAGAGAGGGCGCAGGCCCGCGCGGGGCACGGCCCGTTCGCGTCGCAGAAGTCTACCCTAATACGTTGGACGCGCTCCTCGGCGTCGCCATTGTAGAGCCGGCCCACCAAGGCGTCGTCCGTGCCCCGGAGGCAGTCGTACTGCTGCACGACGACGACGCGGACGCGCTCCGGAACTAAAGCCATCGCGAACACATGGTGCAGCGTGCGCTCCGTCTCAGGGTCGCGGTAAGCGGCGACCGACACCAGGATGCGTTTATGACACGCCGGGCCGTGCGCGAGCGGCGGTCCGGGCGCCGGCAGCCGCCAGCGGGGGCGCGCCGCCTCCTCCCCGACGCGGCCGTACCACCACTGCGTCAGCGCGAGGCGCAGCCGCCGCGTCACGAGGACCTCGTGCTGCAGCGTGCTCCGGAAGAGCACGAGGCGGTCCAATTTCGGCGCCACGTCTACGGGCGCGGCGTCGGGCGTCCACTTATCGGCGTAGATGCGGAGCGCGCCGCCGTCGGCCTGGGACCAGTCCTCGTTCAGGTAGTAGACCGCCGTGATGCGCCGGTTCCGCGTGGGCAGCGGCGCGCCTCGTAACGCATCGCGCTGCCGGGCCTCGTCGTCCGGGAGCGCGTCCGCGTGGCGCCGGTAGCGACCGCCCAGATTATATGAAGCGAGCTGGGTGGACGTGGTGGAAGCGTCGAGCCCCAGCTCGGCGGCTTTCTCATCCCAGGCACCGCCCCGGCACAGCGAGGACCGTAGTAACCGCAGCTTATCGCAGAGCACGAGCAGGTCAGGAGCTATACATTGCTCGTCGAGGAACGCCGCCTCGTCCGTGCGCGCGTCGTCTAGGCGCCGCGCGTCGCCGCGCCCGACGCGTGCGCGCGTCAGCGAACCACTTGCCTCCTCCGCCGCGCGCGCCGCGCGCCGGGCCGCCGCCTCGCCCAGCACGCCGTCGACGACGGCATAACCAGGACCATCCGGATGCAGCAAGGCGAAGACGGCCGAGGCGTCAAGCGGGTCGACGACTCTTAGTGGCGCCGCATCGAGCGCTGCGACAGGCGGTGATGGCGGTGCGGTGGGTGCTGTTGGCGTCGTTTCCACATAGCCGGAGATCGCGGCGAGAGCGGATGCTGGCAGTGGGTGCGGTGGAGCAATTCGGGCTGGCACCGCCGGCGCCTCTGCGTAGCCGTGGATCGCGGCGAGCGCTGATGCTGGCAATGGAGGCGACCGAGCGGCAGGCGCTGGTGCTGCAGGCGATTCCTCGCGGTCGATAAAGCCTGAGATAGCTGCGAGTGCGGATGCAGGCAGCTGTGGAGCCATGATTGCGCTAAGAGCGCACAGATAAACCCCCACACGCGGCTCGTCAAAGTCGACTTGCTTAAGTGCGGGTTTCTTGTACGGGTTTTTCACCAGTGCGGCTTTTTAAGCTACTCTCACGCTCGCGGCACGCGCGTCGCGTGGCCTGCTGCGCGGTATCTCTATCTTCGTAGCCGGTCGACCGACGTGCGCACAGGCGGCCCAGGCTGGAGGGTCTCTGACAATTTGGCTTCTCAAAGAAAGACAGAGTACGGTCTCGTGCATCGGCGTCGCGCGCCACCGCCAGAAATCATGGAGACAAAAGGACTCGTCATAGTCGCCGTTGGCTTGCCAGGCGCGGGCAAGTCGCGGTTCTACGAGAAAATTCTGCCGGCGTTTGACGCCGTTCGATGCTGCCAAGACTTAATAGGGAAACGAGAGAAGGTTGAAGCTCTTGTAGAGGAAACCGTCCGCGCCGGCAAGGTGGTGTACGTCGATCGCACTGATCTCGATCCGAAGCAGCGAAGCCATTGGGTGAAGATAGCTCATCGGTGCAAGGTCGAGGTCGTGGCGTTACGGTTCACGGCGGACGCCTCCACGTGTATCGAACGCGCCAAGCGCCGCGCCGCAAAAGGCGAACACGACGGCCAGCTCAACAATCCGGACAAAGTCGCGGGCCTCATAGGTATGCTGAAGAATCGCCAGAAGCCCATCGGCACAAAGGAAGGCTTCGACCGCATCCTCGACGCCTCCGAGGACGACGATGAAAACGTCGCCCTCGTGAACTCGCTGCTCGGCCGCCCGACGGCGCCGACCCCGAAGCGAAAGGTCGCGGACGAGCCGGACACGCAATTCCTGGACAGCCCGGGCTTCCTCCCGCAGTCGCCGACCTGCAAACCGAAGCGCCGCAAACCGAACGCAAACGAAACAGTCTTGGACCTGACGGCGGAAGATTAGTGCATACATAAATATTAGTAGTTGCCGTCCCTAGAACAGCTTGAACCCCGAGTCGACCGAGTTCCACCCCTTCTGCGCGAAGAGCTTGTCGGCGGGAGTCTCGGGCTCCGTCCAGCGCGCGCCCGGCCGCTGGCCGACGCCGTCGCGCCACGTCTCCGACTCGCACTGGGCGAGCGTCTCGCGCGCGTGCTGGCGCAGCCGCGTCACGACCTCCGCCGGCAGCCGCCCCTCGAGCCCGTCCAGGACCTGGCGCGCGGCCGTGACGTCGTCGCGCACCGACTTCTGGAAGTCGAAGAGGCCCTTGGGGGCCGGCGCTTTTCGAGCACAGGCCAATAAAACGGAGCGCACGCAGGCCTCGGAAGGAGCGCCTAACAATCCCGCGACGCCCTCGTCGGGGCCTCCGAAGTGGCGCTGGTACAGGGCGATGGCCTTGTTCGCGGCGACGCCGCTCCGCGCCCGCGCCAGCGCGCGCACGACGACCTCGACCGCGTTCGCGTCCGGCGTCGGCAGGTCCTCGCACATCTCCACGTTGGACATGTCCTCCAGCAAACGCCACGCGTCCGCCAGCGCACCCGCTCTCGCCAGCGCCACCAGCATACTCGTCGCGGCGACGTTGTCCACGATGTTCAAGGAACGCATCGTCCGGAACGCCTGGCGGCACCCGTCCAGGTCCCCGCGCCTCGCGCGTGCTCGTAGAGCGATGGTGTACGTCGCTCTGTCGGGAGGCGCGCAGGTCCTGGGATCCCGCTCCGCTCGATCTAAGAGCCGCTCGGCGGCGCGCCACTGCGCATGGGGGTCCTTGGCCACAGGCGCGTCGTACGTGCCCACCTCCTCCTTGGCCTTGGCGTCCGAAGCGTACAACGCCGCCAGAATTAAGTTGAGAGTTGTCGTGGACCACCCGACATAGGCGCGCATCGTCGCGCCAAGATCTAAGGCGACCCGGAAGCACGCCTGGCAGACCCCGTCCCCGATCAACGCGGAGATGGCCACGTCGTAGCACCCCCGCGTCGGCCGGATCCGGTCCGCGAGCATGCGGCGCCAGAGGCCCTTGACGCGTCTTGCTCGTTTCTGGCCGCGCGTGTTCATGGCGGCGGCCCGGAACAGCTCCGCGAAGGTCACGGCGTTGAGCGGCACCTTCCGTCGTCGCATCAATCCGGAAACGTCGTAGGCTGAGCGCTCCGCACCTTTTGTCGCGAACGCACCGATCACCGAAGTGTAGGCGGCCGTCGCCGCATTTATGGAATCGCGGTCCTTCTGGAAGTCGTCCCTTACTAAACTCGTCAGGAGCCGCTGAGCGGTGGCCGGCTTGTAGAGGGCCAGTGTGTGAACGAGGGTCGCGTTCGTGCACGCCGTGGGCGCGACGCCGTCCTTCCGCATGCGCCGCCGTAAAGCGAGCGCGTCGCGCGGGCGCCGCACCAGTGCTTTGAGGGCGGCGTTGTAGGCGCGCGCGTCGGCCCGGACGCCGTACTCGTCGAACGAGCCGACGAGCCGCAACGCGTGGTCCGGGGCCCCCAGGCGCGCGTACGCGTCCACGGCCGAATTCAGCAACACGGCGTCGGGCTCGGCGTTCCGGGCGCAGCCGCGGATGGCCTCGTCCACGGCCTTGGTCAAGGTCCTTTTCTCACGGCCGTTTGGTAATTTCTCGCCGCGCCGCCCGATGGCTTTGATGAGGATGCAGAACGAGACCGGCCCGGGCTGCACGCCGCCCAGACTCCGCGCCGCTCGTATGAGTTGCCGCGTCGCCTTGACGTCGCCATCGCGAGCATGCGCGTCGAGCGCCACGGCGCAGAGCCGCTCCGTCGCGTCCCAGCGTTTCGGGGCGTTCAGCAGGTCCCGCACGAACGCGTCGGCGTCATTTCGCGTCGGCCGCGCCTTATGCCGCGGCGCGGGCTTTTGCGCGAGGCGCGTCGCCGACCGCAGCGCGTGCACCGCCTCGTCGTGCGTCAGCGCGCCCTCGTGCAGGAGGTGGCGCGCGGTCTCGAGCGTGAGCGGCTTCCGGCGGGGCGACGTCCGCAAGGGGGCCCGCGGGGCTGTTTTTGTGGTCCCTGGGGTGGAAGGGCTTACTCGCCGCGTAGGCGCCAGGGACATGCCCTGGACCGCCTGCCATAGGGCGGTGGTCACCAAGAGTGCTCTCCAGCTCATGGCAGCTTTCTGGAATGCATCCTGCGCCTAGTCCAGGCGATGGGCACTGACTAATTTGGCCAGCATCAGCGGCCAAAGTGCGGGTTGCAAAAAAAAGCGAAGCTCTGATTGGCGGGCTGCGGACGCTTCGCAAGCATCCCAGGAGTCTATGTAACCGTAGTCGTTTGTTTGTCGAAAGGACTCACGAGCCGTTGTGTGGGCTTGTGCTCTGGTCCTGAACTCGGCGTTAGCTGCTGCACTTGCCGTAAAAGCTGCCACTTGCGTGCTGCAAAAGTCACCATCTATCACAAGTTTCTTCGGTGGCGAGTTTTCTCTACACGTGAACACGCTCGTGGAGCAATCACTCTTTTGCTGAGTGCTCAGGTGCAGATTGAACACTGAAACTGCTGACCTCTGCACATCGAACGCGACCAAAAGGCAAAGGAGCAGTAATGAAACTCCCAATTAGAAGATCGTTGCCGACGCCGCCGGCGGAACTTGCCGAACCGGGCGCCGGCTGGACGAAGAAGCGGGTCACGCGCGCCCAGGACGTGCCGGACGGCTACGAGACGATGCCGTTCGTCCAGACGGGCTACCGCGTAGGCTACGACGCCTGCGAGTGCTTCACGAGCACCTTCGCGCTCCACAACGAGACAATCAATATCTGGACGCACTGGCTGGGAGCGTGGTATTTTGCGTACCTCGTCCGTGTGGACACCTCGACGGCGACCATCGACGCGTTGACCATCCTCGTCTTCCGATTGATCACGATCAACTTGCTGGTCTCGTCGGCGGGCTACCACACCTTCAGCGCGATCTCGCCGCGCGCCGCGAAGCTCTGGCTGCGAGCGGACAAGCTCGGCATTTCCCTCATGATCGCGGGCAGCTATATTCCGGGGATTTGGCTCGGGTTCAGGTGCCGGCCACGGGCGCGCGCGCTGTGGATGGGCCAGGCAGTCCTACTGCTAGTCGTCGGCGCGCTGCTCACGCTCGAATGCATACCGAAGCGCTACTCGGCGAGGACGTTTGCAGCATTGGTTGCAATCGGGCTGCTCCCCACGGCGGACTTCGCGATGCACGGGACGTCGGAGGAGATCCAACAATTCGTGCCGAAGTTGATGCTTATGTTTGTCTTCTACGGCCTCGGGTTCTTCTTCTTCGTGACAAAATTCCCGGAATCACGGTGGCCGGGAAAGTTTTGTATCGTGGGTGCATCGCACCAGCTCTGGCACCTGTGCGTCCTCGCGGCCGCGCTGATGTGGCACTCTGACGTGAGGAACTACCTTTCCCTCGTCGAGTCAAAAAGCCCGATCGTCCGGTGTCGGTGATCCCGTCGGTCGACATCGCGCGTTCGCTGAAAGTAAGTCTTTAAGTGAATAAGTAGGAATTTTTACACCGCGAGTCCCGACCGCGCGAGGACCTCGTCCGAGTGGCGGAGCGCCTGCTCCGCCTTGAGCGAGGCCTCGAGCAGCGCGTCCTCGAGGCCCTCGGCGTCGCGCCGTCGGAGGTCGGCGCCGTACGTCTCGCCCCCGAACGTCTGGTAGTCGCGGCGCGGCGTCGTCCGCGCGTCGTCGCCGCGCTTCTCGTGCCGGATCGCCGCCGCGTCCCGCAGGGCGAGCGCGAGCTGCGACGGCGCCTCGCCGTCGTCTCGCAGCGACGCCAGCAATTCATCCAAGCGCTCGCGCGGCACGTCATTTGGAACGTCGCGAAACTCCTCGACGAGCCGCTTCACCTCCGACGGCGTCGTCCCCCTGCCCTGCCCTAGGTCGTAATCGTTTTGCATTTCCTCGTCCTCATCGTCTAACAGCACGAGGGGCTTCGCGCGCACCTCGGCCAGGCGCGCGTCGACGTCCGCTTGCGCGGCGCGGATTTCGCGCGCCTCGCGCGCGATCGCGAGGAAGTTCCGCGCGTTCGCGTCGTCCACGTCGCGGTTCGCCGGGTCGCGTGCGCTCGCCGCGACGGCCGCGGCTCGCGCCTCGGCGTCGCGCAGCACGTCGTCGGCGTCCCTCCCCAGCGCGGCGAGTTCCGCGTCGATCTCGCGCAGGCGGGCGTCGTCTTCGCCGTACGCGCTCAGGTCGCGTAGCACTGCGTCGTTCTCGTCCTCCCCTTTTTGGAGATCCAGCTGGTCGGCTCTATGTTGCTGCTCGAACGTCAGCAACATCTTGTCGCCGCCGGTGACCTTGTTGTTGAGGATGAAGTCCGTTGCGTGGTCGCGCGTCGGCGCCGGCGCCTCGGAGCCGGGCGACGTCGGCTCGCCCTTCGGCACGATGCGCTTGTGCAGCCGTTTCTGCGTGACGAAGGCGCCCGACGCGGTCGTCGACGTCGAGCGCGTGGACGCCGCGGACGAGGGTCGAACATCCGGCGGCGGCGGCAGCTGCAGGGAGCGCACCGCCCGCGCCTTGGCGTGGACCTTGGCGAGCTCCCGGTCTAGCCGCTCGATCGTCGCGAGGCCGGCCCGCAGTTTTTTTTCCTTCTCGTCGTCGTCGAACAAGTTCGCGTAGCGCGAGAAGTCGCCGCCCGCTAAAGCCGCCTCGGACCAGCCTTCCTTCTCCTCCGCGAGGTCCCTCCGGCCCATCAACTGGACCACCTCGTCGTAGTTCTCGGGGAAGTCCACGCGCTCCCGCAGCGACGCGCCGTACTCGCCCAGCTCCTTCCAGAGCTCCTGCCGCCCGGCGTCGCGCGGGTCCGGCGCCGGCGCGCGCTCGGCGGCCTCCACGGCCAATTGTTCCTGCGCCTGCCGCCGCGCGTCCTCGACGTCGCTCACGGGCTTGCGGCGGCGGCGGCGGCGCGGTTGCTGGGCCGCCGGCGGTGCGACCGCGGGCGCTTCGGCCTCCTTGCGTCGCATTTCTCGGTCTTGGGCGCGCTTCTCGCGCAGGGCAGCGATGCGCTCGTCTTCCTCCTGCACCACTTCCACCAGGGCCGCCCGGGCCTTATCTCGCTCCGCCAGCTTCTGCTGCAGCGCCGCGCGCGCGTCGGGCTCGGCCATTTTGGAGCTTGGATCCGTGATTTCGTCGATGGGCAGCGTTTGGGTCATGCTGTGCCGGCAAACACTTCCGAAACAAAATAAACCTCCAACCGCACCCGCACCATCCACCCGACTCGTCGGGACGGATCTGTGTGTCTCGCCGATTCGCAATATCGTTCGTGTCGCGCACTGCCTGAGAAGGGCTGCGGCGGACCAAGTTCCTTCAGCTCGATGACCATCGAGTGCAGCCATCGTGCAGCGTAAGCATACGTGCACTGTTGCGTGTTATCGATCGAGCTGAGGCACGTGCACGCTTGTAGCAGTCGCTGCTAACGTGCTGCCGTGATAAGACTGGAACCGGTAAGCGCAGTTTGCCCAACAACCCATTGCAAAGAATAAGCAGTGCAACACGACTCGTACGACGCTATTTGTGCAAGAGTGAGATGCTGCTCTCCAACCTCTTGCTAGCTGCATGTGCGCTGCCGCGCGCGGCAGCGCTGGCGAGCATCCGCCCGTCCGTCGCGTACCGCGGCCGCGTTGCTATGCTGCGCGCACAAACGACAGGTGCGCTGCGCGCGCAAGCGGCGGGCACCGCCGACGACGACGCGGCGATCAAGTCGATCGCGGGCCCAGCGCTCATCGGGACGCTCGCGGACCCGTTGCTCAGCGTCGTCGACACGGCGTACGTCTCGCGGCTCGGCACGGCGGCGCTCGGCGCGGTCGCGGCTTCGTCGGAGATCTTCACCCTGTCGATCGCACTGAGCCTGGCGCTTAGGGAAGCGGCGTCGTCGACGATCGCGCGGCTCACCGCCCAGGGGCGCTGGGCCGAGGCCGAGGCGCACGGCGCGAAAATCCTACTCATAGCTTTCGGCGTCGGCACGCTGCTGGCCTGCATCCTCGCGGGGCCCGGCGGGCCGGGCGCCGTCGGATTGCTGGGCTGCCCGCGCGGCAGCCCTCTGCACGCGGACGCCCTGACGTACACGCGGATCCGCGCCCTGGCGCTGCCGTGCGCCGTCGCGCAGTTCGCGGCCGAGGGCGTCTGCCGCGGGCTCGGGAACACGAAGCCGCCTCTACGGGCGGCGTTGTTGGCCGGTTTGATGAATGTTGTTCTGGACCCGATCCTCATGTTCCGCTGCGGCTGGAACGTCGCGGGCGCGGCCGCGGCGACGGCCATCTCGCAGGCGTGCGCCTGCGCCCTGTTGCTGTTCGAGCTCAAGAAGCAGCGGAGCGCGCGCAAGCTCGCGGCGTCGATCGATCGCGCATCGCGTGCCGTCGCGCCGTCCACCAAGGCGCCGCCCAAGCTCCTGGGCACGTCGCTGGCACTGTTGCTCCGGTCCACGTGCCAGCTGGGCACCTGGGTCTTCGTGGCGGCGCAGGTCTCGCGGCGCCTCGGGGCCCGCGCGATGGCCGCCCACGGCGTGGTCCTGAAGGTCTGGCTTTTATTCGTCCTGGCCGCGGAGGCGCCCGCCGTCGCCGGCCAGATCATCTCGGCCGGGTATCTGGCGACGGGGCGCAAGGCGCGCGCGGCGCGGGTCGTGAAGCGCCTCGCGACGGCCACAGTGGGCATCGGCCTCGCGACGGCCGCCGCGCTGGCGGCCGCCGCGGGGCCCGTGGCGCACGCGTTCTTCCCGAGCGACGCGGCCGCCGCCAAGTCCACGAAGATCATCTTCCGCTGGGCGGCGCTGTCGGTGCCGTTGGTGTGGCCGAACGCGCTCTGCGAGGCCGTGCTCCTGGGCGCGGGCCGCTACCGCTACCTGGCGGGCGCGACGCTCGTGAACGCCCTCGTGGCCTCCTTCGCCACCGTGGCACTGCTGACCGCGCGGCCGCTCGTGTCGAGCGCTTGGGCGTGCTTGTGCGGCTTCTTCGTGCTCCGGTTCGCGGTCTCGGCGACCGGCGTCGCCCGCGAGCTCCTGCCCGCGCACCGCACCGGCGGGCTGCGCTATCGTACGTCGCCGCACTCGCCTCGCTGAAGTCTAACTTAACTCTCTGTGTTTATGAAATCGGGCACGGAAGCTGCCCGAGCGCGTCTCAGCGGGGCCACTGCCCCGTAAGACCGTGCCGCCATGGGTGTGCTTTAGAATGGACAGCGATTCCAATTCGTCGCGGCCGCCTATCGAGCGGAGATACCCGCGATCACCCGAAGACTGACTTTTTGGGACGCCCTGCGGCCACCGTAATTAGAGCGTATAAGTAGAATGTCTAAAACCACGTGCCCGTCAGAAAAGAACGTTGTTTTGAAATTCCCGCGGCCGCCCGAAGGCCCAAAAATGGACTTTGGTATCTTCCCGGGTAGGTGGAGTGAAATAAATGAGCTCCCAAATTAAGTTAGCACCATAGTCGGTCACCGCGACCAAGATTTTCAGAGTAGCGGCCCAGGAACATACCCTCGCGCCTCCCGGAAATCTGTGCGCCGCGGCGACATTCGCGGATTAGTCTTGCGGCTTGCCAAAGTAGACCAACGCTTGACGCCGCCATCCACCGTCTGGTTAGTACAATATAAGTACTCCGGCCCAGGTTTCATACATATCCGACGGAACTGGAGCCGATAGCCCGCGCTCGGAGGGCGGGAGAAGAATTCTACTAGACACTTCCCTTCGTTAGATGTGTTTACATAACTTTGACAGTGGTAGAGTCCATCCATCCCACCAGAACGATTGCTGAGCATGATCATGTACTCCGCATGCTCCGCGCGATTCGGCAACTCCGCGACCCCACGTTTGTATACGAAGATGGGCCCAGGACCTAGACCTGCGAGTATCAGCGATCCCACTACCCCGAGGGACCGTGCGGCCGTTGTTCTATTCACGATCGACCTACTTGCCCATTCTCCGCGGACGACGGTGCGTAGGCGGACCTCCAAAAAGGCCCTAGGCCTGTGAGTTATGAAATAAATTTGCGTTTAAGGCGCTTCGGTACTTGGGTGGTCCATCCAAACCGGCTGAACGACTCGTACAATTAATTATATGTTCCTTAAGCTCCGCGCGGCTCCGCCACTGCGCGACCTCACGATCGCTTGAATCCGGGCACAAGACCTGGACCTGCGACTATCAGCGGTTGTACCATCACCATGGACCTTGGCGCGATCGTTTATTTCATGACCGACCGACTTGCGCGAGGTCCAGATTAATAATATTCGGACCCGAGGACGGGCAGCTCAGAGTACCCTTCTCGTAGTGTAGATGTCACATACTTGATTTCCACTATAGGTGGGATAGTATGGGGCCCAACGAGACCGCTATTGCGCTTATTGGGGGCCCTTAAATAATTAGCGTATTTGACGTTCACGGGTGCTCCTGAGCCCAAATAAAACACTTTTTGGGGGTGCTGATCGGCTCTCGGACTCCCTATGGGTTATGTCTGATGGTAGGTAGTCGCCTACACCGCATGCGTAGGTGTTTGTGGCTCCCAGGGAGCTCTGAAGTAGATATTTGGGGAACTTCTGCCAGATGCATGGAGCTGCAGATGCATCCTGGTAGATGTATCTGGAGATGGAAGCGGCGGCGTATGCGATGTAGGCGATTGCACACGTTTAATACCGACCCTAGGCGACCCCAGGGAGACGTCCGGACCACGGATTAACAGGATTCCACCAGCGCGACTGACCGCTAAGCACCGCGAATCAAGAAATTAATTTTTTCAGCCCCCAATAAGTGTCCCATTGATCTCTTTGGACCAGTATCCAACCGGCCGATACTCAAACAAGTGCATGTCGCGTTTCACGACGCTGTCACAAAGCCATTAAAAACGGGTTTTTCAAATTTGCATTTACAGGGCTCTTAACTGCGCAGAAGTCGACCAAATCTCGACGCACGCCGGCTGCGTGCCATCCAAAACGCGTCGCTCGACCAGCAGCGGTCGGATAGGTGCCGCCCACATGGCGGCGCCGCGTCCCAGGGCGAACACACCGCACGAGGCGAAACGGCGGCGGCTGGCCGGCGCCGCGCTCGTCGTGCTCACGGTCGTCCTCCTGCTGCTGAACTTCGACGCGTCGCTCACGGACAGCGCGGCGCACGCCGCGCACCCGAAGACGCCCGACCAGACGTACCAGCCCACCTACCCGGACCGGGGCGGGTCCTTCGGGGTGATTTACGCGGCGAACGGGCCGTTCGTGGCGCGGGCGTTCCGGAGCGCGGTCGCGTTGGGCACCGGCTTCAACGCCACGCTCTTCTCGGACGTGGAAGGAGCGAAGGCCTGTGCGAACTTGCGCAGGCTGCACCGGCGGAAGTTTGCGGACAAGCTCGCGGGCTTGCGCTGCGCCGTGGCGAACGCCTCGACCACGTTTGGTTTTAGGGCCTCGAAGCTCTGGGCCTTCACGGCGACGCCGTACGACAAGTCCATCTACGTCGACGCGGACGCCTTCCCGTGCGCCTCGTTCGAGTGGCTGCACGCCGAGCTGTCGCCGGCGCTGGAGCGCTACGACATTCTCGCGACGCACAGCTCGATGCGGCGGGGCTACGCGCACGCGCTGCACTGGCTGAACGCTGGCGTCATCGCGTTCAACTCGCACCATCGCACGCGGCACGTCTTCCTCGACTGGCTGCGGACCTACGAGGCCCAGACCGCGCCGATGACGGACCAGCGCCTCTTCAACGAGGCCGCGCTCCGCAGCGACGCGCGCGTCATGGCGCTGCCCCCCGAGTTCAACTGCAAGTCCAACTACAAGAGCGTGCGGTACGAGTGGCTCAAGGCGGCCTCGCCCTACTTCTACCGGCACTTCAGGAAGGATGCGGCCTGCTGCAGCGTGCCGTCCGTCGGGATCTGCGCCATCGACCACGAGTGCCGCTTCCCGGCGATGAATGTGTAATTTTCTTATATCAGAACGCCGCCAGCCCCACGCCCCCGATAGAGAGGTCGTCGGCCTGCTCGAGCTTCTCCGCGATGAGGCGCTCGATGTTGTCGATGCGCGCGCCGAGGACGAGGTGCTGCGCGTGCGGCCGCGGGTTCGGCAGCGGCCGCCGTGTCCGCAGGCGCACCTCCTCGAAGTCTATCGCGTTGAGGGCGGCCTCGCGCGCGCCGCCGTATACGTCTGCGATCATTATCGCCGGCGACACCGGCGGGCTCGGGGGCGACGTGGGCGACGATTCCTCCGGTTGTTCGGACGGCAGGCCCAACGAGGAGGCCGCGGGCGAGCCCGGCGCGCCCGCGGCCTCGCGCAGCTTGCCGTAGTAGGCCTCCGCGAACGCGTCGAGGCCCAGGTCCGCCAGGTCTTCGTCGTCCTCCTCGCCTTCGAGCGGCTCCGGCTCCGCGCGGACGGGCGTCGCCGGCGCGTCGGTCTGAACGGGAGCCGCGCAGACGACGAGCGGGCCCTTGTCGCCGACGAGCCGCAGCCGCCCGACCAGCCAGCCCAGCGTCTCGGCCCACTGCGCCCGCGACAGCCGCCGCTTGCACGCCACCGAGGAGCCGCGGGGCCCGAGCCAGCGCGCGAGCGGCCCCGCGGCTTCGACGGGTTGCCGCGCGAGCGCCGTCCGCACGGTCCACCCCGCGGCCTCTACACAGGCGCGCAGCGTCGTTTCTTCGAGCGCGAGCAGGCTCACGCTCCGGCTCGTGGGCTCGGCGGCGTGGACGACCAGCGTCCGCGCGTTCGGGACGCCGTAGAAGCTGAGGAACGCCAGGCGCGCGCCGCCCTCCATGCGCATGCGGTCGGTGCCGACGATGTGGGGCAGCTCCGCGGCCGTGCGGTGGAGGAGCGGGCCGAGGCGCGGCCGGCGCGTCTTGGTCTGCTGCTCCCACTGCTGGGCCAGCCGTTTGCTCCCACTGCTGTCCGCCATCGTCGTTAATTCGGTGCTGCCAACAGTTGCTAAAGCTATCTGGGGCTGCCACCAGTACGCCGCCGGTGCTATTTACGGACAGCCCAACAGTGAACTGACATTTGTTGGAATCGACGATGAGCCACAGGCATGGTCCGAGACATGCCTGGTGGCGTACGACGTGTAGAAAGACGCCTGCGGACTGGTCATCACATCACAAAGCGTGCGGGTATTATGTGCGGCTCAGCAGCCTCAGCCGCTCTCTGCGCCGCGACACAAAGTGGACATCATTGGACTAACAGAACTGTCCATATACATTCGCTCGACAACGCTGCAGCATCGCTGCCGCCAATAGTAGTGCGCTCTGCAGAGATAAGAGGACACAACCTCAGCGATGCTGCGCGCGGTCGTCAACGCGCCGCGCCGCCTCGGCCGCCGCCTGCGCTTCTTCGCCGACGACGCCGACGAGGTGCTGCCGTCGAAGCCGCCGCCGGCCTGCGTCCCCCGCGCGGCGCGGCGCGCCTACGCGGACGACCTGAGCAAGCAGCGGGCGGGCTGGGTCGCGACCGTCGAGCAGGCGCGGAGCGCAGCGAGCGCCGCCGCGAAGCTGGAACTGGAGCAGCGGAAAGCGGCGCGGCGCGAGAAGAAGGCCGCGCGCGAGGCCCGCGGTGTACTAGCGCAGGAGCGGCGCGAGGGCGAGAAGGCCGAGGCATCCATCAGGCGGCGCGCGCGCATCGGCAAAGCGAGCGCGACCCTGGACGCGGACCGCACACTTCGCCTCGAGCGCCAGGCGCGGCTCGTCCAGGCCTTGGAGGACGAGTCCAAGTTCTGGTTGGTGGATGACGCCTCCATCGACGCCGCGATCACGCCCGAGCTCCTTAGTGGACCGCCGGCGTCGACGGGGCTGGTGACAAAGGAGTCGCACGCCTGGTGGCGCTACGCTGCAAGTGTCGACGGCCGGGCCGAGTTGAGCGCGGCGGACGAGTTGCTGCTCAACCGGGACGACGAGGTGACGCGCGTCGCGACGACGACCGAGCGCCTCGTGCGGACGCAGGCCAGCACAGCGGCCGAGTTCCACCGCGTCCTGGACGACGGCGCGGACATCGCCGAGGCCATCGCCGACCTCGACGTGCAGCAGATGGAGCCGCGCAAGTTCCGGCCGCGCGGGCCGCCTAAAAAGTAGGGATGTTTCTTAGTCTCGCCACCCGCCGCTTCCGCCCGGGCCGCCGCCGTCGTGCCAGCGGGGGCGGGACCGCAGCATCGCTCGGCGTCTCGCGCCGCGCGGGGGAGCAGCGTGCGACCGCCGTGGCGCTGTACTTGCCGAGTACAGCGGCAGCCGAGCTCGACGCATGCGGTGGCCTCGTAGCGTCGAGCGCGCGCCGCGGCTGTGGGTGTCCGCCATAGCTTACCCGGGCGCCGACGACTTCGACAGTCGCCCGCCACTCTTCTTGGACGAGGACGCGGCGGCCTGCTTCGTCTCCGAGATCTTGGAGGACATCTTGTCCATGTACTCCTGGGTCATTGACGCGATCTTCGAGGTATACCGCTTGATCGACCAGCGCAAAATGGGGTAGAAGAACAACGCCATGTAGAAGAGGTAGATGAGCAATTGAGCTTCTGGTTTAACTAGGGTCGAGACTTCCATCTCGACGTCCTTGCCGGCCCGGGCGGCGGGGACGAGGCATGCCGCTACGAGGGCGGCGGCGGCGCGGGGCGCCATCACTTCCTGGGCAGCCCTGCCCGGCGCGCGTGAAGTCGGGGTTGGCCTATGTCGGAGCTGAGGGCAGCCTCCGGTGGCTCAACTGCCAATCGGTTAACCGTGGTGGCGTGAGGGCGTTACGCTTGCCTCACGAGAGAAAACCCGCGACAAAAACCCGTACTCTGACGGCCGTGCTTATAAGCTTGCTAAAAACTTTGGGCTCGCGCACGTTGCTGGCCGTGCACTGCCTCGCGCTGACAGCGTAACTTTTCGACGGCATAAATATGCATCTCTTCTCCCGGGCCGGCCGCGCGGCTGCGCAGACTGCACGCCGCCCGCTCTGCAGTCCGCCGGCGACGCGCGCCGTCCGCGCGCTCACGGCGCAGACGGCCGCACGCCACCCACTGGCACACCGCCTCTGCAGCGGCGCGCCGGCGCCGCGCGCCGTCCGCGCGTTTTCGTCGCAACCGATGGCGCTCAACGACCTCAGCCCGTCGCCCGGGTCCAACAAGCGCGGCAAGCGCGTCGGGCGCGGCATCGGGTCGGGCAAGGGCAAGACGGCCGGCCGCGGCCACAAGGGCACGAAGGCGCGCCAGGGCGGTTCCGTGAGGGTGGGCTTCACGGGCGGCCAGACGCCCCTCCACAAGGCCCTGCCCAAGGTCGGCTTCACCAATTCGCATCGGGAGACCTTTGACGTCGTGAACGTCGGCGACCTGCAGAAGTGGATCGCGGCGGGGCGTTTGGAGCCATCCGACGGCGTGCAGCTCACGATGCGCGACCTTAATAGGAGCGGCCTCGTCAACATCAAGGGCGGGACGAACGGCATCAAGCTGCTGGGCGAGGGCGCACTCACGTCCAAGGTCCACCTCGAGGTGTCGCGCGCGTCGGCGACGGCCATTGCGGCCGTGGAGAAAATGGGCGGCACCGTAACCTGCGCGCACTACAACCGCCTCGCGCTGCGCGCGCTCCTGAAGCCGCACAAATTCGAACGGCTGCCGCGGCGCGCGCGGCCGCCGCCGCGGCTCATGCGCTACTACGTCGACGACGCGAAGCGGGGCGAGTACTCGCCCCTCGTGCAGCTCCGGAACCGACGGCTTGGCTTGCGAAAGAGCGGCGAGGGGCACGCAGTCGCGGCGCCGGCGAGCGGTGGTGGCGAGTAATCTATATTATTGAATTATAACACGGTCCGAGTCTGGAAGAACATACTTAGACAGTCACAGGCGCCCGATGATGTCTCGGAACTGCAGCTCAGGACAGAGGAGGCAGAGGAAACGCGCGATTTTTTCGGACGTCGTGGCGCGGCCGCGGCTCTTGAGAGCCCGCATGAGGAGGTAGTGCTTGCGGCGGATCCAGTTGCGCTGGCGGCGGATCGCGCCTGGCGGCGAGCGCGCGTAGTTCGCGACCACGTACAGGTGCTGGAACGCCATCGCTCGAAGGGCAGCTGGCGCGTTATCGAACGTACCGTCAACAATTCCGGGGATGAGAGCCATCACCTCCGGAGATCTCTCATTCAACATTGCCGAAAACGAGATGACCGGCTCGGCGCGGTTGGTGTCGAAGCTCCCGTCCAGCAGCGGTAACCACGGGCACCGCCAGAGGCCGTCTTGGTCTGTCTCGAAGTACCGCTGCACGTACGTCAGCGCCTTCTCCTCGAAGTGGATGTCCTGTGTCGAGGCGTCCATAGTTACTTGGAGAGCCTCGGTATCGACTGGAACCTCACCGCCGGACGTTCGCCGCACGTCGTCGATGGCATAGCGCGAATAGGCAATCGCTCCGAGATGCTGTCCAACCACCTGGAACATGATGACCTGCTCGTCTAATATCACGAGTGTATACAATATTCCATCCGTTTCCTGGGTTGTCGCTAAGAGGCCGGTTAGCCGGGCGGTGGGGCCGGGCAGGCCGCAGATTGCTGCGATAGCTGGCAGGCGATTAAAGAGCGCGTCCCGCAGCTCGTCGGACATCCAACCATCAACGTCGCGCAATTGTCGCGCCTCGAGCAGAAACGCTCTCGCGTCAATCTCCCCAGCCTCGAGCGCCGCTATGAGTTGGTTTTCTGATCGATGCGACTCGTTTGCGTCGGACATGCTTCTCAGGGTCAGGTGCTTGAGCGCATAGGACTTCAGAACCTCGCAGCGCGGACGCGCACAAAAGCGCGTTGTTGCCAACGTTGGAAAGCAACTGATGCGACGTCTCCACTACACCGCATGACCGGCGGGCCAAGGCGCGAGCAGGCTCGTCTACGAGCGTAGATGACGAGCGTAGATGACGTCCGTAAAACCCGAGCAGGATAACCCGTCTTGGCAAAACTCTATTGCAGCTCTGCAGGAGCAAGCTCCTCGCCTGTACCTGTGTGCGCTCAATTAGTAAGAAACCGCGCTGAGAGACAGCTCGAAAACCGAGTTGCGGCGCACGAATTACACGGAGCTGCTGCATAAATATTGCTCAATAAGGTAGGGAGAGCATTTGCTGCAATACGCCATCACCCGCGATATACCAAGCGTGCAGAAAGATAGAGCACCATGAGTGCAATGGCAGCAAAGCGAAGCGAAGAGATCGTGGGCCAGGACCAGGACGGCCGCACCGTCTACGCCGACAAGTGCGTCGTGCTCCCGGGCTCGCTGCGGAAGGACGGCACGCGACGGAAAGACGTGCGGGTGCGCGCCGAGCTGTGCCCCGACGGCAGCTGGCGGTCCTTCGTGCCGCAGGACGAGGTGAAGAAATACGAGGTGCGCGCGAGGCGGTCCACCGCCGGCCCGCCGGGCGCCGGCCCACCGCTGCCGCCGCCGCTGTTCAAGCGCGAGGTGCCAGCCGCGAACCGCTCGGCGCGGCGCGCCGCCGCGCGCCGACGGGGCCGAGGAGCCTCGTTCGACGGGGGCGCGCCGCTCGCGCCCGTGGCCGAGGCGGCCGAGGCGCCCGCGTCGGAGGACGCCGCGGCGGAGCTTCGGAAGCGCGCCAAGGGCCTCCGGAAGAAGCTTGCGGCCGCGTCGGACCTGCAGGCGCGCGTCGACGCGGGCCTCGAACCCTCCATGGAGCAGGCCGAGAAATTGGCGCGCGGAGGCGACCGGGAGAGTGAGCTGGAGGCCCTGATGGAGGCGCTCGCCGTGGGAGAGCCTGGTGAGGGGTAATGTTTTGGTTAGTTAACACATATCATGCACAGTCGGGCCGATGGCGTATGGCGCCGTCGCGTCGTCATCGAGTCAACCCACACGACTCCATGGCCGGTTAAGCAAGGAGATCGAGCTCCGCGTCGTACGCGGCCCGAAGGCCCCGATCGGAGAGGACCCGATTGGCCTCGCCGACGGCGAGGAACGCCGCGGACTCGCCGTGGGTCTTGTCCGGGTGCGTCTCGAGCGCCTTCCGCCGATAGGCCCGCCGGACCTCCGCGGCGCCGGCGGCGCGCGCGATGCCGAGGACGTCGTAGTGCGACGGGAGGGTCCGCGCCCGCCGGGGCGCCGAACGGTCGTCGGAGCGCTCCTGCCGTCGCCGTGCCCTCGCACTATTTTGGGCGTGGCGCCTCCGCGTTTGGAGTGCGGCGACGGCCGCCGCGGCCGCCGCGCGCAGCGCCGCAAGAGCGACGCCGTCGACGCGGCGCGCCCGGAGTAGTTGCGCTATATCCTCCAAAGCAACGTTTCCCGCGGCCTCGGCCCGCGCCCGCCGGGTCTCGAGGCGCCGGTCGTCGTCGTCCTCATATTCGAAATCTTGCGCCTGCGCGGATGGTGTTTACGCCATCGCGCAGATCAGGACGCCGTGTCCGCACCGCAACCGTACAAGCGCACCGCGCGCGAGCCCAGCGGCACCGCCAGCAGGACGGATGGGCGTCTACCGCCGCATCGTACGAGGCCAGCGCCCCCGCGAAGTCACCCGCTTCCACGAAAGCAGCGGCGCGGTCGCACGAGAGCGTCGGGTGCGCGGCGACGGCGACGCCGCGGCCGTAGGCGGCGGCCGCCTCGACGAAGTGCCCGACCGCGAAGAACGCGTCGCCCGCGCGCTTCGCAGACATTTGAGCCGCGCCCAACGCCACGTCGGCGGGCGCCGCCAGTTCCGCGGCCCCGTACCGCGACGCGAAGCGGAGACAACACGCGGCGGCGCGCGCGGCGACGCTGTCGTCGCCGAACGTCGAGGGAATGTCCCACATTTCCAGGAGATTAGCGAGCCGATCCCACCCGCGCGTCGTCGCGAGCGCGAGGGCGTAGGCTCGTCTCGCTTTTCTGGCCCTCGGCGCGGCGTCGAACGCTCGCCGCGCCAGCAGCAAGCGCCGCTCGCCGTCCGGCTCCGCCTCGCACGCCGCGAGGAGCTCGGCCGCTTCATTGGAGAGGCTCTCGTCGGCTCGTTGGCCGTTTCCGTCGTCGCTGCCGTCCGCAGGACGGCCGCGGGGCCAGCAGTGGCTGGAATCCTCGTTCGACGGCGCGTAGAGCGCGGCGCTGCGGGCTGCCGGTTCGGCGGCTGCCTGGGCTGCTGTTCTGCGGCCGGGCATGCTTATTTCAGCGTGCTGGTCGGGCAAGCTTACATTGCGCGCGAGCTGGTCCACTACCATCGCTGCGGCCTGCGAAATCATGACCGTCAAATTTTGCGTTGTCTCTCTAGCCGCCTCGGGGGACTTCCCTCTCGACGCGTCTCTCTAGATGAATGCGATCGAGACGGCTCGTTTTCACAAAAACGCGGAAACAACTTTAGAGAGCTGCATTTTGCGACCAATGTTGCGCTGCGTGTCCTGACCCAACGCGGCCGTCAGCCGGGCGCGCGGGAGGCTCCCAGATATATATAAGACGAGGAACCTGGCGAAAAGGTGAAACCTAGTCCTCGACGCTAAAAAGCTCTCCAAAATCCTGCTTGACCTGGGGAGCAAAACCTTCGCCCCGCGGCCCGTAACCCACGATAAAGTCGGCCAGAATAAACCCTCCATCAGTCACCTTCGGGCCCACCGACGAGGCGCCGCTCCCGCCGGTGCTGCCGGCCTTTCCGAGCGACGCGGCGGCGGCGAGCCTCTCCGCGGAGCAGGTCGCCGCCCTGCGCGCCAGCTCCTACGTGCGCCAGGACTCGGGCGCGTCGGCCTACGGGCGCCAGGACGCGGGCGCCGGCTTCTACGGCTACAGCATCGGCGACGGCGACGAGAGCCCGGCGTCGACGGCGACCGGCTACATGAGCCCGCGCACGCCCATCACGCTGACGCCCATCATCACGCCGTCGTCCCCGGTGCCCCCCGGCCAGACGCCCACGTACCTTCGAGGCGCGGGCGCGAGCCGGGGCCTGGCGCCGCGGCTGGGCGGGCGCCGGCGCCGCCAGCTTACGTCCCAGAACGGGTCCACGACCCTCCATTCCGCGCGACAAGACCGAAATTCCCCCTCCCCGGCGTCGCTGCCCAAGGTCCTCTTCTCGACCACCCAGCGCGACAAAACCGAGTGCATTATCCCACCGTGTAAATATGACGATGCAAACAATTACTACGGGTCGCGGCGATGGCATGATTGTCGGAGAGGTAGCTAGACACCGAGGCACGCCAGCCCACGGGCGACCGTCGAGCAGGGCGACGCGGGGACGTCCCTCTGCCCCCGGTCTATCTCCAGCAGGAGCGGCTGTTCGCTCTCAGCTACCGCTTTGAGTGCGCGCGCGCGCAGGGCCTCGACCGCTTGGATGGCGCGCGCGCCGTGCTGGACGACGCTCACGGACGCGCGGCGCGCCGCGTCCAGCGCCTGGCGCGCCTCGCCGGCCTCGAGCGAGGAGTTGGCGAGCGCGATGAGGGCGCGCGTCCGCGTATCGCGCTCGGTCCAGAGCGTCTCCAGCTGGTAGCGCTCGCCGATCTCGACGACCAGGCCGCCGGGGTCAGCTCGGTAGGGCTCGCAGTTCGACTCCTCCTCCGATAAATTCGAGCCGCAGGGGAAGTGGTCGACCGTCCCGCCCGCGTGGTCGACAGCGTCCGCGAAGGCGACGCGCGCCGAGCCGCGCCGCCCCGCGCGCGCGAACGCGGCGCCCCGAAGCAGGGCGAGGCCGGCGCGCCGCGCGTGGCGGTCGCCGGACGACCCGGGGCGCAGGTCTAGGGACGTCGAGAACTCGCCCGAAGCCACCTCATCCACCGTCCACAGCATCACGTTGTCGTTCTCCAACGTCCAGCCGTGGTCGTAGTGCGCGCGCCGCTGGGCCCGGTGGGGCGGAAAGTTTGCGATCACGACCGCGCCGGTTTCCGCACAAATGCTCCACGGCAGCGGCGGGTAGCCCTCCGTCAGGAACTGGCCGTTCGGGACGAAGAGCGCGGCCCGCGGGGGCACCTCCCGCGGCGCCGGCCCCGTGTTGCCCGGCTCGCGGAACCGCAGGCGCCAGACGTGCCCTGTAAGGTCGTCTTGCGTGATCGCGGTCCTCTTCAGGTCGTCGCGTTCGTGGAGGAAGCGGTCCCGCCAGGACGTGACATCGGTTGCCATCGCCATGACGGGGGCGGAGCCCTGGCGCCACCGCTGGAGGCGCTGCAGCGCGGGCCCGAAGAGGTTTCGGTCGTGCTTTGCAGCGAACGTCGACGAACCTTTCGTGGTCCTCGTGTACCGGATGGCGTCGGCGACGTCGAGGAAGCCGAGCGCGTGCACCACGCATTCTTCGGGGAGGCACTCCATTATCAGTGGTATGTGCGCTCTTGGTGTATTTTCCGGCTGGTTCCAGGCTTGCAATGCTGCGGATGAGACAGTGCTCTCTGACAGACTCTGTGCAGTGTCGGTGCAGTGCTCTCCAACCTGTGGTTATAGATGCCCCGCCGTGTCCCGCTCAATGCTGCTATGCTGCTGTGCGATTCCTTTTGGCGTGGGCCCTTTGCTATACGGTTATCTAGGCGTCATCAGAGTCTGGCGTTTGAGAAAAAACCCGTACACAGTACCCGTACTGCTTTTGCGGTAACCGGAACGGTCTCTGCCATTGTCTGTTGGCACCGCTGCTCTCTTTTGTACTTCAAAATGCCCTTTAGCCGCCGCAGCCTACGCCCAGCGCCCCGCGCAACCGGCAAAGCCTATGGTGGCGCAGCGGCAGCGCTAGACAAGCATGGACCTAGACATCGCGAACGTGCTACGCCAAGCCGCTGCGGCCATCGGCGAGCCCGACCGCGCAGCGGCTATACTGGGCGCGGCGGTCGAAGCCCGCGCCGGCGATGTAGCCTACCTGAGCGGCGACGACAGCGACGAAAGCGACGACGACGAGTGGGAGTACGCGGCGTGTCCAGACGCGGAGCGACGATTCGCGGAGGTCGAGTTCGTCTTGGCCACGCGCTACTCGTCCAAGAGGCAAGAAAACGCCGGCCTCGACGCCGTCGCGCACTTCGCGGCGCGCGCCGCCGTCGCGTTCGGCGCGGTCGGCGACCGCGGCGCCGTGGCACGCGCCTTCCTCGCCAAGGAGATGAAATGCTACCGACGGCGCCTCCAGTCGGGCGCGGCGCGCCTCTCCGCCGCGGCCGCGGCGCGCGCGAGGCCCGGCGAGCGGCAAAACGACCCAGACCTAGAGGTGCCAACGGACGTAGCTGCGTACCTGCACCGGTGCGGCGCGGGCGCCGTCGTCGCGCGGCGGGCGACGCCTTCGCTGCTGAACGACCTGGTGGACGTCGCCAGAGACGGTGTCGTCGTGTTCCGGGGCGTCACCTTCTTCTTAGACGAAGGCGACGCGTGCCGCGGTATTGCTCTAAAACGCTTCCGCCGCAAGCTCGTGGCGGCGCTGCGGCGCGGCGCGCTGAGGCCTACGAAGGCAGTCGCCGGAATCGCCGCCGACCCTGCCGTCGCTGCCGCAGCGAAACTTATAAGGTGGGCCTGCGCGACGCGGGCGCCGAAGCCGGGCGCCCGTCTTGCTTTGCGGTCGATTGGCGACGTCGATGACGCCGTCGACGCGGGCCGCGTGGCACCGTGCATGGCGCGGCTCCACCGCGAGTTAAGAGACCGACACCACCTCAAATTCGAGGCACGCTTCCAGTACCGGTCTTTATTAAATGCCCTCGGCGCCTCCGTCAACCTCGCCATCGCGATCGGCGAGGAGCGCTACCGGCCTCCTCCGGATGGCCATCAGCCAAGAGACAAATGGGCTGATGGAACGCGGAGCGTCTACGGTTCAAATGGCTCTTGCACGAACTACTCCCCGACCGGCTGCAAAAAAATGATCGCGGGAAAGTCCGGCTCGTTTAAACACGGCACAGTCGGCGGTGCCCACGACTGCCCGTTCGTTTACGCAAACGTGTCGAGCCTGCTGACGGGCGAGTACGGCCTCGCCGCCGCCGACGTCGCCGCAGTTCTGGCCGAGGCCGGGCCGCGGTGTCAGTGCCTCGCGACGTTCCGGGCCGTCCACCGCGCCGACGGACGGGGCGACGTCGAGCCGCTCGAACGAGAACTCGACGGTCTGAAAAAGCGGGGCCCCGGCCACGAAACGGACGTCGCCAGCCTCGAGGCGGCGCTCGCGAAGGCCCGGGCGTTCCAGTCCCGCCGGCCCTTCGAGGACCCGGCCGCCTGGACGGACCGGGGCCTGGTCGTGGCGCCTGTTATGTAGTGTGTTAAGTTTTACCCGGTACCTACCACGACGACGGCAGCGCGGGGACCGAGTCGGGGATGAAGGAGGCCGAGAACATGGAGGCCGCGCCGATCATGGCGAGGCGGCCGTTGTTGACCTCCATCTGGCGCTTGTTCCGCTTGGTGGCCTCGTCCATGCCGCCGTTGTAGTTGAGCGGGTCCCAAAGGCGCAGGCCGAAGGGGCCCGCGGTCTGGCCCGGCCGGCCGCCCTTCATGTAGTGCGGCTGCACGGCCTCGGACGCCGTCTCGATGACGCCCGCCGCCAAAATAATCTGGAGCTTGCCCGCGTCGGGCAGGGCCTCCCAGGCCCCGACGCCCTTGCCCAGGGACGCGAACGTCGTGCCCGTGGCCACGTTCCCGTCGAAGGTGATGCCCGCCTCGTTCACGATCCACCCCACGCAGGCCGCCATCGCGACGCGCGAGTGCTTGAGTTCCGCGGCCTTGAACCAAGCTTGGGTGCCCGGCGTGCCTAACTTAGATAACCCAGCAGGGTCCCAGAAGCCGAAGGGCGCCGACGCGCCCTCGACCATCATCGCCAGCTTGGCCGCGTCCTGCGCGGCGGCCTCAGCCGCGGCCGCGGCCGCAGCCTCGCGCTCCTTGACGCCCTCAGGGTCCGCCTCGTCGAAGATCTCGAACATCTCTTCCAGGTTCAGGTCCATGGCCTCGGGCTCCTCGGCGCGCCGCACGGTGGCCGCGCGCGGCGCGGCGGCGCGCAGCGGCGCGACGTAGGCCGCGGCCGGGGCGACGAGTAATGCGACGGTGAGCTTCATGGCTGCGGCGTGTAGTGGTTAAAACGGGGCGAAGCAGTAATGCTTCTGTAACGGCGGCTCTCTGCGGATACAGGCGGCTCGAATTAGGTCTGATCGCAAAAGTTGCCGGCTTCAATGTACGGGTTTTCTTTGCGTACGGGTTTTGACATCAAAAAGAACGCGTCATCGGTCTAAAATCAAGGAAGTGGCAACGCATTGCTTCTCAACGCCCGCGCAGCACCTCGCCGCAACTGTGCTAGCTCGCCTGCAACGCGTTTCCCTTTGCAGAGCTATCGATGCGCAAAGCCATCATCACGCTGGCAACCATCACGAGGACGTTCGCCATGGCGGCGCGCAAGATCGATCCCGTGTACCCGGGCACCGCGGTCGCCCGCCTCGAAGCGGTGCACCAGCGCGTCGCCGCGATCCCGCAATCTGAGCTCGACGCGGCGTGGCCGGACGCGCGCCGGGCGCTGCTCAAGGCGGGCGGCATGAAGGACCTCACCGGTGCCCGCCCGGGCGAAGGCTACACGGGGCATGCCTTCAACGATTATAATCATTGCGACCTGACGACCATGTTGGGCGACGTCCAGGACGAGAGCAACGCGGACGGCACGGTCGCCGAGATCTCGCGGAGCAATTTATTGGGCCCCGGGATTCGGGAGGCGTCGCTGCCCGAGTTGGGCGAAGGCGGTTCCTGGTCGACGTGCACGAACGGCTGCGCGTCCGACCCGCCGAACGACGTCGCCCACGTGCAGTTCTGCTCGCGCGTCGCGTTCAAGCTGGTCTGGTCGCCGGCCGACGACTACTCGAGCTTCGTCCTCGTCGACGACGAGGGTGCGCTCCTACGCAAGGGGACGCCGCAGCCGCCCTTACCGGCCCAAGCTCAGCGCGCGATGAACTACAAGGTCGTAAAAGGCTCGAAGTACGCGGCGGCCGCAGACAGCTGCCCGGCCGAGTGAGCGCGTACACCGCCCACGCCATCGGTTAATGTACTGTTACTATACATCTTCGGAGAACACACGCCACCGGCGCGGCGTCGTGCGAAAATAAGTCTACTATCTTACGCGTCGTCGTCGGCGAACCAGCCTTTTACGTCCTCCTCACCCGGCAGTTTCTTCTCGACGTCCATGCGGCCCCGCCGCCGCCGCTCCGCCCGGACGCCGTCCGCGAGCTCCGCCGTGTCGGCGTTGCCCGTCTGGCGCCCGACGTACGACGCGAGGCCAATAACCAGAACGTTCGCGAACAGTAGAGACGCGTTCGCCTCGTCGAACGTCAGGACGTTCAGGCCCTGGGTCTCCAAGGTGTTCTGGACCCAGCCGGGCAGGCCCTCGACGCTCGAGGCCTCGAACTGGCCTTGCAGCAGGTCGATGTGGTCGTTGAGGCTGCGGCGGCGCGTGGGCGGCCTCTTCGCCGGCGGGGCGAGAAGCGCGGCGGCGTCGACGAGTAGTACGGCGGCGTAGAGGCTGCGGCCCATCCTGGCGCACAGCTGCTCGGTGCCTGTAGTATGTGTCGAGATGTAGCTCAGCTTTGTGCCTGTAGCGCTGCAAAGGAGCTTAGCCGTAGCGGTGCTGCTCGGCTGGCGTTATCTGTTGCTTGTCTGGCGTCTACTTCTTTAACGATGTGTGCGCTCGCGGCAGCGCTGCATTCAGGCACTATGCCCGGACTCGAAAAACCCGTACATATCGCGGCCCGACTCCGCCCACGAGTCCCAGCATCATAACAACAGCAAAAAGCAGAGAGTAGACAACGGGTACTCTTACGCAACCGCGCCTACTACCACCCGTCGTCGATAGACGACGTCGGCTTCGACTCCTCCGCCGGCTCCGGCGCCGCGCCCGCGTCCGCGGACTTACCCTTGGCGGCGGCCATGGCAGCCTCCATGCGGCGCACGGTGTCGTCGAGGCCCGTGTCCGGCGCCACCTCGTCCTCCACGAACATGGCGCTCATCTTGGCGCGCGTCGCGTCACTGACGGCGTCGCTGGCGCGCTGGTCGGCGTCGTCCGTGCGGTCCTCGCTGAACTTGGCCATGAAGATGCCGACGGCCAGGCCTGAGACTGCTGCGGCCCCGCCTTGGATCATGGCGGCATCCATCATCTGGAGCTGCGTCGAGGCCGTCCGCCGCGGCGCCGCAAGCGTGCTTCTCGTCGTCGCGAAGGCCGCCCCGGTCGCGGCCAGCGACAGAGCGAGGACACACTTCATAGCGCTGGTCTCAATTGCGAGCGCAGAGCTGGTTTTGAGAGCTGGCTGAGGTCTCGGATTCGGGTTTTTGGCCCCCCAAAACGGGTTTTATCGGCTCCGTAGTACAAAAATAATTATTAAGCCACCGAAAAGAACGACCCGTGTCCCCTCAAGAGCCCGTAGAAGAGACCCGCGTCGACGGCGGACAACAACGCGGCGACGCCGATGAGGTAATTCCGCCACCGAGTCTTCCGCCGCCGGACGTCTTCCAGGTACGCGCCCGCCGCGGTCCGGACCCGCCGGAGGTCTGTGAGGAGGGAGCCGGCGCCTTCCATCTGGCGCCGCTGGCCGACGAGTCGCGAATGGACGGTCTCTCCGAGAATAACGCCCGCCTCCGCCGCGTCGGCCGAGTCGGCGACGAGCGCGGACGCGTAGGCGTCGTCCTCGTCGTCGCGCGCGGCCGCCTTCGCTTCCTCCCAGCCGACCGCGGCGCCGTAGCCCGCCGGTGCAGCCGAGTCCGGCGCAGACGGCGCATCGCGCGGTCGGCCCTGGTCTCCGACCTTCATGATTGACGCGCCGACGTCCAAGATTGCGCCAGCCTCGATTTGTGTTTGCTTCTGATCAAAGCCTGACAGCGGTGTCTGCTCACTGAGTTCTATGGTTTGTCGCGGCGGTGGTGGTCGTCCGCTCGTGCTCGATGCGGGCGCCGGTGCGATGGCGTTCATCGCTCGGAGTGCGTCCTCGTCCATGATGTTAGAGAGATTTTAACCGGGCGGTTTTGGATTGAGGCAAAAACCCCTTCGTAAAACCCGTACATAGCTCCGCGTGTAGCAAAATTCAGAGACAGTGGCGAGCTTACGAGTGCGAAATAGCTGCAAAGCTGTGCTCGCGCCGAGGCACGACATATCCACAGAAGAACCGTTAGCAGCAAAAGCGATCATCGCTGGTGCTCGCAGACACGCAGCAAAGGGCCTCCAGTCGCCCGCAGTGGTCTCCTCAAATCGCTCGTACGTGCACGTGTAATATCATGGTGCGACGGAGAGCGCTCGTACATGCGCTGCTCCTCACGACGACGACGGCGCGCCTGGCGCCGCGCACCGCGCGCACCGCGACGGCGCTGCGCCACCGCGGGGGCGCCAAAGAGGCGGACGAGGCCATCGAGGGCCCGTGCATCGGCATCGACCTGGGCACGACCTACTCGTGCGTGGGCGTCTGGCGCAACGGGCGCGTGGAGATCTGCGCGAACGACCAGGGCAATAGAATCACGCCCAGCTACGTCGCCTTCTGCGAAGACGGCACGCGCTTGGTGGGCGACGCGGCCAAGAACCAGGCCGCGCAGAACCCCACGAACACGATCTACGACGCCAAAAGATTGATAGGAAGAAAATTCAGTGATGCCACCGTGAAGGAGGACGCGTCGCATTTTTCTTTTGCGATCGTGGACAAGGGCGGCAAGCCTCAAGTGGAAGCAAATGTCAAGGGCGCCAAGAAGCAGTTCTCGCCGGAAGAAGTCAGCGCCATGATCCTGGGCAAGATGAAGGAGACGGCCGAGGCCTATCTGGGCGAGCCCGTCAAGCACGCGGTGGTCACGGTGCCGGCCTATTTTAATGATGCCCAGCGCCAGGCCACCAAGGACGCCGGCACCATTGCTGGATTGAAGGTCGCTAGAGTGATCAACGAGCCCACGGCCGCGGCCATCGCTCATGGGTTAGATAAAGTAGGGAGCGGCGACAAGGAGGAGAACGTGCTGGTGTTCGATTTGGGCGGCGGGACGTTTGACGTCACTTTGCTGACCATCGACAACGGCGTCTTCGAGGTGCGGGCGACCAGCGGCGACACGCATCTGGGCGGCGAGGACTTCGATCAACGATTGATGGCCCATTGCGTCGAGCAGTTCAAGCGGAAGCACAAGGGCATGGACGTCAGTGAGGACCCCAAGGCTCTGCAGCGGATACGGAAGCAGTGCGAACTAGCTAAAAGAGCTTTGTCCTCGGCCACCCAGACCACCCTTGACGTGGACGCGGTGCACCAAGGGATTGACCTGTCCCTACCCATTTCCAGGGCCAAGTTCGAGGAGCTCTGCGCGGATTTGTTCAAGCGGACGCTGAAACCCGTGGCGCGCGTATTGAAGGACGCCGGGCTCACGAAGAAGGACGTCGATCAAGTGGTACTAGTGGGCGGCTCGACGCGCGTCCCGAAAGTCCAGCAACTGTTGCGGGACTTCTTCGAGGGCAAAGAACTCAATCAGAGAATTAATCCCGACGAGGCCGTGGCGTACGGAGCCGCCGTGCAGGCCGGCATTTTGTCCGGGGCCACCGGCGATGCGACGAAAGATGTCCTCTTATTAGATGTGGCACCTCTCTCACTCGGAATAGAAACGGCGGGCGGCGTGATGACGAAACTCATCGACCGGGGCACCACGATCCCGGCCAAGAAGACCCAGGTCTTCTCGACGTACGCGGACAACCAGCCCGGCGTGCTCATCCAGGTTTTTGAAGGCGATAGGGCCATGACCAAGGACTGCCGGTCATTGGGGAAGTTCGAGCTCACGAGCATCCCGCCGGCACCTAGAGGAGTGCCCCAGATAGAGGTCGCGTTCGACGTCGACGCGAACGGCATTTTATCCGTGAGCGCGCGGGACACCGCTTCGGGCGTCTCGAAGGACATCACGATCACCGCGGAGAAGGGGCGGCTGTCCGAGGACGAGATCGAGCGCATGGTGCGGGAAGCGGAGGAGTTCGCGAACGAGGACGCGGCGCTCCGGGCGAACGTGGAGGCCCGCAACCAGTTCGAGGCCTACGCTTATCAATTAAGAGGCTCCAAGGACGGGCTGAGTCTAGAAAGCGACGATGCGGTTGCATTAGATGCGGCGCTCGCCACGGCGACGGCGTGGCTGGACGAGCACACCTCGCCGGCGCCGCCCAAGGAGGACAGCGACGCGCAGCGGAAGGCGCTCGAGGAGGTCGCGAACCCCATCATGTCGAAGGCGTACCAGGCGCCCCAGCCGGAGGAGGGCACGGGCGGCGGCGACACGTCCCCGCCGGACGACGACCTTGATGATTTCGATGACGACATGTAGGAGTAAGCGCTGTTTTAGAACCCATCCACTATACGTATTAAACCCCCAACGACTCCGACGCCAACAACCCCGCCGCGGCCTTGGACACCTCGGGGTCCTCGTGCTCGGCGAGGGCCTCGGCCGCGGCGCGCGCCGCGTCGCGGCTCGCATCTGACGGCGGCTTTGGACCAGTCGCGTGCTCGAAGACCGCCTTCAGGCCCTTCAGGCACGCCGCGGCGACGGCGTCGGGCGCGTCGTCCGCGGTCGCGCCGGACGACAGGTCGGTGACTAAAGCGTCCAGGCGCGTCGACAGGGGCGCCAGCAAACCAAGGGCTGTGACGCCGTTTCTCCTCACTTCAAGGGCCGGATCGCGCAGCGCCTTGGCGAATGTCGCTTGTAGTTGCGGCACGAAGGCCTTGACCAGTTTCGGGGCGACCTCCAACAACGCCGACAGGGCCTCGAGCACGGCCGCCTTGACGGGCCCGCCGAAGCGGTCGCCGCCCACGCGGATCAGCGGCCCGGCGACCTTGATCGCCACGGGCTTGAGCGTCACTTCGGACGAGAGCCGCACTAATTCGGCAATGCCTAAGGCAGCGGATTCCCGCCTTTCAGCGTCGCCGTGCAGCAACGAGTGCAAATACGGCGGCAGCAGGATCTTGAGCCCCGCGTCCCTACTCAGAGCCGGGACGGGCTCCTTCGTCTGCCCCCTTCCTAATCTCGCCGCGGACGCGGCGCTCTGCAGCGTCGCGCGGTACAGTTCCAAGTGCTCGGCCTGGCGCTCCACGTCCACGCAGTCGCCGTAGGCCCCAAGCGCTTCCAATGCCCGGGCCCGGCACGCGTCGTCGGGTTCGGCCAGGTTATGCAGCAACTCCCTCAACAACAAGGGCGCGGCCTCGAGCAGCCGGTCCCGGCAGTCAGGC
>Ga0114994_10000218_pt1 | contig 35148 bp, 27 predicted proteins | sample ArcticOcean_MG_C_9_FD_87043 | JGI IMG/M metagenome (GOLD analysis project Ga0114994, IMG submission 87043) | Marine microbial communities from western Arctic Ocean - ArcticOcean_MG_CB2_152 | ecosystem: Environmental > Aquatic > Marine > Oceanic | place: Arctic Ocean: Canada Basin | collected...
CTTGGCTTGATCTACCAAGGCACCCGCTACCATGGCTTTCAACGCCAATCCGGTGTTGATACGGTCCAGCAAACCCTCGAAGCCGCTCTGTCGTCGATCGCCAATCACCCCATCCGCGTCGCCTGCGCGGGCCGTACCGATTCCGGGGTTCATGCGACGGGGCAGGTGATTCATTTTGATACCGTGGCCAGCCGGCAGGATAAAGCTTGGGTTCAGGGCGTTAACACACTCTTACCCGATGATATCAGCGTTGCCTGGATGCGGTCGGTTGACGACACCTTTGATGCGCGACACTCAGCGATTGCCAGGCAATATCAGTTCATCATTTATAATCAGGGGTTGCGGCGGGCCTTGGGTTATGAATTCATGGCGCGGGAATATCGGCCGTTGTTAGAGGGTTTGATGCAGTCAGCCGCCCAGGCGTTGGTGGGTGAGCATGATTATAGCGCGTTTCGCGCGGCGCACTGCCAGGCCAATTCGCCCTGGCGCTGCGTTGAGTTCATTGATGTGACTCGTCGCGGTGACTTGGTGATTGTCGACATCAAAGCCAACGCTTTTTTGCATCATATGGTCCGCAATATTGTTGGCGCGTTATGTGATGTTGGTGCAGGCGTGCAACACGTTGATTGGATCGCTGAATTACTCAAACAACGCAATCGCCAGCTGGCGGGGAAAATGGCCGCAGCGAGCGGTCTGTATCTGTGCCAGGTGGACTATCCGGTATCGTTTGGGATCCCGAAAGGGTCATTCCCGGGTCAATTATTAGGCTAAAAATCAAATGCTTAAAAGTCTGTGATAGACTGCTGTCGCACTAATTCGCAACGTTGCTCATGAATCTTCAAGATAAAACCCGGGTTAAGGTCTGTGGTATTACACGCGCAGAGGATGCCCTGGCCGCGGCAAGGCTCGGCGTGGCGGCGATTGGTTTCGTGTTCTATGAGAAAAGCCCAAGGGCTATCACAGCAGCCGATGCGCTGGGTATCGCGCAGCAACTGCCACCGTTTTTGATGAAGGTCGGGTTGTTTGTCAATGCCGATGCCAAAACGGTTTTTTCGAGCCTTGCAACTTGCCCGATCGACATTTTGCAATTTCATGGCGATGAAGATGAGAACTATTGTCGGCAGTTTGACGTACCTTATATCAAGGCCCTGCGCCATCAAAGTACCGATGAGACCCGCAGTGCTGCGGCACAGTTCGCATCAGCCAGTGCGATCCTTTTGGATAGCTTTGAGCCGGGGCGATTCGGCGGTACTGGACGATCCTTTAATTGGCAGGAAATCCCTGAGTTGACGCAACCGTTAATTTTAGCGGGCGGTCTAACACCGGCCAACGTCGGTTTGGCGGTGGCGCAGGTTGCACCCTATGCGGTGGATGTGAGCGGCGGTGTTGAAGTGATGCCGGGCGTTAAGAGCCCAGAAAAAATACAACAATTGATGCGTGCCGTTGCGGCAGCGGATGATTTGCATTAAGGCGCGGCAGGCCGCACCGACTTGCAAGACAAAGAGGACCCTATGGTGAGTAAACAGCTTGGAACAAATGAAACGCTTTCGTCCTTCCCGGATCAATCGGGACATTTTGGACCCTATGGCGGACGATTCGTCTCAGAGACGCTTATGGCGGCGCTGGATGAGCTGACCGGGGCCTATGAGGGGTTAAAAACCGATGCGGGGTTTCTCGCGGAATTGGGTTCGGACCTTGAGCATTATGTGGGAAGAGCCTCGCCCTTGTATTTGGCCGAGCGGCTCACCCAGCATGCAGGCGGCGCCAAGATCTGGTTGAAAAGAGAAGATCTCAATCATACGGGTGCTCATAAGATTAATAATTGCATTGGTCAGGCGCTGCTCGCGCGTCATATGGGTAAGCCTCGCATTATTGCGGAAACGGGCGCCGGCCAACACGGCGTGGCGTCGGCCACTGTGGCGGCTCGATTTGGCCTGAAATGCACGGTTTATATGGGTAGCGAGGATATTCAGAGACAAAGTTTGAACGTCTATCGAATGAAATTGCTGGGCGCGGAAGTGGTGCCAGTAACCTCGGGTTCTCGAACTTTGAAAGATGCCTTGAACGAAGCCATGCGAGACTGGGTGACCAATGTGGATGATACCCATTACATCATTGGCACCGTGGCTGGACCACATCCGTATCCGATGATCGTTCGGGATCTTCAGTCTGTCATTGGCCGAGAAGCTCGGCAGCAATTTGCGAGCCGGCACGGTGGCTTGCCGGATGCCGTTATGGCCTGTGTTGGTGGTGGATCGAACGCGATGGGGATCTTCTATCCGTTTCTCGAGGATGAATCTGTGCGCCTAATCGGGGTTGAGGCCGCGGGTGATGGCATTGCCACGGGTCGACATGCAGCGCCGCTGACGGACGGGGTTGTTGGCGTGTTGCACGGCAATAGAACCTATTTGATGCAAGATGATGCGGGGCTTATCAGTGAAACCCATTCTGTTTCGGCAGGTTTGGATTATCCGGGTGTGGGACCTGAGCATGCTTGGTTAAAAGATATCGAGCGTGCTGAATATGTTTCGGTGACCGATGTACAAGCGCTCGCGGCCTTTCGCCAATTGAATTTGCTTGAGGGCATCCTGCCCGCGCTTGAAAGTAGTCATGCCTTGGCTTATGCCGTTGAGTTCGCAGCGAGCCTACGCAAAGATCAAAATATTATCGTTAATCTTTCCGGTCGGGGTGATAAAGACATTCCAACTATGGCAAAAATTGACGGCATCTCAATCGGTTAAGGAGTTCTTGTGGGTCGATTAACGTCAACGATTAACGCCGTGCAGGCGCAAGGTCGCAAATCCTTAGTTGCCTATATTGTTGCGGGCGATCCACATCCGAACCAGACGGTGGCGTTGATGCATACGCTTGTTGCCGAAGGGGTTGATATTATAGAGCTTGGGGTACCGTTCACCGATCCCGAGGCGGAAGGGCCCGTGATCCAATTGGCACATGAACGGGCTTTGGTGCACCAGGTGACCCTTTTGAAGGTCTTCGCGATGGTTGCAAAATTTCGGCTTGATGATCCAGAAACCCCGGTGGTTTTGATGGGTTATCTAAATCCCATCGAAGCCATGGGCTATGAGGTATTTGCTGAGGCGGCGAAGCGCAGCGGAGTTGATGGTTTAATTACGGTGAATCTACCGCCGGAAGAAGCGGGCGCACTGGCCATTGCGCTGCAGAACAATGACATTGACCCGATTTACTTGCTCGCGCCAACAACCACGGACCTGCGGGCGGCAAAGGTCTGTCAGGCGAGCCGCGGTTTCGTTTACTATGTCTCGCTGAAAGGCACAACGGGTGCTGGCACGCTAGACATTGCTGCGGTTTGCGAGCGAGTTGAGCACTTGAAAGCGCAAACAACCCTGCCGTTGTTTGTCGGCTTTGGTATTAAAGATGGCGCGACCGCCGCGCCCATCGCCGCCGTGGCGGATGGCGTTGTTGTCGGCTCGGCAATAGTGACCTTAATGGATCAGTTTCAAACGTCGCCTGAAGCCTTAAATGCAGCCGTCATCGAGCTGGTTCGCGACATACGGGCGGCTCTGAATGCGTCAGACGCTTGAGCAATGGTTGGACTATGTCGGTGGGTTGCATCCGATTGCTTGGGATTTAACGCTCGATCGCGTCTCTGAGGTTGCCCTGCGGCTCGGGGTCGAGCGACCGGCTCGGCAGGTTGTACTGGTTGCCGGAACCAATGGAAAAGGCTCGTGTTGTGAAGCCCTCGCAGCCCTTGCCTTGGCAGCAGGGGTTTCTGTTGGGGTGACGACCAGTCCGCATCTTCGACGATTTAACGAAAGGATTCGAATCAACGGCGCAGAAGCGACTGACCTTCAAATCGTTGCGGCCTTCGAGCGCATCGATGCGGTCAGAGGTGATATTTCACTGAGTTATTTTGAGTTCGCCTGCCTTGCAGCGCTGCTGCTGTTTCGCGACGCGGATTTGGATTTGGCTATCCTTGAAATTGGCCTGGGGGGTCGATTGGATGCGATGAACTTGGTTGATCCAGATATTTCAGTGATTTTACCGATCGCCCTAGACCACCAAAGCTACCTTGGTGACACCAGAGAGGCCATCGGTTTCGAAAAGGCAGGCATCCTCAGAGCAAATGGCATCTTGGTTCTGGCAGATCCGGAACCGCCCAGTAGTATCCTCGAAGAAGCCGAACGGCAGACTTGTCAGGTTTTTCGAATCGGCTGGGAATTTGATTGGACGGACGCTCAGGTCTCTTGGATGGCTTTGGGCCATTTGCAATGCCAGGCGCTGACGAGCGCTCAAACCCGCTTGCCAAAGCCGAGCCTCGCGGCTGCGGTGCAAACCATGGCGCAGCTGGGTTTATTGAGCCCGAGCAATGTAGTGCAGTTGCAGGATGTTTCTTTGCTGGGTCGATTAACCCGGTATGATTTGGCGGGTCAAAGGCTTTATCTCGACGTCGCGCATAATGAGCAGGCTGTTTTAAGGCTGGCTACGGAACTGACCCGCCAAGGCTGCGGGTCAATTCGAGTGGTTTTTGGTTTGTACGCGGATAAAGATGCCCAAGCGGTCATCCGTGCCATTGGGCCGATGGTGCATTTTTGGCATCTAACGCAGGTAGATGAGCCCCGGGCATTGGCCTCAGAGCAGCTCATGACGCGTTTATCGGTGGTCGATCAAGTGCGAGCTGAAACCACTGGGTCGGTGAAGCAAGCGCTTGAAAATGCGGTTCGGTTGTCTGGGGGCATTGATACGATTGTTGTGTTCGGTTCTTTCCCTGTGGTGGGCGAAGCCTTAGAATATCTAGATCATCATCCGGGGGCTAGGTTGCAGTAATTTGGAAACAAAACTCAAATACCGCATGGTAGGGATTCTCGTGTTAACGGCGCTTGCTGTGATTTTTGTTCCGATGATCTTTAGTGGCTCCGAGCAAGATCGAGATGCTTACATGGCCGAAATTCCTAAAGGACCTAGTTTTGGCCAAGGTCGCCGAATCTCAGTGATTGATCTGCAAGCTGAAATGCGGTCACGAGAGCGCGAGAGCGCGGCTGCAATGCCGGTGGATAAGGTCGATCAAACTGATTACGCGGACCAGCCAGCAAAGATCCTAGATCAAAACGGCTTGCCGATCGGATGGAGTCTCCAGGTTGCGAGCTTTCGAGACCAGGAAAATGCTGTGCGATTAAGGGCGAGCATTCGCCAGCTGGGTCACGGTAGTTATGTGCTCCGAAGCTTAACCAATGAAGGGTTGTTCTTTCAGGTCTTGGTTGGCCCCTCGCTCGATCGAAATGCCTTGCTGAAGATTGGGCAACAACTCTCCGCTGAAATGGACCTGTCGGTGCAGATCGTTCGCTATCGAGTCGAAGACGATTCGAACCAATTAGGGGGATGAATTTGGATTTGGATTTGGCAAATCTTGATTGGGTCATCCTCGGGATTATTTTTGTGTCGACGGTGTTGTCCGCGTTTCGGGGGCTTGTCCGTGAGGCGTTAGCGCTTGGCAGCTGGATTCTGGCCGTTATTGTCGCGCGTTGGTTCGTCGACCCACTCTCGATGCACTTGTCGCCCTATATTGAAATGGCCTCCGTTCGAACCCTGATTGCCTATGGGCTCTTGATGGTTGGGACCTTGATGGTCTGTGGCCTACTCACGCGGGTACTGGGCGAGCTCATCAAAATATCCGGACTGAGTGCAACCGACCGGTTGCTCGGCATGGTGTTTGGGTTTTTGAGGGGCGCGCTGGTGGTTTTGCTCGGGGTCACTGCGCTGCACTATTTTACGCCGGTGACGCAAGATCCTTGGTGGCAATCCTCACGGCTTGTGCCATTGGTGCTGGAACTACTCGAGGTTTTAAAGCCGATGGTACTCGAACACTCCGATCAACTGCTCCGAAACTTAACTGAGGTATAGCGATATGTGTGGTGTAGTGGGTTTAGTTGGGCAAAAGCCCGTTAGTTTCGATCTTTATGATGCCATTTCAATGCTCCAGCATCGCGGTCAAGATGCGGCGGGGATGGTCACCTGTCAAGGTGATCGGCTGACATTGCGGAAAGAAAACGGATTGGTCCGGGATGTTTTTAATCAATCTCATCTAGAGACACTGGTTGGGAATATGGGCGTTGCCCATGTACGGTATCCCACCGCGGGCACCTCAAGCGCAGCCGAGGCCCAGCCGATGTATGTGAACTCGCCCTTTGGTATTTGCATGGCGCACAATGGTAATTTGATTAACGCGAATGAACTCAACGAGGAACTGTTTCGAACCGATCGTCGGCACATCAACACCAGCAGCGACTCGGAAGTGTTACTCAATGTTTTTGCCAACGAGTTGCAGGGTATCGCCGGTCATCGGTTATTGCCGGAAGATGTTTTTAAAGCCGTCGAGCGGGTGCACCATCGGGCGGTCGGTGCCTATGCGGTTGTGAGTCTGATCACAGGCTATGGTCTCGTCGGCTTCAGGGATCCAAACGGCATTCGGCCGCTTGTTTTGGGTCGACGGAAAACGGTGGTGGGTTTTGATTATATGTTGGCATCCGAGAGTGTTGCGCTGAGCGTTTTAGGCTTTGAGCTGATGGAAGATATTGCGCCCGGGGAAGTGGTTTATATTGAGTCTAACGGTCGCTTACATCGACGGTTAACAAAAGTTAAGACGCGATGGTCGCCGTGTATTTTTGAACACGTGTATTTGGCTCGACCTGACTCGATCATGGACGGGATCTCGGTTTATAAAGCGCGATTAAAAATGGGTGAGAAGCTTGCGGATAAAATCTTAAGGCTCTGGCCAGATCATGACATCGACGTGGTGATTCCCATTCCCGATACCAGTTGCACAGCGGCGCTTCCGATGGCCCATCGTTTGGGCGTGAAATACCGAGAAGGCTTGGTGAAGAATCGATATATTGGGCGAACGTTTATCATGGCGGGCCAGGAAGAGCGTTATAAGTCGGTTCGTCGGAAGCTCAATACGATCGAGCTTGAGTTTAAAGGCAAAAATGTTTTGCTGGTGGATGATTCGATTGTCAGAGGCACCACCTCGCGACAGATTGTTCAGATGGCAAGAGATGCGGGTGCCAAGAAGGTGTATCTTGCATCAGCCGCACCGCCCGTCCGGCACCCCAATGTCTACGGCATTGATATGCCCGCGCCAACGGAATTTGTGGCGCACAATCAAACCGAAGCAGAGATTCAAGCGTACATCGGGGTTGATTGGTTAATTTATCAGGACCTTGAGGACCTTGAGGCTTGTGCCGCGGGGATCAATGATAAAATTGATGGTTTTGATTGCTCCGTATTCAATGGGGAATATGTCACCGAAGGTGTCAGCGCCCATTACTTGCAGCGCATCGAGCAGCAACGAAATGATCAAGCAAAGCAGCAGCGGGTCAGTGGCCGTAAGCACAATAGCGAGTTGCATAACTATCATTAACTTGATTCAAACCCCATGAACGCGCAGCTAGACGCGATATTAGGCGGGCTCGATGCCATTATCTTGGGTAAAAAGCAGGAAGTGCGCCTGGCGTTAACCAGTCTTTTGGCAGGCGGTCATCTTTTGATTGAGGATGTCCCGGGTACTGGAAAAACAACCCTCGCGCTGGCCCTAGGCCGAGTGCTTGGGCTGCAGCACCAAAGGGTTCAGTTTACCGTCGACGTCTTACCCAGTGACATTACCGGGAGTTCGATTTACCGGCAGCGTGACCAGGCATTTGAGTTCCATCCGGGCCCGGTTTTTAGCCAGATACTGCTCGCGGATGAAATTAATCGGGCCATGCCCAAGACCCAAAGCGCGCTGCTTGAGGCCATGGAAGAAAATGCGGTCACCCAAGATGGCGTAACCTACCCATTGCCGTCGCCTTTTTTTGTCATTGCAACGCAGAATCCGCTGCATCATTCCGGAACCTATCCGCTCCCAGAGTCACAGTTGGACCGGTTTTTGATGACGCTACAAATGGGTTACCCCGATGCCGATGCTGAGTACGCACTGTTGATGGGTGGCCCGGTTCGGCAAAAAGTACTCGATCAGGTTTCTTTGTGTACGGCTGACCAACTGATGCTGTGGCAAGCACAGGTGGCGCTCGTTAAGGTTGCAAGCTCGGTCGTGGATTATGTGCTGCGATTGGTTCGGCAGTCGCGTACAAGTGCGTCGTTTGAAATGGGGCTCTCGCCGAGAGCGGGACTTGCGCTCATGGCGGCAAGTCGAGCTTGGGCTTTTTTGAAGGGACGCGACTATGTGATGCCGGAAGATGTTCAGGCGGTTTTCACAGCCGTGTGTCATCATCGATTGCGGTTTCGAAGTAGTGAGGATCGTACCGGGTTGATTCGCTCAATCACAGACTTTCTGAACCATGTCGATGTGGTGGCTTAGTACGGAGTGGTCTCAGCGGGCCGAAAAATTTCGGGCGGCTCGCTTTAAATCCTGGTTAGACCGCCGGGTCCCGCCGGCTCAAGAAATACGATTATCCCATCGAAACATCTTTATTGTGCCAACCCGTCAGGGTTTTGGCTTTGTCCTGATTTTGATCTTGATTCTCATTGCCGGTATCAATTACCAGAATGCACTGGCTCATGCTTTGGCATTTCTGATGCTGGGATTGTTTTTGGTCGCGATGTTGCAAACCCACCGTAATCTGGCGGGCCTTGTTCTGAGTCAGACGGTACCCGTTGAAGGGATTGTCGGGCAAAAGGTCTCGGTGCCTGTACGGGTCCAAAGTGATGCCGGTCGGGTTCATGATGGGTTGTCGTTGTTTTGGCCCAGCCTGCCGGGTAGTGCACCATTTGGGGTCGATCGCAATGGGACAACTATTTTTCGCCAAACCATTCCGGATCACAGAGGTTGGTATGGGCCAGGGCGCTTGCGGCTTGAAACGGTTTATCCGTTTGGCCTCTTCAGGGCTTGGTCCTGGCTGGATTTCGATTGCAAGATTCTGAGTTCCCCAAGGCCGGTACCTTGTGATGGCCTCGTGAACCCGGACGTTGCAAAACTCGGGGCGGGTCGACGCATGATCCTGGGTGGGGACGAACTTAAAGCGTTGCGAGAATTCCAAGATGGTGACGATCAACGCCATGTCCATTGGCGGGCGTCTGCCAAACTCGATCGATTGATGGTCAAAACCTTTGAATCTCAACAGTCTTCCAGCCAATGGCTTCGCTTGGAGGATGTACAGGGCTTGCCAATGACAGACCGGTTAGGCGGCTTGGCCTATCTCATCGAGCTTTATTCGCAACGAGGCGATGCCTTTGGCTTAGATTTGTTCGGCCAGCAATTAGCCATTGGATCGGGCAATACTCAAGAACGAAAAGCGCTGAGGCGACTCGCGCTTTTTGAGTGGCCTGGGCATTAAACTATGACGGTCTCACGCTCAGCACTGCTTTGGATGTTGGCGAGCCAAAGCCTCATGCTCGCGCCGCATGGTCTGCGCATGCCGTTGTGGATGTTATTGGTTTGTCTTGCGGTCTTGGGGTTTACGCTGGCTCGGATTCAGGGTTATGTAAAGTTGCCTTCAAAATGGGTGGCGATTGCCAGTGTGTTCCTGGGTTGGGGGTTGCTGTGGCGGGAATATGGCAGTCCGATGGTGGTCGAGTTTTGGGTGGACCTCTTACTGTTTATGTACACCGCCAAACTGCTTGAACTTGCCGCAAAGCGGGACGTTTCTCAGATCATGCTCTTGAGTTTCTTTGTTGCCATGACCCATTTTTTGTTCAGTGAGTCGATGCTACAAACTGCTGTGACCTTTTTTGGCCTGCTCATGGTCATGGCAACACTCATTGCGATTCATATGAGTTCGACGCAAACCCAGGGTCGGCAACCCTTGAAACTTGCGGGTATTGCTTTTCTTCAAGCGTTGCCGTTGCTCGTGATCTTGTTTGTTTTTTTTCCGAGACTCAGTCCGTTCTGGACGATTCCATTGGAGAAAGGGACTGCGGTCACCGGGTTGAGTGATCGCTTGATGCTGGGGGACATTCACCGTTTGGTACAGTCTGATGCGTTAGCCTTCCGAGTCAATTTTGCAGAGGCGCCGCCACCGTCAAGAGATCTGTACTGGCGAACCTTGGTGCTGAGTGAATATTCGGGTGGCGGATGGATTGTCGGGTCGCCGCCAAAACCCAGGGCGCAGGCCTGGGATTATACCGAGGCGATTGACTATCAGCTGCTCACGCAGCCGATGCGGGTTCCTTTTATACCCTCCTTAGATCGAATTTTGTCGGTAACCGGTGAGTCTGTGCGACTCGATCAATTGGGTTTCGTTCGCAGCACGGGGGCGTTGCAAACGGTGAGTCAGTATCAAATGCGGAGCGGACTCAATTCGGTCAATTTAACGGAATTGACCGATGCGGAACAGGCGGCCTATCTGGCATTACCGGGGACGGCAAACCCATTGGCTCGAGCTTATGGCGCGTCGCTCGGTGAGACTCATAAGGCGCCGGATGCCGTAATTCAAGCAGTGCTTGATTGGTATTTTGATCAATTTACCTACACCCTTAATCCAGGCGGAAGCGACGGCGATCCGATCGATCACTTCTTGTTTGAGGCTCAGCGCGGTTTTTGTGAGCATTTTGCCGCCGGTTTTACGCTCATCATGCGCGCCGCTGGCGTACCTGCGCGGGTGGTTTTAGGCTATCAAGGTGGCACTTACAACGCATCTGGGAACTACATCGAAGTGCGTCAGTTCGATGCCCACGCCTGGTCTGAGGTTTGGGTCGACGGCAAGGGTTGGCGCCGAGTGGATCCCACTGCGGTCATTGCGCCGGAGCGAATTGAATCGGGTATGGGCATGGCGGCGGCAGGAATGGACGGTTTGATGACCGGTAAGGCATGGGATTACTTTCAAATGCGGAGTCTGGGCTGGCTCTATAATCTGCAGCTGGAAATGCAGGCGCTCAGTCATCTTTGGGACCGGGTGGTTGTGAACTATGACCAGGCGCAGCAAATACGCTGGTTATCCGCGGTTTGGCCGGACCTAGAATTCGAAGATTTAGCGCCGATCGCTTTGGCTGGCTTTTTATTAGGCTTAGGGGTCATCACCTTCGGTTTGGTCGCGCCGCCGCGCTGGCAAAGATTGTCTCAAGAAGCCCGATGGTGGCGCGGCTATAGGCATTGTTTGGAGGCAATAGCGCTGGGGCAAACTGGACCGGGGCGCTCGGTTGAGGTTTGTCAGCAAGCCTGGCGATTGGCGCGTCCGGCGGAAGCGGCATTGGCCAGTGACTTTGTTGAGAAATTCGTGTTGTTGCTTTACCAAGAAGACGAAACCGTGTCCCCACGGAGTGTCTCAAAGGCACTGTTGGTGCTGAAAGTGAGGCTGGCCTGGATGCGGTTTCTGGGTCGCTAAGCATTGGTTGCTGGGAGCGTAAGATTCGAGCAAGCATCAAGCGAATACGGGCTCGGCTGAGCCCGTATTCGCACTTAGATTAGCTGACTTCGACCACATTGACGGCTGGAATCAGCGCGCTATCAGCGGATTTTTGAAAGGACTCGATTTCGTTGAAATTGAGATACCGATAGATATCGGCGCTCATGGGTTCCAGGTTCTTCGCGTAGGCCTGATACTCTTCAACCGTTGGCAATTTGCCCAAAATGCTCGCCACAGCAGCGAGTTCGGCGGAAGCAAGGAACACGTCCGCGCCATCGCCAAGACGATTCGGGAAGTTTCGGGTTGAGGTTGAAACCGCGGTTGAGTTTGGTGCGATCCGCGCTTGATTACCCATACACAAAGAGCAGCCCGGCATCTCTGTTCGAGCGCCAGCTTGCGCAAAGACGTTATAGACGCCTTCTTCCATCAGTTGATGCTCGTCCATTTTAGTCGGTGGTGAGATCCACAGCCGGGTGGGAATGGACTTGGCATTTTGCAGCATATTCGCGGCGGCTCGAAAGTGCCCAATGTTGGTCATGCACGAACCAATAAAGACTTCGTCGATCTTTCGACCCGCAACCTCGGACAGTGGTTTTACGTCATCTGGGTCATTCGGGCAGGCCAGGAGGGGCTCTTTAATTTCATTCAGATCGATTTCGATGATTTCGAAGTAGCTGGCGTCGGGATCCGGCGTCATCAATGTGGGATTATCGAGCCAGGCATTCATGGCATCGATTCGGCGGGCAATGGTTCGGGTGTCGCCATAGCCCTGAGCGATCATCCATTTCAGCAGGGTAACGTTTGAAGTGAGGTATTCTGTAATCGAGGCTTCGCCCAGTTGGATTGTACATCCCCCGGCGGATCGTTCAGCAGAGGCGTCAGAAATTTCAAACGCCTGCTCAACCTTCAAGTCAGGCAGCCCTTCGATTTCAAGGATCCTGCCACTGAATACATTCTTCTTGCCTTCCTTTGCAACCGTGAGGAGGCCGCGTTGAATAGCCGCATAAGGGATGGCGTTGACCAGATCGCGTAGCGTGATGCCCGGTTGCATCTCACCCTTAAATCGCACCAAAACAGACTCGGGCATATCCAGTGGCATCACCCCGAGTGCGGCAGCAAACGCAACCAAACCCGAACCGGCTGGAAAGCTGATGCCCATTGGAAAGCGAGTGTGGGAGTCGCCGCCGGTGCCGACAGTGTCGGGCAACAACATTCGATTGAGCCAAGAGTGAATAATCCCATCACCAGGCCGCAAGGCAACGCCGCCCCGGGTTTGGATAAAGTCGGGGAGTTCATGTTGGGTCTCGATATCGACCGGCTTTGGATAGGCAGCCGTGTGGCAAAAAGATTGCATCACAAGATCTGCCGAAAAACCAAGGCAGGCGAGTTCTTTGAGTTCATCGCGGGTCATGGGGCCGGTTGTATCTTGAGATCCGACAGTGGTCATTTTAGGTTCGCAATAGTCCCCAGGACGGATGCCGGGTAGGCCGCAAGCTTTGCCAACAATCTTCTGAGCCAGGGTGAATCCTTGTTGACTCATCGCGGCTGGTTGATCCTTCCTGAAGACCTCAGAGGTATCGAGGTTTAACGCCTCGCGCGCACGCTCGGTCAGCCCTCGGCCGATAATCAGCGGAATTCTACCGCCGGCTCGCACTTCGTCTAAAAGCACTTCGTTGGCCAGCTTGAAGGTGGATAGCACCGCGCCCGTTTGGTCGGTAATTTTGCCTTCATAAGGATGAATGTTAATGATTTGTCCCATCTTGAGCGCGCTGACATCGCACTCGATCGGTAGCGCGCCCGCATCTTCCATGGTGTTGAAAAAGATCGGCGCGATCTTGCCGCCCAATACGAAGCCGCCATCACGCTTATTCGGGATGTGGGGCACATCATCGCCCATGTGCCATAGCACTGAATTGGTCGCAGACTTACGAGAGGATCCGGTGCCGACCACGTCACCGACGTAGGCAATTGGGAAACCTTGGGTTTTCAACTGCTCGATGGTTTCTAGGGGCTTATCCATGGTGTTGATCAGCATGGATTTAGCATGCAACGGAATGTCTGGGCGGCTCCAGGCGTCGCCCGCCGGCGATAAATCGTCGGTGTTGGTTTCACCCTCAACCATAAAGACAGTAACCGTGATCGCGTCGGGCAGTGCTGGCTTGCGGGTAAACCAATCGGCATCGGCCCAGGCCTGTAACACTTTGGCAGCGGTTGCATTGGTTTTTGCCTTTTCGACCACGTCGTGGAACGCATCAAACATCAGCAACGTTTTAGATAAGGCCGCGGCGGCTTCTTCGGCCACGTTGTCATGATCTAAAAGGTCAATCAGGGGCTCAATGTTATAGCCGCCCAACATCGTGCCCAAAAGTCGAGTCGCAAGTGCTGGATCAATTAATGGCGAGGTGGCTTCGCCTTTCGCAATGGCGGCCAAATAGCCGGCTTTAATATAGGCTGCGTCATCAACACCGGCGGGAACCCGGTCGCTAATGAGCGCCAGCAAGAAGGCTTCTTCTCCGGCCGGTGGGTTCGTCAACAGTTCTGTCAGGTCATGGACCTGCTCAGCTGTTAAAGGCTTGGGCACAATGCCCGCGTCGGCGCGTTCTTGGACGTGTTGTCGATAGGCTTCAAGCACAGGGGTATCCTTGTCAGTGATTGAGATTTTTTTGGGCAGCATAGGCTGTTAGAATGCGCCGATTCTACACTAAAGTCGTAATGATTTTAAGCGAGTCAAGATTGTCATCCAAGGATCTGTTTCTATGAAGTTCGAGCAGCTTAATCTCGTACCAACGCCGGATTCTTGGTTGCGGCAGGCGGCATCTGATTTACCGACTTTGCTGATTGATCACGCAAATTGTGAAAAAAAAGCCGCCTCAACGGCCCTAAACTTGATGTATCGCTATGTCGAGTATCCCGCGCTGCTGCAGGCTTTGTCTAAGCTTGCCAGAGAAGAGCTCCGTCACTTTGAGCAAGTCCTTGGAATCATGGCGGCGCGCGGGATCGTTTATGAGCAAATGACCTCGGCGCGCTATGCCGGTGAAATGCGGCGGTTAGTGCAAACCCATGAGCCCAACCGGTTAATCGATCTTTTAGTGATGTCGGCGGTGATTGAGGCAAGAAGCTGCGAACGGTTTGGGCGTTTGTGCGACGTGCTGGACGCAGACTTGGCCTCGTTTTATGGTTCTTTGCTGAACTCAGAAAAGCGACACTTTCTGAGTTATTTGAATTTTGCTAACGAAATTGCGGCGAATGAGGCTGAGGTTGCAGCCCGCCTATCGGTGTTTTTGGCAGCGGATGCAGCGCTCATTACGGCTTCTGATGAACAGTTTCGGTTTCACAGTGGTGCGCCGGACTAAGCAGCCCATTCTGACGAATTTTCTGGGCATTTTAAGCCTGATCCCAAGCAGCCCTTTTCAGAGCCATGCCGGTCCCCTTCGCCTTGTACCCGTGTTATCCGCATCGCGCCTGCATCGTAAGAGAAATGGATTATTCGATGCGTCATCACTGGGATTCGAGTCGCTTTGGGCCTTGGGTGATCTTGGCGCTGTGGTGACGGCTGGGTCGGCGAGAATGGTGCGCCACTGATCACAGCGCTCGGGTTGGCGCGATGGCCTTGACCGCGAGGGAAGGGGTGACCGACGCGTCTGGTCTTTTTGAAGACTAAAGTGCGAAGGATTCCAAAATCAGGGCATCATTTGCCTCGCAAATGTGCCAGCCATGATCGCCCCAATCACCCAACACTAAGCGTCGACCGGATCCTTCCTCAAGAACAGATTGGTGATCGAATGGGCGGTGCGTATGACCATGAATCAACGTTCGGCACTGCTGGGCCTGCATCACGTCGCGCACGGTTTGGGGCGCAACGTCCATGATGGCGAGGGCGGTTTGGCTAGTATGCGCCTGGCTTTCGGCCCGGGCGTCGAGTGCAATGGCCTGTCGCTCGAGGATCGGTTTTGCTAACAGTTGCTGCTGAAAATTCGGGTCGCGCAGCATGGGCCGGATCTTCATGTAGGCGGCATCATCCGTACACAAACTGTCGCCGTGCAGGAGGAGTATCGATTCGTTGCCGATCATGATTTGGTGAATTTCAGGCAGCAAGGTCAAGCCGCAACGTTGGGCAAAGGCCTCGCCCACCAAGAAATCTCGGTTACCGTGCATGAAATATAAGGTGCCCGCGCAGGTTTGCAATGCGTCGGCAATGGTTCGGGTGAACGCGTTGTCGTCGTCATCCCCAAGCCAGGCCTCAAATAAGTCACCCAGAATGTAAAGTTGATCGCCAGATTGGATCCCGTGCAGGTAACGAAGAAACCCTTCAATGCACTGGGATCGGCTTGAATCTAAGTGGAGATCGGATATGAAGTAGCGGCTCATATTAAATCGCTCGATTTTGGTTAATTATAGCAGTCGATTCCGGCAAGAGGCGTTTCTGTATAGCGTTCAAAGAATCGTCTACTGAGGTCTTTAGGGCAAGGCGGCAATGTTTATTCCATTTTTAACGTGGTCGCCGTTGACGCTGCCCCAAAAGATTCAGTAGAATCGGCGGCCTGCGGAAGAGGGGTCAACAAAAAACGTCTTTGACCCTTCTCAGTGGATCGCTTAGGCAATCCGTTGTAGCATCAGCAGTTGAAGTTCGGGGTATAGCGCAGTCTGGTAGCGCGCCTGCTTTGGGAGCAGGATGTCGGGAGTTCGAATCTCTCTACCCCGACCAATTTCAAGTGCAAGCAAACAGGCGTTTAGGCCTGGCTGGGGCGACAAAGAAATCGACAGACAGTACAAGTTCGGCGAAGCTTGCGCCCGTAGCTCAACTGGATAGAGCATCGGCCTTCTAAGCCGAGGGTTACAGGTTCGATTCCTGTCGGGCGCACCATTTCATTGGATGAAAATAGATCCGCCAGCAAGCGATGCAGGGCTGGTTCTGCAGGTAGAAAGTTGTAAATGGTGGGCGTAGCTCAGTTGGTAGAGCTCCGGATTGTGATTCCGGTGGTCGCGGGTTCAATCCCCGTCGTTCACCCCATTTTTTTACATCGCGCCGCAATGCCGCGGTCTATTGCTCTTAGCATTCATGCGCCCAATCATGGCGTGTTAGGCTGAGCCTTAAGACCGGTCTGCCCGTCCGATTACGCCTTCCCTTCCCTTGTCGCAACGTTAGGTCGCAACCTTTGTCGCACCGAATCAATAAACGGTCTAATTGCTATGATCGGTTAAAAAAACAACCTTGACTGTTTTTAAATATCGGTGCAAATTAGGGCGTTCTAAAAAAGGGGTAGTAGATGAGCGATCAAATAATAGGTGGGCGAGGACGCTTTCGCGCAGCAGGGCGTGCAAGTTTACTCGGTGTTTTCATGACCGGCGCTTGTTTGTCCGGTGGGACATCGGTCTATGCTAGCGAGCGATCAGCCGTTTTAGAAGAAGTCGTTGTCACGGCTCGAAAGCGCGATGAGTCCATTCAGGATGTGCCGGTCTCGGTCACCTCAATTTCTAAAGAATTGAAAGAGTCCACAGTTCGACGGCTCGAGGATATTCAGAATTTTGCGCCAAACATAGCGATCCGAAGAAGTCCTGGTATTGCCAGCGGCGCGAATATCAGTATTCGCGGGGTTTCAACCTTGGATTCAGATAAGAGTTTAGATCCAGCCATCGGCGTGATGATGGACGGCATGTTCTTGGGCACCTCAAGCGGCGTGCTGCTTCAAAATTTTGACATTAAACGTATCGAAGTGCTTCGTGGACCGCAGGGCACCCTGTTTGGAAAAAACACGACTGGCGGCATTATTAATGTCATTCGAGGCGATGTCACGATGCAGACTGGCGCAGATATTAGCGTCACGATGGACGGCAATGGTCGGGAAGATGTTAAGGCGGTTGTGAATCTACCGATTGTTGCTGATGAGCTTGGCATCAAGTTGTTTGGTGCTCAGATTAAGAGCGATGGTTTTGTCTACAATACGACATTGCAAGAGGATGTCGGCGGTGATGACATTCAAACCTATGGTTTTACCGCGCTTTGGGAGCCATCAGATGTGTTTAATCTTAAGCTTCATTATGAGCGATTTAATGATGACAGCGACCAGGGTTCTTATGTCAATGCCAATCAGCCAGGTGAATTAACCTGTTCGCTTGCTGGGTTGCCTTGGAATGGACAGGTGGGTTGCGAGGCAGATTCGTCCGATGGCCCGGACCAAAATTCAGCGGATGGCCGTAATGCTAGCGACAATGAATATGAAACCTTCATTGTAACCGCGAACCTTGATCTTGAGGATTGGCTTGTAACCTATATTGCAACCAGCCGGGATATGGACGAAGACAACATGCAGCACTTCGATGGCGCGCCCATGAAGTTTTTAACCATGCGCTTTTTTAACGATTGGCATCAAAAAAGCCAAGAGTTTCGAATCACCTCTCAATTTTCGGACAACGTCGACATCATTGCAGGGCTCTACCTTTGGGATGTGGACTATGTTCAGCGCTGGGATGTTGGTGATTTGCATTATCAGTTGTCTCGCATCGGCGCCTACCCCGGGCCACTAGCGCCGACGTCTTTGAACAGTAATGGTCAAGAACAGGTGACTGAGTCTATGGCTGTATTTTATTCAATGGATTGGCATTTAAATGAGCAGTGGACGGTAACGGCTGGTGTGCGTTGGACGGAGGAAGAGAAGACGTTTATTGGTGGCAATGGCGGGCAACCTTACGATCCAGCTGCGGGTGATCCAATCCCCGCTTTGTTTGAGCCCGTGAACTACCAAAACAAATGGGATAGCGTGACGCCGAAAGTCGGTGTGAGGTATGCCCTGAATGATGACATGATGATTTTCGCATCCTACAGCGAAGGCTTCAAAAGCGGCGGATTCTTCGGTCGACAGGCGAATTTTGATTTAGATTCTAAGTATGAGCCTGAATATGTTGAAAACTTTGAAATTGGTATAAAAAGCACTTGGATGGATGGCAAGGTGATCTTTAACCCCGCCGTGTTTTGGAGCAAATACAATGATAAGCAAGAGTCCATTTTGATTCCTGTGAGTTTGAGTAATGTGGCAACCGTTGTGAGAAACGCAGCGTCGATGGACATCTTCGGGGCCGAGCTTGAACTTCAGTATCAGGTGAATGAGGCGTGGTATGTGCGGGCAACCTACGGCTACATTAACGCTGAATATAATGCTTACTTGGCGGATATTACGGGTGACCAAGTTGTCACAGACAATTCCGGCTTAACCCCACGTAACACGCCAGAAGGGACTATGGGGCTCACAACGACGTACACCGTACCGGTTGGCAACGGCGACTTGAAAACAATGTTGTCTTATCGCTGGCGGGATAGCGTCGAGACCATCGCGACCAATGATCCAATGGGCAATCTGCCCAGTATCACCGATATTAGCGCATCAGTGAGTTATGCCTGGGCCGATGAGCGGTATCGTATCACTGCTTTTGGTCGAAATCTGACTGACCAGCGTGAGCAGCAGATTGGGCGGATTTTGCCGCTGACGACGCGAGGCTATTGGAATGAAGGCGCAACCTATGGGGTTGAGCTGTCCGCATCTTTTTAACCTGCCGGGGGTAAAGCCGTGTGATTTAGGCTGTAGAGAATCACGCAGTTGTTTAGGAAAGCTTGATGGGCGAAGGTCCATCAAGCTTTTTTTTGGGTGAATCAAGGCGATGAGCGCCTGCAGAAAGCAGTATCCGGTTCAGCTGGTGATCCCAGGCAGGTACTGGCCTTGGCGTTTGCGATGAACTGTTACTGAATGTTCGCGCAAGTTTAAAGCCATGCAGAACAGCTCAAGCAGGTTGGTTAGGCAGATCGATTCAAGGATCGCGAGGTAATGATGAATGATGGCCAGGCGTCCGGCTGTTTTCACGCATTCGGCCAAAATAGAAGGTTAGTGCGCCTTTGGCAGTGAGCGGTTTAAGGCTTATAAAAGAGGGTTTGGTAGGCGGTTGGCAGCGCGCTCTAACCATGTCATAAAGGAAGCTGAAATAAAGAAACAAAGAAACAAAGAGACAAAGGGATGCTGGATCTATATATCGCGAACAAAAATTACTCGTCTTGGTCACTAAGGCCCTGGATTGTGCTGAAAATGCTCGGAATCGCGTTTAACGAGCATTTGACACCGTTCGAGGGCATCGACAATTTTGAGCGGTTTAAGCGATTTTCACCCAATGGTAAGGTGCCCTGCTTAAGCGACGATTCCTTGGTTGTGTGGGATTCATTAGCCATTATCGAGTACTTAGCTGAGGGCAACCCGCAGGTTTGGCCAGCGTCCGTGCCGGCGAGACTGTATGCTCGATCGGCCAGTAGTGAAATGCATGCTGGGTTTGACGCCTTGCGGGCGCAATGTCCTATGATTTGCTCAGCGCGCTATCAGGTCCGGTCCGTGTCTGCAGGGCTTGCGCGCGACCTTAGTCGCCTGGATGAGCTGTTTTGCGAGGGTTTGACGCGCTTTGGGGGTGATTTCCTCACCGGAAAAGCGTTTTCTGCGGCCGATGCTTTTTTTTGCCCCGTTGCCATCCGGGTCCTGGGCTATGGCCTGCCGCTCACGCAACCGAGCTTGGATTACTGTCAGCGACTTTTAGCCCTTGAGCCCATGAAAGCCTGGGTCTTAGAGGCCTTGAACGAGCCGTGGTGGGATGAGGCGGAGGAAGCGCAGGCGAGGGTTCATGCGGATTTGATTGAGGATCGACGGACATTGATGCGATGAATGCCGCGTTAGTGATCCGAGTCCGTTTTGATTGATGAAGCCGTTTGTTATGCTTGCTTGGATGATGGTCCTTGACCGGGATTCAATAAGGTTTAAACCCACTCGAATGCTTTCACGTAGAGCCGGCTTAGAGAGACCTCTACCCAGAGATCGGGTCAAGGTTCTGGGGCCGCTAGATCGATTTTCCAAAAGTGCCGCTGCGGTCTGATGATGCGGCGGTTTTGAGACGATCTGGGTCGCAACTCAAAACGTAACCCGGAACGAGAACGAACACGAACACGAACACAAAAGGAATGAAGATGACAGATCAAGCAAACAATCTCGCCGCATTTCGAGCGGAGGCCGCTGAGTGGCTGCAAGAGAATTTCCCTGAAAACTTGAAGGGTGAAGGCATTGCGCCGTTTGGCGGGGTAGAAGGCGATCGAGCGGTCGAGGGCGACGCGGCGCTTTGGCGCGATCGATTGGCCAGTCGAGGCTGGGGCACGCCAACTTGGCCGTCCGAGCTAGGTGGTGGCGGGCTAAATCATCACGAAGCCAAGGTGTTGTCTGAAGAAATGCACCGAGTGGGCGCCATCAATCCGATCCCGCTGCTGGCGGGAATGGGGGTCACCATGGTGGGTCCGACGATTATGGAATACGGCACGACGGATCAAAAGCAGCGTCATATCCCTGGAATTTGTAGTGGCAAGGTGCGTTGGTGTTTGGGTTACTCTGAACCCAATGCTGGTTCAGACCTGGCATCGCTCGCAACAAAAGCCGAAGAAAATGGGGATCATTGGCTCATTAATGGCCAGAAGGTCTGGACTTCGGGCGCTGATATTTCGCAAATGTGCGGCGCGCTGGTCCGAACTGACAGCAGCGTTAAAAAACGCGATGGCATCAGCTTTTTGATGCTCAAGATGGATCAGCCCGGTGTTGAGACGCGCCCGATTAAATTAATCGCCGGCGCTTCACCGTTTTGTGAAACCTTCTTCAATGATGCGCGAGCAGAAAAGGACGATCTGCTCGGGTCCCTCAACGATGGCTGGAGTGTTGGCAAACGGTTGTTGCAGTACGAACGCGCCAGTCAAACCGGGGCTCGACCCACGAGCAATAAAGTCTCTGGGTCGTTGCAGTCGCTCGCGAAGTCCTACGTTGGCGAGACTGCAACCGGTGAGCTTGCCGATGCGGACCTTCGAGTGCGCATTGCAGACCATTTGATGCATACCAGGGCCCACGGCTTAACCATCGCTCGGATCACCGCAGAAGCCAAAGGCAATCCGGAAGTCAGTGCGGCGGCCTCAATCTTAAAAAACTCAGCAACCCGGGTCTCTCAAGAGCGAGCCGAGCTCACCTTGGAGTTCATGGGCCATCAGGGTTTGGGCTGGGCGGGTGATGACTTTAGTGAAGACGAAATTGAGCATGTTCGAGGATGGCTTGGCGGCAAAGCCATCTCGATCTACGGCGGTTCTTTTGAGATCCAAAACAATATTATTGCCAAGAACATTCTGGGTCTGCCAGAAACGACACAAAAAGGTTAAAGGGGACATCACGATGGCCGCATTGAATGAAGAACAACAAATGATCAAAGACCAGGCGTCTGCCTGGGTTCGTGAGCAAGCGCCGGTCTCAACCTTTCGCGCCATGCGGGATCAAGGCGTGACCCAAGGCTTTTTTGCCGAGACCTGGAACGCGATGATCGAGATGGGTTGGACCGGTTTAATCGTACCCGAGAATTATGGCGGCGCAGGACTGGGTTATCAGACCCTTGGATTGGTTCTAGAGCAGTTAGGACGAAATTTAGTGGCGTCCCCGTTATATGCCTCGTCGGTCGTTGGCGCAACCGCGCTGATGCAATCTGCATCAGAGGCTCAAAAACAAGCCTTGCTGCCGAAAATTGCCGATGGCAGTCGGCTGGTGGTACTGGCACTTGAGGAGGGGGCTCGGCACAACCCTACTTTGATGCAATGTCGCGCGCAGCTGACGTCTGATGGCATCACCCTGTCGGGCACCAAGCAATTTGTCATGGAAGGGGCCGCGGCGACCGATTTTGTGGTGGCAGCAAAAGTTGGTCGAGGTCAGGGAGGCATGGGGGTTGGATTGTTCTTGGTTGCCAGTGATGCGCCCGGCGTGCAACGACATGCTGTCAAAACGATGGACTCCAGAGGCTATGCCTCGGTTACTTTCGATACGGTGGCCCTGAATCTGGATGCCATGTTAGTCGGACCCGAGACGGGTCAAGCGGTGCTCCAGGGCGTGCTTGACGTGGCAACGGCCGCCTTGGCGGCAGAAATGCTCGGCACGGCGGCCGCGGCATTTGATATGACCTTGGATTATCTAAAAACTCGGAAACAGTTCGGTCAGGTGATAGGGGGTTTTCAAGCGCTGGGCCATCGAGCTGCAGGCCTATACTCTGAAAAGGAGTTGACCCGGTCCTGTGTTGAAGCGGCGCTAGCAGCCCTTGATGAAGGCGCTGAGGAAACCCAGGAGCTGGTCGCCTTAGCCAAATGTAAGGCCAGTGAGTTTCTACACGAGATGTCGAGTCAGTTAATTCAAATTCATGGCGGTATTGGCATGACCGATGAATTTGATGCCGGGTTTTACTTAAAGCGGGCGAGGGTGCTTGAGAATGCATTGGGTAATGCAAGCTATCATCGAGATCGATACGCGAAGCTTCTGAATTTTTAGGAAAATTTACCTCAAGGGCGGCGGCCGAGCGTTTAATTGGTTCGAGCTTGGGCTCGGCGGTTGTGGTGGCTTCCTATAGGCTCTATAATTGCCGCCCCCGAGGGACCTAGATCCGCGGGTGCACCGATCCCATCACAGTTAACGCGTGAGATCGGGGTGATCAAACAATGCGAAAGTGGCGGAATTGGTAGACGCGCTGGATTTAGGTTCCAGTACCGCAAGGTGTGAGAGTTCGAGTCTCTCCTTTCGCACCACTTTTAAGACAACAGCACGATGCCGAAAGCCCTTGGGGCTTAAGGTGGGTCTGCGAGTACCATACTGAGGTGGTGAACGGTTATGCAAGTTACGGTTGAGACAGTTTCAAAACTTGAGCGCAAAATGCGCATCACAGTGCCGGCCTCGGAAGTTTCCGAGAAGGTCGAGGTGAAGATCAAAGAAGCGGCGTCGCAGGTTCGCATTAAAGGCTTCAGGCCTGGAAAAGTTCCGATTCGAGAAGTTCGCCGACGCTTTGGGCCGGGCATTTTGCAGGAAGTTTCTAGCGAAATTATGCAGCAAAGTTTTGCCGCTGCGGTCGATCAGCAATCGCTTAAACCTGCCGGAATGCCGGAAATTAAAGATGTGGTGATGGAGCTTGATAAAGACCTCACGTTTTCCGCATTAATTGAGATTTTTCCTGAGATTAAGTTAGGTGCCTTCGGCGATATCAAGGTCACTAAACCCGTGGCGGACGTGTCCCCGGATGATCTTGAATTGATGATTGAGAAACTCAGGGACCAGCGCAAGTCTTTTGTGGTCGTTGATCGAGCGGCCGCGCTGGATGATCAGGTGACTATAGACTTTGCCGGTACCGTTGATGGGGAGGCCTTCGATGGTGGTCAAGGCGATGATAATAAGCTGATCTTAGGCTCTAACACCATGATCCCTGGCTTTGAAGATGGGATCGTTGGTTTAACGGCCGGCAAGGAACAAGATATCACCGTGACCTTTCCCGATGATTATCAGGCCGAAGACTTGGCAGGTAAGCAGGCGGTGTTTGCCGTTAAAGTTCATGAAGTTGCGGAATCAACGCTGCCAGAATTAAACGAGGATTTTTTCAAGGAGTTTGGGGTCGAAGACGGCGGAATGGCTGCCTTTCGAGTCGAAGTCCAAAACAATATGGAAAAGGAACTCAAGGCGGCGGTTGAGAATCGTGTCAAAACGCAGGTTATGGATGGTTTGATATTGGTCACCCCGGTGGATTCACCGAAGGCCTTGGTCAACGATGAATGTCAGCGTATGCGTCAGGAAATGGTGCAACAATTTGGTGGCGGGCAGCAGTTCGATGTCAATATGTTGCCGCTAGAGTTATTTACCGACCAGGCTGAGCGTCGGGTAAAGCTAGGCCTGATTGTGAACGCGATTGTTGAGCAAAACAATGTTGTTTCTGACGAGGCGCGGGTCCGCACCAAAATTGAAGAAATTGCGAGCAGTTACGAGCAGCCTGAGCAGCTGATTAATTATTACTATAGCAATGAGCAGCAGCTGAGCCAGGTCCAGAGTTTGGTTCTTGAAGAGCAAATTGTGTCGTTAATCCTCGACTCAGCGGATATCGAAGAGACGCGCGTCAGCTATGAAGAGGCGCTAAAGCCTGCTGAACCTGAAGTTGCTGAACCTGAAGTCGCCGAGGCTGAAGTCGCCGAGGCTGAAGTCGCCGAGGCTGAAGTCGCCGAGGCTGAAGAAGAGGCAGCGGTGAGTGCGGCCGAAGTGCTCGACGATGCGAGCGCGGATGACAAGGCGTAAGGCGCCGGCAAGCAGACGCTGGTCGAGTGCGTAGTTAGAGGTTAGAGGTTAGAGGCTAGAGGTTAGAGGCTACAGGCCGTCGGGCGCGAGCGTAATGACCCCGCGCCGCCGTGTTAACAATCCAGCTTCAATGCACGCGCGTATTAAATGGAACGCGCGGCCGTTCATGATGAGTCTCGCCAATTGACTGTGGCAGCCTTAGTTGAGAGGCGATAGGATGGTCAGAGGCCTCGATGCGGTCAGGTCAAAATAGTCGTAATCGAAGCCCCTGAGCTGCCGAGGGGTCACCCTCGGTGAGAATTTAAGGCGAGGAAAGGGTTTAAACCCTGGTTTGTTTAGCCCTTGAGTTTTGAGAATTAGGGCTTATATAAGAAACAGTCGGGTGGGAGGACTCGGGCATACTCTCGAATGGGTAAGAACGGGTTAAAACGCATTACAACAGGTTCTAGAAATAACGTTTAGAATTAGCGCCTTGAATCAAAAAATTATTAGGCATCACGCAAAGCAGATTAGGAAAAGGGCCGTGTCCATGAACTCAGATTTTAATGATCCCATGCAACCAGTGACCCAAGGTCTCGGATTGATTCCAATGGTTTTGGAACAAACTGCCCGAGGTGAGCGCTCCTACGATATCTATAGCCGGCTCTTGAAAGAACGGATTATTTTTGTTGTCGGTCCAATCGATGACAATGTTGCAAACCTGATTGTTGCGCAGTTGTTGTTTGCTGAATCTGAAAATGCAGACAAGGACGTGCAATTGTATATCAACTCACCGGGTGGTTCGGTGACGGCAGGTCTTGCAATCTACGACACCATGCAGTTTATCAACTGCGACGTGTCGACTTTGTGCATTGGCCAGGCTGCCAGTATGGGCGCTTTGTTATTGGCGGGCGGTGCGGCCGGCAAACGCTATTGTTTGCCCAATTCAAGGGTCATGATTCATCAGCCTAGTGGCGGCTCACAAGGGCAGGCCTCAGACATCGAAATACAGGCAAAAGAGATCTTGTATTTGCGGGAGCGGATGAACGAAATTATGGCGCTGCATACTGGCAAAACGCCTGAACAGTTAGCCATCGATACAGAGCGCGATTATTTTATGAATGCGCATGATGCGCAAACCTATGGTTTGATCGATAAAGTACAGGAGCCGAGATCGACCAGCTTAACCGCGGTGAAGTAGCCTGGGTTGGTCTAAACGGCCGCCAAGGCGGTTGTTTAAAAAAGGGTTAGGCGCGCACTGGCCAGGTTGGTCAGGATGATTTAAGGTTTAAGCGTTGGGTCAGATAGATAAAAGACGTTGGATCAAAAACATTCTGGCCAGAGACCTTGAACCGCGTCAGCTTCTTAGAGTGATGGCCGCGAGTGTTTTAAAGCCAAGAAACGCGGTAGGCTTTAGATGAAGGAATAAGGCACTTTAGAACGGATCGTTCTGCAGTGATTGGATAATAATTGGCTGGTCTATCTTGAGATCACATCGGCCAAGGCCCGCCGGACCGCAATGTGCACCAGCGACTCGGAATTTTGCGAAAGAATCGGAAGTGAGGTGAATATGTCTGACGATCAAGATGGAAATAACGGCGATGGGAAGTTACTGCACTGTAATTTCTGCGGAAAAAGTCAGCACGAAGTCAGGAAACTGATCGCTGGACCATCGGTCTATGTTTGCGATGAGTGTGTCGAGCTTTGTAACGACATTATTCGTGAAGAGTTGCAAGAAACGCCGGACGAAGCCGAGTTTAAAAAGCTCCCCACGCCTCAGGAGATCAGTGCAATCCTGGATGAGTATGTGATCGGTCAAACCCGAGCCAAGCGTGTTTTGGCGGTCGCGGTTTATAATCACTATAAGCGTCTGAACTACTCCGGTAAAAAAGACGATGTGGAACTTCAAAAGAGTAATATCTTATTGGTCGGGCCGACCGGAGTGGGTAAAACCCTACTTGCCGAGACCTTGGCGAGACTGCTAGATGTTCCCTTTACAATCGCTGATGCAACCACGCTGACCGAGGCGGGTTATGTTGGGGAAGATGTCGAGAACATCATTCAAAAGCTGCTTCAGAAATGCGATTACGATGTTGATAAAGCGCAAGTTGGCATCGTCTACATCGATGAAATCGATAAGATCTCTCGGAAAAGTGATAATCCATCGATTACTCGAGACGTTTCAGGGGAGGGCGTTCAACAGGCGTTGCTCAAGTTAATCGAAGGCACGGTGGCCTCAGTGCCCCCGCAGGGCGGTCGAAAGCATCCACAACAAGAGTTTCTTCAGGTTGATACCTCCAATATATTGTTCATCTGTGGCGGCGCCTTTGCAGGGCTTGATAAGGTCATTCGGGACCGATCTGCCAAAAGTGGTATTGGTTTTGGTGCAACCGTTGTTTCAGAAAGTAGCAAGAAAAATCTTGGGGAAACCCTCAAATCGGTTGAGCCTGAAGACCTGGTTCGTTACGGGTTGATTCCAGAATTCGTTGGCCGGTTACCCGTTCTGGCAACGCTTGATGAATTGGATGAGGACGCGTTGGTTCGAATCTTGACCGAGCCGAAAAACGCCTACACCAAGCAGTATTCGAAACTCTTCGAAATGGAAGATGTGGAGATCGATTTCCGGGAAGATGCCCTTAGGGCTATTGCGCGCAAGGCGACCGAACGCAAGACCGGCGCACGGGGTTTACGCTCAATTCTGGAATCTGTCTTGCTGGATGTCATGTATGACATTCCGTCTCAAGATGAGGTGGTGAAGGTCGTGGTCGATGAGAATGTTATCCTCGGCAAGAGTGAGCCCATGTTGATTTATCAACAGCCCCAGGATCAGAAGAAGTCCCAAGAGCAGTAATCCCGAACGGGCACGAGGGTCCTAGGCGGCGGGTTGCGAAATTCTCTGCTGCCGGTTAGGGGTTCTATGACGGCTTTGGCGCAAGGCCACAGCGCCTGATTCAGCGCCGTTCGCTGTGTTGCCCCAAAATGGCGCAACGGCCCTTCCTTGTTTTTCAGACAAGCGCGCCGCCTGCTTACAGGCCCCTTTCTCTAGCAAAAAGGGGTTGGCCTGCGCCGAACCAACCCAGTTAGAAGGCCCGATTGAAAGAGTGATCCAATGGCGCACCGATCGCGTTCTTAGAGTCTTAGGGTGCGCGATCAAAGATGAAGCCGCCCAGCGGCTAGGGCTTCTGATTCGGTTTGAAATTAAAGATAGTTGAGGCCGCAGTGAGGTGAACGATTGCTCCAGTTGTTGTGTTGACCTCAAGCGTTGGCGGCAAAGCGGTTGCGATGTGTGCGCTCGCAGCGAACACCCGATTTTTGTCACGGCGGTTGGCGTGAATCAGATCAAAGGTATGATAACGTAATGAAGATGAGTAGTTTGGCGTGCGATGAAGGGCGTAAAAATTGGGTAACAGGCCCGCGTTATCGAACGTGCGATGTTCGTCAAGATCCAAAACGCCGGCAAGAGACATCAGCGGAGTAGACAGTTAAATGGCAACAATTTTTGAAGTTCCAGTGGTGACCCTTCGAGACATGGTCGTTTATCCCCATGGCGTTCAACCCTTATTTATCGGGACGCCTAAGTCGATTGCGGCGCTCGAGGCAGCCCAAGCGCAAGAGGGCGATAAGCGCATTTTATTACTGGCGAAGATTGAGCCAGAGAACAATGATCCGAAACCCGAGGATCTGTATCGATATGGCACGACGGCCACGATCCTGCAATTGATTCGACTGCCCGACAAGACGGTTAAAATCTTAGTTGAAGGCGAAAGTCGGGCACAGGTTCTCGATTTGAGGGATGAGGCCGAGGTGTTTCGCGCAGATATCGAGTTGATTGCGGAAGAAGCTTTGATCGATGGCGAAGCCGAAGTGCTTTGCCAAGGGCTGATGAAAACCTTTGAAGCCTATGTCGAGACCAGCAAAAAAATCCCGTCAGAAGTGGTGACCACGGTCTCTGGTATTTCGCAGCCCAGCCGCTTGGTCGACACGATTGCGGCGCAATTGACCCTCAGCTTGAAGGAGAAGCAAGCCCTGCTCGAAATTCAAAATGTCCGGAAACGGATTGAGCGCCTATCAACCCTTTTGACCGGTGAAATAGAGGTTTCGGGCTTGGATAAAAAGGTGCGTGGTCGCGTCAAGAAACAAATGGAGAAAAGCCAGCGCGAGTATTACCTGAACGAGCAGATGAAGGCGATTCAAAAAGAGCTGGGTGATCTCGATGAAGGCCCGACCGAAATTGAGCAGCTCCAGACGAAAGTTGAAGCGTCCGGTATGCCGACCGAAGCCAGAGAAAAAGTCACGGCTGAAATAAAGAAACTGAAAATGATGTCGCCCATGTCGGCGGAAGCGACGGTTGTGCGCAGTTACCTTGATTGGATGCTGAATACGCCTTGGAAAAAGCGATCTCGTGTAAAAACCGATATTAATGCGGCCGAGGTGATCCTGAATGAAGACCATTATGGATTGGAAGATGTTAAGGAGCGGATTCTCGAGTTTCTCGCCGTTCAGAAGCGCGTAAAGAAAAATAAAGGGCCCGTATTGTGCTTGGTCGGTCCGCCGGGAGTCGGCAAGACCTCGCTGGGTGAGTCGATCGCGCGGGCGACCAATCGAAAGTTTGTTCGAATGGCCTTGGGCGGGGTCAGAGACGAAGCGGAAATCCGAGGCCATCGACGAACGTACATCGGCTCGATGCCAGGCAAGGTGATTCAGAAATTAAGCAAGGTTGGGGTGAAAAACCCCCTGTTTCTGCTGGATGAAATCGACAAGATGGGGCAGGATCACCGCGGCGATCCGGCCTCGGGCCTCCTTGAGGTGCTCGACCCTGGACAAAACTACAGCTTCAATGATCATTATCTTGAGGTGGATTATGATCTTTCCGAGGTGATGTTCATCTGCACGTCAAATTCAATGAACATCCCCGCGCCACTGCTTGATCGAATGGAAGTCATTCGTATTCCTGGCTATACCGAGGATGAAAAGTTGAATATTGCGACTCGATTTTTGTTCGCAAAACAGTTGAAGAATAACGGCCTTGCCCCGGGCGAGCTCATCATTACCGATGCGGCCATGCTGGACTTGATTCGATTTTATACGAAAGAAGCTGGCGTTCGTGGTTTGGAACGCGAAATTTCAAAAATCTGCCGTAAGGTTGTCAGAGCGGTAACCTCAACCGAGGCGCAATTGCCCATGACCATCGAGCCGGCGCAGCTAGAGGACTACCTTGGCGTCCGTCGATTTAAGTACGGCCGAGCAGAAACCGAAGATCAGGTCGGCCAAGTAACGGGCCTTGCCGTAACCAGTGTGGGAGGGGAATTATTGTCCATTGAGACGGCTGTCGTGCCCGGTAAAGGCGTGACCATCAAAACCGGGTCTTTGGGTGATGTGATGCAAGAGTCCATCCAGGCGGCGATTACAGTCGTTCGCAGTCGGTCTGATGCCTTGGGTATCGATCCAGACTTCCACAAAAAAGTAGATCTGCATATTCATATGCCCGAAGGTGCCACGCCGAAAGACGGACCCAGTGCCGGTATCGCACTCTGTACGGCGCTGGTCTCGGTCTTAACCAATATCCCCGCGCGCGCAGATGTGGCCATGACCGGTGAAATCACCTTGCGTGGACAGGTGCTGCCCATCGGAGGATTAAAAGAAAAGCTGTTAGCGGCTCATCGGGGCGGGATTCGCACGGTGCTGATCCCGGAAGATAATCGGAAAGATCTCAAGGATATTCCCAAAGTAATACTCGATGCGTTGGCGGTTCATCCTGTTCAATGGATCGATGAAGTGTTGGAAATCGCATTGAGTCGACAGCCGGAGCCAAGGGTTGTTGCCGTTGATTCAACGCCAGAGGTTGAATCCGAGACTGCAGGACAAAATCGCGTTAGTCCGCACTAGTTATTGCTTGACCCCTTAGAGGTCAGTTGTTATAAAAAGCTCGTGAATCTAGTAACGTCTGAAGTAACCGTTTCGTCAATCAAAATTAAATTAAGAGGTGAATTTTGAACAAACAAGAATTAATTGACAATATTGCTGAATCCGCGGATATCTCTAAGGCGGCTGCAAGCCGGGCCTTGGATGCGGTGGTCGAGTCTGTCACGGGCGCGCTCAAGGGCGGTGATTCCTTGACGCTGGTGGGGTTTGGGACTTTCTCAGTTCGTCGCCGAGAAGCTCGGGCGGGTCGTAATCCAAAGACTGGCGAAGCGATCCAAATTAAGGCGGCCAACGTGCCGGCTTTTAAAGCTGGTAAGGCACTGAAAGACGCAGTCAACTAAGCGGACGCCCTTTGGTTGGATCGATGAGCGACGCGTCATTTGAATTGGATTAAGCTTTTGTCATATTCCCCAAAGGGGTGTGCTAACCGCTTGAATCGTTTTAAGGCCTGCATCGGTCATGCTTGATTGGAAGCTGTTGAAAAACGCTTCTAAAAAAGATTCTGATAAGAAAGCGGCGTTAAGCTAGCCTTTCTATAATTAATGAATGCAATCAAGTTGTTAAAACAGAATGTTGTTTAATAAAACGGCGCCTTTTGGCGCCGTTTTATTTGTGTAAAACCGACTTAGAGCGGTTTCCAGATAAATTATTGGTGTAAACTACTGGGCTCAAAACCGAGTCGTTGCAAGGGGTTAGTATGTCGATCATGAGTATGCGTGAGCGGGGCCAAGGCTTTGGTACCAAGGTTATTATTGGTTTGATTATTATTGCTTTTGCCTTCTTCGGTTTAGGGTCAATCAGCACCTTCCTAACCCCAGTCGCCCGGGTTGCAAGTGTGAATGGTGAAGACGTGACCGCCTCCGAGATGGAGGTTGCCGTCGAGCGTAACCGCCGGATGTTGATGAGTCAGGGTATGACGCCTGAAACCATTGATGAAGACGAATTACGAGCCAATGTTTTGCAATCTTTAATCACCCGCAAGCTTCTAAGCCAGGCGGTTGATCAATTGAGTCTGACGGCCAGCGATACCAGTCTCGATCAATCTCTGGTGCAAACGGAAGTTTTTCAGGTCAATGGCAGCTTTGACCCAAATCAATACCGCTTGGTGCTGGCGAGTGCCGGTTATGACCCGGTGACCTACCGAGAGGAGATTCGGTTGGATGAGGCCCTGGGTCAGTTGTCTGAGGCCATTCAGGGGTCTTCATTTTTGACCGAGGCTGAGATGCAGCGGACAACCAGCTTGTCTCGTCAAACTCGCGACGTGACCTACATCACTTTTAAGGTAAGCGATCTTGAGGCTGACGTCGTAATCGATGCGATGAGTGTTCAAGACTACTATGATGACAACCGGGATCAGTTTTTCACCGAAGAAACCATCGATATCGCCTATGTACAACTCGCGAAGTCGGACCTCATGGCAGCGGTTTCGGTCTCCCCTGAGGCGCTGAGAGCCTTTTATACCGACCGGGTTGATCTCTACACGCAGGCCGAGCAACGCCGAATTGCGCATATCCTGATCGCCGTTTCCGAAGAACAAGACCGGGATGCAGCACTTGCCAGGGTTTTAGAGATCCAAACTCAGCTCAAAGCCGGCGCGTCCTTTGCAGAACTGGCTAAATCGTCATCCGAGGATCCTGGCAGTGCCGTGGTCGGTGGTGATTTGGGCTTGGCCGAACGCGATATCTTTGTCGCGCCTTTTGAAGCGGCCGCGTTTGAATTGACCTCGGAAGGCGAGGTTTCGCCGCCGATCGAAACGCAATTTGGATTTCATTTGATCCAGCTGTCGGAATTGCTGCCCGCAACGGTTACCGCGTTTGATGTGGTTGCTGAGGCGGTAGACGCCGCCTATCGCGAAGACGCTGTCAAGGAGACCTATGTCGCGTCGATGAGCGAGTTGGATGAAATGGCTTTTGAGGATCCTGATCTCGAAGGTGTTTCTGATCAGCTCGGCTTAGAGATTATCCAGGTTACAGGACAAGGGCGGCGCTCAACAGAGAGCGTCTTATCCAATGCTCGTGTCAAGGATGCAGTCTTTTCGCCCGATTTGATGATTGATGGCAACAACAGTGCGGTGATCGAGTTGAATGATGGCGTTGCCGTGGTTGTTCGTGTGACGGCCTATGCCGAAAGTGTTTTAAAACCCTTTGACGCCGTCACGGCAGATATTGAGACCGTTTTAAAGCAAATCAAAGCCTCTGAGCTGGCACAATCCTTAGCGCTCGAGGCGGTAGGAAGGTTGGAGGCTGGGGACATTACGCGCGTGGTCGCTGAGGACGTCGGGATGGAGTGGTCCGTCAAAACCAATATGACTCGGTATCAGCCAGATATTCCTCAAGCGTTGAGAACGCAAGCCTTTGCCTTACCAAAACCATCTGGCATGACAAAATCGGTCGGAATTGCCGCGCTTGATGGTGGCGATGTCGCGGTCGTGTCGGTAACCAATGTCAAAAATCCTGGGGGTCCATCGGGTCTGGGGATGGAAAATCAAGCGATTACACAGTTGCTTGAAAATCAGCTTGGTGGCCTAGAATTCAAACGCTTTCAATCTTCGTTGCAAACGTTAGGTGATATACAAGGGCAGAATTTCTAGCAGCAGATTCGAAAGCGGCGGTCTAGCGAGACTTTCGAACGTTCAACACAAGGGTCAGTTGGTCTCCTGGTTGAAGATACTTTTGCTGGTTTAGGAATGAATTCTTCGCTTTGATGGCGGCAACCGTTGTGTTGAATCGGCCCGCGATCTTAGATAATGAATCCCCTTGTCGGACGCGGTAGTAAACAGAGCGCATCATCGCGTCGGTTGCCCTTGGCTCGGCTGATGCCGTTGTTAGGCCGCCAACGGAAGGCTCGTCATTGAAGATGAACAGGGTTTCGCCAACCTTCAACGGGGCTCTCGTCGCCAAGCCATTCCACTTAGCCAATTGACCCACTTTGACCCGGTGGGTTTTGGCTATGGACCAAAGGCTGTCGCCAGATTGAACTCGGTACTTTTCAGGCGGTGCGCCATATCGGGTTTCATAGTGTTGGATTCTCTTGGCACTTCGACCGGATACGGATAAACCGTAATCGAGTGGCGGGTTGATCGGCGTGGGGACAATCAAGGTATCGCCAGCAATAATTTGTTGGCTTTTGAGGTGATTGGTTTGACTCAGCGCATTGATGGATAAACCGTAGCGTTGCGCAATACCCCCAAGCGTCTCACCCGAGCGGATCTTATGCTGGATCCATCGCAGGCGACCCTCTGGTGGATGCAGCGCCAGATTCTCAGTCATAACCTTGACCTGCTCGACCGGAATGACCAGGCGGTGCGGGCCATTCGGATGGGTTGCCCACTGATTAAACCCGGGGTTCAAGCGGTAGAGTTTCTCAAGACTGATTTCAGCGAGTTCTGCGGCCAGAGCAAGATCAATTTGGTGATCTAGATCAAACGCGATAATTTGGGAATCCAGCGGTATGGCTGGCAGCGTAATATTGTATTTCTCCGGGGTCTTAACGATGGCGGCTAATGCGAGGAGTTTTGGAACATAGGCTCGGGTTTCCCGCGGCAAGTCCAGCTGCCAGAAGGCTTCTGAGCGCCGCTTATTCTTGTTTTTTCGGATGGCCTTCTTAACGGTGCCAGGACCCGAATTATAAGCGGCGAGCGCCAGTGTCCAGTCGGTATCAAAGGTCTTTCCTAGATCAAGGAGGAATTCGGTCGCAGCGGTTGTGCTATCGATGAGATCCCGTCGCCCGTCATACCACCAGTCAATCTTGACCTGATACAGCCGCGCAGTTGCGGGAATAAATTGCCAAAGTCCCGATGCCCGACCGGAGGAATAGGCAAACGGGTCAAATGCACTTTCAACGACCGGCAGCAGTACGAGTTCCATGGGGAGGTTCGCAGCGTCGATTTGGTTAACGATGTGCGGAAGATACAGGGCGCCGCGTTTGAAAACGCGAGTGAGGTACTCGGGATTGGCGACAAACCAATTTAATTGGGCCTGAACCTGGGGTTCGTTGAGATGTAATTCGAGGGCAAAGCGGCCTCTCAATTGCGACCAAAATTCTTTCGGCTCAGGGGTTGCTACGAGCGCGCCGCAGGTCTGATTGTCGGTTTGGTGGCACTGCTGAGGGGCGCTGTTGGTGTCGTCGAAAAGGGCCGCCTGTGGGGCTTTCAAAGCGGCTGCAAAATTTGCGGCGCCCCGTTCTGGATCTGGGGTGACTGCCTCGGGCTTTCCCAAGCCTTGCCCTTCAGCGGCTTGTTCATTGACGGTTGTGGTCCCCTGTGGCTGCCCGGCCAGTTGTGTGCAGGCGGCAATGACGAGGCATAAACTGATAAGACAAAGGCGTTCCGGCAAGCGGTTTAAGGAGGTTGGCATGTTGGCAGTATAAAGGATTTTTCAGATGGGTTGAGCCAGCATTGCGTCGAAAAGGATTTGGTTCGGCAAGGATTGAGGGAAACGGGCCGGTATCAATAGGCGTTGTGGCTTATCGAGCGAGAGGAAGGGTCGTTGATCGTAAAACTGGCGCTCGTTACCGGCTGACAAGCTTCCGAAAGCAGTGTTAAACCGCTTCTCTGCCCCTGTCAACGCGGGTTCAGGGCAAGTCGTTGGGCGTTCAATTCAGGCTCGTAACCGTTAAGACTCCCCGATGTGCGCTTGCCCACCGGGTTTTCAGCGGATCTACTTCATAATGGCGTAGACTACAGGGCAAGACTGTCGAACTAAATACTCAGTCGATGCTGAACCACCAGGAAGTCCATCTCAATGCCTGATATGACTCAAACGGTCAAAGCAGAACGAAAAGCACTTGCACGC
>Ga0114994_10000222_pt1 | contig 34935 bp, 32 predicted proteins | sample ArcticOcean_MG_C_9_FD_87043 | JGI IMG/M metagenome (GOLD analysis project Ga0114994, IMG submission 87043) | Marine microbial communities from western Arctic Ocean - ArcticOcean_MG_CB2_152 | ecosystem: Environmental > Aquatic > Marine > Oceanic | place: Arctic Ocean: Canada Basin | collected...
TCAGATTGGAATTTTAGGTGAAACTCAAGATGGTACTTTTTGTGAGTATGTAGCAATCTCAGACCGTAATGTTTATTTAAAACCAAATCATCTTTCATTTGAAGAGACAGCTGCATTCCCTTTAACTGCTCAAACTGCTTATACAATGTTAGTTCGAAGAGCAAAAATTGAACTTGGAGAAACAGTGTTTGTTTGGGGTGCGGGGTCAGGCGTAGGTACGATGGCTATACAAATTGCTAAAGCTAAAGGTTGTAATGTTATTGCGACTGGTGGATCTGAAGAAAAGCGAACTCATGCTAAAATTATTGGTGCTGACTTTGTTCTAGATCATTATAATGAAAATATTGTAGATCGAGTAAAGGAATATAGGAACGGTCTTGGAGTAGATGTAATTATTGAACATCCGGGTGAAGCCACATGGGAAACAAGTATGAAGCTCCTTGGGAAAGGTGGCAGATTGGTTACGTGTGGTGCAACTACTGGTCCAAAAGTAAAAATTGATATTAGGCATTTATTTAGCAAACAGCAAAATATCATGGGTTCAACAATGGGTGATGTAGCCGCTTTTGCTGAATGCTTAGATTTGATATTAGACAGAAAGATTAAACCTATAGTTGATAAATCTTTTTTATTCGAAGAAATACGTGAGGCACATGATTATTTAGAAAATAGTAGTCAAATAGGTAAAGTGATTTTATTACCAGAATGAAATATAGTAAGCATATATTTATTTGTACAAATGAACGTGAAGAATGTAGTATTAAAGGAGATTGTGCAAGGCTTGGAAGTAAAGAAATTCGCATGAAATTTGTTCAACTTATAAGTGAGCATGGTTTAAAAGGTAAAGTGCGTGCAAATAAAAGTGGTTGTTTAGATGCGTGTGAAATGGGTGCTGCTTTAGTAATCTACCCTAAAGGAATATGGTATACAAAAGTAACCAAATCAGATGTAAATGAAATATTTAATAAATCTATATTAAAAGATGAAGTTATAGAAAGATTAAAAGCGAATAAAGATACTTGGGGTAAAATGATTGAAATAAGAAGAAAGAATCAGGTTAAAGTATGAAGAAGATATTACTTTTATTAATTTGGAGTGTTTTTATAACAAATAGCTTTGCCCAAATGAAAAAAGGATTTGGTCTAACAACGGGTACTCAAGGTTCAGGGGTACATTTTATAGGAAGTTGGAAATTAAAAGAAAATATGTTTTATGGATTTGAAGCACGTTTTTTTGATATAAAGAATGAAACTGAAATCCCTGTTTATAATCAATATACTGGTCAGTATATAAATGTAGGTGATAAAGCACTTGTTCTTTTCCCTTTTTACGCTACAGCAAGATGGTTACCCTTCGAAGGTAAAATTGCAAATAATTTTTCCCCTTTTCTCCAAGTAAAAGGAGGTCCATTATTAGCGATTGATGGAAACGAATCATATAGAAAATTTAATTCTCGCTGGAGAAAAGCACCAACTTTTACATCCTATGGAGCACAAATAGTTATTGGAGTTTCTTTCTTGCAAATGGGTGGATCTTCAATATCTCCTTCGATTGGATTTGAATTTCTTCCTATGGGTAGGACGGTTGATGACAAAAAGAGATATGACGGTACAACCATCAATATAACTTGGACTTTTGCAAATTCACGTCGCTAATGGAAGAACGTTATTTTAAAATAAATTCGAATTCAATTAGCCAAAATAAATTTTCTCTTTCAAAATCAGAGTCATCTCATTTCATTAATTCCTTAAGAGGTAAACTTAATGATAAAGTATGGCTTCTGGATGGTGAGGGTTGTGCTTATAAAAGTATAATTACATCTATTCATAAAAATTTAGTCTCAGGAGTAATTAAAAAAAGAGTCCTTAATTATGGTGAGTCTAGTTATAATATTCATTTAGTAGTTGGTTTAATAAAAGGTAGCCGAATGGATTTTATTATTGAGAAAGCTACAGAACTGGGTGTCAAGTCAATTCAACCAATAATATTTGAAAGATGTATAAAAAAGAAATTAAACATTGATCGTTCACAACGAATAGTTGAATCTGCAGCTAAGCAAAGTGGTCGAAGTTATTTTCCTGAAATTTTCCCAGTATCATCACTTGATGCATGGATTAGTGAAAATCACTCAAATACTAATATTCTTTATCATATGAATGGTTTGAATTATCTTAAAAATTCTTTAAATAAAGAGAATTATTCGTACAATATTATTATTGGCCCTGAAGGAGACTTCTCTGAAGTTGAATTAAAAAAGTTAGAAGCTATAAAACCTACAACTGTGAGCTTAGGATCTCGACGGTTAAGAAGTGAAACTTCAGCGATCGTGGGCCTAGCTAATATTAATCAAATGTTGAAATATATAGATGGATAATTGTTTGTTTTGCAAAATTGTTAAAGGTGAGATTCCTGCAGATATAGTTTATGAAAATAAAGATATTCTAGGCTTTAGAGATATAGACCCTAAGGCACCATTACATATTTTAATTATTCCCAAAAAACATATAGAGTCAATAAATAAATTAAAAATTTCAGATAAACATTTAGCAGGAGAATTAATTTTCGCATCCAAAGAAATTGCAAAGAATGAAGGCATTGATTCAAAAGGGTTTAGAACTATTATTAATACGAATGAAGATGGCGGACAGACAGTTTATCATATCCATATGCATATTATGGGCGGCCGACAGATGAAATGGCCACCAGGTTAATTACGTAAAAGATTACATTTTCATAAATTCTCTATATAGTTTTCTTATCGAATAGATATTAGATTAATTAACTTTATTAACCTCCTAAATGTATATATCAGAACTTAATATCCATGGTTTCAAATCTTTTGCCAAAAAAGAAAAAATTAAATTTGGTGAAGGTGTTACTGTAATTGTTGGTCCTAATGGATGTGGCAAAACAAATATTGTTGATGCTATAAGGTGGGTTTTAGGTGAACAAAAATATTCTGTTCTTCGCTCAGGAAAAATGGGCGATGTAATTTTTAATGGTGCCGATAACCTCAAACCTCTTTCAGTTTGTGAAGCCTTTTTAACTGTTCATAATAATAAAGGGAAACTTCCAGTTGAATATAATGAAGTTGAGATAGGAAGACGAATTTATCGCAATGGAGATTCTGAATATTTTATAAATAGAAGGCCTTGTAGACTCAAAGATATTCATGACCTTTTTGTAGATACTGGTATGGGCTCTGATGCGTACTCTGTAATTGAATTAAAAATGATTGAGCAAATTCTCTCAGAAACAGATGATAATCGTAAAAGAATGTTCGAAGAAGCAGCTGGAATAAATAAATACAAACAGCAACGTCGATCGACAATGAGGAAATTTGATGCTGTTGGACAAGACTTAGATAGAATTAATGATATTGTTCAAGAAGTTGAGCAGCAAGTTCATAGTTTAAATCTTCAATTAAAACGATTTAAAAGACATGAAAAATTAAATGATGAACTGAAAAATAAGGAAATTGCACTAGCCTATGTTAAGGTTCATAATCATGAATCTAAAATTTTGCCATTGCGCAAACAGGTTTTAGAATATCTGCATCTTAAAGATGAGAAAGTTTCAGATAAAAATATTAATGAAGAAAAATTGACTCACTTAAAAAAACTTTATGTTAATCAACAATCAGCTTTATTATCATCCCAAAATAGTTTAAGTGTATTAGAAGAAGAGCGTGAGTCTTTTCAAAATAATATTTTAGTTTGGTCAGAGCAAGAAAAGTCAGCTGGGTTAAACATTCAACGTCTAAAGAATGAACTCTCTTCGAGCGATGGTAAAAAAAATCAATTAATGACTCAAGTTGAAGTTAGTAAAAATGAGATTAAAGCCCTTGAACCCCAAGTTGAATTATTATTAAATAAATATAAAACAAAAAAAAGAAATTTTACTGTTATAGAACATAAATATAAAGAATCTCAAACAAATTTAGAATATGCTCAAACTATTCGTTGGGAAGCTGAAAAGAAAATTGCTGATAACCGATCGCTTTTAGATCGAACTCAATCAATTTTATTTGAAAAAAATGAATATCTATCTAATCTTATTAATAAGCTTAATAATGCAGAATTTGAAGAAAAAAAACAGCGAAAAATCCAAAAAGAATTAGAATTGAAGAAATCTAAATTAAGTACTTCAAGTGAGAATAAATCTAAAGAATTAGAGAATATTCAATCTAAGCTGGAGCAATGTAAAGATGATCAATCAATTTTAGCTAAAAAGATTTATCAAGGTAAAGCATCATTGTCAAATCTAGAAAGCCAGCTTGCTTTTTATGAAGAGTTAGTTGCCCAAAAAGAAGGCTATCCAAGTGGAGTAAGAACAGTACTTAAAAGTCCAAAAATATTTTTAGATATTATAGGTACCGTAGGCGAGCTTTTTGAAATGGAAGAAAAATATAATTTAGCATTTCAAGCAGCTTTGGGTGATTGGTCTAAATGTTTAGTCTCAAAAGATCGTGATGCTGCTATGAAAATTCTTTCTGAAGCAGACAAACAAAAAATTGGAAACTTATCAATTCTTCCATTAAAAGAGTTGAATGCTTTATCATTTAATGCAAAAGAAATACCTGAAGGTATTCATATCCTAGGCTCTGGCGTGAAGCTCTCTGGTGTTAGAAGCTCTAATGAAGGTCTAGCATATGCCTTAGTTGGTAATTTATTAGTTGTAGATAATTTAAAAGATGCACTTTTAGCACATAATCTTGATGGTTGGAATATCGTTGATTTACAGGGTTCATATTCTGGTGAAAATTTTCTATTAAAATATAATGGTAAAGATGAACAGGGTGGACTACTTGGACGAACAAAAAAAATATCATTATTAAAAAATAATATAAATGAATTAATTGAACAAAATAGGACAGATAATAATTCTATTAATTCTTTATTGAAAATTATTGAAAATGAGAATTTAAAAATTGAATTATTGAGCACTAAAGCAGAAAGTACATCTTTAAATCTTAACAAAGTAGAAACTAGTCTTATTCAAAATCATTATAAACAATCTCAAAATCTTGAGACAATTAAAGAACTAAATTTTGAATTAGTTGATATTAAAAAGAATATTAAAGACCTATTAGATTCTGAGAAAAAACTGCTTCCAAATTTATCTAAAAGTGAAGAAAATATAAAAGATTTCCAAGATAAAGTCGATCATGCATCAAAAATCCTTATTAGTATTCAGACTGAGCGTGATGCTTTTCAGGAATCCGTCCAAGAACTACGGATTGAACTTCTTAATCTAGAGAACAAACGTGAAAGTATTAATTATCAAGAGCAGTTATCTATAGAATCAATTGAAGAATTAAATAAACGTCAAAAAAATATTGACCAAGAGATATCAAAATTAATTTCAAATAGTGAATCACTTAAAAAACAAGTATCAAAGTCTGATATCCAACTTAAATCTATTTCTGGTAAATTAGTAAAAGAACGTTCTGTCTTAAAGCTCAAACAGGATACGGTTAATGATACTTATGAATCTATGGAGGAAATTCAAAAAATAATTAGTTCTGAACAACAATCACGCGAAGCTTTGCTAGAAGAATTAAAAATAAATGAATTAAAGATTGTTGAACAAGAACAGCGAATAAATCTTATTAAAGAGCGTATAAAAGATCGTTATTCAGTAGATATTCCTTTAAACTTAATTGTTGATGACGAACTAGATGACTTAGAACTTCGTGTAGAGCAAATCATGAGAAGTATTGATAGTATTGGTCCAATTAATATGGCTGTCCAATATGAATATGAGGATGAACAAAAGCGCTTAAAAACACTTATCGAGCAACGAGTTGATTTAACTACTTCTGAAGATAACTTAAGAGAAACAATTCAGCAGATTGATAGAGTTGCTAGAAAGAAATTTGAAGAGACATTTGATAATATTAAAGTAAACTTTAGTAAATTATTTGGAATGTTTTTTGAGGGTGGAAATGCATCATTATCATTAATTGGAGATCCAGATCCTCTAGAAGCTGACATCTCGATTCATGCCCAACCTCCTGGTAAGAAGAACCAATCGCTTAGAATGTTATCTGCAGGAGAAAAATCACTTACAGCAATTGCACTATTATTTGCTATTTATCAATATAAACCGAGTCCTTATTGTATTCTTGACGAAGTGGATGCTCCACTAGATGATGTGAATATTCAAAAGTTTAAACGAGTACTTAATTCATTTGCTGATGAAACTCAGTTCATTGTAGTAACCCACAATAAACTAACGATGGAAGTAGCAGATTATCTTTACGGTGTAACGATGGAACAAAAAGGTGTTTCAAAGTTAGTTTCGGTAAAATTTAACGAATAAAAATTACCTGTTTATACTTTTTATAAATTAGATTTCTTTTTTGTACCTAGTCTTATGACATCTAGGTGGAAACCATTCATTTCCTGAACTCGAAGCTAAGCACTCTTTTTCAGAACCGTCACCTGTAACTTCATAATTTTCATCAATACAATAAGACTCGTCTTCAACATTCACAAAAAATGATTTATTATTTGATGCCATGTCGTATGTATTACATTTTCCATTAAAACAAAATGTCTCGCCAATATCATACCAGGCAAAAGTGCTTGTTTTAGCATTTGGACCTGTAATTATTTCTTTGCCTGTAGCATCATCATATATTTCTAGAGTGATTGTTAACCCTTTTCCTTTTAACCCTCTCCATTCAGTATCATCAACCTCACCACTACATGAAGCAGATTGATAAACCCCCATTTCAGTTACCTTCCATGTTCCAATAAACAGACTTTTTTCTTCATTTTTTTCTTCTTCACAAGAACTTAAAAAAAATAGTGATAAAAATAATATCTTTTTCATTTTGGTCTCCTAATTGTATAAATATAGGTTAAAATTACATTATTTTTCTAAAAAAAACTCCATTTTAGAATCGTTCTTTCTGATAATAATAAGCTAATTTTAAAACATGGAAATATTAACTATACGCAACTTTTGTATTATTGCTCATATTGACCATGGTAAATCAACTTTAGCTGATAGGCTCTTAGAAGAGACAAATACATTAGCTAAAAAAGATATGAAAGCTCAAGTACTTGATAGTATGGAGTTAGAACGTGAAAGAGGTATAACTATTAAGAGTCATCCAATTCAAATGAAATACACTCATTCAGACAACCAAGCTTATACTCTTAACTTAATTGATACTCCCGGGCATGTTGATTTCACCTATGAAGTCTCGCGCTCTCTTGCAGCTTGCGAAGGTGCATTATTGTTAGTTGATGCTGCACAGGGTGTTGAAGCACAAACTGTAAGTAATGCGTATCTTGCAATTGACAGTAATCTTACAATTATCCCTGTAATAAATAAAGTAGATTTAGCAAGTGCACGCGTAGATGAGGTTAAAAGTCAATTAATAGAATTAATTGGATGTGATGAAAAAGAAATAGTTTGTACTAGTGCAAAAAGTGGTATTGGGATTGATGAAGTATTTGATGCAATTATTAATAGAATACCACCACCTGAAGATAGATCGGATAAACCCTTACGCGCCATGGTCTTTGACTCTCTTCATGATAATTATAAAGGAGCTATACCATATATAAGGGTATTTGATGGCGTTATAAAGGCAGGTACTACTGCAAAATTTTTTACTCATAATACTCACTATGAGATAAATGAGGTAGGTCATTTTATACTTAAACAAATTCCAGCTAAAGAGCTTCGTTCTGGTGATGTAGGCTATTTATTGGGAAATATTCGTGATGTTTCACATATTTTACCAGGAGATACAATTACTACTAAACAAAATCCGGCATTAGAAGCATTGCCAGGTTTTAAAGAAATCAAACCAATGGTATTTTCCGGATTATATCCATCTGACTCTGATGACTACGATCAACTTAGAATGGCATTAGAAAAATTAAAGCTAAATGATGCTTCTTTACTCTTTGAGCCAGAGACAAGTGAAGCTTTGGGTTTTGGATTTCGTTGTGGATTTTTAGGACTACTTCATATGGAAATAATACAAGAGAGACTTGAGCGAGAATTTGATTTAGCACTTGTAACTACAACGCCAAATGTTCGATACAAAGTTGAACTAAGATCTGGTGATATTATTGAAGTTGATACTCCAGCAAAAATGCCTCCTTCTGGTGAAATTCAATCTATATTAGAGCCGCATGTCGCTGCTGAAATTATTACACCAAAAGAATTTATTGGTAATATAATGACGCTTTGTCAAAAAAAAAGAGGTGTGTATAAAAATACAAATTACATTTCATCCGATAAAGCGCAGCTTCATTATGACCTTCCTCTTGGTGAAATAATCTTTGATTTCTACGATAAATTAAAGTCTATAAGTAAAGGCTATGCGTCGTTAGACTATCACTTATCTGATTATATTTCAGGAGATTTAAAAAAGTTAGATATCATGATCAATAATGAAACAGTTGATGCTCTTTCATTCATTATTCATACGAAAGATGCTTATCATCGTGGTGTAGCTATGTGCTCTAAATTAAAAGAGTTAATTCCAAGGCAAATGTTTGATGTACCTATTCAAGCAGGTCTAGGTAATAAGATAATTGCACGTTCAACAGTAAAAATGTTGAAGAAAAATGTAACTGCAAAATGTTATGGTGGTGATATCTCGAGAAAAAGAAAACTATGGGAAAAGCAGAAAGAAGGTAAAAAGAGGATGAAATCAATTGGTAGAGTTGAAATTCCTCAAGAAGCATTATTGGCTGTTCTGCAAATTGACTCAGATTAAACTTATGAGTGAATTAAACTATTGGCGTGATACTCATTCACCATTATATAGCTTCATTTTTACTCTACCTTTATTTCTTATTTATGAAATCGGTGTTTTTGCAATATCAGCTAGCGACCTTCCATTGTTAAGAAATGGTGCAGATGTTCTAATGCGTCAGATACTCGAAATTTTTGGAGTTTTTGGTGTCTATGGTTTTAGTGGAACATTCCTCATTGGTTTTATAGTTGCTTTTCTCCGTCAAAAAAAGAATTTAATGTCATCAGTTATTCGTGGTGAATATTTATTAACCATGTTTTTTGAGAGTATAGGTTGGGCTATTATTTTAACTATTGTGATGATGTGGACACCAACATTACTTATGATATCCACAAAAAATAGTAGGTTAATGCAACATATTGTATTGGCAGTTGGAGCTGGGATTTATGAAGAGTTTGCCTTTCGTGTAATTCTCATTATAGGATTATCTAATGTTATTGGCTTTATATTCCAATGGAACGTATTAGCTAAAAACATTAGTGCTATTTTATTATCCGCTATACTTTTTTCAGGTTTTCATTTTGTTGGTATTTATGGTGAATTACCTTCGATCGATCTATTTATAATTAGATTATTAGCAGGAGTTGTTCTAGGTGGGATTTATGTAATGCGAGGATTTGGTATTGCTGCATATACTCATACAATTTACGATTTGTTTGTTTTGGTAAAATTCACTACTTCTTCTTAATTAATTGTGTTTATTCGCTGTAAATTTGATTTTTAATTTTAAGGGTTTTATTTAAATGAATAGATTGATAGCATTCATATGTTTTTTAGGTTTTAGCTATGCTCAGGTTTCCCCTTTTAATTCGTATGACGTTGTTCTTTACCCTGAGTATTATTTTGATGGACTTATGGCTGAAGTTGATGCTGAAATAAATAATGAGTTTCTACCGTTGGACTTTGAAATGCGTGTACCAATAAATGCTGATTCTATATTTTTTGTTAGTGGCTCTGCATCGTCTCAAGCAGAAGTTAAAAACTTGCCAATTTTGAGTTCAAATAATAGATCTTTTGTTAAGGTAAGTATCCTTGAAAAAAAGTTTAGAATATTTATTTTTTATAACTTAAAAAAAGATGAGGCTCAACGCTCAGGGATCTTTGACTTAGAGCTTAATCATTTTGTTAATGACGCTCATATCATTATTCAAATTCCTTTGGTTGCAGAAGATTTTACATTCTCAGAAAAAGAGGCAGAAGACTTTAAAGATCAACATGGTATAAATTTCAAGAGAGTTCATTTACATGATTTTAAGGCAAATACAACGAAATCAGTTTCTTTCTCATATGAAAACCCAACTGGAGAAATATCAATAAATAAACTTCAAACAATGTTGTCAACTGAAGATCAAATGATTTCACCCCTAATTCCAAATAACGTGGCTGAAGTTCCCCTACGTCATAAATTACCTTTGTGGCAACCATTAGTGATTCTTGGAGTATTTTCTTTAGTTGTTGGTTGGATGTTTTCAGTTGATTCAAAAAAGAAAACGCTTTTGAAATCAAATTTAACTTCATCAATTAAAAATGGTAGTTTTTGTACGAACTGTGGTCAAATTTTTCTTCCTAAACATAAATTTTGTTCAAATTGTGGAGGTAACCGTTAAATGTTTCCAGTAATATTTGATTTTGGTATTATAAATATTTTTGGCTTTGAATTCCATCCCGTGATTAACTCATATGGGTTTATGCTTATGATGGCATTTTATTCGTGTTATTATTTTCTCAATAAAGATTTAAATCGTCTCGGCTATGATGCTAAGCTAGCTAGTGATATTGTATTTGCAGCAGCAGTTGGTGGAATCCTTGGCTCAAAAATATATTATTTGATTGAAAACTTTGAACGTGTCAAAGCTGATCCAACTGGAATGATTTTTAGTGGGGCAGGGCTAGTTTTCCTTGGTGGTCTAATGGGAGGTACTTTAGGTGTTACTTACGTAATTAAAAAAAATAAGCTAGCTTGGATAAAGTTTGCGGATTTAGTTGCACCACTTTTAATTTTAGGATATGCTGTTGGAAGAGTTGGATGCTTACTTGTGGGAGATGACTATGGACTACCCACCAATGTACCTTGGGGTATAGCATTCCCTAATGGTTTACCTCCATCTACTTACAGTGTTTTTCAAAGCTATTATCCGTGGATAAATCTTGAAGGCTTTAGTCCTGGTGTATTAAAGGTTCATCCAACGCAAATTTATGAATCAATCATAGGTTTTAGCATTTTTTATTATTTATATCAGAAAAGGACTAAAATAACTGTTTTTGGTAGCCTATTTTTTACTTATTTAATTTTCGCTGGTGCTGAAAGGTTCTTTATTGAATTTTTACGGGTTAATACAAAATATCTTTTTGGACTAAGTGGTTCTCAATTAATATCCTTAATTATGATAATAATTGGAGCTTGGTTTTTAACTCATCCTGTCTCTCAAACACAGGAAATAAAATCTGAAAAATAAATTAACGTTCCTTTTCTTTTCCTTAGCTATAATAGGAAATTCTTTTTCTCAAAAGTTAACATTTATAAGTGAGATAGATCTTAATCAAGATGTCATATCAAAGAATTTTCACCCTGATAAATTAGTAAAGTCGCCTTTAGGTTTAATATTTTTAGATTCTGAAAAAAGAAGAGTGGGGTTTTGGTCAAAAGATACGATTGATATTCGTGGTGGTTATGGAACAGAGGATGCTGGATTATTTAATCCTGTGGATATAATATCAAATCAATTAGATATCTTTATATTGGATCAGACAGTTAATCGATTAGTTAGGTATGATGCACAATTAAATTTTATTGCATCTTTTAAGCTTAACTCAGAAAATGCATTTTACCCATCCCTGTTCTCAATTGATAATAGACATAATATATATATTTACTATCCTGAATTAAATAATATATATAGATCTACTGGATTTGGGGGGGGAATAAAACATTTTCTTGATTTAAACTCAAATTTAAGTCCAAATAATTGTATCTCCGATCTTGCTATAAACAATACTGATGAATTAGCACTCCTTTATAAATGCAATAGTAGAGTTAATTTATTTTCACAATCTGGTAAAATAATACGTCGTTTTAATACTCAAATAAAAAACCCATTATTTATTTTACCTTACAATTCATCGTGGTTAATAATAAATACTAGTGGAAAAATTCAATTCTTAGATGAAGAACCTATTCAATTATTAATTAATAGTAGAAATATAAATGATGCTATTATTGATAATAATACGCTAATCTTATTAGTTAATTCATCTTTGATAATGTATGAAATTAGTGACGGTATATAGTAGACTATCTTTCTTAATGTTACTGTCTTTTGGATTAACACAACAAGACTCAACAAAAAAAATACTTATAGAACAAATTGGTCCAATCATTAATGCTTTACCATTGCTAGATAGTCTGTTGGTTAATAGTATTGATAGTTTAAATCTTAAATCTGAAAAAGCTATTGGTCAATTCTCAGATATAAATACTTTCCCAATGAATGCATCAGGCACTTTTTTTCGTGGAATAGAAATGAGTAGTCTAGGGACTGGTTCTTTAAATGGCGGCCTTAGAATACAAATTGCTGGAAAATTAAGTGAAAGCGTTCAAGTCTCTGGTATTGTTACTGACGAGTCTATTCCAATTCAACCAGATGGCACAACTGCAGCTTTAGAAGAATTAGATAAAGTGTATATTAAGGTTTCACACCCTTCGAATGAGTTAACAGCTGGAGATATAACTGTTATTAATAATTCTGGTAAGTACAATAATAACAAGAGAAATATAGTAGGCATAAGAAATAATTTTAATAATAAAAACATGAGTCTAAAAACTATTATTGGTCAATCAAAAGGAAAGTATAACCGATTAGAAATAAAAGGTAAGGATGGAAATCAGGGACCGTATTTTTTAACATCTAAAACGAATGCAAGGAACGTAGTTATTTCATCAGGCTCAGAAAAAGTATGGTTAAATGGAACTCAGTTAAAACGAGGTCAAGACCAAGATTACACAATTGATTATAGTGCGGCTGAAATAACTTTTACCGCTAAAAATTTAATATATTTTGATTCTGATATAGATATTGAGTATCAATATTCACAGTCAAATTATAAGAGTAGTTTTGTTCAAGCTACTTTGAAATCAAGGGTTGGAAAGAAATCCACTTTTTCTATATCCTATATTGATGAAAGAGATAATAAATCTTCTTCATTTATAACTCAAAATCAAAAAAATATTTTTAAATCTAAAGATATTATCCAAGACCTAGGTTCTATTTCTGATTCTCTAGGTGAATATAGATTGATAAATGGAGTTTATATTTATAATACTGATTTTTCACAAACATCAAGTAGATATAAAGTAATCTTTGGACCTGATCCCTCTGGTACCTATGTGCGTAAAATTTCTTCTCAGAACCGAATTTATTATGAATTTATAAGTTTAGATATAATTGATAATAGTCAGAGATATTCACCTGGTAGATCAATTAGTCCTCCTGTAAGTCAGCAATTATTACAATTTGATTCAATAATATCTCCCTATGGTGGATTATCTATAATTTCAGAAGGGGCTCTTTCAATTTATGAAAATAATATTTATTCAAATAGAAACTCTTCAAAGTTAAACGGTAGTGCTTTTCAATTTTTGATTGAACAAGAAACAGTTGAATTTAGAAAAGTTAAATTTGGGTTAGATTTAAAACATTGGCAAAATGGATCTGAATTTAGATCTCTTGGTAGAGATAGAAATGTAAACTTTAATGAATCTTGGGATATATACTCTAAACCAAAACAAGTAGGCCGTGAATCTTTATCATCTATCATGACTAAAATCAATATAGGGGAAAATATAGTTGGTGATATTGATTTTTCTCAATTGTCTCAGGGAAATCAAATAAAAAATCGCTCTGAAGTAAATTTTAATTATTCAGGAAATTATATTAACACTGCTCAAGTAAGGTATAATAAGGTCAATGCAATTTTAGAATTTCAAGAAATTGATGGACATATAAGTTTTTTTAAAGGTGCAATAAAGCCTTTTTTAACTATAATTCATGAAATGAGAGAAAATTATTATAGGTTTGATGACATTATGGTTGGAATTGAATATAAAAAGAATAATCGTTATTTATCTTTTGGTGTTGGTGAAAGAGAGGATAAGGAATCAATTTTATCAGACTCTACAATTTTAAAGACAACTAAAGTTGGAAAAATACTTCAATTAGATTTTAATTCAATACAACCTTCAGGTTGGGGTTATGGATTTATGGGGCGTCAACGAATCCAAGAAGATAGTAAAGGTGAAATAATTAATAATTTTAGTAGTTTTAGAGGGACTCTAAATTATAGAAAAAAAGCAAGTCCTTTTCAGCTTGATTTTGTTGTAAATGCAAAGGAAGGTAGTAATGAGTCTCGTGCAGTTGTTTATGATTCTGTAGGTGTTGGCTTGGGCCATTACAGGTATGATAATCTTTTGAATGAATATATTAGTGATATGAATGGATCATTTGTGGCACATACTGTATTTACTGGTAATTACAAAAGCGGCTTTCTCATGGATGGATTAAATCAATTTTCAATTGACTTTTCTAAATGGAAATATGAAAGCCTTAATAATCTTAAATATAGACTAATGAATCGCTTGGATTTCTATGGAGATAAATTGAGTATTCTTGGAGATAATAATAATAATATTCAATTTCATCGTCAATTTATTCGACATGAATTAATACTAAGAAAAAGTCAAAATACAAATAGAAATAGAATTTGGTTTCAAGATGCTTTAAATATTAATGGAATGGACCCTAGAGGATGGGATGAGAGAAGTGACTATGAATGGGGTATTGAGTCGCAGGTTCAATTAAAAAAAAATAAATATTTTATTTTTTCAGGAGATGTTCATAACGCTATAGTTAAAAGTGAAAAAAACTGGATAACTGAAAGATCAGTTAAAGGTTTTACATCAGAGGTTGGTATTAAAGAAATTCAAACAGGCATAACCCAATGGGAAACAAAATTAGTTTATTATAAAGATGCCACTTCTATAGGAGAAAATTCTAATAAGGATGTAAATGCTTACGGTATTAAAATTAATTTTATTCGTTTTATTGGTAAAACAGGTAGAATTGAAGGTCAAATTCAGTATATGAATGCAAATGCTTTTAATTCAATGCCTCCAGAAGCGTTAAATGGCCTTTCGGATAATCGGACTTTCCGAACTAATATCAATGGCTCTTTGATGATAAGTAAATCTTTATCTATAAATTCTTCATTAATGTTTTTAAATGATGAACGCTATGATAATTTTATTAAGCTTCAAGGAGAAGTGCGTGCATATTTTTAAAGTATTTATATTGATTTCCTTTGGAATAATTAATGCTCAGCGAATTGATTCGCTTTTTTCACAATTATATGAAGAAGGAGAATGGAAAAGTTTCTATCAATTGAATAATAGTAATGAATATGAATTTATTCAAATTAACTCTAGAATTGACTCAATGTACTTTTTACACCAGAATAATGTTCAAGGATCAGTGTTAAAGAGCTTATTTAAGCCAATTTTAGGACTTTCTACTCGAAGTCAAGCACTAAGACAACTAAGAGTCATTAAGAGCGCTTATCCCTTTATTGATGATGGCTCTTTCCTCTCATTTGCAAAGTACGATAATAATAGAATAGCTGCAGTGGTTGATTTCAATCCTGTTTTTAAAAGTCAAATTGGTGGTTTGTTGGGAGCAAGTAAAGGAAAAGAAGGTGAATGGATATCTACGGGAGAGATTGATATACATTTAGAAAATCCTAGGGAAAAAGGTTCGATTTTGGATCTTAAATGGCAACAGCCAGATGCCAATACTAGAAAATTATATTTTTCTATAGAAACACCTTTTTTATTTAGCTTGCCATTTGGTACGTTAATTCAACTAGATCAAAATTTTATTGAAAATAGTTATTATATTGAATCTACTTCTGGTTTACTTACAGGCTTAAGTCCTTTTGGCCAGTGGAGGTTTGGAGGGAAAAAAGAATCAGGGAAAGATTTATCACAAAATAAAAAGTTTAGCTCAAAATCAATATTACTAGGTTTAAAAGTGGATAGGAGAAACAATAGATGGTTACCATACTCTGGTCAATTTTTTGAAACAGCAATGACTCTTGGGAATTTTAATGATCATTTTGGTAAAACAACAATGTTTGAATCAAAATTTAAATTTCAAAAATATAAAAATATTGGAAATAGTGTAATTTTAGTTTTTTCTCAAGGTGAAAGTGTTTTATTAAATAATAGAAAATTGATTTCAGCCAAAAAAGTAAAATATGGAGGGATAAATACAATCAGAGGTTATAGAGAAAATCAGTTTGCGTCAGAATGGATATTTATTCAAACGTTTGAATTGTTATTTGGGAACCTAAAGCAATCTCAATCATTCATATTCATAGATATACCAGCAGTTAGTAATTATACTATTCATCCAGGCTATGGTTTAGGGTTTCGTCAATATAAAGGAACAATAGCATTGGATATTTCAATTGGATTCTCAAAACGTTCTGCTGGTGGGAAAATACATATTAAATTTTCTTCTAAATTATAAATGATAAAAAAGATAATAAATATATTAGCGAACGCACCAAAAAATACTTTGAGCCAAAAAGAATTAATTAAAAGACTTAAAGTTAGAAAAAGTGATGTTGGCGCTATAAAAATTTTCATTAAACAGATGTCTATTAATGGTGAAATTATTAGACTAAAGCCTAATCGTTATTGTCTACCTAAGTCGCCTAAGAAAATTGAAGGTAAACTTTCGGTAACTCAAAAAGGTTTTGGTTTTGTAATTACAAATGATGATAATGAAGATATCTTTATTGGTCGCCGTTCTATGTCTGATGCTATTAATGGTGACAAAGTCCTTGTGAAAATTAAGGGAAGATCTAATTCCAGAGGGCTTAGCGGAAGGATTCATAAAGTATTAGAGCGTGCTTCAAATACTTTTATAGGCGTTACGTATCTTTATAGTGGCAAATTTTTTATTGAAGTATCCCCAGTAAATCCTGGACGTGGCATTCGATTAATTGGATCTAAAAAAGAATTAACAGAAGGTAAGATAGTTAAAGCAAGAGTGAAGGACTGGGGTAATGCAAACGATCCAATTATTGCAAGTTTTGAATCTATTATTGGAGATGCAAATGACCCAGCTAATGATTTAAAAATGATTCTTCATAAATATGATTATGATCAGTCTTTTTCTTCAAGTATTAATCAGGAAGTAAAAAAGTATTCCGAAGATGATATTAAAGATGAAATAAAAAATAGACTAGATTTAAGAAACGATATATGTTTTACCATTGACCCACAAGAGGCAAAAGACTTCGATGATGCTTTATCAATAAAAAACAATAAAATGGGTACTGAGATTGGAGTTCATATTGCAGATGTGAGTCATTTTGTGACTCCAAATTCACTTATTGATAAAGAAGCTATGCATAGAGGTACTTCAGTTTATTTTACAGAAGGAGTTGTACATATGCTGCCAAAAGAATTATCTGCAGATTTATGTTCAATTCGCCCTGGAGTTGATCGATTAGCTATATCTGCAATCATTCAATTAGACCAAAGCTATAAAGTTTTAAATGTTGATATACGTCCAACAGTAATTAATAGTAAAGCTCGCCTTACCTACCAAGAAGTTCAGGACATAATCGAAGGTAAAAATAAACATGCATTTAAAGCTCAAATTAATGACCTTCGAAAACTTTCTATTGCGCTTTATAAAGATCGATCAAAAAATGGAAGTTTAGATTTTAATATTCCAGAACCAGTATTTGATATGAATGAAAAAGGTATTCCGGATGACATCAGACCTAGTGAAAGACTTATTTCTCATCGGATTGTTGAAGAATGCATGCTTCTGGCTAACAAGGTTGTTGCAGTTGAAATACCTAAAAAAATACCTAAAAATCTTAACTTTTTCTATCGTGTTCATATAAAGCCAGATTCATTAAGAGTAGAGAAATTTGCGGGGCTATTAAAAAGACTTAAACTAGGTATTTATGCTCCTGATGGAGAAATGTCTCCTAATGATTTTAAAAAAATATTAAAGCATGTAGAAGATTCACCTTATAGGCCATTAATTGAAAATGTAGCCTTAAGAACAATGAGTAAGGCAGAATATGCTATAAAAAATAAAGGCCATTTTGGATTAGCTTTTAAAAATTATACTCACTTTACATCTCCCATTCGTCGGTATCCTGATTTATTGGTTCATCGAATGATTAAAATGTTAGATAGACATTCCTTTGAATTAAAAAATGAATGGAATGATAAAATTGAAGAAGCTTTGAAACTTTCAAATGAAAAAGAGATAGAAGCATTGAATGCGGAGCGTGAATATATTAAAGTAAAGCAGCTTAGATGGCTCGCTGAAAGAATTAATTCAGTTTTTGAAGGAACTATAACCGGTGTAACAAATTTTGGATTTTTTGTAGGATTAAAGTCGTCAATGGCTGAAGGTTTGATTCATATTGATACTCTTGAGAATGATACCTATTATTATGATGAAGATCATTATTCTATTAAAGGTCGGAGTCTTAAAGAAGAGTTTAGGTTAGGTGATAGAGTGCATATTAAAATAATTTCTGTGCAGATAGAAAAACAACGAGCAAATTTTGCTCTACATGATCAAAATTAAATTGATGATAAAATTTTATCAATATTTATTTCTATCAATATTTATTCTATCCTGCGAAGCACTTAAGCCAGTAGCTCAAGGAGCTGATAATGAATTAGTTGTTGTTTCATCCTTAGAGGATAGAGCCGTAATTAAGAATATTATAACAACTATTTTTAGCGATACATTGTTTACACCTCAGCCAGAAGCTTATTATAAAACAATTTGGGTCAATCCAGAAAATTTCAATGATGTGAAGGATCATGTTAATGTAATAGTCGCAGCTGTAGGTAGCCACCCTAGAAATATGGGAGTAAAATTAATCAAACAAGTTTTATCAACATCTCAGTATAAATCAAGCATGGAGGGAGATAATCAGTTAATATTTGCAAAAGATGTATTTGCTAAGGATCAGAATTATTTGATAATTAATGGACCTAGTCAAAATATAATTTTAGAAAGTGCAAAAGATAAAGGGCCATGGCTAAATAAGCAATTTGAAACTCTTTTATTTAAACGTCAAAGTATCCATCTTTTTGAAGGCTCTTCTCGTCAAAAAGAATTGGAGAATAGATTATTAAAAGATTATGGCTGGACTTTTAAAATCCCTTGGGGCTATACAGTTATAAATGATGATGATAAAGAACAATTTTTTTGGATGGGCAGAGATATACCATATAGATGGCTAGCCGTAAAATGGGAAGAAGGTCTAGTCTTTAGTGATTCTTCATCAGTTAGTAAATATGTTAAGAAAGTTTCATCGGAATATTTTAAAACAATTCAATATTCTGACTATATGTTTAAAATTGAACCACATAGGTTTAAAAATTGGGGTGCTTGGAGAATCACAGGTTTATGGGAGAGTGTAGAAGAAGCACAAGGTGGTCCTTTTATATCATATCTTTTTTATGATGAGCGTACAGATAGAACTTACTTTCTTTATATGATGATTTTTCATCCAGGCAATGATAAATATTTATTGTTAAGACAAGTTGATATTGTTGCTCATTCTTTCAAAATTAATTAAATCAAATAAATGAAAAACATAATTATAACTGGTGGATATGGTCAATTAGGAATAGCTTGCAAAAAAGACTTAAAAAATAGCTTTAATACTTTAATAACTGGAAGTAATACCTTTAGAGAAGGTGTGAAGCTAGATATTACTAATAGAAATGATATCGCAAGAGTCTACAGTGACTTTAAACCTGATGTGGTACTAAATCTTGCAGCAATGACTAACGTTGATGAATGTGATAGAGATAAAATTGGTGCAAATAAAATTAATATTGAGGGTGTTGAAAATCTTTGTGAAAATTTCAAGGGTCATTTTATTCAATTATCTACTGATTATGTTTTTGATGGTTTATCTGGGCCATACAATGAATTAGATGAAGTAAATCCAATTTCACATTATGGAAAAACTAAATTAGAGGCTGAAAATTGGCTAAAAAATAATTATAGTAATTCGACGATTCTTAGAGCAAATGTTCTTTATAGCTATACTAAACGTACAAAAGCTAGTTTTGTTAAGTGGGTTGTTGATTCACTCAGAAATAATAAAGAAATAAATGTAGTAAATGATCAATGGAATAATCCAACATGGACTGAATCAATTTCATTTGTTATAAAAAATATTATCAATATTGGTTTAACTGGTCTTTATAATTATGGTGATAAAGATTTTATGTGTCGCTATGATTTCGCTATATTGATCTCTAAGATTTTTAATTTGGATGAAACTCTCATAAAACCAATCAAAACATCAAATTTGAATCAAGTTGCAAAGCGACCATTGAAAAGTGGATTAAAAACTGAAAAGATTGAATCTAGATTGGGAATAGTTCCAAATTCTGTTGAAGATTGTTTAAGGAAAATCAGTAATAATTTAACAAAATGAAAACACTAATTATATCACCAACTTATAATGAATGTAAAAATATAGATACACTTGTCCATGAAGTGTTTAATCGTAATCCAGATTATCATATGTTAATAGTTGATGATAGTTCCCCAGATGGAACTGCAGAAATAGTTCTTAGTTTACAATCTATTTATCCAAATCTTTATCTTGAAGTTAGAAAAAAGAAGAATGGATTAGGTCGAGCGTATATATTTGGTTTCAAATGGGCCTTATCTAGGGATTATAAAGTAGTTATTCAGATGGATGCAGATATGTCACATCATCCTAAAGAAATAAAGCATATGATAAAATTATTAAAATCAAATGATTTAGTAATTGGTAGTCGTTATATCAATGGAGTGAGTGTTGTGAATTGGCCTATTCGACGACTGATTTTAAGCTATGGCGCAAATCTTTATTCACGTTTTGTTACTGGAATGCCATTGAAAGATGCTACTGGTGGTTATAAAACATGGTCAAGGCGTGTTTTAGAATCTATTGAATTTGACAAGGTCAAATCATCTGGATATTCTTTTCAAATTGAAATGAATTTTCGTGCTTGGTTAAAAGGTTTTAAGCTTTATGAGCACCCTATAATCTTTATTGATAGGACCATTGGTGAATCTAAAATGAGTCGCGCAATAATGTTTGAAGCGGTATGGATAGTATGGAGATTACGTATTTGGCGTATTTTTGGGTGGAATAAATAATTTTTATTTTAATTTGCAGAAGTTATGACAGACTATTATCTAGATTTTGAAAAGCCTTTAAAGGAAATTGATCAAAAAATTGTTGAGCTTGAAACAGATTCAACTTCTTCAGATCATTCTTCTGAGATTATTCAGCTTAATTCTAAAAAAGAAGAAACTCGAAAAAGTATTTTTTCAGACTTGTCGCGATGGGAGCGTGTTCAACTAGCTCGTCATCCTCAAAGGCCTTTTTCGTTAGATTATATTAAAAATATTTCTTCTGATTTTATTGAATTACATGGAGATCGTTATTTTGGTGATGATAATGCTGTAATTGCAGGAATTGGAAGTATTGATGATGTCAAAGTTATCATTATTGGACAGCAAAAAGGTCGTAATACAAAAGATAACTTATTTAGAAATTTTGGAATGATGAGACCTGAAGGTTACCGTAAAGCTCTTCGAATAATGAAATTAGCTCAAAAATTTGATTTACCTATAATTACATTAATTGATACACCTGGAGCATATCCAGGTCTTGGAGCTGAAGAAAGAGGACAAGGTGAAGCTATTGCTCGAAATCTTCTTGAAATGTCTAAGCTAACTGTTCCAATTATATCAGTTGTAATTGGTGAAGGTGCAAGTGGTGGGGCACTTGGGATTGGAATTTGCGATAGAATGTTGATGCTGGAAAACACATGGTATTCTGTAATAAGCCCGGAGGGATGTGCTTCAATTCTTTGGAGAGATGCATCTAAAGCTTCGGATGCTGCAGATGCAATGAAGGTAACACCTAAAGATCTTTTGAAAATGAAAATCTGTGATCGAATAATTCAAGAACCTTTAGGAGGTGCACATCGTAATTTTGAAGAAACTGCATCAATATTAAAGACTGTTCTCCTTAAAGAGTTAGAGGCTCTAAAGAAAACTAACCCTACTTCATTTTTAGATCGTCGAATTGAAAGATATGAGAAAATTGGTGTTTATACTGAGTCTTAATGACGTCTTTTGATTATTTAATTAAAATATTTTATAAAGATATAGACCAAATGGGATTGGTTTATTATTCGCGTTATTTTGAATTTTTTGAACAAGCTCGAACAGAACTTCTCAACAACATAGGTATTAAAGTTTCAGGAATAGAAGAATCAGGCTATTTATTACCTGTTATTTCAGCTACATGCAATTATAAAGAGGGAGCAAAATTAGAAGATGAGATAATTGTTAAAACGGTCATTGAAGGTATGATTGGTATTAAGTTGAAAATTAACTATAAAATATATCGTAAATCAGATAATCATCTACTGGTAATAGGTAATACGTTACACGCTTTTACAGATAAAAAATATAAACCAAAGCGTCCACCTAAACTTTTTTTAGAAAAATTCAGTTTTATTTCCCCTGATTAATCAAATAAACGGCGCTTATAGTAAGTGCTCCACCTAAAATTGTTGAGAAAGCTAACGTTTCACCTAGTAAAACTATTGAAAGTCCAATCGCACTCGTTGGCACTATATACATAAATGATGATGACTTTTCTGATCCAATGCGCATAGTTGCCAAAAAGAAAATTGTAGTTCCAAATCCAATGGCGCCAACAGATATAATTAAAAAATGCACCCAAAACGTTATGTCATGGTCCATAACTTTTATTAATTCCTTCCAAGGGGCGAAAATAAATGAAAATAAGAATGACAGCATATACAACCATAAACTAAAATTAAGGAAGTGAAGGTCTTCTTTGGATTTCTGCGTACAAATTGTAATAATTGACCAGGATAGTGCAGCTAAAATAAAATAAATATTTCCAGAACTTATAAGAGCTAAAACATTGATTTCCCATATTCGAATTAGTATAAGTCCGCCTAAAACACCTAAGCAAATTCCTAAAAAATCTTTTTTATAAATCTTTGTATTAAATATATTTGCTGCTATTAGATATGTTATTATAGGGCTTAATGTTGGAACAATTACACCACCTAAGCTTGCAATCCCAATTTGTGTACCTTTTAAATAATTATAGTTATAAGCAATAAGGCAAAAAGCTGCAATTATTATATATTTTAAAGAAGATTCTGGTCGTTGAAGTTTTATTTTTAAAAATGACATAAGTATTGCAATACTTATGGTTGCAAAAATAAACCTCCAAACCATTATTATATTTGGATTGCCATATTCCCCGACAATTTTACCACTTGGCCAAGAGGCTCCCCAAATTAGCATGGCAAAAACCATTAGAACATATATCTGAATATTTTTATTATTATTTATTAATTTGATAAGATGCTATTTTTAATTATTAGTTATATTTTTTTTCTTTAAATACCTTCGTTGGGATTCAGGTTTTTAAAGTCGTAATTTAGTTTTTAATTATTATTATTACAGAGGAATTTATGTCAGGACATAGTAAATGGTCGACTATTAAGCATAAAAAAGCAGCTCTAGATGCTAAACGTGGAAAAGTTTTCACCAAAGTAATTAAAGAATTAATGGTAGCTGCAAAATCTGGTGGTAGTGACCCCGATTCAAATCCAAGATTAAGACAAGCAATGTCGACAGCAAAAGCATCTAATATGCCCAATGACACAATGACTAGAGCTATTCAAAAAGGTGCAGGTGAATTAGAAGGTGTTAACTATGAAGAAATATCATATGAAGGGTATGGCCCTGGTGGTGTAGCAATAATGATGGATGTTATGACTGATAATAAAAATCGTACCGTTGCAGAAATTCGCCATTTGATGAGTAAATATGATGGTAATCTTGGAGAGAATGGTTCTGTCGGTTGGATGTTCGAAAAACTAGGACAAATCACTTTATCTGGTAACTCAAATGATGAAGAAGCATTTAATGATGCACTTAAATTTGGAGCAAATGACTTTAATGCATTGGAAAGTACATTTTTAATTGGATCTTCACCATCTGAGACAGTAAATATAGCTGAAGCGATGGAAAAAAAAGGATATGAAGTGATTTCATCCTCAGTAGAAATGGTTCCTAAGAATATGATGAAAGTTTCAGGTGATCAATTAAAAAAATTGATTTCACTTTTAAATCTTTTGGAAGATCATGATGATATACAAAATATTTATTCTAATGTTGAATTTGATGAAATAGATTTATAATCATTAGTGAGTAATGATAAAGAATGAAGAAAATTGAAAGAGTTATTGGTGTGGATCCAGGTTTGACTACAACAGGTTTTGGTATTATTGACCAAAAAGCTGGCCAAACTCGAGTAGTAGCCTATGGCACAATTAAGCCACCATTAAAAGAAACGTTAGCTAATCGCCTTGAATATTTAAATAGCCATATGATTAATTTACTAGGCAAATTCGAACCGCATGTAATGGCAATTGAGGATGCATTTTATAGTAAAAATGTTAAATCGGCTCTTCTTTTGGGTCAAGCTCGAGGTGTATTGATCCTAGCTGCCGCCTCAAAAGGTCTTATGGCTATAGATTATGCGCCGAGGAAGGTAAAGCAGTCAGTTGTTGGAAGTGGAGCAGCTGATAAAAAACAAGTTCAATATATGGTTAAACAAATATTAAAAATAGATTCAATGCCTAAATCCTTGGATGTATCTGATGCTCTAGCGATTGGTTTATGTCATATTAATCAAAATAAATACTTATGAGCTTAATTAATTCAATTAATGGTGTCCTTTTTTCAAAAAGTCCCATAGAGGCTATTTTAGATATTGGAGGTATTAGATTTAAACTTCACATAACTATTGCTACCTATGAAGGCCTCCCTAAAAAAGGAGCTTTTGTTGATATATTAACACATCTTCATGTGAAAGAAGATATTTTAGATTTATATGGATTTAAGAATGAAGATGAACGAGATTTATTTTTTAATTTAAATTTGATTAGTGGGATTGGCCCCCGATCTGCGATGAATATTTTATCTGGTACAAACCCAACGGAGTTTAAAAGTCGAATAATTGAGGGTGATGTTAAATCTCTTACAGTAATTCCTGGTATTGGTACTAAGACAGCAAAAAGGATTATTGTTGAATTAAAAGAGAAATTTGAAACGGATACAATTGACAAAAATGATTTAGGCTTACTTGAGGATGGAGATAATAGTAAAATAAAAGATGCTGCTAATGCGCTTCAATCTTTAGGTTATAAATCAAATCAAGTAAATAAAATATTGAAAGATCTAGATTCTTCTGGCGAACTATCAGGTGGATTAGAAGAAATTATCAGGAAAGCTTTGGCTAAAATTATTTAAGGGATTTATGAAATATTCAAAACAATTAAGAAAATTAGGTACTGAAACTGCTTTTGCTGTTTCAGCTCAAGCTCGTGCTTGGGCTGAGAAAGGAAATAAAGTATATCCATTTCATCTAGGTGATTTTAATCTTCCTACGCCTGACAATATCGTTGAAGCTACTTTAAAAGCTATTAAAGATGGTAAAACAGGCTATTGTCCATCTGAAGGAATATTCCCTTTAAGGGAAGCTTTAGCAAATGATGTAGGTGTTAAACGAGGTGTTGATTATGAGCCTGATAATATTTCAGTTCAGCCAGGAGGAAAACCAACCATTGGAAAGTTTATTGCTTCAATCATAGACCCTGGAGATGAAATATTATATCCTAACCCAGGTTACCCTATTTATGAATCTCAAATAGAATACCAAGGTGGTTTAGCGATCCCTTATAACTATGTCCCTAGAGCAAAAGGCTTTGATATTGATATTGATCATTTAAAAGCTTCAATTAATAATAAAACTGTGGCCATTATTTATAATAACTATCAAAATCCAAATTCTGCTGAATCTTCAATTGAAGAGATGGAAGCAATAGCTGAACTTGCGATTGCTAATGATCTCTGGGTCTTATCGGACGATGCATATTATGAAATTATTTACGATGGACAAGCTCGATCAATCGTATCTATCCCTGGAATGAAAGAACGCACTGTAATTCTTTATACCTTTTCTAAAAGATTTGCGATGACTGGTTGGAGAGTGGGCGGCGCTATTGGACCAAAAGAAATTATTAAGCATATATCTAAGCTAAATGTAAATGCAGAATCATGCACAACTCACTTTATTCAAGATGCAATGGTAGAAGCTTTGAATGGTGATCAAGCTGGTCCTCAAAATCTTTTAAAAATATTAAAAGAAAGAAGAAATGCAACAGCGAAAGGTTTGAATGCTATTAATGGATTAGAGGTAGCTTTACCTCGAAGCACCTTCTATATATTTCCCAACGTAAATCGTATCATGAAATCAAAAAATATGACAAATGTACAAGAATTACAACTTGGTGCATTAAAAAATGCAAATGTATCATTTTGCACTAGAGATCATTTTGGTAGGCCTAATAAAGATGAGTCGGATTATTACATCCGATTTGCTTATTCAGGTATAAGTCAAAATGATATTAATGAAGGAATGGCTAAATTGAAAAACTATTTTGAATCATGATGAAAAAAACACCTCTTTACAAAAGACACATTGATCTTGGAGCAAAGTTAGTTGACTTTGCAGGTTACCAAATGCCTATCCAATATTCTGGTGTTGTGAATGAACATAATATGGTTCGTAAAAGTGCTGGTTTGTTCGATGTCAGTCATATGGGTGAGTTTATTATTTCAGGTGATGGCGCAGAAGATTTTTTAAATTATATTACAATTAATGATTTAAATATGATTGAGCCATGGCAAGCCCAATATTCAGCAATGTGCTTTGAAGATGGAGGCATTATTGATGACTTAATTATTTACCGCTATCCTGATCATTTTATGCTAGTTGTAAACTGTGCAAATATTGTAAAGGATTTAGATTGGCTTATGGCTAATAAACCTCAAAATGTAAATATAATGGATATTAGTGAACAAACTAGCTTGATAGCTTTACAAGGTCCAAACTCTAGAAAGATTCTTCAATCCATAACAGATATTCAAATAGATGATATTAATTTTTATTATTTTAATTTAGGAAAAATTTGTGATCAGACTGTTACAATTGCTAGAACAGGATATACTGGTGAATTGGGGTATGAAATTTATGGAAATAATGAAATAATTATACAAATTTGGGATGCAATTATTGATCAAGGTGTAGAGTTAGTTTGTCCTGTTGGTCTTGCATGTAGGGATACACTTAGAACTGAAATGAAATATGCTTTATATGGAAATGATATAGATGAATCAACTAACCCACTTGAAGCAGGTTTGGGTTGGATAACAAAATTAAAAAAAAATAATTTTATAGGTCAAAAAGCATTAATAGATATAAATAAGACTTTGAAGCGAAAACTTGTTTGCATCAAAATGATAGACCGTGGAATTCCAAGAAAAGGTTATAGACTTTTCTTGAATGATCAAGCTATCGGTGAAGTAACAAGTGGGACTCAATCGCCATCAATAAATGAAGGTATAGGATTAGCGTATGTTTTAGCTCCTCATGCAGAAATTGGTAATGAGATAAAAATTAAAATTAGGAATAATTTTTTGAATTGTCTTATAGTTAAGCCACCATTTTATAAAGATGGTTCATTGAATAAATGAATTATATAATTTTATTTTTTAATATTTAGAATATTGCGCATAGGAGCATTCTAATTATGAAGGAAAGAAGGCTAGAAATACTTGGGATACTATCAGTAGCAGTTTCACTGCTGATTTTTACAAGTTTAATTGGTTATAATTCAAGTGAAGACCCAAGTATATCACCAAATATTTTAATTGAAAACCCGATGGGTATTTTTGGTGTTTGGATTGGTTATTTTTTTATAAAGTTAACATTTGGCTATAGCTCATTTATTCTTCCATTAATTACTATTACTTGGGGTTTTTGGTTTTTTACGCATAAAGAGTTTCAAGCAATTAGTCGATTGTCAGGTTATCTTATAGGTTTAGTGGTATTATCATCCATTACAATGGGTGCTGCACAGATTGTTTGGTATGGTATTGAAAATATTACATATCGTTTCAGTGGAATGATTGGTGGCTTAATAGCGGGTATGATTTTTGATTTTCTTGGAGCAATTGGTATTATTGTCATACTTGTTAGTTTGTGGCTTATTCTTATTAGGGGATACTTTGGGTTTAGTTTTTATGAACCTATAAAATTATTTATTAATAATTATAAGGAAAAACAGTCTGGAAAAAAGTTGGTAACTGAACAAGAAGACACAGAAAATGAAAAACGTCTTCATACTCAAAATTTGATTTCTAAGATAGATGAACATCGTAAGAATGAAGAAGAAATATCAAATATTCCAAAAGAAAATCAAACGAATAATGTAACTGAAAATAAACCTGATGATTCTATAGAAATAGAAGAAGAAACTGAGGATTTTTCAAAAGATTCTGAAGAATTGAAGCCTGAAAAAAGTTCTCCTATAAATCGAATTAATAAAAAATTAGAGCAAGAATTAGAAGGAAATATTGATGAAGATTTAGAAGTAGGAGAAGTAATTGAAGAAGAAGAAGTTAACTTAGATTCAGTTCAAGAAAGAAAAGCACCAAAAAAAGAGTATCAGTTACCTTCTGCAGAATTATTAACAAATCCAGTTAATGTTCAAAGTGGTATGAGTAGAGATGAACTAGTTGAAAGAGCAAACTTTCTTCAACAGTCATTAGAAACATTTGGAGTTATGGGAAAAGTTGTAAATGTAAGCCCTGGCCCAGTAATTACTTTGTTTGAAGTGGAACCAGCCGAAGGTGTCCGTGTTAATAAGTTTGTTGCTTTATCCGATGACTTAGCTAGAGTAATGGAAGCTAGTCGTGTTAGAGTAATTGCTCCAATACCAGGTAAATCTTCTGTTGGAATTGAAATACCTAATCTCAACCCTGACATGGTATATTTTAAATCTATAATTAATTCTGAAAAGTTTGCTTCTGCAACATCAAAATTAGCAATCGCTGTTGGTAAAACAACATCAGGTGAAATTGCAACTTTAGATTTATCAAAAATGCCACATCTTTTAATTGCAGGTACTACAGGCTCAGGTAAATCGGTTTGTATGAATACAATTTTAGCAAGTATTCTATATAGTGCTACTCCGGATGAGGTAAAGTTTGTAATAATTGATCCTAAAAAAGTTGAAATGGCAGTTTATAAAGAACTTGCTGATTATCACTTATTGAAAATTGAAGATATAGATGAACCAATAGTGACCACACCTGAAAATGCTGTTTTAGCTTTACGTGCAGTTGAAAAAGAAATGAGACGTAGGTATGATGTATTAGCTGATGCAGTTGTCCGAAATATTGGCGAGTATAATAAAAAAAGGATAGATAAAAGTGAAGAAGTAATGCCATTTATTGTAGTCCTTATTGATGAGTTAGCAGATTTAATGATGTTAAATGCGAAGGAAGTTGAAGCCCCTATTGCAAGACTCGCTCAGTTATCTCGAGCTGTTGGAATTCATCTGGTAGTTGCAACGCAACGGCCATCTGTAGATGTTATTACAGGTGTTATAAAAGCTAATTTTCCTTCAAGAATAGCTTTCCAGGTAGCATCAAAAATTGACTCTCGAACCATTTTAGATACATCGGGGGCTGAAAAACTTATTGGAAAAGGAGACCTCTTATATCTTGGCCATGGTTCATCTGAACCAACACGTCTTCATAATGCTTTTCTTAGTCTAGAAGAAATTGAATCGCTGATGGGACATATTACTAAGCAGTCAAAAGCTGAAGAACTAATATTGGAGAGTCCAAGAGAAACCATGGGTGCTGGTGGATTAGTGGATGGTGGAGATAGCTCTGTTTTTGATGAACTTTTTGATGAAGCTGTAAAACTAGTTGTTACACACCAGCAGGGTTCAATATCATTAATTCAACGCCGTTTAAAAGTTGGTTATTCAAGAGCTGCTAGGTTAATTGATGAGATGGAACAAGCTGGAATTGTAGGTTCATTTACAGGAAGTAAAGCTCGTGAAGTTCTTGTTGATGAATCTTATCTAAAATCCATCGATTAAAATATAATGAAATTTTTTTTAATTTTCTCTATACTATTTTTAGCTAGTATTCAAACTCAGTCAGAAAAGTGGAAAAAAACCTTTATTAATGTGATGAATCATGATGACGGTATTTCTATTAATGTGAAAATAGAGCAGCTCCAATTTGATTCAAAATCGTTTGATTCAGGTATAATAGAAATAATGGACAAAGATAATTATATTCTTAGTTTCCCAAATGAGACTGTTTTTATTTCTCAAGGAATAATTAAAACATGGAATAAAGTAAATAATCAACTAATAATTGATAAGTTGATTGAAGGTGATATTACTATTTTTGATTTACTAACTGGTGAGTTTAAAGATGTATCATTCGAGACTCCAAAAAAAATAAGAAACTTAACAATGGTGAACTTTAACATTGAAATGATGGGCTATAGTGGATACATAAAAACTAAAGAGAATGGTGAGCCCGTTGAGTTAAAAGTAAAATATGGACCGAATCAATTTTTACTTTTGACAGTAACTAAGTATACCATAGGAAATTTAAAATTAATTAACCGATTTAATCCTTTAAATGCAGAAATCATTGACCTCCGTGAGTAAATTAATAAAATTTATACTTAGTCTTCTTCTAAGCGGATTAGGCCTTTTTTATGCGTTTAATAAGGTTGATATTTCTCAATTATGGTTTTATTTAAAGACTGCTAATATCTTTTATATTGTTCTAGCCATTTCATTAATCATTTTTTCAGTAGCTATTCGTGCTGAAAGATGGCAACTATTGCTTGAACCTTTTGAGAAAATATCTTTTCGTACATTATTTAGTAGCACTATGATTGGATATTTTGGTAATGCAGTTATGCCGTTTCGATTCGGTGAATTATTAAGGGCTTATTCAATTAGCTCAATAAGAAATATAGATGTTTCAGCTGCTTTTGGAACAATATTACTTGAGCGATTACTAGATATGCTTGGCTTAGTTTTTACAATGTTTATCTTTAGTTGGTTTTATCCTTTTGAGTATGGTGGAAAGAATGCAATGATTATTATTGGTTTTTCATCAATTTTACTTTTTTCTTTCATTGTATGGATGGGAAGCAAGCAATCAGATTTTTTTTTAAATCTAAAAAAACTATCATTACTTAAGGCAACTTCAATTCAGAGATTATTAACGATTATCAACAAAATAGTTGATGGTATTACTTCTATTAAAGACACAAAGCATATTGGTCAAATTATTATACATACGATTTTCATGTGGGTTGTTTATTTCTTTGTAACGTATTCGGTAATTTTAGCAACTAATATTTCTATAGATTGGGTTGGAGTAGGAGTTATACTGATTTCTACATCTTTAGCACTTGCAATACCTGCGGCTCCAGGAGGTATTGGGACATATCATGCAGCAGCAATATATATTTTAACTTCATATTTTTTTATAGACCGAGTTGAATCTCAAGCTTTTGCAGTTATACTTCACGCAGTGGGTTTTTTCCCATTAATGTTAATTGGTTTTATATTTTTTATTAAAAGTTCACTTCATTTTAAAGATGTATCTAAACAGGTAATAAAAAAATGAAAAAATATGATACAATATTTCTAGATAGAGATGGAACTTTAAATCCAGATCCAGGATATATTAATTCTTTAGATGATTTCATTTTTTATGATTTTACGTTAGAAGCGCTTAAGCAATTAGAAATATTTGGGGATAATTTTTGTATTGTTACCAATCAATCGGGAGTAGGAAGAGGAATAATTAAGATTGATGAGTTAAGTAGAATAAACAATTATATACTTGATCAATTTTATGTAAATAAATTGCCTTTGTTAGGAATATATTATTGCACTGATCATCCTGATAATGCAACTAAATATAGAAAGCCAGGAGTTGGAATGTTTAATAAAGCTTCAATAGATAATAGTATAGATCTTAAAAGATCAATTATGATTGGAGATTCAATCTCTGATATTCAACCTGGGGTAAAGCTTGGGATGGATACAATGTTAGTTTTGACCGGAAAAGGAAATGAGAGCCGATCTAAACTTGGTGCAATTACTCCAACTTATTTTGCAAAAAACCTTCTTGATGGAGTAAAGCAAATAAAAGGCTCTGATAGTTAATGAGAATAGGTGTTTTAATGGGTGGCGATTCATCTGAACGAAATGTTTCATTGAAATCAGGATTAGCTATTGTAAATGCTTGTCGAGAATTAGGGTACAAAGTTATAGAGTTTGATTCAAAAGAAGGTATTGACTCGTTTTCGGAAGAAATTAAGAGAGTAAATTTAGTATTTAATGCTCTCCATGGTGGAGATGGTGAAAATGGGACTATATCTTCAAAGCTTAATAACTTAGGAGTTAAGTATACGGGTTCTAATAAAGAAGCTTCAGTTATTTGTATAAATAAGCATGTTAGTAAAGAAATTGTAAAAAAAAATAATTATCTTACCCCCGATTGGGTTATTCTAAATAAAGATGAAAATGATCCTGATATTAGTAATCTTAGTTTTCCTTTAGTAGTAAAGCCTAATAGTGAAGGGAGTACTATCGGGTTATCAATTATTCAAAATGAATCAGAGGTAATGGAGGCAATAAAATTAGCTAAAAATTATGATGATAATGTTTTAATTGAATCGTTTATTAAAGGCAGGGAAATAACAGTTGGAATTATTGATGGGAAATCATATCCGATTGTTGAAATAATTCCCAGCCATGAGATTTATGATTACGAATGTAAGTACACTAAAGGTTTGACGGATTATATTTGCCCAGCTGAGATAGAAGAAAAAACCAGTAAAACAATTCAAAAAATAGCTTTAGAAATTCATAAACTCTTAAAATGTCGTCATTACTCTCGAGTTGATTTTAGATTAGATGAAGACGATAAACCTTGGTTCTTAGAAATAAATACACATCCTGGAATGACAGAAACTAGTTTATTGCCTAAATCAGCTTCTGCTTCAGGACTTGATTTTAACTCACTAGTCAATAAAATTATAAATAAAGCCCTTTAAAAATTATGTCTTTACAATGGATAGCAATTAGATCTAAACCAAGATCGGAGAAAATTGTTTCAAGTGAATTAGAGCGAAAAGGGATAGAGGTTTTTCTTCCTTTAATAAAAAAACGTCAACAATGGTCTGATAGAAAAAAATGGGTTGATTTCCCATTGTTTCCAAGTTATTTATTTGCAAGAATAGAATTAAAAAACTCAATATTTATACTTAGTACCCGTGGTGTAAATACAATTGTAAAATTTGGTGATAGAGTTATTACTGTTGATAACAAAGTAGTTAACTCACTTAGATTAGTTTTAGAAGGTGGCTATGATTTGCACCAAATAAAATATTTTACTATTGGAGATCAAGTAAAAGTAATAGATGGCCCTATGAAAGGTGTTTTAGGTATAGTTAAGACTAAAAACAATGATGATAACCGCTTAGTTATAAAAATAGATGCATTGCAGCAAGCTGTGGCTATGCATATTAATTCTGAATATTTAGAATACATTAAAGGCTGAAATGCTAAAATTTTATAATTCTTTAACCAATAAAAAAGAAGATTTTAGACCAATAGAAAAGAATAAAGTTAAGCTTTACACTTGCGGTCCTACCGTCTATGATAAAGCTCATATAGGAAATTTTAGAACATTTTTATTTGAGGATTTATTAAAAAGGACATTAATAGCATTTGGTTATGAAGTTAAGCATATTATGAATATCACAGATGTTGATGATAAGACAATAAAACGAGCTAATGACAATAGTGAAATACTTTCTGAAATTACTGAATACTACACAGAACTATTCTTTGAAGATTCACTCTCTTTAAAAATTTTACCAGCTAATAAATATCCATTAGCAACTGAACATATACCTAGTATGATTAAAATGATAAAGTTGTTAATAGATAAAGACTTTGCATATGTATTGGAAGATGGATCTGTTTTTTTTAAAATTAGTAACTACAGTAAATATGGAAATCTAATAAATATAAACTTATCTGCTATGAATAAGTCTAGTCGTGTATCATCTGATGAATACAATCTTGAGAATCCTCAAGACTTTGCTCTTTGGAAAGCATACAAGAGCATAGATGGAAACATATTTTGGGACTCACCATGGGGAAAAGGTCGCCCAGGATGGCATATTGAATGTTCTGCTATGGCAGTAGAATATTTTGGGAGCCATTTCGATATTCATTGTGGAGGGGTCGATAATAAATTTCCTCATCATGAGAATGAGATAGCTCAATCTGAATGTGCTTTTGATACTAAATTTGTTAATTATTGGCTACACTCAGAATTTCTTTTAGTGGATGGTGGGAAAATGAGTAAATCTCTAGGAAACGTGTATACGATACCTGAGCTTTATAGTAAAGGTTTTACAGCAGAAGAAATAAGATATATAATGCTTACAGCGCATTATCGATCAAAAGTCAATTTTACACTAAAAAAACAACATGAAGCAAAAATGGGAATTAAACGAATTCAAACTTTAAAAACACGTTTAGAGTCATTGGATAAATCTCAAAGCGATTTATTTCCAAAAATAAAAAATACTTTTGATGAAACTTTAAGTAATGATTTAGATACTCCAAATGCTATCGCATTAGTCTTTGATTGGATAAGGAAATTAAATATTGAACTAGACAGAAATGATTTGAAAAAAGAAAAAGTGGCTAATTCTTTAAATTTTATTAATTATTTGAATTCAATTTTTAAAATATTAATTGATGATTTTAATGTGCCTTATGAAATTACAAAGATTGTTTCTGAAAGAAAAATAGCTCGAGAGAATAAAGATTGGGATAAGTCAGATAGGTTAAGAGATCTAATCTCTGATAAGGGTTGGGATATTAGAGATGGTATTGATGGGCAAAAAATAAGTCCAAAATAGGTTATTTTATTTTTTTATAATATATAATTGTCTTTAACTATTTTATTGACTAATTTTCAAGGCTTTTTTCTACA
>Ga0114994_10000223_pt1 | contig 34916 bp, 45 predicted proteins | sample ArcticOcean_MG_C_9_FD_87043 | JGI IMG/M metagenome (GOLD analysis project Ga0114994, IMG submission 87043) | Marine microbial communities from western Arctic Ocean - ArcticOcean_MG_CB2_152 | ecosystem: Environmental > Aquatic > Marine > Oceanic | place: Arctic Ocean: Canada Basin | collected...
AGGAAATATTTATTATATTGAATTAATTATGACAAAATTATCACCTTTTCATCTTGCAATTCCGGTAAAAGATTTATCTGAATCAAAAAATTTTTACAAAAATATCTTAGGGTGTAAACCAGGCAGAGAGTCAGATGAATGGGCAGATTATGACTTTTTTGGACATCAGTTAGTCATTCATGTAGATCCAAATCATAATGTGAAAGCTCACCATAACGAAGTTGATGGAAAGTCTGTTCCAATTCCTCATTTTGGAGTTGTTATTCCATGGGATGATTTTGATAAATTTGCTAGATCTTTATCAGTAAATAAAATTCAATTTACGATAGAGCCTTACATAAGGTTTGAAGGACTTCCAGGTGAACAAAAGACAATGTTTTTTTATGATAATTCAGGAAATGCTCTCGAATTCAAATCATTTAAAGACATGAACATGTTATTTTCAACTAAAATATAATTATGCTTAAAATTGGATCTAAAATTTTTGATGGAATCTTCTCAGAGGAAAAAAGAAAGATAATAGAGAGCTTCACAATTTGGACTGCTACTATTGGGTTTATATTCCATTTATCTTTGGTTCTTTTAAATAATTATTCAATTATAAATATCGGAAATGAGAGTTTATTACTTACAAATCCAATATCTGCTATATACACACCTTTCTCGATCATATTATATTATGAGATTTTTTTATTGATATACTTTTTACCAAGATCATTTACAACATCTATTCTAAAGCAATTTGAGATTATCTCATTAATAATTATTAGAAGGATTTTTTATGATATTCCTAAACTTGATCTTGATTCTGGTAATTGGTTTAATAACCCTGATAATCTACAAATTACCTATGATCTAATTAGTATTTTAATTCTTTTCTTTCTAATATATCTATTTAACCTTGTTAAATCTAGAATTGAAAATAGGAAAGGCAACAAAAGTATAAATCAATTTATTGATTCTAAAAAAATTATTAGTATTACATTAATTCCTGTAATGCTATGTTTATTTATAATTGGCATTTACAAATGGTACACAATCGGAATGGACTCTAACTTTGCCAGTTCATTTTATTATGTAAATGAAGTTTTCTACAATACATTTTTCTCAATATTGATTATTGCAGATGTATTTATTTTACTTCTTTCTTTTCTATATACTGAGAGATATAGTCAAATTATGCGAAACACTGGATTTATTATTTGCACAATACTTATAAGACTATCATTTTCATCCTCAGGCTTAACAAACCTAATATTGATAGTTTCAAGTGTTCTTTTTGGTCTCTTAATTTTAAAGATTTACAGCTTAATGAACAAAATTGAATAATTAATCATTTAGGGTAGAAGCCCTAAGAGTGTTTTTTAATAACATAGCAATTGTCATTGGTCCAACTCCTCCAGGAACAGGAGTAATTAGACTAACCTTATCGTAAACACTTTCAAAGTCGACATCACCCACGATTCTATACCCTTTTAAAGAGTTATCATCTTCAACTCTACATATTCCAACATCAATAATTATTGATCCTGTTTTAATCATATCTTCCTTAATAAACTCTGGAATACCAATAGCAGATATGATTACATCAGAATCTAAACATATTTCTTTTAAATTATTAGATCTACTATGAGCTAGAGTTACAGTTGCATTTCCAAAAATTTTATTTTGACTTAGTAGGATACTTATAGGACGCCCTACTATTTGACTTCTTCCAATAACTAGACATTTTTTACCTTTTAAATCAATGCTATATCTTTTAATTAATTCAATTATACCTGCTGGTGTTGCTGGCAAAAAAGTTTCAATCCCTAAAGCCATTTTTCCATAATTGATTGGATTAAAGCCATCCACATCTTTTTTAGGTAGAACTTTATCAAGTATATTTTCTTGATTAATTCCTTTAGGAAGTGGAAGTTGAACTATAAAACCATCAATATCATCATTAACATTTATTTTTTCAATTTCAGAAATAAGTTCATTTTCAGATATTGATTTATCAAATTGAAAAAGTGAAGATTCAAAACCAACTCTTTCACATGCTCTAATTTTACTATTAACATAGGTTTGACTTGGACCATCATTTCCAACTAGAACTGCAGCCAAATGAGGAACTTTTAAGCTTAGTTTTTTTCTATTATGAACAGCTAATTTAATTTCATCTAAAACTTCATTAGATACTTTTTTTCCATCAATGATTTTCATAGATAACTTTTTTCAAATATACATATTGCTTTAAATAATCTATTTCATATTCCTATACATTTTTTCAATTACTAAAACATGAGGAAAAGTAATAGCAGCAAGAAATGTAAAAATTATAGGGAGAAGATTGATTGTTTCTAAATCAATAACTACATAAAATATTAAAAGAAAAGTTAGAGCTAGAATAAAATAAGGCATTGAGGTTATAATATATTTTTTAATGTTTTTAGGATTATCATCATCATATATGAACTTAATTTGATCTTTAATAGATAGAAGACTATGGAAGAATATAAAATAGATTGCAAAGCCAAATATTAAAGTAGTATTTATTGTCAATAAAAAAAGTAAACTGAAGAACATGGCTTCATTAAATAGATACTTTCTTAAATTTTTTAAATAAAGTAGAAATAAAAAGTATAAAATAGAAAAAACAATTAATGCTAATACTAAATAATAATTTTCTAAAGGATTAATATTAAATGAAGACAAAACTTCATTAACTATTTTTAAATTATTCATAAAAATAATTATGAAAAAAATAATTCCATGAAAAATAAAGAGAAATATTTTATTGCGGTTGACAGAATCACTTTTTGAAAGGTTAACTTCCCAATGTTGCTCACCAAAATGATATATTGATACAATAACAAATGTTAATAAAGCAATTGAAGGAAACACATAGAAAAAAACAAAACCAAGCAATACAATGGCCAAATAATAGAAAAAATATAAGCCTTCGCTTCTTTTTGTTTCTTTTTTTGAATATTTTTTAATTATTAACAGGTCATTAGCACCATGAACTACTCCTATGGATAAAATTAAAATAAAGCCTAATATGTTTTCGTATACATCTGATATAAAATAACTTACTATTAAAGAAATACAAATTATTGATATTCTAGAATTGATAATTTTAAGCATAAAATCGTGAGATATTCTTAAAAAAAGATATGATTTTTTTTCAAATAATCTTTTTTTAATCCATTATTTTATTTAATTTACTTTCTATAAACAATAATTAATTTAATTATGGAAAATTTATTAAGTATTCTACCTGTTTTAGCTACTGATTTAAGCTTGGTTGACTTCACTTTTTGGATCGGATTTGCCGCTATGTTAGCAGCAACGATGTTCTTTTATTCTGCTATGAATTTAGTAGCTGATAAGTGGAAAACTTCTATGCTTGTATCAGCACTTATTACTGGTATTGCAGCTCTTCATTATTACTATATGAGAAACGCTGCTATGGAAGGCGATATTACAACTGCTTACAGATACGTAGATTGGATTTTAACTGTACCACTTATGTGTGTTGAGTTTTATCTAATTTTAAAGCCATCAGGTGCTACTAAAGGTATGCTTTGGAAATTAATTGGTCTTTCAACATTAATGCTTGTTACTGGATATTTCGGTGAAGCAGGTGTAATGGGATTAGATGCTCAACTATGGGGTCTAGTTTCAGGTTTAGCATATTTTGCAATTGTTCATGAAATATACATGGGTAATGCAGCTACTCTAGCGAAATCTGCAGGAGGAAATGTAGAAAGTGCACATAAGATGTTATGTAAATTCGTACTTATAGGTTGGGCTATTTATCCAATTGGATATATGGTTGGAACTGCTGACGGAATGTGGTATTCATTTATGGGAGGTATATCTCTTGAAATGGATCTTATTTATAACGTTGGTGATGCAATTAACAAAATCGGTTTCGGTCTTGTTGTTTACAACCTTGCTGTATCTAAGTAATTTATATATACACAATTTAAAAAGTCACCTTCGGGTGACTTTTTTTTTACATCTTATTTGGTAAATCAATACCCAGAAGGTCTCCAGCAGATTCTATAACATGACTAACCTTAACGGAAATCAATAAACGAATAGAAGTGGACTCTTTAGACTCAGAATTTAATATATGATGATTTTGATAAAGTGAATTAAAATTCTTAACTAGATCAAAAAGATAATTAGCTATAAGTGCAGGTGATAGCTCTTTATATGAATCAGATACTACGGATGGGTATTCGTGTATGATCTTTATAACCTCTTTCTCTTTAACATTAAGCTGATAATTATTATCAATCGTAACTTCCTTATTAACTTTTTTCAATATTGACTGAATTCTTACATATGCATACTGAATGAATGGTCCTGTATTTCCACTAAGATCAATTGATTCTTCAGGATTAAATAAAATATTCTTCTTAGGGTCCACTTTTAGAATATAATATTTAAGTGCTCCAAGAGCAATCTTCTTATAATCATCAAAATCTAAGACTTCATTATTTGATTTATACTTATCTAAGCTCTCTGTTGTATGTTTAACGTTGCTAATAAGGTCATAAATTAAGTCATCAGCATCTACAACAGTACCTTCTCTACTCTTCATTTTTCCTGAAGGCAAATCTACCATCCCATAGCTCAAATGATATAAGTTAGCAGCCCAATCGTATCCTAATTTATTTAAGATTTTAAATAATACTTTAAAATGATAATCTTGCTCGCTTCCTACAGTATATATCATTCCTTTGACATTAGAATTATCAGCTATTCTTTGAACAGCTGTCCCCAAGTCTTGAGTCATATAGACAGAAGTTCCATCAGATCTTAACAAAAGTTTTTCATCAAGACCATCATTATCAAGATTAATCCAAACGGATGAATCTTCTCTTTTATATAATATATTTTTCTTAATACCTTCCTCCATAATATTCTTACCTAAAAGATAAGTTTCACTTTCATAATAGTTTTTATCGAAAGAAACTCCTAGCAAATCATATGTTTTATCAAATCCTCCATAGACCCACTCGTTCATCATTTTCCAAATATCTCTTGTTTCCTTATCATTTTTTTCCCAATTCATTAGCTCCTGTTTAGCTAATTTCATTATCTCAGTATTTTCAGAAACATTATTCTTATCCATTCCAGAATCAATAAGTTCATTCATTTGTTCTTTATGTACCTTATCAAACATTATATAGTAATTACCAACAAATTTATCTCCCTTAATATTTGCTGATTTTGGAGTAGATCCATTGGCAAATTTTTTCCAAGCAACCATAGATTTACATATATGAATACCACGATCATTAATAATTTGAACTTTTTGAACTGTTTTCCCATTAGCCTCTAAGATTTTAGATATGGAATATCCTAAAAGATTGTTTCTTATATGACCTAAATGAAGAGGTTTATTAGTATTAGGAGATGAAAACTCTACAATATATGTTTCATTTGATGATTTAGATTTTCCAAAATTTAGATCATCTTTAATAGAGTCAATAAAATTAAGATAATACTTATCACTAATACTGAGATTAAGAAAACCCGCAACTATATTAAAGTCAATAATATTAGCTGAGTTTTTAATTAGATTTGAACCAAGACTTTTTCCAAATTCAGAAATTTCATCTTTATTGATTAGTTTAAAGAAAGGAAATAGAACTACAGTGACATCACCTGTAAAGTCTTTTTTAGTATTTTGGATTTCAATTTTTTCAACTTTTATACCATAATTTTTAATTAAAAAATTAGAGGTTAAGTTTGAAATCTCTGATTTGATTTCCATTTAGTTTATTATGAAATTTTTCTATGAGTAGGGCCATTATATATCTGTCTTGGCCTTCCAATTGGGTTATTAGAATCCCTCATTTCTTTCCACTGAGCAATCCAACCAGGTATTCTTCCTAAGGCAAACATAACTGTAAACATGTCCGAAGGAATGCCTAGCCCTGTATATAATTCCTGAATAGAAATCAACATTTGGATATAGTTTTTTTTCAATAAAGTATTCATCAGTTAAAGCTTTTTCTTCAATTGATTTAGCTATATCAAGAATTGGATCATCAATACCTAAATCATTTAAAACTTGATCAGCAGCTTTTTTAATAATTTTTGCTCTTGGATCAAAGTTTTTATATACTCTGTGGCCAAAACCCATTAATCTGAAAGGGTCCGATTTATCTTTTGCTTTATTTAGATATTTATCAATATCTGAATTGTCATTTTTTATAAGTTCTAACATCTCAATAACAGCTTGATTTGCACCTCCGTGAAGTCTTCCCCATAGAGCTGATATTCCAGCTGAAATAGAAGCATATAATCCAGCATATGACGATCCTACTATTCTTACAGTTGAAGTAGAACAGTTTTGTTCATGATCAGCATGAAGTATTAAAAGAGTATTTAAAGCATTAACTATTACATCATTTTGAACATACTCTTGATTAGGTTTAGCAAACATCATATAAGCTATGTTCTCTGTGTAAGAAAGATTATTATTACTATAATTTAAAGGCAAACCCTTAATCTTTCTTAGTGTCCAAGAGGACATGATTGGAAATTTTGCTAGAAGTCTTACAGTCGATAAATACATTTTATCATCTGCTGTAACACCTTCTTTATCTGTCATTGAAATCTTAGTTTCGTTTTGGGGATTAAAAGCTATAAGGGCAGATGTTAATGATGATAAAACTCCCATTGGATGGGCAGACTTTGGGAAACTCTTAAAGATCTGTTTTAAATCTTCATCAACTAGTGTTTCTTCTCTTATATCATTCTGAAATTTTTCAAGTTGATTTTGAGATGGTAAGTCACCAAAGATTAATAAATATGTTACTTCTAAAAATGATTTTTTTTCGCATAATTCTTCAACTGAATATCCTCTATATCTTAAAATACCATTTTCACCATCAAGATATGTAATACCACTAATACAATGACCAGTATTTTTATACCCAGGATCATAAGTAATAAGACCCATCTCAGATCTTAAATTTTTAATATCAATTGCCTCTTCATTCTCTGACCCAGTTATCACTGGAAAAGTATATGATTTCCCGTTAAATTCAATTTTTGCAGATTTATCCATAAGTGGGTATTTATGTAAATTTAAATTACCTGCAGTTAAGAAAAAAATTAAATAAAATTTAATTTTCTAAAGGTTCAAATTAAAGGCACTTTTTCCAAGATATTTAGATTTATCTCCAAGTTCTTCTTCAATTCTTAATAATTGGTTATACTTTGACATTCTATCACTTCTAGACATTGAACCAGTTTTTATTTGCCCTGTATTGAATGCAACAGATAAATCCGCAATTGTAGAATCTTCAGTTTCTCCAGATCTATGAGAAATTACCGAAGTAAAATTATTTTTAGCTGCAAGGTTTATTGATGATATTGTTTCTGTTAATGTTCCTACTTGGTTAAACTTAATCAATATAGAATTAGCAATTTTTTCATTAATCCCCTTTGACAATCTAGAAATATCAGTAACAAAAAGATCATCACCTACTAATTGAACTTTATCTCCTATTTTATCTGTTAATAGTTTCCAACCTTCCCAGTCATCTTCATCCATTCCATCTTCAATTGATATTATAGGAAACTTTTCACAGAGACTAACTAAAAAATCAACTTGTTCTGCAGAAGTTAATTTGTCAGAGTTATCCTTTTCAAAAATTGAGTAATCATAAAGTCCATCTTTGTAGAATTCAGATGCTGCACAATCAAGGGCTATCATAATATCTTTATTCATCTCATAGCCTGCTTTTTCAACCGCTTTTATTATAGTATTAATAGCGTCTTCTGTACCATCTAAATCCGGAGCAAACCCACCTTCATCCCCAACAGCAGTAGATAGACCTCTAGATTTAAGAATCAATTTTAAATTATGAAATACCTCATTACCAATTTGAAGAGCATTACTAAGGCTAGATGCACCTATAGGGACAATCATAAATTCTTGAAAAGAAATAGGAGAATCAGAATGACTCCCACCATTAATAATATTCATTAAAGGAACGGGAAGAACATTTGAATTTTCATTACCCAGGTATTTAAATAGTGGAATATTTTTCTCTAATGCTGCAGCTTTAGAAACTGCCAATGAAACTGATAAAATAGCATTAGCACCAAGTTTAGATTTATTTGGCGTGTTGTCTAACTTTATCATTTTTGAATCAATTAAAGATTGATCAAAAACTGATAAATTCTCTAATTCTTTAAATATTAAATCATTAACATTCTTAACAGCTTCAAATACAGACTTACCCATATATTTTTTTGTACCATCTCTTAACTCAACTGCTTCATGTTGACCAGTTGAAGCGCCAGAAGGAACAGATGCTCTTCCCATTATACCATTTGTAGTTATAACGTCAGTTTCAACAGTAGGATTACCTCTGGAATCAAAGATTTGTCTAGCAATAATAGTTTTTATTTGAGTCATTATATTATTTAAGTTTAGATAAGAATTGATCAAAAAGATAGTTTCCATCATTTGGTCCAGGTCCAGCTTCTGGGTGATATTGAACAGAAAAACATTTTTTTCCTTTTACTTCAAGACCTGCTACTGTATGATCATTTAGATGTTTGTGAGAAATTTTTACTGATTTATTTGATATTGCAGTATCATAGTCCACAGCGAAACCATGATTCTGAGAGGTTATTTCCCCTTTACCAGTATTTAAATTTAATACAGGATGATTTATACCTCTATGACCATTAAACATTTTATAGGTTTTAATTCCGTTAGCTAGAGCTATAATTTGATGACCAAGGCAAATCCCAAATAGAGGGTAGTCCTTATCTAATATTTGTTTTGTTGTTTTGATAACCTTTACTAAAGGTTTAGGATCTCCAGGTCCATTAGAAAGGAAGAAGCCATCTGGATTAAATTTCAACATTTCCTTGAAATCAGTATCAAAAGGAAAAACTTTTACAAAAACATTTCTTCTAGAAAAATTATCGAGGATATTCTTTTTTATACCTAAATCAATTACAGCTAATCTAATCTTTGACTTATTATCCCCATATTCATAAGGTGTTTTAGTTGACACTTTTGAAGCAAGTTCAAGACCATCCATACTTGGAAAATCTTTTAATTTCTTTTGCAAATCATCAATCTTATCTACCTCTGTTGTTATTGCAGCGTTCATAGCTCCATTATCCCTAATATATCTTACTAATGCTCTTGTATCTATATCACATAAAGTAACAAGGTTATTAGATTCAAACCATTTTTTTAATGATTCAGAATTAGATCTAGAGTTAACTGAACTAAAAGTTTTACATATTAATCCACTTATAGAAATTTTTTGAGATTGAGATTCAGAGATCTTAATACCATAGTTACCTATATGTGAAGTAGTTGTAACCATGATTTGTCCAAAGTAAGAAGGGTCAGTAAATATTTCTTGATAGCCTGTAACTCCAGTATTGAAACAAATTTCACCAAACGAAGTACCTTCAATTCCAGCAGAGCGACCATAAAAGGTAGTACCATCGGCTAATAGCACAAGACCTTTTTTTCTTTTTTCGTTGGACATTTCGAAGGGTAAAATTAAACAAAAAAAGGATATATGAAAAAACATATATCCTTTTGTTAATTACTTTTTAAAAGGAACTATTCAGAGGATGATTCAACAACAGCTTCTTCAATAGTTTCCGCTGAAGAGTTATTATTATAGATAATATTAAAGTCAACTAATTCAATCATTGCCATGGATGCATTATCCCCCATTCTATTACCTACTTTAATAATTCTAGTGTAACCTCCTGGTCTATCTGCAATCTTTTTTGATATCTCATCAAATAAAATTTGAACCCCTACTTTATCTCTTAGTTTAGCAAAGCATAGTCTTCTGTTATGAACATTATCATTCTTAGACTTAGTAATGAGTGGTTCAACGAATATTTTTAAAGCCTTTGCTTTTGTAGAACTAGTTGTAATCCTTTTATGCTGAAACAAAGAAATAGCCATATTAGCTAGCATAGCTTTTCTATGAGCAGTTTTTCTACCGAGTTTAATATTTTTCTTACCGTGTCTCATGATTTAAGATTTAATCTTTATCTAATTTATATTTTGAAAGATCCATTCCAAAAGAAAGACCCTTGAGGATAACTAACTCTTCTAACTCTGTTAAAGATTTTCTACCAAAGTTTCTAAACTTCATTAAGTCATTTTTATTAAATGAAACTAAATCTCCTAAAGTATCAACCTCAGCAGCTTTAAGGCAATTTAATGCTCTAACTGATAAGTCCATATCAATAAGTTTAGTTTTTAGAAGCTGTCTCATATGAAGAGATTCTTCATCATAAGTCTCAGATTGAGCAATTTCATCAGCTTCTAGTGTGATTAATTCATCTGAAAATAACATAAAATGATGAATTAAAATTTTAGCTGCTTCAGTAAGAGCATCTTTTGGATGAATTGAACCATCAGTTTCAATCTCAAAAACTAATTTTTCAAAGTCAGTCTTTTGTTCAACTCTAAAATTCTCTATGTCATACTTAACATTCTTAATTGGAGTATATATGGAATCAATTGCAATTACACCAATAGATTCACTTTGCTTTTTATTTTCTTCTGCGGGGACATATCCTCTACCTTTTTCGATACTTAGCTCAATAGAAAGCTTGACATCTTTTTCAAGGCTACAGATAACCAAGTCTGGATTTAAGATTTGAAAACCAGAAATAAACTTTTGAAGGTCTGAAGCTTTTAACACTTTTTGATTACCAACTATAACATTTATTTTTTCATTTTCAACATCATCAATTTGTCTTTTCAATCTGATTTGCTTAATATTTAGGATAATCTCAGTCATATCTTCTACTACACCTTTTATTGTAGAGAATTCATGATCTACTCCATCAATTTTAACGGAAGTAAATGCATAGCCCTCTAGAGATGATAAAAGAACTCTACGAAGAGCATTACCTATAGTTAAACCATATCCCGGTTCTAGTGGTCTAAATTCGAATTTTCCATGAGACTCCGAAGAATCTATCATGATTACTTTATCTGGTTTTTGAAAGTTTAAAATTGCCATATTTTTTATTTTGAGTATAGTTCAACTATTAATTGTTCTTTAATATTTTCTGGAATCTGCTCTCTTTCTGGAATAGCAACAAACTCTCCTTCAAGTCTTTCTCTATTAAACTTGATCCAATCATATTCAGAGCTATTTTCCAAGAGAGAACTCTCAATAGCCTTTAATGATTTTGATTTTTCTCTGATTGAAACTTTATCACCTTGTCTAAGTGTATAAGATGGAATATTTACAATTGATCCATTAACAGTTACATGTTTGTGACAAACTAATTGCCTAGCTCCATCTCTTGTTTTTGAAATACCCATTCTATAGACAACATTATCTAGTCTAGATTCACAAAGCTGAAGTAATAATTCACCTGTGATACCTTTACCTTTATTAGCTTTATCATAAATATTTTTAAACTGTTTTTCAAGAATACCATATGTATACTTAGCTTTTTGTTTCTCCATTAATTGAATAGCATATTCAGACTTTTTAGATCTTCTTTTACTATTCCCATGTTGACCAGGAGGGTAATTTTTTTTCTCTAGAGTACGATCTTCACCAAAAAGGGGTTCACCGAATTTTCTTGAGATTTTTGTTTTGGGTCCTGTATATCTTGCCATTTATATTATAATTAATTAAACTCTTCTTCTTTTAGGTGGTCTACATCCATTATGAGGAACTGGGGTAACATCAATAATCTCTGAAACTTCAAGACCGTTATTGTGAAGTGTTCTGATCGCTGATTCTCTACCATTACCTGGACCTTTTACACGAACTTTGATTCTTCTTAATCCAGCATCGAAAGCAGGCTTTGCACAATCCTCAGCAGCGGTTTGAGCAGCATAAGGAGTATTCTTTTTAGATCCCCTAAAGCCCATTTTTCCAGCAGAAGACCATGAAATGACTTCACCCTTTAAATTTGTAATTGAAATGATTATATTGTTAAATGAAGCATTGATATGAGCTTCACCTGTAGAATCTACAATTACCTTTCTTTTTTTGTTAGTTGATTTTGCCATAATTACTTAGTCGCTTTTTTCTTGTTAGCTACAGTTTTTCTTTTACCTTTTCTAGTCCTAGAATTATTTTTTGTTCTTTGACCTCTTAAAGGAAGTCCAGTTCTATGTCTTATACCTCTATAACTTCCAATGTCCATTAACCTTTTAATGTTCAATTGTGTTTCTGATCTAAGCTCACCTTCAATTGTAAGACTACCAACCACTTCTCTAATACTAGCAATATCTTTATCATCCCAATCTGAAACTTTTTTATTAGGATCTACTTTTGCATTATCTAATATTGAAATTGCTAAGCTTTTACCAATACCATAAATATATGTTAGGGAAATTGCTCCTCTTTTATCTTTTGGTATATCAATTCCTGAAATTCTTGCCATAATTAACCTTGTCTTTGTTTAAATCTTGGATTCTTTTTGTTAATGACATATAATCGTCCTTTACGTCTAACGATTTTACATTCACTACTTCTTTTTTTTATTGATGCTTTTACTTTCATTTTAATATAATTTACAATCTAAATGTTATTCTTGCTTTTGATAAATCATAGGGACTCATTTCGAGTTTAACTTTATCACCTGGTAATAGTTTTATATAATGCAATCTCATCTTACCTGATATATGAGCAGTAACTACATGTCCATTTTCTAACTCAACCCTAAACGTAGCATTTGATAATGCCTCCATAATCTTACCCTCTTGCTCTATTGATTTCTGCTTTGCCATTTATATTGTTGGTTTACTTCTCATTGAACCAGATTTCATTAGACCATCATAATGATTATTAAGTAAATATGCATTCACTTGTTGTATTGTATCTATTGCTACTCCTACCATAATTAAGAGAGATGTTCCTCCAAAGAAAAGAGCCCAACCCTGTTGCATTCCAATTAATTGGACTACTATAGCTGGAAAAACTGCAATTACTGCTAGGTAAACAGAGCCTGGAAAAGTTATTAGAGACATAACTGAATCAAGGAATTCTGATGTTTCATTACCAGGTCTGATTCCTGGAACAAATCCACCGCTTCTTTTTAAATCATCTGACATTTTGTTTGTAGGTACGGTAATTGCCGTATAAAAAAACGTAAAAATGACAACAAGTAACCCAAATAAAATATTATACCATAATCCAAAAATATCAGAAAAACTTGTTTGAAGCCATTGACCTATTGAAGAAGTTCCAAAAACACTTCCAATAGTTGCAGGTGCAAACATTAATGCTTGTGCAAAAATAATCGGCATAACTCCTGACGCATTAAGCTTTAGGGGAATATATTGTCTTTTAGCCATTCCAGATGATTCAATCCCAGGGACAGAATTTCTTCTTGCATACTGAACTGGAATCTGTCTTACAGCCATAACTAAGAGTATACTCAATAAAATTATAACGAGCCACACTGCTAGTTCAATAACTACCATTATTAAACCTCCATTACTTTCAGATATTCTAGATATCAAATTTTGTGTAAATGAGAGAGGTAAAGTTGCTACAATTCCCACAGTAATAAGGAGGGAAATACCATTACCTATTCCTCTATCTGTAATTTTTTCTCCTAACCACATTGCAAAAATACAACCTGTTACAAGAATTATAATTGATGTGAAGATGAACATTGGAGTTCTTCCAAATATAAAAGCACTATCAGGAACACCTAAAGCACTCAAACCGTAGAGATATGCAGGAGCTTGAACTGTACAAATAAAAATGGTAAGCCATCTAGTAATTTGAGTAATTTTTTTTCTCCCACTTTCACCTTCTTTTTGAAGTTTTTGAAGATACGGAAGAGCTACTCCCATAAGCTGAACAACAATTGATGCAGATATGTATGGCATAATTCCTAATGCAAAAATTGAAGCATTAGCAAATGCACCACCAGTAAAAGCATTAAGAATTCCTAGTAGCCCACCTCCTTCAGATCTAGAAGAAAGATCAGAAAGTGCAAGTGAATCAACACCAGGAAGAACTACTTGCGCACCAAGTCTGTAGACTAATAAAAGACCAAGAGTAAAAAGGATTCTATCCCTCAACTCTGTTATATTGTATATACTTTTTATTATTTCTACTAACTTATTCATTTTTATATCTTAGTGATCTTACCACCAGCTTTTTCGATTAGTTTTTCAGCAGAAGCAGAAAACTTATGAGCTGTTATAATAATTGGAGCATCAATTTTTCCTCTTCCTAATATTTTTACAAGATCTCCTTTTTTTATAAGCCTTAACTCTATCATTTTATCGATGGTTAATTCTTTCTTTATCTTTTTATCATCAATTAGAGTTTGAATATCATCTATATTGATAGTGTTATACTCAACCCTATTTATATTATTAAAACCAAATTTTGGAATTCTTCTTTGAAGTGGCATTTGCCCACCTTCAAAACCAATTTTTCTTGAATAACCAGATCTAGACTGTGCTCCATTATGACCTCTAGCAGATGTACCACCCTTTCCAGAGCCTTGACCTCTACCAAGTCTTTTACCGCTAGTTTTATTTGATCCTTTTGCTGGTTTTAAATTGTTTAAACTCATAATTCTATTATTTTACAGAATTTACTTCAACTAGATGGCTTACTTTATTAACCATACCTTTAATTGACGAAGTAAGTTCATGTTCAACTTCCATTCCAATTTTTCTTAAACCTAGAGCTATTAGTGTTCTCTTTTGAGACTCTAGCCTTTTAATTGTACTTCTTACCTGTTTTATTCTTATTTTTTTGCTCATCCTTTAAAAACTTTATCTAAAGAAACCCCTCTTTGTCTTGATATAGTTAAGGGACTTCTTAAATTTAATAATGCATCAAATGTAGCTTTAACTACATTATGAGGGTTTGATGATCCTTGAGATTTTGAAAGTACATTTTGAATACCAACAGCTTCTAAAACTGTTCTAACTGCACCCCCTGCAATAACTCCAGTACCAGGAGTAGCAGGTTTCATAAAAACTCTTGATCCACTAAATTTTCCTTTTTGTTCGTGAGGAACTGTACCATTTTCAATAGGTATTCTAACTAAGTTCTTCTTTGCATCTTCAACAGCTTTTTGAATTGCAGTTGTAACTTCTTTAGCTTTTCCTAAACCATGACCAACAACACCATTTTCATCTCCAACGATGACTATAGCAGAAAAACCAAATGCTCTACCACCCTTAGTTACCTTAGTTACTCTTTGAATACCAACTAGTTTATCTTTGAGATCTAAACCAACTGGTTTAACAAGTTCAATATTTTTATAATTTTTATACATATTTAAAATTTAAGTCCACCTTCTCTTGCACCTTCAGCTAGAGATTTAACTCTTCCATGATAAAGATATCCACCTCTATCAAATTTTATTTTTTCAATACCTTTTTTAAGAGCATGTTCAGCAACTGACTTACCTACATTAAAAGAAACTTCAATATTACTCTTTAATTTAAGGTCTGTAATTGCCTTATCTCTTGAAGAGGTTTGAAGAAGTGTTTTTCCATTGACATCATCAATTACCTGACAATAGATCTCCTTGTTACTTCTAAATACTGAAAGTCTAGGATAATCTGGTGTACCTGAAATTACCTTCTTAATTCTTTTTCTAATTCTAGTTCTTCTATATGTTTTAGTATTTGTCATATTATGCTGATTTACCTGCTTTTCTTCTTATCTGTTCACCTACAAATTTTATTCCTTTTCCTTTATATGGCTCAGGTTTTCTAAATGATCTTATTTTAGCTGCAACATGACCAACTAGTTGCTTGTCTGATGATGATAATTTAATAATTGGATTCTTACCCTTTTCATTAATAGTTTCAACTTTTACCTCAGGAGCAATGTTTAAAACAATAGTATGGGAGAAACCTAGAGATAAATCAAGTTTTTGACCAGAAGCATTAGCTCTGTAACCAACTCCAACTAATTCTAATTCTAGTGCAAATCCATCTGTAACACCTGTAATCATATTAGAAACTAGTGCTCTGTATAATCCATGTTTAGATTTGTGATCTTTAGATTCAGAATTTCTCTTTACTATAATTGTGTCTTCAGATATATCAAAACTTACACCGTTAAAACTTTGATTCATTTCACCTTTCTTACCTTTAACAGTAATTACGCCGGTGTTTACATTAACTGAAACACCTTCTGGGATACTTATCGGATTGTTACCTATTCTTGACATAATATTTTTTTAAAAAACATAACAAATTAATTCACCACCAATATTCTGGCTTGCTGCTTGCTTACCTGTCATAACCCCTTTTGAAGTAGATATTATTGAAATACCTAAACCATTTAAAATTCTAGGAAATTCTGTAGAATTAGAATATTTTCTAAGACCAGGTTTACTTATCCTTTGAATCTCCTTAATAACAGGTTGTTTAGATACTGATTCATATTTCAAAGCAATTTTAATATTACCTTGATTGTTATCTGTATCTTCAAATTTATAGCTTAAAATATAGCCTTGATCAAAAAGAATTTTTGTTATATCCTTCTTTATATTAGAAGAGGGTATATCAACAACTTTATGACCAGCCATGCTAGCATTTCTCACTCTAGTTAAATAATCTGCAATAGTATCTGTATACATAATCTTTAATTTACCAACTCGCTTTAGTTACACCTGGGATTAAACCTTTATTAGCCATTTCTCTAAACATTACCCTGGAAAGTCCAAATTGTCTTATATAACCCTTAGGTCTTCCTGTTAATTTACATCTATTATGAAGCCTAACAGGTGATGCATTTTTAGGAAGTTTCTGAAGACCTACATAATCATTAGCTTCTTTCAAAGACTTTCTTTTAGCTGCATATTTTGCAACTATTCTTTCTCTTTTTCTTTCCCTAGCTTTCATTGATTCTTTTGCCATAATATTATTTTTTAAAAGGTAATCCTAAGTCTGTTAATAATGCTTTTGCCTCTTTATTAGAATTTGTATTAGTTACGAATGTTATATCCATACCAGAAATTTTATTTACTTTATCTATGTTAATCTCAGGAAAGATAATTTGTTCCTTAATTCCAAGGTTATAATTTCCCCTACCATCAAAACCATCGGCTTTAATACCTTGGAAGTCTCTAACTCTTGGTAATGCTATTGTTACAAGTCTATCAAGAAACTCATACATTCTATCTCCTCTCAAAGTAACTTTAGCTCCAATAGGTGTGCCTTTTCTAAGTTTGAATGATGCAACATCCTTTTTAGATAATGTAGCAATCGCTTTTTGACCAGAAATTAGAGTTAGCTCTTCAACAGCATGATCAATTAGTTTTTTATCGCTTACAGCAGCTCCAACACCTCTTGAAATAATAATCTTTTCCAATGAAGGTACCTGCATTATATTTGTTAAATCCAGCTTATCTTTAAGCTCCTTAACAATCTTATTCGAATATTCTTCTTTAAGTCTTGGTGTATTAGACATAATTAAATTATTTCTTTAGATTTAGTAGATATACGTACTTTTTTTCCATCCTCATTTTTATAACCAATTCTAGTCTTCTCACCGTCTTTTGTCATTAATGATATATTAGAAATATTGATAGGTAGCAGTTTCTCAATGATACCACCCTTAGGATTCTCAGAATTAGGTTTAGTATGTCTTTTTACAGTATTTACACCTTCAACTAGAGCTTTATTTTTAGTATATAATACCTTCAAAACAGAACCCTTAGTTCCTTTATATGCTCCAGCAACCACTATTACTTGATCTCCTTTTTTAATTTTTATCTTATTCATATATCTATTATAAAACTTCAGGTGCGAGAGAAACTATTTTCATAAATTGTTTATCCCTTAATTCTCTTGCTACAGGACCAAAAACTCTGGTACCTCTCATTTCACCAGTTTGAGCAAGAAGTACACAAGCATTCTCATCAAATCTAATGTATGATCCATCATTTCTTCTAACTTCTTTTTTTGTCCTCACAACAACAGCGATTGAAACTTGACCTTTCTTAACTGTTCCATTAGGTGTTGCATCTTTAACTGTAACAACAATCTTATCACCAATTCTTGCATATCTTCTTTTAGTTCCACCCAATACACGTATAGTAAGAACTTCTTTTGCTCCAGTATTATCTGCTACCTTAAGTCTTGATTCTTGTTGTACCATTTTATTTTGCTCTTTCTATTATTTCTATAATTCTCCACTTTTTTGTTTTACTCATAGGTCTTGTCTCCATAATTCTTACAGTGTCCCCCTCATTACAATCATTCTTTTCATCATGAGCAACATATTTTTTTGTCTTTAAAACAAATTTTCCATAAACAGGGTGTTTAACCTTTTTAACCTCTGAAACCACAACAGATTTTTCCATTTTGTCAGAGGATACTATCCCTATTCTCTCTTTTCTTAGACTTCTAGTTGTCATTTAATCTTGTTTTTTTTGGTTTAAAACTGTTTTTAGCTTAGCAAGCTGTCTTCTTAAAATTTTAATTTCAAGAGGGTTTTCAATTGTTTGAACAGAGTTATTAAACCTTAACTGAGATAGCTTCTTAGAAGTATCAGTTAATTTTTCATTTAACTCATCCGTTGACATATTTCTTATTTCACTAATTTTCATAATATCCTTTAAAATCTGTTGCGATAATAAACTTAGTTGTTACTGGTAATTTTTGAGCAGCTAATCTAAGTGCTTCTTTTGCAACTGCTAGTGGCACTCCTGATACTTCAAAAAGAATCCTACCTGGTCTAACTACTGCAACAAAATACTCAGGGGCACCCTTACCTTTACCCATTCTTACTTCTAGTGGTTTTTTAGTAATAGGTTTGTCCGGAAATATTTTTATCCAAAGCTGTCCTTCTCTCTTCATATATCTAGTCGCAGCAATCCTTGCAGCTTCAATTTGTCTTGATGTAAGAAATTTAGATTCTAAAGATTTAATTCCAAACATACCATTAGATAGTCTATGACCTCTTTGAGATATACCCTTCATTTTACCCTTCTGTGCTTTTCTATATTTTGTTCTTTTAGGCTGTAACATATCTAATTTTTTCTATCTCTTGGTCTATTATTCTTTTTTGAATTATTAGAAGATTTTTTCATACCAGTCAATGGAGATAATTCTCTTTTACCATAGACCTCACCTTTCATGATCCAAACTTTTATTCCGAGTCTTCCATAAGTAGTATGTGCCTCAACAAGAGCATAATCAATATCAGCTCTAAATGTTGATAAAGGAATCCTACCTTCTTTGTAAGATTCAGACCTAGCCATTTCAGCACCATTTAATCTACCAGATATTTGAATCTTAATCCCTTCAGCATTCATTCTCATTGCAGCTGCAATTGACATTTTAATTGCTCTCCTAAAAGAAATTCTATTCTCAATTTGTCTTGCAATACTACTTCCAACAAGAAATGCATCTAATTCAGGACGTTTAATTTCAAAAATGTTAAGCTGAATATCTTTAGCTGTTATTTTCTTTAGCTCTTCTTTTAATTTATCAACTTCTGATCCAGCCTTACCAATTATAATTCCTGGTCTTGCAGTTGTTATAGTAATAACAATTAGTTTAAGGGTTCTTTCAATTATAACATTAGAAACACTAGCTCGAGAAAGTCTAGCAAAAATATATTTTCTTATCTTATCATCCTCAGCAATTTTATCACCATAGTCTCTACCACCCCACCAGTTAGAGTCCCAACCTCTGATAATTCCTAATCTATTTCCTATTGGATTTGTCTTTTGTCCCATTTAATTAATTGTTTTTGAAGAAAGTACTAATGTTACATGATTAGATCTCTTTCTAATTCTATGAGCCCTACCTTGAGGAGCCGGTCTTATTCTCTTTAACATACTACCCCCATCAACTGTTATTTCTTTAACAAAGAGCTGAGCTGCATCAACATTAGCATTTTCATTCTTTGACTGCCAGTTAGCTATAGCTGAAATTAGAAGTGTTTCTAATCTTTTTGAAGCCTCTTTTGGACTAAATTTAAGTATAGATAATGCATTAGATATGTCTACCCCTCTAATTTGATCAGCAACTAGACGCATTTTTCTTGGTGAAGTTGGACAGTTATTAAGCTTAGCAAAAACTAAATCTTTCTTTGCTTCCTTAATTTTATCAGCGCTATTTCTTTTTCTTAATCCCATTTAATTAATCAATATTATTTATCTTTTGTTTCCAGTATGACCTCTAAATGATCTAGTTGGGGAGAACTCTCCAAGCTTATGACCAACCATATTTTCAGTTATATAAACTGGAATAAATTGTTTTCCATTATGTACAGCAATTGTTTGACCAACAAAATCAGGAATGATCATTGAAGATCTAGACCATGTTTTAATGACGGCTTTCTTCTTGTCTTCAATATTCTTATTAACCTTTTTTAGAAGGCTTAAGTGAACAAATGGTCCTTTTTTTAATGATCTTGACATACTATATTATTTATTTCTTCTTTCAATTATAAATTTAGAAGAAGATTTCTTTTTTGATCTTGTTCTAAAACCTTTAGCAGGTATACCTTTTTTTGATCTAGGATGACCACCTGAAGCTTTACCTTCACCACCTCCCATTGGATGATCAACAGGGTTCATTGCTACTGGTCTAGTTCTCGGTCTTCTTCCTAACCATCTTTTTCTTCCAGCCTTACCTGATGAGATAAGTTGATTATCAGAATTAGATACCGCACCTATAGTGGCATAACAAGTGTTAAGTATCATTCTCGTTTCACCTGAAGGAAGTTTTACTGTACAGTATTTACCATCTTTAGCCATTAGCTGAGCAAAAGAACCAGCACTTCGCGAGATACTAGCACCTTTTCCTGGATTTAACTCTATACATGAGATAATAGTCCCTAAAGGAATTTTATCAATAGGCATTGCATTTCCAATTTCTGGAGCAGCAGACTCACCTGATATAACACTTTGCCCTACTTTTAAGCCACTTAAAGCAACCATATACCTCTTTTCACCGTCTTTATACTCTATAAGAGATATAAATGCAGATCTATTAGGATCGTATTCTACTGATTTAACTTCACCACTTACATCAAACTTGTCTCTTTTGAAATCAATTATTCTATATCTTTTCTTGTGACCGCCACCTCTATACTTGCTAGTCATTTTACCATGGTTATTTCTACCACCTGTACTTTTCTTAGTTGTAAGCAATGATTTTTCAGGCTTATCAGTTGTGATAGCATCGAAACCATTGACAACTCTGTGTCTCTGTGATGGTGTAACCGGTTTAAGTTTTCTTACTGGCATAATTATAGATTTGCAAAGAAGTCAATTCTGTCTCCTTCTGAAATTTTAACGATTGCTTTTTTATAAGAACCTTTTTTACTTGCCTGAACTCCTTTTTTTGTAAATCTTGTTCTTGATTCTGCTCCATAAATCATGGTTCTTACTTTAAGAACTGAAACTCCGTAAGAAGATTCAACTGCCTTTTTTATCTCAACCTTGTTTGCAGTTTTAGAAACTATGAAAGTGTATGAATTTCTTAATTCACTTTCATTAGTTGCTTTTTCAGTTAATATTGGTTTTAAAAGTATGTCCATAATAAATTTATTTCAAAGTTGATTCAATTCCTTCAACCGCACTTTCTAAAATTAAGATTTTATTTGCATCTGTAATTTCATAAGTGTTTAATTCTGAATTAATTACAACTTTAGAATTTTTTAAATTTCGTGAAGATAAATAAATATTGTTATTTATTTCACTTGTAACTACTAAAGTCTTCTTTGCCTCTAGTCCAAAAGATTTGATAATATTTAAATAATCAGATGTATTTGGATTTGATAGATTAAAGTCCTCTAATATTAATATTTCTTTGTTTTTAACCTTATAGGCAAGAGCAGATTTTCTAGCTAACACTTTAACCTTCTTGTTAATTTTTTGATCATAAGACCTAGGTCTAGGACCAAAAACTCTACCACCACCTCTAAATAATGGGTTTTTAATACTTCCAGCTCTAGCAGTTCCTGTTCCTTTTTGTTTTTTAATCTTCCTTGTACTACCAGCGATTTCACCTCTTTCTTTAGCTTTGTGAAGACCTTTTCTATTATTAGCAAGATATTGCTTAACATCAAGATAAATAGCATGGTCGTTTGGTTCAATACCAAATACCGATTTGTCTAACTTGACTTTTTTATCAGTCTCTTTACCTTTTATGTTATGTACAATAAGTTCCATTACTTTCGAACAATTATATATGAGTTAATGTGACCAGGAACACTTCCCTTTACAATTAAAATATTATCTTCTAACATCACCTTGACGACCTTTAAATTAAGTACCGATACTTTTGAATTACCAGTCTGACCTGCCATTCTCATACCTTTAAATACTCTTGAAGGAGAAGAACCAGCACCTATCGAACCTGGAGCTCTCAATCTGTTATGTTGACCATGAGTACTATCACCAACTCCTCTAAACCCATGTCTTTTTACTACTCCCTGAAACCCCTTTCCTTTAGATATACCTGATATGTCAACAAACTCACCTTCCAAAAAGTGATCTACAGTTATTTTATCTCCTAATTTAAGATCACCTTCAAATCCTTTGAATTCAACCAATTTACTCATTGGGTTTGACTTACTTTTCTTGAATTGACCTTCATATGCTTTCGAGGTGTTCTTTGTTTTCTCATCAAAACCAAGTTGAAAAGAAGAATAACCATCTTTATCTTCAGTTTTAACCTGAATAATAGTGCAAGGACCTGCTTGAAGTATTGTACAAGGAATGTTCTTACCATTCTCATCGTATATACTTGTCATCCCAATTTTTTTTCCAATAATACCAGACATAATTATTATACTTTAATTTCTACTTCAACTCCACTAGGTAATTCTAATTTCATAAGTGCATCAACAGTTTTAGAAGATGAACTATAAATATCTAATAGCCTTTTGTATGAACATAACTTAAATTGTTCTCTTGATTTTTTATTTACATGAGGAGACCTCAGAACAGTAAAAATCTTTTTATGAGTAGGTAAAGGTATAGGGCCAGTAACTATAGCTCCTGTATTCTTTACAGTTTTAACAATCTTATCAGCTGACTTGTCAACCAGATTGTAATCATAAGATTTTAATTTAATTCTAATTTTTTGACTCATATCTATACGTTTAATCTGTTGTATTTCCTCTTACTTCAGAAATAACAGTTTCTGAGATATTTGATGGAGTTTGATCATAATGAGAAAATTCCATCGTTGATGTTGCTCTTCCAGATGATAAAGTTCTTAATGATGTAACATATCCAAACATTTCAGATAATGGAACTTCACCTTTTATAACCTTAGCACCAGCTCTATCATCCATAGCACTAACTTGACCTCTTCTTCTATTTAAATCTCCAACTATATCACCCATATTTTCTTCAGGAGTGATAACTTCAAGCTTCATTATAGGTTCCATAATAACTGCTTTTGCAGCCTTTGCAGAAGTTTTAAAAGCAAGTTTTGCTGCTAGCTCAAAAGATAAAGAATCAGAATCAACTGGGTGGAATGAACCATCCTTAAGTGTAACTTTCATTGAATCTACTTCAAAACCAGCAAGCGGTCCGTTCTTCATAGAATCTTTAAAACCTTTTTCAACAGAAGGAATAAATTCTCTAGGAATATTACCACCTTTAATTTTATTGATAAATTCAAGACCAGGTTTTCCTTTTTCTCCAGGCTCAATAGTAAAAACAATATCTGCAAACTTACCTCGTCCACCAGTTTGTTTCTTATATGTTTCTCTATGATCTGCAGACTGAGTTAAAGATTCTTTGTATTCAACCTGAGGTTGACCTTGATTAACTTCTACTTTAAATTCTCTTCTAAGTCTATCAACTAGAATATCTAGATGGAGTTCACCCATACCAGAAATAATAGTTTGACCAGATGCCTCATCAGTTTTGACTTGGAAAGTTGGATCTTCCTCAGCTAATTTTCCAAGAGCCATTCCTAGCTTATCAACATCAGCTTTAGTTTTTGGTTCAACTGCTACACCAATAACTGGATCAGGAAAGTTCATGCTTTCTAGAACTATAGGATGTTTTTCTGATGATAAGGTATCACCTGTTTTAATATCTTTAAAACCAACAGCAGCTCCAATATCTCCCGCCTCAATATAATCAATAGCATTTTGTTTGTTAGAATGCATTTGATAAATTCTAGAAATTCTTTCTTTATTTTCTGATCTATTATTCAGAATATATGAACCAGCATCAAGTCTACCCGAATAAACTCTAAAGAATGCTAATCTTCCAACATAAGGGTCAGTAGCAATTTTAAATGCTAAAGCAGAAAAAGGCTCATCAACCTTAGGAAGCCTAGAAATTTCTTCTTCAGAATCAGGGTTTGTTCCTATTATAGCTTCTTTATCTACAGGTGAAGGTAAATATCTACAAACAGCATCTAATAAAAATTGAACACCTTTATTTTTAAATGCAGAACCACAAACCATAGGAATAATACTAATTTCCTGGGTAGCAGCCCTAAGTGCATTATGAACTTCATCCTCAGTAATAGAGTCGGGATCTTCAAAATACTTTTCTAAGAGATTTTCATCATATTCAGCAACAGCTTCAATTAATTCTCCTCTTAGTCTTTGAGACTCCTCCTTTAAATCATCTGGGATATCAACGACATCAAATGTTGAACCAAAATTATCTTCATGCCAAACAATAGCTTGATTTTTTACAAGATCTACAATACCTTTAAAATCTTCTTCGTCTCCAATATTCAATACAATAGGCACCGCCTTAGATCCTAGTTTTTCAATAACTTGTTTACATACCCCTAGGAAATCAGAACCCTGTCTATCCATTTTATTTACAAAACCAATTCTTGGCACTTTATAGTTATCGGCAAGTCTCCAGTTAGTCTCAGACTGAGGTTCAACTCCGTCAACTGCAGAAAATAAAAACACAAGACCGTCTAGAACTCTTAAGGATCTGTTTACTTCAACAGTAAAATCAACGTGACCAGGAGTATCAATTATATTAAAGTGATAAGGTTTTGTTTCATCAATTACTTCTCCTTGCTCAGTTGGAAAATTCCAATTACAAGTTGTTGCTGCAGATGTAATAGTAATTCCTCTTTCTTGCTCTTGCTCCATCCAATCCATAGTTGCAGCACCATCATGAACTTCACCAATCTTGTGACTAACACCTGTGTAAAATAAGACTCTTTCTGTAGTAGTCGTTTTACCGGCATCAATGTGAGCAGCTATACCAATATTTCTTGTAAATCTTAAATCTCTTGACATACTTTAATATTAAAATCTAAAATGTGAAAAGGCTTTGTTAGCTTCAGCCATTTTGTGTGTATCAACTCTTTTCTTTACAGCAGCTCCCTCTTCCTTAGCAGCAGCTAAAATCTCTTGAGCAAGCTTGGAAGCCATTGATTTTTCATTTCTTTTTCTTGAAGCAGTTATTAACCATTTCATAGCTGTTGAAATTTTTCTATCTGGTCTTATAGGTTGGGGAATTTGATAAGTTGCACCTCCTACTCTTCTACTTCTAACCTCAACATGAGGCATAACATTTGAAAGAGCATCTTTCCATAGTTCAAGTGATTCCTTGTCTTCTTCACCTTTTTTACTTTCAACTATGTCAATAGCATCATAAAAGACCTTGTAAGCAGTTGACTTTTTACCTTGTAGCATAAGATTATTAACAAATCTAGTTACTAGCTGATCATTAAATCTAGGATCAGGTATTAGAGCTCTTTTTTTAGATTGTTTCTTTCTCATTTAGGGATTATTTTTTTGGTTTTTTTCCTCCATATTTGGACCTTCTTTGAAGTCTCCCTTCAACACCTGCTGTATCAAGCGCTCCTCTAACAATATGGTACCTAACACCTGGACAATCCTTAACTTTACCTCCACGAACAAGAACAATAGAGTGCTCTTGAAGATTATGTCCCTCTCCAGGAATGTATGCATTAACTTCTTTACCATTAGTAAGTCTTACTCTTGCAACTTTTCTCATAGCAGAATTTGGCTTCTTTGGAGTAGTAGTATAAACCCTTGTACAAACACCTCTTTTTTGAGGAGATTTATTAAGGGCTACAGACTTACTCTTCTTGGTTGAAGATGTCCTTCCTTTTCTTACTAATTGCGATATTGTTGGCATACAATAATTTTTAAAATCACTATTTAAGCGTGCAAATTTAAAATATTTTTTTGGTTATTGTATGCAATAGTGCATGTTTTTTTTAAAAAAAAACAATTATGAATTTTAACAAATTACACCTGAGGCAATTAATTGTGTATTATCATATATAGCAACGAATTGACCAGGAGTTATAGCTGACTGATATTCTTCAAATTCAATATATAAAAAATCAAGATATTTATGAATAGATATTTTCTGAAGCCTTTGTCTATATCTAATTTTTGCCTTTAGCTGTAAGTCCTTTGAATTGAGATAGTTAAAATGGTTATTAACCCAGTTAATTTCTGAGAAATTTAACTTTAAAGCCATTTTTAATAGTCCGGGATGGTTCTTACCCTCACCAACAAATATTTCATTAGTCAATGTGTTTGTTCCTATTATGAAGAGAGGTTGATTATATCCACCAATTGCTAAACCTTTTCTCTGACCTATGGTAAAATAATGAGCACCTTCATGTTCTCCAATTATGGTGCCATCTAAATTTGAATAATTAATTTGTTTTGACAGGTTAACAATTCTTTCATTATCATCTAACAAATTAATGTCTTTAGTATACAACTTAGACTTGGAAGATATTTCTATAACATTTCCATTTTTTTTCTTTAATTTTTGTTGAAGAAAATCTGGAAGGCTTACTTTACCCACAAAACAAAGTCCTTGTGAATCCTTTTTATCAGCTGTAACTAGATTATTTATTTTTGCAATTTTTCTAACTTCAGTCTTTTTTAAATTACCTATTGGAAATATTATCTTGTTTAAATGTTTTTGGTTTAATTGACATAAAAAATAAGATTGGTCTTTTGTTTCATCAAGTCCAGAGTGTAATTCGTATTTAATGTTGTTTACATCTGAATTATTTGTTCTAATGTTACTATAATGACCTGTTGCTACATAATCAGCCCCCAAAGAAAGTGCAATATCCATGAATACATCAAATTTTATCTCCCTATTACATAAAATGTCAGGGTTAGGAGTGTTTCCTTTTGAATACTCATCAAACATATAATCAATTATTTTTTCCTTGTATTCCTTACTTAAGTCGACGGTTTGAAAAGGAATTTTAAGTTTTTCTGCAACTAACATCGCATCATTACTGTCTTCTAGCCATGGACATTCATCTGAAATTGTTACATTTTCATCATGCCAATTTTTCATAAATAGGCCAATTAATTCATAGCCTTGTTCTTTTAGCAAATAGGCAGCTACACTAGAGTCAACACCTCCAGATAAGGCAACAACAACTTTATTTTTTTTCATGTGATTACTTACCTCTACTTTTCTTTTGTTTTTCTGCCTCTTCTAGAGCCTTTTGAAGTCTAGCTCTGAAACCACCTACTTTAACAGGCTTCTTTTTATTTTCCTCAATTTGTGACAATATTTTATTATCATCAATAATAAAATTTTTAATAATTAACATTAGTATAATCGTTAGAAGATTTGAAATGAAATAATATAAACTTAATCCACTAGCATAATTATTAAAGAAGAATAACATCATTAATGGCATTAAATACATTATCACTTTCATATTAACTCCCCCAGTTTGAGAAGCAGGCATCATCTGTTGACCAGTAGTCATCTTAGTGTAGAAAAAGATCGATATTGATGCTAAAATTGGAAAAAGACTTATATGATCTCCATAAAGAGGTATATAAAATCCTAAATCAAGAATTGAATCATAAGAAGATAAATCATCTGCCCATAAAAAACTTTTTTGTCTCAAACTAAATGCGGCAGGAAAAAAAACAAAAAGAGAAAAAAATATTGGCATTTGCAACAATGCTGGAAGACATCCAGACATAGGGTTAGCTCCAGACTTCGTATAAAGCTTCATTGTTTCCTGTTGCTTCTTCATTGCATCATCCTTAAATTTTTCATTAATTACCTCCAACTCAGGTTTTAAAATTTTCATTTTTATTTGAGATAAGTATGACTTATATGTAAGTGGTGAAATTGAAATTTTAACAATTATTGTCATTAAAATAATAGATATACCATAAGAGAAGTAAGTTGTTATAAATGAAAATAAAGGAAAAAATATAAATCTATTTAACCAACCAAAAATTCCCCAACCCATATCAACAGAATTTTCAAGGCTTAGGTTATATTCTTTTAGTGTCTCATAATCCGTAGGCCCATAATACATTCTAAAGCTAAGGTCATTGTCAGAATCAAGACTCAATGGGATATTAGCTTTAAACCTCTTTGTAAATTTATTATCTAAGGTTTCGTTACTTGCTAAGTCTTCAGAGCTAATTTCTACATTATTTGTTTCATTATTCAATATAAGAATAGAACTAAAGAAATGTTCTCTAAATGAAATCCAGTTAACATTATTAATATTTTTATTAGATGTCCCTGCAACAGATAACCATGAATCTTTTTCATCTTCAAAACCATATGAAAGTGCAGTATATCTATTCTCATAATCTATACTCTTAGAATTCCTGAAAGAGTCTTTCCCCCAAACCAATTCAAGTTGATCGTAGCTTGAGTTCCTGTCAGAATCATTCAATCTTAAATCAAAATCAAGAATACTTGAATTTTCTTCTAAAGAATAAGTTAATTCCAAGGACCTCTGCGAATCAATTACCGCAGTTAACTTAAGAATAGATTTGTCTTTAATTATCTCTGCAGAATAGTTTAAATCTCTTGAGTTAATTATTGAGTTTCTGCCTATTGGAATATTATAACTAAAAATTGATTTATTGTCATTAACCAGGAATAGAGGTTCATCATTATAATTATAAAAGTCTTTAAGTAATAGTTTATTAATACCTGCTCCACTTGTACTTATCTCAAATAAAATTTTATCGTTCTCTAAAGTGATTATTTCATCTTTAAATTTTTTATCCAATTCAACTGTATTAGAATCTTCCTCGTAAAGATTTAAAGTATTGGAATTATCTTCAAATTTTTCTATTGGATTTTCTACAACAATATCTTGTTGATTTTCTACATAGCTAGATTGATTATCATAAAACCAAAACATTAAGATTGCTGATATAAGCAAAAAACCAATAAACTGGAGAGGATCAAACTTATTTTCTTCCATAATTATTTATTTAAATATTTTTTTAAACTTGCTTTTACAAAGTTTACAAAAATTGGATGAGGATTATATACACTACTCTTATATTCTGGATGAAATTGAACTCCAACAAACCATGGATGATCTCTATTTTCAATTATTTCAACAAGTTTTGTGTCAGGATTAAGACCAGCTATAATAAATTTATCATCAAATATTTTTTTTAAGTATTTATTATTGAATTCATATCTGTGCCTGTGTCTCTCTGAAATTAATTTTTTCTTGTATACTTTATGCGCAATTGTGTTTTTGGATAATTCGCAATCCCATGCCCCAAGTCTCATCGTCCCACCCATATTTATGATTTCTTTTTGAGAAGTCATCAAATCTATTACTGGGTCTTTACACTTTTCAGATATTTCAGTAGAATTTGCATATCGCATCTTCTTAACATTTCTAGCATATTCTATAACTGCCATTTGCATACCTAGACAAATTCCAAGAAAAGGAATCTTATTAACTCTGGCATATTCAACAGCTAGTATTTTTCCATCTAAACCCCTTTGACCAAAACCAGGTGCAACTATTATTCCATCAAGACCATTCATATCTTTACCTATGTTTTCTCTATCTATATATTCAGAATGAATTGATTTGACATTTACTTTTACGTCATTTTCAGTTCCTGCATGAATTAATGATTCTAAAATTGACTTATAGGAATCAGTGAGTTCAATATATTTTCCAATTAAACCAATATTAATCTGATGTGTAGGGTTCTTCAGTTTATGTAAAAAGTTCTTCCATTTATCAAGATTAGGTTCGGTCTCTTTAATTTTTAATTTTTCTAAGGTAACTTTATCTAATCCTTCCTCCATCATTTTTATTGGAACATCATAGATGGTCTCTACATCAATAGATTGGATAACACAGTCAAATTTGACATTACAAAAGAGGGCTAATTTATTCTTTATTTCATCTGATAACTCTCTGTCAGATCTGCAAACTAAAACATCTGCTTTTAAACCAAGTTCCATTAAAGTTTTAACAGAATGTTGAGTTGGTTTCGTCTTAAGCTCCCCTGTAGCTGTTAGAAATGGGATTAATGTTAAATGAATTACCATTGAGTTTTCCGGACCCTCTTCATATACTACTTGTCTTACTGCTTCTAAAAATGGAAGGGATTCTATATCCCCTACAGTCCCGCCAATCTCAGTTATTATTATATCTAAATTATTTTTATGATTTAGATTTCTAATATTCTCCTTTATTTCATTAGTAATATGAGGGATAACCTGAACTGTTTTACCAAGAAATTCTCCTTTTCTTTCTTTCTCAATAACATTTTGATAAATTTTACCAGTTGTTATATTGTTTCTCTGTGAAGTATTTACACTTAGGAACCTTTCATAATGACCAAGATCAAGATCAGTTTCAGCTCCGTCATCTGTAACATAGCATTCACCGTGTTCATAAGGGTTTAATGTACCAGGATCTACGTTAATGTATGGATCTAACTTTTGAATTGAAACATTTAGACCCTGAGCCTGAAGAAGTCGAGCCAATGAGGCAGATATAATTCCTTTTCCAAGAGATGATGTAACACCACCAGTAACAAAAATATATTTTGGTTTATTCATCCGGATTAAATAGTATTCCCGGACTCAAATTTACAAAATATTAGAGTATAATATAATTTATTGATCAATAATCTCCTCAATATCATAATCTTTATGTTTAAGAATATAGATAGCTGAGTTATATAATCCACCTAAACTATCTATTTTATATGAAAATTTAGATTCAGTATATAGTTGCTCATCATATTTAACAGTTTTATTTAAATTGTTATCAATCAAAACCCTTAGTATAATATCTTTAGCTACATCATAACCTCTAATTACATCTTTATTAGGAAAGCTTCCAAACAAATTGATATAATTACTTTCAAATTGTGAAATCGAATCATTATTTATCTTTTTCGAAATAGAAGTGTAAGTAAATCCTAGATTACCTAGATCTTTTATATTAATACTTGGATCATCATATTGATTACCCCTATAGGTAGTATATAATCTGACATCCCGTTCTGATGTAATTTGAGAGTTTAGCTGAGAAATCACGCTAGAAATTAATGTAAATATTTCTGATTCAATAATTACCTTATTAGGAAGTGAGTCTACTAAAAGAGAATCAAGGAGTTCAGGTAAAATATAGCCCTCAAATTCAGGTTTAATTTTTATTGAATTTGGAAAGATTTTAGTCAATCTATTATCAATTTCTTCATTTAATGAGTCTGCAATAATTACAATATTTTCATCTCTATCTATTTTTTTATCCAAATAGTCTAACATTGTTTCTCTCAATAAATTTCTGGGAGTAACTGCTAGAACTACTCCCTTAATTATTTTTATAGGAATTGTAGACAAAGGAAATACTTTTGGAATTGATTCTAGGAATTCAAGATTTGATAAAGTTTCAAAATTTCTGGGAATCAATGGACCAATAACCAGATCTGAATTAATAATTTGTGTATTATTTGATATTTCAAGTATTTTATTTACAGAATTTTCTGTATCGAAAACATTTAATTTTACTAAAATATTTAATTTTTTTAAATCCTCAACTGCATATAAAATACCAGAATAGAAGTCTAATGCAATTGTATATAAGTTCCTGTCTTCAAATAAAGATTCAACTTCTTTAATTGAATCATAATTAATAGTTGCAGATCTGAAAGGGAGAAGAACTGAAACATTTAATTGATTGTTTTTTCTTCTTTTTTTAGAATAAACTGAATCTAATTTCGAGATGTTATAAAAAGTTTCAATTGAATCCTTATTAACTGTTATAGTCTCTTTAACAGAATTAAAAACTGGAATTAAAATTGTTGATCTTTTTCTTAATCTAGTATCTCTAAGCTTAGGGTTAAACTCTAGAATATCATTTACACTGACATCATATTTTTGTGAAATTGAAAAAAGTGTTTCTTTTCTTTTTACTTCATGAAAAATTGTATCAGAAACAATATTTTGAGAGAATATTATCTGAAACATCATTAGGAATACTAATAAACTGAACTTCTTCATTTACTTTTTCTTTTCGAGTTTCCAAGTCTCATAGTCCTCATTGTTAACAATATAGGACCAATGTAATAAAGACTGTTGAATTCTAGGTGAAATACTTTTTGAATTTTCAATATCAAATCCAGATTTAAATATTTTATTATAAATAGAATTTCGAAATCTTCCCCTTGGACCACAAAATGCAAGCCATCTTTTGATTTGTCTTTCGTCGTCTTGATGACGTCTGCCAGTAAAAAACTTACAATACCACTCAAACCAACCTCTAGGATCATCTTTGTTGATCCAACCTTTAGCTTCCCATTCTTCTTGAGATTGACCAGATTTTATTTTAAAAAAATTAATGTCTTTCTCATACTTTTTAGATAAAAAGTAAATATCATCTAATTGTGAAAACCAGTCTTTAGGAAATTTTCTATAATCAACTAATTGATTAAAATAAGTTCCACCAAAAATACCTTTTTTCAGCATCTGCTTTGGAGTTAACATTGGTTTAAATGAGTATATAATATCAGTCATTACTCCCATTCAATAGTTGCAGGTGGCTTAGAACTTATGTCATAAACTACTCTATTAATCCCCGAAACTTTATTTATAATGTTATTGGAAACTTCTTTAAGAAAATTATTAGGAAACTCATACCAGTCTGCAGTCATTCCATCGGTTGAAACTACTGCTCTAAGAGCAACACATCTTTCATATGTTCTTTCATCTCCCATAACCCCTACACTTTTAACTGGAAGTAATATGGACCCTGCTTGCCATATTTTATCATACAAATTCCACTTCTTAAGTCCGTCTATATATATTTTATCAGCTTCTTGAATCAGTCTTACACTCTCAGAGTCAACTTCTCCAAGAATCCTTATACCTAGACCAGGTCCAGGAAATGGATGTCTGTTTAATATATCTTCATACATGTTAAGAGATTTTCCAATCTTTCTCACTTCATCTTTGAATAACATTTTTAAAGGCTCTACAACTTTAAGATTCATCTTCTCGGGAAGTCCACCTACGTTATGATGAGATTTTATTGTCGCTGAAGGACCTTTAACTGAGATTGATTCTATAATATCTGGATAAATTGTTCCTTGAGCTAGCCATTTAGCATTTTCAATTTTTTTAGATTCCTCCTCAAAAACTTCAACAAACATATTACCAATAGTCTTTCTCTTTTTTTCTGGATCAGTAATGCCTTTTAATTCATTTAAAAATAAATCAGATGAATCAACTCCCTTGACATTTAAACCCATTCCAACATATTGTCTCAAAACCTCATCATATTCATTTTTTCTTAAAAGCCCATTATTTACAAATACACAATGTAAATTCTTACCAATTGCTTTATCTAATAACACTGCAGCCACACTCGAGTCTACACCTCCTGACAAACCAAGTATTACTTTATCATCCATTAGCTTTTTCTTTAATTCATCAACAGTTCTGTCAATGAATGATTCAGGATTCCATTCTTTTATAAACTTTAATTCATTTATAAAAAAGTTTTCAAAAATTTTAAAACCATTTTCAGTATGAAAAACTTCAGGATGAAATTGTAAAGCATATAAGTTTAATGACTCAATGCTATAAGCTGCATTTACAACTGAATCTGTGCTTGCAATAAGTTTTGAATCATTTGGGAGAGAAGTAATTGTATCTCCATGACTCATCCAAACTTGATTATCAATATTAATATTCTTAAATAATTTACAGTTGCTATCTATAAAAGAAAGTTTTGCTCTTCCATACTCTCGTGAATTAGAATTTTCAACATTTCCATTTAAACTCTTTGCAATTAATTGAGCTCCATAGCAAATAGCTAATACAGGTTTTTTTCCTAAAATACTTTCAAGATTAATAATTGGTGAGTCTTTTTGGTTGACAGAGAATGGTGATCCTGACAAAACAACTGCCTTGAATTGATCTAAGTCTTTTGGTATGTTATTGAAAGGAGAGATTTCACAGTAGATGAATAGCTCTCTAATTCTTCTTGCTATCAGTTGAGTGTATTGGGAACCAAAATCAACTATTAAGACTTTATTTTGCATGGACAAAAATACAATTATAAATTAATCTTCAAGATTAATGACTAAAATTTTATCATCTGAAATAAGTACTTTATCAACTATGTAATCAATAAATTCTTGACCCTTGTATGAATAAAAATTACCAAAATTTAAATACCTCTCTTGATCAATATTATTAGGGTGAAGTGATTCAAAAATACTTTTTACATTATTAATTTGAGTTTCATAATTTCTCTTTTCAGCTTTAATTAATTTTTTTTCTAATTCATCTAAACCCTTTAATTGTTTTTTCTCTTGAGCATTAAGTGCGCCAACAAAAGATTTGTCTATGTTTATTGATATTTCTCTAAGTTCATTGAACTGATTAGTCAACTTATTTTTTAGAGAATTAAAACTTAAGTTTAATTTAGATGCACTATTTATCTTATGGTTTATAAGATCATCTAGTTTTCCGAAAAAATACTTAATGTCAATATTAGACTTACTTAATTTTTTTGATATTTTTTCATCTATAATAAAAGCAGAAGTTCTAAGTTTCAAAATAGGAAACTGAACGTTAGAGTTTTCAAAATAAAGCTTTAACTGCATCCAATATTTTAATTCATTTGGACCTCCTAAATAACAAACATTAGG